>Ga0157375_10005207_pt1 | contig 11282 bp, 10 predicted proteins | sample M35metaG_FD_115311 | JGI IMG/M metagenome (GOLD analysis project Ga0157375, IMG submission 115311) | Miscanthus rhizosphere microbial communities from Kellogg Biological Station, Michigan, USA - M3-5 metaG | ecosystem: Host-associated > Plants > Roots > Rhizosphere > Soil | place: USA: Michigan...
CTCCTCGATGGCCACGCCGCCCTTGTGCGTCAGCGTGATCGTCGGGGCGCGAAAGCGCGTGTCGTCGGTGATCGAGAAGTAGACCTCGTGCTCGGCCGGCACGCCGCCTTCGAAGCTCACGCCGTTGGCCTTCGCCTTGACGTTGCCGTGCCGGTGCTCGGCGAAGTAGAGGCGCTCCTTTTCCGCCAGCGCGCCGGCGAGGTCGGTGGCGCGGCCGATCAGGCCGGCCTTGCCCTTCTTGCCGATCGCGCCCTTGAACAGCGGCTTGACGAAGACCTGGCCGTGGCGGCGGATCAGGTCCTGGATCTGGTCTTCCGAGGCATCGGGCCCGAGAACCTCGGCAGTCGGAAAGTCGACGTGCTTCAGCAACGGCGCGCCGTGCAGCAATCCGGTCAGTTGCATGGTGATCTCCCGAGGGGTTAGGAAATCCGGGACAAGGTGATCAGCACCAGCGTCACGGTGATGGCGCCGCCAATGCGCGTGGCGATCTGCGCGAACGGCATCAGCGTCATGCGGTTGGCCGCGGTCAGGATCGCGACGTCGCCGGTGCCGCCCTGGCCGCTGTGGCAGGCGTTGACGATCGCCGCCTCGATCGGGTACATCTTCAGCCAGCGCCCGACCAGCGCACCGGTGGCCATCAGCGTTGCAACCGTCGAGACGATGGTGACGATGGTCGGCAGGTTGAACGCGGCGACCAGCTTGTCCCACGGCGTCAGCGAGACGCCGATCGCGAACAGCAGCGGATAAGTCACCGCCGTCGAGAAGAACTTGTAGACGACGAACGCGCCTTCCTGGAGCTGCGGCGAGACAGCCTGGGTCAGCTTCACGAGCACGGCGAGGAACAGCATCGCCACCGGTGCCGGCAACCCGAACATGCGCTGGCACAGGATGCCGAGCAGGTACAGCGTCAGCGCCGTGATGCCCGCGGCCGCGATGTGGCTCACGTCCATGTGGCCCGTGATCTCCTCGCGGGTCGGGTCCATGTCGTCGTGCTCGCCCGGCTGCAGCCGGCCTTCGCCGGTGAGATGAGGGTAGCGCTTGCCGACATAGTTCAGCATGCCGGAGAAGACGATCGCGGTCAGGCTGCCGAGCATCACCGGCGGCAGCACGGTCGCGAACAGCGCCCCCTGCTCCTGGTGCAGGATCTCGGCGTAGCCGATCGACAGAGGGATCGCGCCTTCGCCGACGCCGCCGGCCATGATCGGCACGACGATGAAGAAGAACGTGTGATAGGCGCCTAGGCCCAGCAGCGTGCCGACAGCGGTGCCGACGCAGCCCGCCACGATCGTGCCGGCCGCGAGCGGCACGAAGATCTTCAGGAAGCCCTTGATCAGGACCTTGCGGTCCATGCTCAGGATGCTGCCGACGATGATCGACGCGATGAACAGGTAGAGGAAGTTCGAGACCTTGGTGAAGTCGGTCGTGACCTTCACGATCGGCTCGGGCAGGATCTTGTAAAAGACCAGCGCCGACGGAATGAAGGTGGCGCAGATGGCGGCGCCGCCGATGTTGCGCAGGATCGGCAGCCGCTTGCCGATCTCGGCCAGCGTGAAGCCGAAGAACGCGAACATCACGATCGCCACCGAGATCTCGTTCGGCAGCTTGCCGGTCGCGACCAGCCCCGCGATGAGCGCGCCGGAGACGACGTAGACCGGCAGCGGAATGATGCCGATGCGAAACTCCATCACCTTCCACCAGCCCTGCGGCCAGAAGGCAGCCTTGGGTCGCGTGTCGATGGGCAAGGTGTCGATGGTGGCGGCGGTCTTCAAGTTGGTCTCCTTGGAAGCTGCTCTAGTGGCCGTGCAGGTTAGGGAGCCCGGGCTTTCGATCGGCTTTCGATGAGACCTGGGGGAAACCCTTACTCCTCCTGCCACCAGCGTGCGGGTGTGCGTGCCGCGGTCATTCGCCGGCCTAAGATCGACGATCGTCACTGCCTCGCTGCGCCGCATGGCGCTGGCGTCCAGCATGAAGCGGCTCGCCATCGGGATCTTCGCGCGCAGATTCGCGGCGGTCGTGGCGCTGTTCCTGGCGACGTCGGCGGCGACCGCGGCCGACACCATACGCATCATGGTCGCCGGCATCGACAAGCAGATTTACCTGCCGGCGACCTTGGCCCAGCGGCTGGGCTACTTCACGGCGCAGGGACTGACCGTGGAGCTGTTGAGCGAGGCGTCTGGCGTGCACGCCGAGGACCAGCTTCTGACGGGTGCCGTACAGGCCGTCGTCGGCTTCTACGACCACACGATCACGCTGCAGGCCAAGGGCAAGTTCGTGCAGGCGGTCGTGCAGTTCAGCCAGGCACCCGGCGAGGCCGTGCTGGTCAGCGCGCGCCTTGCCGAGACGATCAGGTCGCCGGCCGATTTCAGGGGCCGAACGCTGGGCGTGACGGGGCTGGGCTCGTCGACGCAGTTGCTCACCCAGTATCTTGCAGCGGAGCAGGGGCTCAAGCCCGCCGAGATGCGATTCGTCGCGGTGGGCGCAGGCGATAGCTTCGCCGCCGCTCTGCGTAAAGGCAGCATCGACGCCGGGACGACGAGCGAGCCGACCGTGTCGCGGCTGCTGCAGGCGGGCGAGGCGCGCCTGCTCGTCGACCTTCGCACGCCGCAGAGTACAGAGCAGGTGCTGGGCGGTGTCTATCCCGGCGCCTGCCTGTATGTGACGACCCGCTGGGCGGCGAGCCATCGTGCCGAGGTGCAGCGGCTGGTCAACGCGCTCGTGCTGGCGCTGCGCTATGCCGCGTCGCACAGCGCCGAGGACATCACGGCGCAACTCCCTCCCGAGAATTCGCTCGGCGACAAAGCGCTCTTCGTCGCGGCGCTGCGCGGCAGTAAGGCGATGTTCATCGCCGACGGAACGATGCCGCCCACCGGGCCGGAAACCGTGCTCCGCGTGATGAAGCGTGTCGACCGCTCCGTGCAGGGAAAGGCGATCGACCTGTCACGCACCTACACGACCGAGTTCACCGCAGCGGCACCCTGAGGTCGCGCACCCCTACGAACGCCGACCATGCGCCTGCTGCTCGTCGAGGACAACCGGGCGCTGGCCGAATGGCTCGGCCGTACGCTGCGCAAACAGCACTACACGGTGGACTGCGTGGACAACGGCGCCGACGCCGACTTCGTGCTGCGCTCGGAGACCTTCGACCTCGTGATCTTGGATCTGACGCTGCCCAAGATGGACGGCCAGGAGGTGCTGCGGCGCCTGCGTGGGCGCGGCAACCGCACGCCCGTGCTGGTGCTGACGGCCGACAACACGACGCACAGTCGCGTCAGCGAGCTCGACCACGGTGCCGACGACTATGTCGCCAAGCCGTTCGAGGTCGAGGAGCTCGAAGCGCGCATCCGCGTCCTACTGCGGCGCACGGCGCAGGTCGCGCAGCCGCTGATCGATTGCGGCGACTTGGTCTACGACAGCAACAGCCATCAGTTCACGCTGGGATCTGAGCCGCTGTCGCTGACGCCGCGAGAGCGCGCGGTGCTGGAGGTGCTGGCGATGAAGATGGGCAGCACGGTATCGAAAGCGGCACTCGCGCAGAGCCTGTTCTCGCTCGACGAGAGCATCTCGTTCGACGCGATCGAAATCTACGTGCACCGCCTGCGCAAGAAGCTGGCGCGAAGCGACGCCACGATCGTGACATTGCGCGGCCTCGGCTACGTGCTGCGCCGGGTGCACCGTGGCGCGTAGTCTGCGCTTGCGGCTGCTGGGCTGGGTGATGGTTCCCATGTTGGGCGCCGTGGCCGTCGACGGCTGGATCAGCCATCGCGATGCCGGCAACACGGCGAGCGTCATGCAAGACCGACTGCTGCTCGGCTCGGCACGCATCGTCGCCGAGCAGCTGCACGTGGAGGAGGGCGCGTTCCAGGATCGCGTGCCGCCAGCCGCGCTCGAGCTGTTCGAATCGGCCGAGATCGACCGCGTCTATTACCGAGTCACCACCGGTGCGGGGCAGATCGTCACCGGCTATCCCGAACTGGCGCTCCCCGGCGGCCCGCTCCAGCCGGAGACACCGGTCTACTTCGACACGCTCGTGCGCGGTGCGCCGGTGCGCGCCGTGGCTTACCTGCAGCCCGTGCTGGCTGAGCCGGCCGTGCGGCCGGTGATCGTGGAAATCGGGCAGACCATGAACGGCCACGCCGCGCTGACGCGCCGCCTCTGGCTGCACACGATGTCCCAGCAACTGCTGCTGCTCGCGCTGGTCGCGGCGCTGGTGCTATTCGGCCTGCGTCAGGGCCTCATGCCCCTGCTGCGGTTGCGCGACACGGTGGCGGCGCGAGAACCCGGTTCGCTGCAGCCGCTGTCGTTCGAGGCGATGCCAATGGAGCTGTCTCCGCTCGTCCATGCGATCAACGAGTACGCACGCCGGCTCGATCAGTACATGGGCGCGCAACGCGTTTTTATCCAGAACGCCGCACACCAACTGCGCACGCCGCTGACGTTGATGACGACCCAGGTTAGCTACGCGCTGCGCGAGGACGACGGCGCTGGACGCGAGGAATCGCTCGCTGCCATCCGCGATACGGTCCAGCAGTCGACACGCTTGGTCAACCAACTGCTCACGTTGTCGGCGGTCGAGGCGCAGGACCGCGGCGAGCCCGCGGAAGCCGAAGTTGCCGTTGACGTCGTGATCCGAAACGTCCTCGAAGACCTCGCCGGCCTGGCTCAAGCCAAGGACATCGACCTCGGGTTCGAGCAGGCGGGCACGGGCGAGACGGTGGTCGTGGCACCGCGTCTGGCGGTGCGCGAGATCGCGATGAACCTGGTCGACAACGCGATCCGCTATACCCAGCGTGGCGGCATCGTGACGACGCGGATCGAGGCCTCAGCGGCCGCGGTCACGCTGGTGGTCGAGGACAACGGCCCGGGAATTGCGCCGAGCGAGCGGGAGCGCGTGTTCGAGCGCTTCTACCGCATTGACGGCGGCGACTCGGCGGGCAGCGGCCTCGGTCTGCCGATCGTGCGCGAGTTCGCGTCGCGCATTGGCGCGAGCGTCGAGCTAGGCACGTCGCCCTCGGGCCAGGGACTCGCTGTTGCGGTCCGGTTCGAAGCTTCGCCGCGCGCGGCTGAGGCTGACGTAAGATCGGCCGTATGAGGCCCAGCCTTGGCAGGATTGGCCGTCAACGTTGAACGCGTCGCGGCGACACCCATTGAGGCACCGCTCTCTGAGCGACCCGCCACGAGGAGGGCGGCTTGCAACCCTGAAGCGTCGTCCTCGAGACGCTGCTGGCGCGCAGCCCAGCCGACCAAGGGACTCGATGTGCGACTAGGCGCCGTTGGCCCGCGCCTCGCCGTTCGACTGCGCCGCAGCTGATCACTCCCATCCTGCAGTTCGTCACCAGACGGTAGCTCGCACCTCGCGACTCGGGAACAGTTCAGTCCCTCGAGCTCGTTAGAGCGCACGCTTCGGAAGACTGGGATGAATTGGGACGCGCGGTCATGTGTGGTTGCTGTAATAGCCCTGGGACTGATGCTTCCGACAAGCTCTCCCTCAGCCGCTGGCATTCAGGCGCTGAAGGTGCCTGCAGACGGGCCCTTGCCAGTTCTTTCAGGTGCTGTCTGGTATCCGTGTGCGGCGCCCCCGACCGCGATGCAAGTCGGCCCCTTTCCGGTCCTTGCGGCCAAAGACTGCCCGGTCGACGGTAAGAATCTGCCGCTGATCGTCATGTCCCACGGTCGCACCGGCAGTTTTCTGGCGAACCGGGACACCGCTCAGGTGCTGGCGGACGCCGGCTTCGTCGTGGCAGCCATCTCGCATCCCGGTGACAACGCACAAGATGGCAGCCGGTCCAGCGAGCTCTCGGCCTTTGTGGACCGACCCGCCGACATGAAGCGGCTCGTCGACTACGTGGTGGGCTCGTGGGGCCATGCTGGTGCGATCGATGCGACACGCATCGGCTTCTTCGGCTTCTCGCGGGGCGGCTACACCGGCCTGGTCGTCGTGGGCGCCGAACCACGATTCGACGCGGCCGTCGGCATGTGCAAGGAGCAGACAAGCGCCATCTGCAAGGAGGTTCGCCGAGGCAGCCTTCCACCGCTGGTCCACGACAGCCGCGTCAAGGCGGCAGTCATCGCCGATCCGCTGAGCATCTTCTTCACGAAGACTTCGTTTAACGAGGTCTGGGTCCCGATTCAGCTTTGGCGGTCCGAGCGCGGCGGTGACAGCGTCACGCCCAGGAGCGTTGATACCGTCGCGGAAGAGCTCCCTAGCCCACCTGATTTCCGCGCTGTCTCGAACTCCCAGCACTTCTCTTTCTTGCCACCTTGCCCAGCCGAGATAGCTCGAGACGCACCCGAGATCTGCAGCGATCCCCCGGGCTTCGACCGCGAGGCGTTCCACAAGCAGTTCAACGCGGAAGTGCTGGCCTTCTTCCGGAAGATTCTCCAATGATGCTCGGCGATGTGCTGTACCGATGTCGCCGCATCGCGCGGTGAGAGCACGCGCGGAGCTCTATTCGCTCTCACTACCCGGCTTGCGTCCCAACTCACTTGGAGAGCAAGGGTAGACGGCGTACGCTGCGTAGTGGATTGATGCACCGCTCCCGAAATCGGCGAAATGCCTGACAGGAGGATCGAATGAAACGCCGCCAGGTTGTGTCGCTCCTCGGCGTTGCGCTACCGCCGTTCGCCGCACTGGCCGCGCGTGCCGCGCCGGCCGACGGCTGCGGTATTCCGCTTTCGCGTGACGACGGTTGGCGCGTGGCCGCCATCGAGGACGAGAAGGTCGTTGACCGCACTTCGCTGTGCGAGATGGGCGATCGGCTGGCCTCGAGCGGCGCCAACATCCACGCCGTGCTCGTCGCCCGCCACGGCAAGCTGGTGTACGAGCGCTACTTCAAGGGCTCCGACCAGATCCCCGGGATCTTCTACGGCAAACGGGTCGAAAGCGTCACCTTCGTCGCGGACACGCTGCACAACATGAAGTCGGTGTCGAAGAGCGTGGTGTCTCTCACTGTAGGGATCGCGCTCGATCGCGGACTGATTCGCAGCGTCGACGAGCCGATCTTCAGCTTCTTTCCCGAGTTGGCAGACTTGCGCACTCCCGAGAAAGACCGCCTCCTGCTGCGGCACGCGCTCACCATGACGATGGGACTCGCGTGGGTGGAGGCAACGCCGGACACTGGAGATGAAAACAACGACGAGGCGCGCATGCGCCGGGCGGCAGACCCGTGCCGATACGTCCTCGGTCTACCCATGACCGCGCCGGCCGGGCAGGAGTTCTTCTACAACACCGGCGCGCTCGCCCTAGTCGCCGCCATCGTTCGAAAGGCGACCGGACGTCCCCTCGACGAGCTGGCGAAAGAAGCGTTGTTCGACCTGCTGGGCATTGCGCCGGTGGAGTGGAGGCGGGTGAAAGGTGACACCGACGCCGGAGGGGGATTGCGTCTGCGGCCGCGCGACATGGCGAAGATCGGCCAGCTCGTCCTCGCGGGCGGTCGGTGGAACGGCCGCCAGATCGTCTCGAAGGAATGGATTGAGAAGTCGACGACTCCGAAGATCAAGGCGGTCGCCGACGGATTCGACGGCCTTTACGGGTATCTCTGGTGGCTCGCCCGCTACCGTATCAATGGGCGGGAAGTCGACTGCATCGCCGCGCAGGGTCGAGGTGGCCAATACGTCCGTATCGTCCCGAGCCTTGACCTCGTCGTCGCGGTTACGGCCGGGTACTACGAGGACTACAGCCCGCAGGCGGGTCGAGTGCAGTTCGGTGTCTTTCGAGACGTCGTGCGGGCGACGCTGCCTCCAGGTTGAACTGAAGCGTCGCTGCGCGGCACTGCGCCTTGGGGTGGTCGTACTTTTCGTGCAGATTGGTGCGTTTTCGCCTGAGCCCCAGCATCCACGCGGGTTTCCGGCCGGTGGCTAGCGCTCGAGCAGTGGGTCGCGGAATCGAGCGTTCGCCCGAGGCAGTACATTGACAGTTCCTACCGACGATCCGACATCCATCCGGCGTGCGCATCACGCTTGCGGTTGTCGTACCTTTTGGGCCGCCGATGCTGTCGAACGCTAGGTAGCGCAACAGGCGTTGATCGCACGCAAGGAGAGCCATGCCAAACCTATACGACCTCCACGGAAAGTCCGTCGTTATTACCGGTGCCGCTAAGGGTATCGGCAGGGCAATCGCCGAATTGCTGGTGGCCAGTGGCGCGGCAGTCCGTATCTGGGATACGAATCCCACGCAAGTCCCGGGGGCATCTAGCGACACCGTCGACGTTACAGACTCCGGCGCCATCGAGGCCGCGTTGTCGCGCTTGCCGCATCCGGAAGAGCCGGACGTCCTTGTCAACAACGGACTGTCAGAGATCATCGCGTTGACAGCATCGGTGCCTAGGTCGCGGATCATGTCGGTGACAATCGGTCCAGGGGCTACACAGTTTACGAAGACGCTCCGACTGGCAAGTTCGCGGCTGAGCGCTTTGGTGAACGCTATGACTCCAGCGCTGGCAGCCGAGCAAGCGGCGAGTGTTGCAAGGCCTTCCTTGCCCGCCAACGAGCCCATGTTCACGATCCGCCCGCGGCCGGCACGGAGCATGCGAGGGAGAATGGCCTGAGTGACTCGCATGGTTCCCAAGAGGTTCACGGCGAGGATGTGTTGCCAGTCTTCGCCCGCGTGCTCGACGAAGGCTTGCGTTCTGCCGAGGCGGCTAGGTTCGGCGGGCGAAGTGGCGCAACTTGTCGCATGGCTGTGCACAGATGCCAGTAGGTTCAACACTGGTGCCGTCTTCGACATGTCTGGCGGTAGAGCTAGATACTGAGAGCGAGTTCACTCGAAGATCCGCATTGGCGAAATGCCAACCATTCCATCGAGCGGACGTCCCGAAGGCCACTGCGCGCCCTTTGCACCACCGCTCATGTGGAATTGGGATGAATGTCCACTTCGGGCCGCTGGACCGTTAGCTTTTAGTTCGGCTTGGGGTCGGAAGCGGAAGTAAGCCGCCCGGATGCTCCGCCTCACAAAGCGAGCGCCTCAAACAGGCGTTATGTCCTCTCGCTGCCCTTGGCGACAGCCCAACGTCAGGAACCGCTTGCACTGGCGCCAGTAGCCGGCGCCAACGCCGCCTCCTGGCCAGCCACAGGTTTCGGTACAACTTGGCCGGGTGTATCCGTCGGCGCCTCTCCCGGGGGGATGTGCGGCAACCGGTGCGCGATTCCCTTGTGGCAGTCGATGCAGGTCTTTTCCTTGCTGGCCAGGTAGGTCGAGTGCATAGCCTGCGCTCGTACGCTTTGACGGGTGAAGTCCATCGATGCGTATTGATGGCAGTTGCGGCACTCCAGCGAGTCGTTCGCCTTGAACCGCGCCCATTCGTGCCGCGCAAGCTCCAGGCGCATGTCGCGGAATTTCTCTTGCGTGTCGATGGTGCGGAAGATCTTCCCCCAGACCTCCTTGGACGCTTGCATCTTGCGCGCCATCTTGTCGGTCCAGTCGTGGGGGACGTGACAGTTGGAGCACATGGCGCGAACGCCGGAGCGGTTCGTGTAGTGGATGGTTGATTTCAGCTCCGCAAGCACGTTGTCACGCATCTCGTGGCAGCCTGTGCAGAAGGCTTCGGTGTTCGTCGCTTCCATCGCGGTGTTGAAGCCGCCCCAGAAGATGATGCCGCCGATGAAGCCACCGAGCGTCAGGAATCCGAGGCTGAAGTGGACGCTCGGCCTGCGAATGACGGCCCAATATTGCTTGATACGCTGGAGCATGGCGGACCCCGTCTACTTGGTCGGCGCGGAGGCGGCATCCGCCGGGTCGCCTCGAAACCCATTGCCTACCAGCGGCGCCACGTTTTCCTGCGCCACGTGACATTGCTTGCAGAAGTAGCGTCGTGTGGAAATGTGGTCCAGCACCTTGCCGTTGCGGTCGATGTAGTGTGTCTTGCTGACAGGAATCGCCTGTGAGAAGTCGGTCTTCTCGCGAGCGTGGCAATCCAGGCACTTGTTGAAGTTCTTGTCGACCTGGTAGCCGTCGATGCGGTGCGGAATGATGGGCGGCTGGTAGCTGTAGTTGCGCTTGAGTCGGTCGTCGTCGTTGACCGCGTTGCCCAGCCTAGGCGGCTCCGTGGTTGCGGTGATCGGCGTCGGGCCGCGCGCGGCATCGACGAGCGGCGCCGCCCAGGCGCAAGCAAATGAGGCCAGTATGGCGAGACCCAGGACAAGGCGCAGCTTCATCGCGGTTCTTTCGGCCCTAGACCTTGACAATCTTCACGGCGCACTTCTTGAAGTCGGTCTGGAACGAGATCGGGTCGGTCGCATCGAGCGTCAGCTTGTTGATGAGCTGACTCGCGTCGAACCAAGGCACGAAGACCAACCCGCGCGGCGGCTTGTTCCGGTCCCGGGTCTCCACACGCGTGCGCATGCTGCCGCGACGGGAGCTGATTTCGATCTCGGAGCCGCGTCGCACGCCGAGCGCCACCGCATCGTCGGGATGCATGTAGCAGACGGCATGGGGCACCGCCTTGTGCAGCTCCGGCACTCGGCGTGTCATCGACCCCGAGTGCCAGTGCTCCAGCACGCGCCCGGTCGAGAGCCAGAACGGGTAGTCCTCGTCAGGGCTCTCAGCGGCGGGCTCGTACGGCAGGGCGTAGATGCGCGCCTTGCCGTCGGGGAAGCCGTAGAACTGATAGCCCGTGCCGGCCTTCACGTAGGGGTCCAGGCCTTCCTTGTAGCGCCACAGCGTCTCCTTGCCATTCACTACCGGCCAGCGCAGGCCGCGAACCTGGTGGTACGTGTCAAAGGGCGCCAGATCATGACCGTGGCCCCGGCCGAAGCGCGCGTACTCTTCGAACAGTCCCTTTTGCGGATAGAAGCCAAATGCCTTCGCCTCCGCGTTTTCGTATCCCGTCTCGACGTTCGACACGGGGAACTTATCGACCTCGCCGTTTCGAAACAGGATCTCGAACAGCGTCTTGCCACGGTACTCGGGCTTCTTGGCGATCAGTTCCGCGGGCCAGACCTCCTCGACCTTGAAGCGCTTGGAGAACTCCATCAGTTGCCAGAGGTCCGAGCGCGCCGCTCCCGGGGCCGAGACGAGCTGGTGCCAGAAGTGCGTGCGCCGCTCGGCGTTGCCGTAGGCGCCTTCCTTCTCGACCCACATGGCCGCCGGAAGGATGAGGTCGGCAGCGACCGCCGTCACTGTTGGGTACACGTCTGACACGACCACGAAGTTGGCCGGATTGCGGTAGCCGGGGTAGCCTTCCTGCATCAGGTTCGCACCCGCCTGCATGTTGTTGTTGACCATCACCCAATAGGCGTTGAGCTTGCCGTCCTTGAGCATGCGGTTTTGCAGGACGGCGTGGTAGCCC
>Ga0157375_10005209_pt1 | contig 11281 bp, 10 predicted proteins | sample M35metaG_FD_115311 | JGI IMG/M metagenome (GOLD analysis project Ga0157375, IMG submission 115311) | Miscanthus rhizosphere microbial communities from Kellogg Biological Station, Michigan, USA - M3-5 metaG | ecosystem: Host-associated > Plants > Roots > Rhizosphere > Soil | place: USA: Michigan...
CAAGCTCGCCGGCGACGGCGGTCGCAGCGTCATGCTCTCGCTCAACCCGCTCGACGGCACCCGCCAGATCGACCAGCGCACGCTGCAGGATCACGCCGCGAAGCACGCCACCAGCGACCTTCTCTACCGCAACGCCCTCGACGACAAATCCCAGGTCATTTTTGCCGGTCTCATCCGCGTCGAGCCCGGCAACTCCCAGACCGACGCCTACCAGCGCGTCGAGAACCTCATGCTCAGCGAGGATGCCATCGCGCATTCGATGCCGGGCCTGGAAATCCTCAACGACGACGTTCGTTGCACCCACGGCGCCACGAGCGGCGGCGTCAACGCCGACGAATTGTTCTATATGCAGGCCCGAGGCATTCCCGAGAGCCAGGGCCGTCGCCTCATCGTCGCCGGATTCTTCAATTCGCTCCTCGATCGCATCGAGAACGAATCCCTGCGCGCCCGACTCGCCGCCCTCGTCGCCCAGCGTTTCGGAGTTTCCTGATTACAGAAGGAAACGAAGATAACGAAGTCCCCCATCTTCGTTATCTTCCGTAAAAATGCCCGGCCTTCTCATCTACAACGCCGCCGCCGGCACCGCGTCGAAATTTCCCGCCCGGCGGCTGCTCGCCGAACTCCCCGCCGGCACGCAGCTCCACGAATTTGTTGAGGGCGACGACCCGGCGGCTCTCGCCCATGCGGCTCGCGAGGCGGGCGTGGCATGGATCGCCGTGGCCGGCGGCGATGGCACCGTCGAAGCCGTCGCCGGCGCGTTGGTGAATTCGCCGATCATATTGGGCATCATTCCCTGCGGCACATACAACAACTTCGCCCTCAGCGCCGGCCTCCCCGCCGATCCGCTCGAGGCCGCGCGAGTGATTGCCGCCGGTGCGACGCGGCCCGTCGATGTCGGGTTTGTCAACGGGCGTCCCTTCTTTGAATGTGTCGGCGCCGGCCTCGATGCCGCGCTCTTCCCGCTGGGCGAGGAAATCAAATCCGGCGGGATCACGAAGTGGTTCGATCTTCTCCTCCGCGCACGCGACTATCCCCGCCAGCATTTCGAGCTCCAGCTCGATCGTCCCCTCCACGAGGCGCTGGGGCGTTCCGCCCGTTCCCCGCGTCAATGGATCGCCCATGTCTGCGCGAGCCGGCGCACGGCCATCCGCCTGCGGGCTCTCATGGTCACCGTCTCCAACGGACCCTACTACGGGATGAACTTCCAGGTCGCGCCCCACGCGCGTATCGACGACGGCAAACTCACCGTCTCGATCTTCAAGCGCTACAGCAAACTCGAGCTCGCCTGGCATTTCTTCTCCATCCGCGCCGGGCGCCGCGCCTACGCCCCCCGGCTGGCGACTCTCTCCGTGGGGACGATAAAAATCCATGGCCCCCGCCGGCTCCACGCGCATCTCGACGGGACCCTCCTCGACCAGTGGCCGCTCGAAATTGGTATTCGCCCCGGCGCTCTCCGGGTGTTTACATCGACGAGCCCGACAAGCCCTTGATTTTTCTCGCAGCACCTTCAAAAGCACACGTCGCGTCAAGGCGAGGGCTGCAGATCAAGCCTTGAAAAGTGACAAGATAACCGCGCACTTTTTGCAAAAGAAGAGTGGACAGGGTGTCGGCGTCGCCGTATTCGTCAGGTGTAAATCTTAATACCGCGATGAATTCCAAGTTTCTCAAAGCTTTTGCGGCGATCGCTTTTCTGGCGGTTGCATCCTCCCCGCTTGCGCTCGCGGCGGCAGTTTCCCCCTCCCAGTTCAACACCGAGTTGAAGTCCAAGGTTGGCACCAAGAAAGGCCTCTCGGCGGCCAACGCCGCGGCGAAATATTTCGGAGCGACCTTGAAGGACAAGCTCAACAAGAAAAACGCGGACAAGTATGCGAAGTCCGTCATCACCGTTTTGAAGAAATCGGTTCCACTCAGCTCTGCCTTTGCGGGTTCGAGCGTGAATGCCTGCGTCAAGCAGCTCCTCACCGGGTATTTCAAGGGATTGAAGTTCAGTTTGACTGACAAGACCTACAACAAGGCATTGACCGCTCTGCTCAAGGGACTGCCTCCGACCGCCAAGACCGATGTCACGTCCCAGGCGCTCTACAATACGATCAAGAGCTTTGCGGAAAAGAAGGGCAGCACGCAGGATCAGGTTTATACCTATTACATTTCGACGGTGAGCGATAAGACCAATATCCCGCCGCCGCCCGTTTCCTAAAACTGAATTCGAGTGATTTCCGAAAAACGCCGATCGCGAGATCGGCGTTTTTCTTTTTCCATGAAGCCTGGAATCTCCTCGTTGGATTTCAGGGTGAGCGTCGGGGAGAGAAGTCCCATTCAGAGCACGTTCAGCAAGGAATGGGATGAAGGACTCTTTACGTCGTCCCCTCCGCGACGCGGCGTGAAATCTCCGTAGGTGACGACGTAGGAGCCGGCGAACAAGCGTCCGTCGTCGGAACAGGGCTTGGTATCAACTTTCAAGCTGCGCCAGCTGTTCCCAAAGCGCCTTTTCCCCAGCGCTCAGGTGGACCGGCAAATCGACGGCCAGCACCGCATAGAGATCGCCGAAGGTTCCGTCGCTCTTGGGCAGGCCTTTGCCGGTCAGGCGAAACTTCTTTCCCGGCTGCGAGCCGGCGGGAATGCGGAGTTTTCCCCGGCCGCTGAGCGTCGAAATTTCCGCTTCGCCCCCCAGCACGCATTTCCAGGCGGGCACGGCCAGCTCACGATAAAGATCGCTGCCCTCGACTTCGTATTCCGGGTGCTTTTGTAGTTTGATCCTCAGGTAAAGGTCTCCCGCCGCCCCGCCGGCGGCCCCGGCGCCACCCTGTCCGGCGAGCCGGATGCGTTGTCCCTCGCGCACGCCCTTGGGAATCTTGACCGTGTAAGTCTGGGTCTGCGGCGCGTCGCTGCGTCGGAAGGAAATCTGCCGCGTGGAGCCGTGGAAGGCTTCCTCGATTGTAACGAGGATGTCCGCCTCGATGTCGCCACCGCGTTGCGGGCCGGGCTCGAAACCGCCGGGGCGAAAGCCGCCCCGCCGTGCGCCAAACATCTGCTCGAAAAAGTCGCTGAATCCCGTGCCGCCAAACTCGAAATCGACCCCCTCGCCGGCGTCGAACCCTCCGCGTCCGGCTCCGCCCGGGAATCCCCCGGCCTGCGACCAGCCGCCACGCGGCATCCCCGCCCCGTGTTCCCAGTTCGCGCCAAACTCGTCGTATTTACGCCGCTTCTCAGGATCGCCAAGCACCTCGTAGGCCTCGTTGATCTCCTTGAATTTCTCCTCGGCGGTCTTCTTGTCGTTGGCGGTGTCGGGATGAAATTTGCGCGCCAGTTTGCGAAACGCACTTTTGATCTCGTCCTGGCTGGCGGTCTTCGCCACCCCGAGGGTTTGGTAATAATCGCGATATTGAACGGCCATCGAACTAAACAGGATTTACAGGATTCTGCGGATTTACGGGACGATAATCGTTTCCCAATTCTTCGCGCATCTTGTTAATCCTACAAATCCCGCAAATCCTGTTTAGTTCGATCATGCTCGATATCCGTCTCATTCGCGAACAACCCGACGACGTCAAGACGCGCCTCGCCAGCCGCGGCGAGGATTTGTCCGCCCAGATCGATCTCGTCCTTGGGTGCGATCGCCATCGCCGGGAGAGCGAAACCCAGCTCCAGCAATTGCTGGCCGACCGGAAACGGCTGAGCAAGGAAATCGGGGCGCTCCGGTCGCGGGGCGAGGATTCCTCCGCCATTGAGGCCGAGGTGAAAAGCTTCGGCGACCGGATGGATGCGCTGAACCGCGCTGCCACCGACTACGACGAGAAACAGCGCGACACGTTGCTGCACATTCCGAATCTGCCCGCCGCCGACGTGCCGGTGGGCGCCGACGCGAGCGCGAATCCCGTGTTGCGCGAATGGGGTGCGAAGCCGGCGCAGGAACGGACGGAGGACCACGTCGCCATCGGCGCGCGGCTAGGGCTTTTCGATTTCGAGCGGGCGACCAAAATCAGCGGCAGCGGGTTTGTCTGCTACACCGGAGCGGGGGCGCGGCTCGAGCGTGCGCTCATCAACTTCCTCCTCGACCTCCATACCGGCGAGCATGGCTACACCGAGGTGATTCCGCCGCTGCTCGTGCGGCCGGAAATGCTCATCGGCACATCGCAGTTGCCGAAGTTTGCGGACCAGCTTTACCACAGCGGCGAGGATGACGTTTATCTCGTTCCGACCGCGGAGGTGCCTGTCACCAATCTCGAAAACGGCGAACTCAAGGCGCTCGCCGACCTGCCGATTCGTTATGCGGCCTACACGCCATGTTTCCGCCGTGAAGCGGGAGCGGCTGGTCTCGGCACGCGCGGACTCATTCGCCTGCACCAGTTCGACAAGGTCGAGCTCGTGAAAATCACCACGCCGGAAAATTCCGCCGCGGAATTGGAGACGCTCACGGCTGACGCGGAGCGCGTGCTGCAGCTTCTCGGGCTGCACTACCGCGTGATCGAGCTTTGCACGGGCGATCTGGGCTTCGGCTCCCAAAAAACCTACGACATCGAGGTCTGGTCGCCGGGGCAGCAGGATTACCTCGAGGTTTCGAGCTGCTCGAATTTCGGCGACTACCAGGCGCGGCGCATGAACCTGCGCTACAAGGACGCCGAGGGCAAAAATCGCTTCTGTCACACGCTCAATGGCTCCGGCACCGCGCTGGCGCGCCTTTACGTCGCGCTCATCGAGAGCGGGCTGCAGGCCGACGGCTCGATTCGTCTGCCGGAACCGCTCCACCGCTATTTTGGAAGCGACCGCATCGGGTGACCTGTTCTTGCGCGGCCTCGCTGCGGGCTTGGCTGGGCGGACTCGGGCGCTGATCGCCGTCTCGGGTGGACGTGATTCCGTGGCGTTGCTGCACGGCCTGCACGCGTTGGGCTGGCGAAAGCTGACGGTCGTTCATCTCGACCACCAGCTGCGCGGCGCGGCCTCTCGCGCGGACGCCAAATTTGTCGAGCGGCTGGCGCAGAAACTCGGCCTGCGCTGCGTGATTGGTCGTGCCGACGTGCGCGGATACGCGGTGGAGCGGGGCGTTTCCATCGAGGTCGCCGCGCGGGAATTGCGGCACGCCTTTTTTGCGGGAGTCGCGCGGCGCGAACGCTGCCGCGATGTCTTCCTCGCCCATCACGCGGACGATCAGGTCGAGACGTGCCTATTCAATTTTCTGCGTGGCAGCGGGGCCGCCGGACTGGCGGGAATGCGCTCGGAATCGGTGCAAAAAATCGGTGCGACGATGTTGCGCGTGTTTCGTCCGATGCTGGGCATTCGGCGCGAGGAAATCGACGCCTTCCTGGGCGCACGAAAAATTCGCTGGCGGGAGGATGCGAGCAATCTCAGCGCAGCACACACGCGCAATCGGCTGCGGGCGCGCGTGCTGCCGATGCTCGCGGAGGAATTTGGACCGGCCTTTCCCGCTGCGATTTTGCGCGCGTCGGAGATTCTCGCGGCGGAGGAAGATTGGATGCGCGAAGAAGTGGGGCGCTTCGCCATCGGCGCGCAATTGTCCGTGCGCGAGCTCGCCGACGCGCCCCTCGCCCTGCGGCGGCGGGTCGTGCGCAATTGGCTGGAACAAATGGAAATTTCCGAGGCGGGATTTGCGGAGACGGAGCGTGTGCTCACCTTGCTCGACGCGCGGACCGGGCCGGCGAAAGTGAATCTGCCCGGCGGTTGTCATGCCCGGCGGCGCGCTGGGAAAATTTTTCTGGAGCGGCCGTGAAATTTCGATCGGCACTGTTGCGGGCCCGCGACGCGGTGCGGGAAAACGCGATTCCCGGTCTGTTTCTCCAGGCGCTCATGCTCGGGTTTCTCGGCCTGTATCTTTGGAATGACGGCATGCGGCAATTTTTGGAACGCGTGGCGCGGCTCAAGCAGGAGTCGGGCTTCGCGTTCGGGATTCTCTCGTATGTGATCGCGGCGGCGGTGCTGCCCGAAGTGCTGCGAGTGCTCTTTTTCCAACGCGGCCGCGTGACGGGGAAGAACGTGCGCAATTTTCTCGGCGCGGCGCCGATGTGGGGCGCGATGGGCTTGGTCGTCGATCTGCTCTACCGGTTGCAGGCGAGGTGGTTCGGCGACGGGAGCGACCTTTGGACGATCCTGCCGAAGGTCCTCGTGGATCAATTCCTGTTTTCGCCGTTCATCAGCGTGCCGATCATTGTCGGCTGGCTGGAATGGCGAGATGCGGGTTTTTGCGCGGGCGCATTGCGGGAAATTTTCAGTCTCGAGTTCGTGGGAAGTCGCATGTTTCCGATCATGGTCGCGGGTTGGTGCGTGTGGATTCCCGGCGTGAGCCTCGTGTATTTCATGCCGTCGCCGTTGCAGCTGCCGGTGGCGGTGATCATCCAGATCTTCTGGGTGCTCCTCATTACCACGCTCTCGGAGCGGAAGGCGGCGGTTGTTCAGGCTTTGACCTGAGCGAACATTGCGAGCGTTTTTTCCCGGGCGATGGCGTGATCGACCATCGGGCGCGGATAGCCGGGAACGAGCGCACGGCCGTCCTCGGGCGGGCGCATCAATCGCTCCGCGGACACGTCGCGCAGCTCGGGCAGCCAGTGCTTGATGTAGGCGCCGGCGGGGTCGTGGCGGGCGGTCTGCGTCCACGGATTCTGAATGCGGAAATACGGGGCGGCGTCCGCGCCCGTGCCGGCGCTCCATTGCCAGCCGCCGTTGTTGCTCGCGATCTCGCCGTCGGTGAGCTGCTGCATGAAATGTTGCTCGCCGAGGCGCCAGTCGAGCTGGAGATCCTTCGTCAAAAACATCGCGACAATCATGCGCGCACGGTTGGGCATGAAGCCGGTCTCGCGGAGCTGGCGCATGGCGGCATCGACGATGGGAAAGCCTGTCTCGCCGTCGCGCCATCGGGCGAAATGCCGTGCGTCGCCGCTCCAGCGCAGGGCGCGAAATTTCGGGTTGAAGTCCTGTTCGAGCACCTCGGGCCAATGCCAGAGAATCTGCATGTAAAATTCGCGCCAGATCAGCTCGTTGACGTAGGTGTGAACGCTGCGGCGTTCCTCGGCGCGGAGCTCGGCGGCGCGGGCGGTGCAACGGGCAAAGATCTCACGAATGGAGAGCAGACCGTGCCGGAGATCGACCGAGATTTGCGAAGTCGCTCGTCCGGCGGGCAGATCGCGGTTGAGGGCGTAGCGGGTGATTGGGCCAGCGAGAAAACTCTTCAGGCGCTCGCGGGCGGCACGCTCGCCCGGCTCGAGGATTGCACCGGACGGGGCGAGATTCCAATCCGCGAGCGTTGGCAACGGCGCCGAGGCGATGTCGGCGGGTGTTTGCAGCGCGCGCACGCGACCGGTCGGAGCGGGTTTGTCGAGTTTGAGCCAGGCCTTCGAATACGCCGTGAAGACGCGAAACGGCTCGCCTTTGCCGGTCAGCACTTCGTCGCGCTCGTGGATGCAGATGTCCTTGAAGCTGCGGATGGGAATCTTGAAACGGGCTTCCGTCTCCCGACCGAACGGATCGGGATCGCGATTGAAATACACCGCCACCGCTCCCGTCTCCCGGGCGAGTTTCTCCAGCTCTTCGACGGCGTCGCCGCGTCGCACGATCAGCCGGCTGCCGATGGCGCGCAGGTTGGCGTCGAGCGCGGCAAGGGAGCCGCAGAGGAACTCCTGCCGGTGCGGACCGGTCCACCGATGCGAGCCCTTCCATGCGCTCTGGATATAAACCGGAACGACCTGCTCGCCGTCTCGGGCGGCCGCGGCGAGGGCGGGGTTATCGGTGAGGCGCAGGTCGCGGCGAAACCAGTGGATAACGACTTTCAAATTTTGGATTTGGGAGTTTGGACTTCGGATTGATACGAATGGAGGCTCGTTTTGGAAACTCCCGAGACTCTTTTCCTCATTGCCGGCAGCGGACGCTATCCGGAACTCGTCGTGCGTGCGGCGCGCAAAGCCGGGGTCGCGCGTATTTGCGTGGCCGCCTTCGAAGGTGAAACCAGCCCGGAGACGACGGCTCCCGCCGACGAAGTCACCTGGATGCGGGTCGGCCAGCTCGGGAAAATGCTCGATGCCGCGAAGAAATCCGGCGCGGCCCACGCGATGATGGCCGGCCAGATCGCGCCGAAAAATCTCTTCGATCTGCGGCCCGACGTGAAGGCGCTGATGCTTCTTGCCACGATCAAGGAGCGCAACGCCGAGACGCTTTTCGGCGCCATCGCCGACGCGCTTGCGAAGATCGGCGTCGAGCTGCTGCCAGCCACGACGTTTCTCGAGGATCAGCTTGCCTCCGACGGACACATCGCGGGGCCGAAGCTCAAGGAGCGCGAGGTGGAGGACGCGGCGTTCGGCCTGCGCATCGCGAAGGAAACCAGCCGGCTCGACATCGGACAGACGGTCGTGGTGAAGAACGGCACCGTCCTCGCGGTCGAGGCCTTCGAGGGCACGAACGAGGCCATCGAGCGCGGCGGCCGGCTCGGGCGCGGCGGGGGATTCGTCGTGAAGGTCTCCAAGCCCGGACAGGACATGCGTTTCGACGTGCCCGTGGTCGGCGACCAGACGCTGGAAAACACGGCCCGCGCGGGCCTGCGCGGTCTCGTGGTCGAGAGCGGGCGCGTGTTGCTGCTCGACCGGGAACGGCTGTGCCGGCTCGCGGACGAGAAGCGCATCACTATTTACGGAGTTTAAATTATGAAGATCGTCAAAGCGGGTGTCGTCGGCACGGGCAGCATGGGAATGAACCACGTGCGGGTTTATTCCGAACTCGAGGGCTGCGAACTCGCCGCTGTTTACGACGCGAACTCCGCCGCGGCCGAGGCGGCCGGAAAGAAATTCCGCGTGCCGGTGGCGCGCACGCTCGAGGAGTTTGCCGACCTTGTGGACGTCGCTACCGTCTGCACGCCGACCGTCACACATTACGAGATCGGCAAGCTGCTGCTCGCGAGAAAGAAGCACCTTCTCGTCGAGAAGCCCATTGCCGACAATCCCGCGCATGCCCGCGAGCTCGCCACGCTTGCGCACGAGCAGGGCTGCGTGCTGCAGGTCGGCCACATTGAGCGCTTCAATCCCGCGCTACAGGCGCTCGAGGCGAAGCTGAAGAATCCGCGTTTCCTTGAGGTCACGCGGCTCTCGCCATATCCGAATCGCAGCATGGACATCGGCGTCGTGCTCGACGTGATGATCCACGACATTGAGATCATCCTCCATCTCGTGCGCTCGCCCATCGTGAGCATGGATCCCGTGGGCGTCTCGGTGTTGAGCAAGGGCGAGGATATCGCGAACGTGCGCTTCCGCTTCGAGAACGGCTGTGTCGCGAACGTGACGGCGAGCCGCATCAGCATGGACAAGCTGCGCAAGATCCGCGTGTTTCAGGAGGACGCCTACCTCTCGCTCGATTATCAAAAGCAGGACGGCGTGATGTATCGTGTCGCGGACGGAAAAATCGTCCGCGAGGGCGTGGAGGTCATCAAGGGCGAGCCGCTGCGTAATCAGCTGGAATCCTTCGTTGCTTGCGCGCGCGACGGCTTGCAGCCGAAGGTCTCGGGCGAAGCCGCCGCCCGGGCGCTCGACATCGCGCTCGAGATCACCCGCCAGATCGAAGCGGCCGATCCCCGCAAGGGTATGGATCGGCCGGAGGTGAAGCTCCCGGGCATCCTGAATCTGCTACGCCCCTCGGCGTAATCCACGGTGATGAAGCGAATCTGGATCGTCGCCGGCGAAGTGAGCGGAGACGCCCGTTCGGCGGAGGTGATGCGGGCGATTCACGCGCTGGATGCCGACGTGGAATTCGTCGGCGCGGGCGGGCCCAAGATGCGGCCCTTGGCGTCGGAACCCTTCGACGAATGGATCGCCGAGGCTGGCGTGCTCGGCTTGTGGGACGTGCTCAAGAACTACGGCTACTTCAAGGGCAAGTTCGACCGCATGCTGGCGGACATCGCGCGGATGAAACCCGATGCCGTGCTGCTGGTGGATTATCCCGGCTTCAACCTGCGCCTCGCCAGGGCGCTGCGCGCGCGGCAGCCGGGATTGAAGATTCTTTTTTACGTGAGCCCGCAGGTCTGGGCGTGGAACCGCGGCCGAATTCCGAAGATGGCGCGCTGGCTCGACCTCATGCTGTGCATTTTTCCGTTCGAGAAGCCGCTCTACGAGCAGTCGGGGCTGCGCACGGAATTCGTCGGGCATCCCATCGTCGAGCAGATGGCCCGGGACCGCGTGCCGGTCGGGCGCGATCCCTTGCTGCTCGGGCTGTTTCCCGGCAGTCGCGAGCGTGAGGTGAACCGCATTTTTCCGGCGATGGTCGGCGCAGCACGGAGGGTCGCGGAATCACGGCCGGACGTGCGTTTCGAAGCGGCCGCGGCCACGGAGGCGCATGCGGAAATCATGCGCGCGATGGCGGGCGATACTCCCATCGAGATTTGCGCGGGCACCGCGCACGAGCTGATGCAGCGGGCCGGCGTGGGCATTGTCTGCTCGGGCACCGCGACGCTGGAGGCGGCGTGTTTCGGTCTGCCGTATGCGCTGGTTTACAAGACGGCATGGCTCACCTACGAGGTCGGCGTGCGGTTGGTGAAGGTAAAGCATCTCGGCATCGTGAACATCCTCGCCGGGCGCACGGTCGTGCGGGAGTTCATCCAGAATGCGGCGTCTCCCGGGGCGCTCGCGGACGAGGCGCTGCGGCTGCTGAACGACGCGGCAGCGCGTGAGCGGCTGGCGGAGGAGCTGGCCGCGGTCGTTGCGATGCTGAATGGCGAGCGGGCCGCCGAGCGCGCGGCGCTGGCCGTGCTGAACGCCGTGTCGAACTAAACAGGATTGACAGGATTTGATGGATTAACCGGAGGTGGAGGCATGAACGAATTTCCGAAAGATCATCTCGAGTCGCTGTGGGCGCCGTGGCGCGTGGAATATTTTCAGCGCGAGCCCGATGCGCCGCGCGACTTCCTGCTCGCCGCCGCGAATGGCGACGACGCGGAGCATTTTGTCGTCACGCGACGGAAAGCGACTTTCCTCATGCTGAATCGCTACCCCTACACGGTCGGCCACATGATGGCGGTGCCATATCGCAAGGTGGCGGGCATGGACGAACTCACTGACGACGAGTCGCGCGAGATTTGGGCGCTGTGCCTGCACGCGCAGCGGCTGTTGAAGATCGTCGTGAAGGCGCAGGGGTTCAATGTCGGCGTGAATCTTGGCTCGGCCGGCGGCGCGGGTTGCGCGGAGCACATCCACTTCCACATCGTGCCGCGTTGGGAGGGCGACTCGAACTTCATGCCGGTGATCGGCGGGGTGCGCCTCTTGCCGGATGCGCTCGAGCGGGTGTATGGCGCGTTGCG
>Ga0157375_10005215_pt1 | contig 11274 bp, 9 predicted proteins | sample M35metaG_FD_115311 | JGI IMG/M metagenome (GOLD analysis project Ga0157375, IMG submission 115311) | Miscanthus rhizosphere microbial communities from Kellogg Biological Station, Michigan, USA - M3-5 metaG | ecosystem: Host-associated > Plants > Roots > Rhizosphere > Soil | place: USA: Michigan...
CAGCTCATCGACGGTGCCTTCGAGTTCCATCACAGCAACGGCTTCGGCGATCAGTTCAGTGGCTTGCGGACCAATGATGTGCACGCCGAGGATCTCTCCGTATTTCGCATCTGCAACAATTTTCACGAAGCCGTCGTGGCTGCCGACGATGGTGGCCTTGGAGTTTCCTGCAAATGGAAATTTGCCCACCTTGATCTCGAGACCCTTCTCTTTTGCTTGCGCTTCTGTCAGACCCACTGAACCAATCTGCGGGTCAGAGTAGGTACAGGCGGGCACCCGGTCGCGGCGTACCGAGCGATATGGACGACCTGCGATTTTGGTGACCGCGACAATTCCGGCCATCGAGCCGGAATGCGCCAACTGCGGCAAGCCGGCGACGATATCGCCGATCGCGTAAATGCCGGGCTCGGCGGTTTCCTGCGCTTCACCGACTTTGACGAAGCCGCGATCTAGCTCAATCTTGGTTTTGTCGATGCCGACGTCGTTGATGCGCGGGGCTCGACCAACGGCGACGAGCACCTTCTCCGCTTCCTTTTCAACGGATTTGCCGTTGGCAGCGGTCCAGGTGACTTTGACACCGCCTTCGGTCTTCTCGATCTTTTCAACCTTGGCCCCGGTGTTGATGTCGATGCCACGCTTTTTGAAGACGCGAGTGAGCTCCTTGGAAATCTCTTCATCTTCAGGCGGCATGAGGCGCGGCAGGAACTCCACCAGCGTAACCTCAGTGCCAAAGCTGCGAAAGATCGAGCTGAACTCGACGCCCACAGCACCGGCGCCGATGACGATGAGCGATTTTGGGACTTGGGAGACGGCGAGCATTTCGATGTTGGTGAGGATCCGATCGTCGGGCTTGAGGCCGAAAATCATCTTCGCATCGGAGCCTGTCGCGAGAATGAGGTTCTTTGCTTTCACTTCGCTCTTGGCGCCGTCGGGAGCTGTCAGATCGACGGTGTGCACACCGTCTTTTGCTCCTCCAGTCAGGCGTCCATATCCCGGGATGACGCTCACTTTGTTCTTCTTCATCAGGAACACAAGACCTTTGGTGTGCTTATCAACGATGGAAGTCTTGCGCTTCTGTACGGCATCCCAGTTGAGCGTGCGGCCGTCGACGTTGTCGATTCCGTAATCGGAGGCATGCTTAAGGTGATCCCAGAGTTCGGCATTAAAGAGGAGAGACTTTGTGGGGATGCAGCCGACGTGGAGACACGTGCCGCCGAGGACATTGGCTGACTCGATGAGTGCGGTCTTCAAACCAAGCTGGCCGGCACGAATAGCCGCCGTATAGCCTGCCGGCCCGCTGCCGATGATTGCTACGTCGTAAATTACGTCTCCCACGCGAACTCCGATCTCGCGCGCTCATCATGGTCCTAAGCGGCGCTCCACTGACCAGTTTAATGCTTGCCGTTGATGGACGTGGGACGTGGTCACCGACGCGACTGCACCAACTCTAGAGCGATGCGCTGCGTTTCAGCGTCGTTGCCAAAGCCTTCGATCCAGTGCACGTCGGGCTCACGACGAAACCACGTGAGCTGGCGCTTCGCGTAGTTGCGATGACCCTGCTGCGCTTCCGCGATTGCCACCTTCTCGCTGATGCCATTGAGAAGTACAGACACAGCCTGTCGATAGCCAAGCGAGTCAAGTGCCTTGATGGGTCCGTAGCATGCGAGAAGAGCGCGTGTCTCCTGCAGCAGCCCAGCCGCAAACATTTGCGCACAACGAAGATTAAGGCGCTCATAAAGCAGGTTTCGTGGCGGGTTGAGGCCGATGCGCAGAAGGCGGAATCCCATAAGCGGATTCTTGGCAGATTTGGGAGTCGAGAGCAACTGCGACATAGGCTTTTGAGCGGCGAGACAAACTTCGATTGCGCGGATCAGTTTCGGGGAGTCGTTGGCGTGTATGCGTCTTGCCATCTCCGGATCGAGTCGCGACAGCAGGCGATGCAGCCATGCGCCGCCGTGGCGCCCGGTGCTGCGGCGCAGGCGCAGGCGCAAATCTTCCTGTCGCGCAGGCGCAGCAAAGAGGCCCTCGGTGAGCGCGCGAAGGTAAAGTCCAGTGCCACCGGTAACAATCGGCAGATGTCCGCGAGCAGCAATCTGGTGCAGCGCGGCGCGGGCGCGGCGGCTATATTCACCGGCCGTGAAAGGCTCGTCTGGATCAACAATGTCAATGAGGTGATGGGGCACGCCGGCGCGTTCTTCCGGAGTCGGTTTTGCAGTGCCGAGATCCATGCCTCGATATACGGCGACCGAGTCGCAACTCACGACCTCGCCGCCGAATCGTTCCGCCAATGCGAGCGAGAGTGCCGTTTTACCGCTGCCCGTAGGTCCCAATAAAATCACCACGAGAGGATCGATCGGCCCCGCGAGGTCAGCGCTGAAGACGCCGCTCGCGGCGCCCGAAGGGCTCATGGCCGCCACCATCCAGGGGGAAATATCCACCTGGGATTGGTGTGAAACAGCCACCAGATCACGATCGTCGCAGCCACAATCAGCAACCCAAATGCCTGGTTGCGCCGGAATACGCGTCGCTGTTCCGCGCGTCTTTCTTCCTCGGCGACCCCTTGCAGATAGGGCTTGATGCGACGTTCAACCATGAGTGTCTTTTCCTCGGCTCCTGCTATGCCCAAACGTATTCACCACGCATCAGTATAGGCATTCAGGTATCGCGGTGAGTCCGATCGTTTGACTTTCCCGGGCTCGATTGCCGACCATAGCCTTTCGAGCATTCGGCAGGACCGAAGCCGTGCGAGGCACACATGAAAGTTTTGATCCTTGGTTCGGGCGGGCGCGAACATGCGCTGGCGTGGGCGGTAAAGCGCAGCCAGCGCGTCACAGAAGTCGTGTGCGCGCCGGGCAACGGCGGCATTGCGCAAGTTGCGCGCTGCGTGCCTGTCGATTTGAAAGATGTTGCGGCCATGGTGCGTCTCGCCGAGGTCGAGCAGCCCAGCTTAACGATCGTCGGTCCTGAATTGCCTTTGTCCCTTGGCGTCGTCGATGCGTTTCACGAGCGCGGCTATCGCATCTTTGGACCTACTCGAGATGCAGCACGGCTGGAGTCGAGCAAGGCGTTTGCCAAGCAGTTCATGAAGCGGCATCAGATACCAACGGCCAACTACGCAGTCTGCACCAGCTCAAAGGAAGTTGAAGAGTCTATCAAGCACTTCCACGCGCCGATCGTGGTTAAGGCAGATGGCCTGGCTGCCGGCAAGGGCGTGATCATCTGCCCCACGCGACACTTTGCCGTGGAGACGGCGCAAGGGCTCTTCAACGGTGCATTGCTCGGTTCGGCTGAAAACCAAGTGGTCATCGAAGAATTCCTCGAGGGTGAGGAGCTGAGCTTTCTGTGCCTCACCGACGGAAAACATGTGGCGCCTTTGGTTCCCGCACAGGATCACAAACGAATTGGAGAAGGTGACACAGGCCCGAACACGGGCGGAATGGGTGTCTACTCCACCAGCCAGATGCTTGAGCCGACGATGACCGAGTGGATTCTGCACCATATCGTTGAGCCTACGGTTCGCGGTATGGCTGAAGAGGGCACGCCGTTTGTGGGCGTGCTCTACTGCGGCTTGATGATGACCGCACGCGGTCCTGAGGTGCTTGAGTACAACGCGAGGTTCGGAGATCCAGAGACGCAGGCGATTTTGGTTCGTCTGGAGTCCGATCTTGTGGACGCTCTGGAAGCCTGCATTGACGGAAATCTTGCGGAGACAAAGATGCTCTGGAGCTCTGGCGCTTCAGCATGCGTGGTCACCAGCAGTTCCGGATACCCGGGCAGCTACAAGACAGGATTGCCCATCAGCGGGCTGAGTAATGCGGCAAAGGTGCCGGAGGTGGAGATTTTTCACTCCGGCACAGCGCGCGTGGCAAACCAACTTGTCACGAGCGGCGGCCGCGTTCTGGGAGCAACCGCAAGCGGCGACTCGCTGGAAGAAGCTCTCGCCCGAGCGTACGAGGCGCTTTCCCAGATTCATTTCGAAGGCATGTATTATCGTCACGACATCGGCCACAGGGCTGTTAAGCAACCGCCGCGATAAGCCACCGTTGCCGAGGCAGGGTCGGAACGACGCAAAGATCAGGCCGGACTACTGGGATTACCGGGGGTAGTAGGCGTGACCGGCGTGATCGGCGCGCCTTTGGCCTGCTTCTGAAAACAAGCGCGGCACAGCACCGGTCTGCCCTGGGTCGGCTTGAAAGGCACGGTCGTCTCCAAGCCACAGGCAGAGCAGGTGGTGCGGGTTTCAGAACGCACCCTTCCTCCGCTCGCGCGCTTCGCCTTGCATTGTTTGCAATGCTTGGGGTCGTTCTTGAATTGTTTGTCGTGAAAAAACAGTTGCTCACCAGCGGTGAACACAAACTCTGCGCCGCAATCGTTGCACTTCAAGACTCTGTCGACGAATTCCATGACCGGCTTCCCAAAAACAGGGACTACGGTCGAAACCGGCCATGATCTTGAGAGCTTGCCGTTCCCGTTTCCCTGTCTTCACGTCCTTTGACAACAAGGGCCCGGGCCGCGAAAACAGAGCGGCAATAATGCAGCGTGTCTCCGCACCGCGAAGACTGAGCTATTCGCGCCTTATATGAAACTCAACGTGGCGCAACTTGTAGTGGAGCTATTGCCGGATGTGCCGCCCAATTGTCTTTCTATATGGCTGGCCTCACCCGGGGGAGGTGAGTATAGCCTGAACGGCACAACCCGCAATGTCTTGTAACTGACTTAATCCTGCTCTTTACGAGCCTTCTTGCGATTCCGCTTGCGTGCCAATGCTGCCTTCACGCGGCGCTTCTCACCGGGTTTCAGATAGTAGGAATGACGCTTAACTTCCTTGATGATGTCTTCCTGCTGTACCTTCCGCTTAAACCGGCGCAGCGCGTTTTCAAGCGGCTCGCCTTCTTGTAAGCGAACCTCTGCCAAAAATTCCCACCTCCAGACCCGCCATACTCGGCAATAGCTATGATACCGGAAGTGGCTGTAATCAGCCAATTTAGTAAAAATTGAAGATCTGCCCGACGGAAGTTGCAGCGGTGCAACACAAAGAGGTAGATTATTTCCTGTCAAGAACAAATTTATCGGCAACTTTGATCGCCAATCGCCTTCGGCCAGCCTCGCATACACTGGACTTCTGAGGCTTTTGAGAATCTCATGATCCGCCCCTACCAGGGCCTGCTGCCCACTATCCCCGACAGTTGCTATGTCGATGTATCCGCCCAAGTGCTTGGCGACGTCAAGCTGGGCGATAACTCCTCCGTCTGGATGAACGCGGTTCTGCGCGGCGATGTCAATTCCATCCGTGTCGGCTCAAATTCGAACGTACAGGATTGCGCCGTGCTGCACGGGCAAAGGTACCTTTATTCCGTCACAGTCGGCGATTGGGTGACCATCGGACACAACGCCACCGTGCATGGCTGCGTTGTTGAAGATGCGGTGCTGATCGGCATGGGGGTCACGATTCTGAATGACTGCCGAATCGGCGAGGGCTCAATTATTGCGGCAGGGGCGGTGTTGCCGGAACACACGGTGGTACCTCCGCGAACCTTATGGGCAGGCGTGCCTGGCAAGCAGCGCCGCGAACTTGGGGACGAAGATCGAAAACTCATTCTTCAGTACGCGCAGAACTATCTCGATTACACAAAGATCTATTTGGCAGAACCTGGTCTGTAGCTGAACCATGAAGTTTCGTTCATCTGCCTAGATGCGCGTGCTCATTGCATCAAAAAAATTTGTGAATACCTTAGAACGCCATCTGCGACCTCGATGCAGAGCTGAGCACCTCATCCTCGTACTCGCCGGTACTGTTGCGCTGACGGCCGGCGCTCAGACGTGGCCTCCCGCGGTTTCCGTTCCCGATGCGCCTCAGCCGAAGGAGGAGGTCACGCTTCGCGCAACTCCGCTGAATATCTTGAAGGACCAGGGCGTCATCTGGTCGAGCCCGGTGCGCATTCGTGACAAGGATTTTGGATACTTGATTCCGCTCGGGCTGGCGGTGGCGGGCGCCATCACAACGGACCACCAGGCGATGTCGGATGTTGTTTCGCACAATGTGAGTTTCAACAATGCGAATACAAAAGCCTCGAATGTGCTCGTTGGACCGCTGATTGCCGCGCCCGCATTGATATTTGCAGCGGGCCACTTCACAGGGAATGATCATGCTCGCGAGACCGGCATCCTGGGCGGAGAAGCAATCCTCGACGGTCTTGTCGTCGAGCAAGGAATGAAATTAATCTTCTGGCGGGAACGGCCCACCGTCGACAACGCCAGGGGCAAGTTCTTTCAGACCAGCGTTGGGATGGATTCGTCCTTCCCGTCCTCCCATACTGTGATCGCATGGTCAAGCGCCGCAGTGCTGGCAGAAGAATATCCCTCGCGACTGAATCGGTTCGGGATCTACACGCTGGCAACGGGAGTGAGCCTGACACGAGTGCTGGGCCAGCAGCATTTTCCTTCGGACGTGCTGGTTGGCAGCGCTTTCGGCTGGATGATAGGCCATTACGTCTACAAAAAGCGCCATCGCTGGCACGACGAGATCTCGCGTTAGACGGAGCGACTGGGTCGTTGACGTGCCTAGAGCACCCGGTCACCTTCTCCTTGACAATCTACATATCAAATTGTATAGGTAGGTTGTCTAGGAGAGAGGAGAGCTGAAAGATGGCTCCGCTGGAAAAGGCTGACCTACTACAGGGAACACTTGATCTGCTGATCCTGAAAGTCGTGGCTCTTGGCCCGGTGCACGGCTACGGCATCTCGCAGCGTATCCAAGAGATTTCAGACGCGGTTCTGCAAGTGCAACAGGGTTCGTTGTATCCAGCTCTTCATCGTTTGGAGAAACGCGGATGGCTCGAGGCGGACTGGGGTGAGTCGGACAAGGGGCGCCAAGCGAAGTTCTATCGGCTATCCGCTGAAGGTCGCAAGCAGCTGGCTACAGAAGAAGATACTTGGAACCGGCTTTCCCGAGCCGTAGCTCTCATTCTTGAGACCGCCCACTAGAGGAGGAGGCGACGATGATTGGCCGGAGACGTTCCTATCGCAAGCCCGGGGCCGATGAAGCAGTAGATCAGGAGATCAGCTTCCATATTGCCGAGCTGATCGAAGCCTACGCATCGCAGGGCATTGCGCCGGAAGAGGCCAGCCGGAGGGCGATGGTTGAATTCGGTGGACACGAGCAGGTAAAGCAGCAGGTGCGGGAAGTGCACGTGTCTCCGTCCGTCGAAAGCTTGCTATTCAACTTGGAAGCCGCGATTCGCTTTCTGCGCAAATCGCCATCTTTTTCTATTGCCGTCATTCTCACGCTTGCTCTCGGCGTGGGCGCCAACAGTGCCGTCTTCTCAGCGATTGATGCTGTGATCCTTCGACCATTGCCATTTCCCAATGGCAACCAGTTGGTTGCTCTTTACCAGCAGGACTACAAGGGACGTGACGCCAACAAAGCTGTTGCGCCGGTGCGGCTCGAAGATTGGAACCGTCTGAATTCTACTTTCCAAGCGATCAGCGGATACTATTTCGACGATCTCTCTGAAACTTCCGGTTCTTTGCCGGAGAAGGTGACGGAGTGTCTCGTAGCGCCGCGTTTCTTCGAGGTGATGGGAGTGGTACCCGCACTGGGCCACGTGTTCACACCGCAGGAAGAGCATTGGGGCGGCCCAAGCGCTGCGATCATCAGCTACCGCTACTGGCAACGGAGATTCCATGGCGATCCCGGCGTGGTGGGACAAAAGCTTCATATTGGCGGATATTCCTACCCAGTTGTCGGCGTGATGCCGGCGTCTTTCCAATTTCCGAAAACGGACGCTGATGTGTGGACCCCGAGTGCGCCGGATGCACCATTTGCGCAACGCCGCGACGCCACCTGGTTTACGGTGATTGGACGCATGAAGCCGGGCATCACATTGCACCAGGCCACTGCCGATCTGCTGACTGTACAGACTCAGCTTGGCAAGCAGTTTCCCAAACCTGACGCGGAGCTTATGGTCCAGACCGAGGCCTTGAAGGAAGTGATCGTCGGAGATGTACGCAACTCCCTCTGGCTGCTTTACGGATCGGTGTCGCTTCTTCTGCTTATAGCGTGTTCCAACATTGCTGCACTGCTGCTGGCGCGGACAACGGAGCGCGAACATGAGGTTTCGATCCGCTTCTCTCTAGGCGCCTCACGATTGTCGATCATAAGCCAACTATTGAGCGAAGTGTTCGCATTGGCACTGCTGGGATCTTTGGCCGGACTTTTGATTGCCGCGGCCTCTGCGCGTGGATTCCACCTGCTGGCGAAGACACTGCCGCGCGCTGAAGAGATCGGCCTTAACTGGCAGATTGTTGTTTACACGCTCTCAGCGGCAATCGCCACGACGTTACTTTGCGGGCTGTTTCCTGCGCTTCGAGGAACGCGCCGCACGCTCGCAAATTCACTTGCGGCGGGGAGCCGTACTCAGATTTCCACCCGGGGCGCCGTGCAATGGACACTGGTGGGGATGCAGATTACGCTGGCCGTGACACTGCTGATCGGGGCCGGCCTGCTGCTGCGCAGCTTCCAGCAACTCTCGCGGGTGTATCCCGGGTTCGATCCTGGCCATGTGCTGACATTTCAGGTGAGCGGATCCTGGGGAGAGACTACCGAGATGAAGAATGTGATCCAACGCATCGATCGCACCCTCGACAGTTTGCGAACCATGCCGGGCGTGGAGGCGGTATCGACATCTGCGATGCTTCCTGGCGTTGATTCAAAATATCAGCTTGAATTCAAGATTGACGCCAAGCTCGATGCGGCACATCCGATCCTTGCCGACACACGTTTCGTTTCGGTGGGTTATTTCGACACCATGCGGATTCCGTTGTTGGCCGGAGAACCTTGCAGGCAGGCTCCGAATACGAGCGATGTGATGGTTAATCGCGCATTTGCCGACAAGTACATGAGCAATACCCAGCCAGTGGGCCATGAGCTCTCCGGCGCCGTTTACAACGATCTTCTCCCAAATGGGGTAATACGCGGCATCGTGGGCGATGCGCGCGAACAAGGGCTAAACCTGCAGCCAGTGCCCACTGTGTATTCGTGCTTCAACGCCCCGACGCCTTTCCCCAACTACCTTGTGCGTACGCATGGCGACCCGATGGCGATGGCCGAGAGCATACGCCGCAGGATTCATGAGATCGAGCCATCGCGGTCAGTCTATGCTTTTGCTGGGCTACAGGAGCATCTTGACGATGCATCGACTGAGAACCGGTTGCGTACGATGCTTCTGACGATCTTCGCGGCCACGGCGATTGCGCTGGCTTGCATCGGTCTCTACGGCACGCTCAGCTATCTTGGGCGCTTGCGGCGGCGCGAGGTTGGTGTTCGCATTGCGCTTGGTGCAATGCGCAACCATATCATTGCGCGATTTCTATTTCAGGGAATACGCGTAGCTGCGATTGGTTGTCTTGCAGGGCTTGCGCTCGGACTTGGGTTGACGCATTTCATCGGCTCAATGCTGTACGGCGTCTCAGCACTTGACCCGATAACATATGGAGGCGTGGTAGGCCTCATGCTGGCGGTTGCAGCTTGTGCATCACTCATTCCCGCGCTTCGCGCATCCCGGGTTGAACCTGTGCAGGTTTTGCGGCAGGATTAAGGACAGTGCACGGTTCTAAGTTCTTAGTTTGGAGATAGCTGTGAACCTAGAACCGCGAACTTGCCTTTACACTGGCAGGGGGTTGCGCTCGGGGAAGTTGCGTTGGTGCCAATACGGGTAGACCGGCGTGACCGCACTGGCTTTGTCCAGCTTTGCAATCTGGTCAGCGTTCAGGTTCCAGCCAACGGCATCAAGATTCTGACGGAGTTGCTCTTCGTTGCGCGCCCCGAGAATGATCGACGAAACCGTGGGCCGCTGCAGGACCCAGTTCAATGCGACCTGCGGAACGCTCTTGCCGGTTTCGGCAGCCACTGAATCCAGCGCATCCACAACGGTATACAAATATTCGTCAGCAACGGGCGGGCCTGCATCGGCGGTCTTGTGCAAGCGGCTGACTTCGGGCAGTGGCTTGCCGCGACGGATCTTGCCGGTGAGCCTTCCCCAACCGAGCGGGCTCCAAACAAGTGCCCCCACTTTCTGGTCGAGCCCTAGAGGCATCAATTCCCACTCGTATTCGCGGCCGATGAGCGAGTAGTAAACCTGGTGCGCGACGAAGCGGGTCCAGCCGTAGCGGTCTGCGATCGCCAGCGACTTCATGAGGTGCCAGCCGGAGAAATTCGAAGCGGCGATGTAGCGCACCTTGCCTTCGCGCACAAAGGTGTTCAGCGTGTCCTGAGCCTCTTCGATCGGCGTGAGCGCGTCGAATCCATGCATGTGATAGATGTCGACGTAGTCCGTGCCTAGACGCCGGAGGCTGGCCTCGAGCGCCTGGCGCAGATGGTGGCGCGATGTGCCTCGGTCGTTCGGCCCCTCACCCATCGGGAAGTAAGCCTTGGTTGAAATAAGCGACCGGTCACGCTTGCCCGCGAGAGCCTTGCCCAGAATCTCTTCAGAACTGCCGTTGGAATAGCCGTCGGCAGTGTCAAACAGGTTAACGCCGGCTTCCAGGCAGATGTCGATGAGGCGGCTCGCCTCCGCAACGTCGGTGCTGCCCCAGGCCTTGAAAAACTCATTGCCACCGCCAAAAGTGGCGGCACCGAAACTCAGCGCAGAAACTTTGAGGCCCGAGCCTCCGAGAAGTCGATATTCCATGCACCTTGGATACGCTCATGGCTCGCGAGGATGCAGCAATTGCTTGAGCCGAAATCGAACTGAATGCCCTGAAGACTGCAGCCGGCAACGATCAGTGCTTCGCGCCCTCGGCTGAATCGCTCTGGTGGACGAACTTGCGATTGATGTCGGGCCAGAACTCCTTCAGCACGCGGGACACGGCATCAATCCCGATATCGGTACCCCATTCAATGCCGACGTTACGAAAGCTTCTTTCGCGGCTTGGATAGTAGAGACTCGATATGCCGGAGGCAGCACCGGATCCCATGACCTCGCTGAAGTTGAAAGTGTTACGCCCAGAGTCGGTGCGCGTAACCACGGCGCGGCTCAGGGCGTAGGACGTGCGCTTGAACATGCCGCCGCGGCCGAGGGTGTAGTACCGATTGTCTTCGTGGGTGAGAGAGGGAACGATGAACTCCACCAGGAAATTCGCGCTGGTCTGGTCGACTGCGGCGTGCCAGAAGTAGCGGCCATATCCCACGGCTCCCTGCCCAAACTCCGGCGTCGCCTTTCTCGCCATGGAGGCTCCGGCAACCACCGCCGGAATGAAGACGGAAGAGTAGTCAAA
>Ga0157375_10005216_pt1 | contig 11274 bp, 12 predicted proteins | sample M35metaG_FD_115311 | JGI IMG/M metagenome (GOLD analysis project Ga0157375, IMG submission 115311) | Miscanthus rhizosphere microbial communities from Kellogg Biological Station, Michigan, USA - M3-5 metaG | ecosystem: Host-associated > Plants > Roots > Rhizosphere > Soil | place: USA: Michigan...
CGGATGCGTCATGGATTGCTCTCTGTCATGTGGGTGCAAGCCTCGCTTTCATCGGGAGCATTCAGGCTGGCGCGTGGCAAACCGCCTCGATGTTGTGGCCGTCCGGGTCCAGAACAAAGGCACCGTAATAGTCCGGGTGGTAATGCGGACGCAGGCCGGGAGCCCCATTGTCGGTACCGCCCGCGGCGAGGGCCGCGCGATGGAACGCATCGACCGCGGCGCGATCCGATGCGACGAATGCCACATGCACCTTTCCGCCGCGCTGATCGCCGGTTCCAATCCAGAATTGCGGGCGTCCGGGTGGTCCGAACCCGGTGCCTTCGTAGCCGCCGGTCTGTTCGCGCGTGACATCCTTGACCGGGCCGTAGCCGAGAGGTGCGAGCGCCGCGACGTAAAACGCGCGGCTGCGCGCGAAATCGCCGACGGACAATCCGAGGTGATCGAGCATGCTGGGCCTCCTTCGTTACGCGCCCGGGATCGAGAGCTCGGAGTCCTGCTGGATCCAGCTTGGCCGTCGCTTGTCGAGAAACGCGCCAAGACCCTCCTGGCCCTCGGGTGAAACACGCAACCGGGCGATCAGGTCGGCATTGGTCGCATCGATGACTGCGGCATCGGCCGCTTGCGCCCGCCGGACGAGTGCCTTGGCCTCCTTGACCGCGACGGGTCCGGCCTTGAGCAGCAGGTCGCATTGGTGCTGCACGGCTTGTTCGAGGGATTCGGCGTGCACCGCTTCGTGTACGAGTCCTATGCGTTGGGCCACGGCGGCGGAGAACGCTTCGCCGCTCTGGAACCACCGTCGCGCCTGGTGTGCGCCGATCGCGGCAATCACATAGGGCGAGATGACGGCAGGAACCAGGCCGAGCTTGACTTCGCTGAGGGCGAACTTGGCGCTTTCGGTGGCGATGGCGATGTCGCAGCAGGCGACGAGGCCGACGCCGCCACCGAACGCCGCGCCGTTGACGCGCGCGATGGTCGGCTTCGATACCCCGTCGAGGGTGCGCATCAGCTTCGCCAGCCGCAGCGCATCCGCACGGTTCTCGTCGGCGCCGGCCTGCGCCATGCGCCGCATCCAGTCGAGGTCCGCTCCGGCCGAAAAGCTCGAGCCGCGCCCGGTCAGGACGACGACGCGAACATCCGCGTCGCGATCCAGGGATTCAAGCGTCGCCGTGAGTTCGGAGATCAGGGTGTCGTCGAAGGCGTTGTGGACATCCGGGCGGGCAAGCGCAACCCGGGCGATCCCGTCGCTGCATTCGAGCTGCAGGGATTGCATTGGAGTAGGCATGGGCGTGGGCCAAGGGGGGAAACCGCATCGTAACCGCGGAAGCTCCCGGTCGTCGCGCTTTGCTGGAGTCCGCGGCGCTTCCGTATTGGTCGCTGCTTGCAATCTAAATAATAACCATTATCATTCAACCCTGACGGAGGGAGGCGAACCGTGCTTGCGACCTTGCTGCTGGTGTTCCGTGAAGTGCTCGAGGCGGCGCTGGTCGTCGGCATCGTCGCGTCTGCGACCCGCGGCGTCACCAGTCGCGCACGCTGGATCGGCAGCGGTATCGCGCTGGGAATCGCCGGAGCGGTACTCGTCGCGGCCTGCGCGGGCTGGATCGCCGATGCGCTCAGTGGTTCGGGCCAGGAATGGTTCAATGCGACGGTGCTGCTCGCGGCGGTCGCGATGATCGGCTGGCACGTTGTTTGGATGTCGAAACATGGGCGCGAACTTGCCGCCCAGATGCAATCGGTCGGCCGCGACGTGACCTCCGGCGCCCGCCCGATGACCGCTCTGATGGCGGTGGTCGCGATCGCCGTGCTCCGTGAAGGGTCCGAGATCGTGCTGTTCGGCTACGGATTGCTTGCGGGCGGCTCCTCGGTGCCGGCATTGATCCTGGGTGCGGTCCTGGGCCTTGCTGCGGGCATTGCGCTCGGCGTCATGATCTATTTCGGTTTGCTGAAGATTCCGGTGCGGCATTTCTTTGGCGCGACCAACACGTTGCTGGTGCTGCTCGCGGCCGGGATGGCGGCGACCGCCGCCGGCTTCCTCACACAGGCGGACGTGCTGCACCATTGGACCGCACCGCTCTGGAGCACTGACTGGTTGCTCCGCGATGACTCGACCTTCGGCAAGGCGTTGCATGCCCTGATCGGTTACACCTCGCAGCCCAGCGGCATGCAGCTACTGTTCTATGGCGCCACGCTCGTGCTGCTGGTTGCCGGCATGCGGCTGGTTTCCGCGGCTGCAGCCAAACCGAAACGGGCGGCGATGCAACCACCTGTCGCGACCTGAATCGGACTGATCGGAGATATCCATGCTGCGCCTTGTTCTGATCGCACTGCTCGCAGCGGTACCGATGGCTGCGGGTGCTGCCGACGTGCCCGAATTCACGTTGACGATCCAGGATCACCGTTTCAGCCCAGCTGAGATGACGATTCCCGCCGATACCAAGGTCAAGCTGATCGTCGTCAACAAGGATGCGACCGCCGAGGAGTTCGAAAGCCATGAACTCAATCGCGAGAAAGTCGTGACCGGCAACGCGAGCATCAACGTGTATGTCGGGCCGTTGAAGGCGGGGCGATACCCGTTCTTCGGCGACTTCCACCAGGACACCGCGCAGGGGACACTCATTGCGCGTTGAGCGTCTGACGGAATGACCTTTATCGTTCGCTGAAAGCCGCATCCATCCGGTTCCGAAGACCGGATGCGTCCGGCGCGCTCTGCCTTGTCCCTGGAAACCCGATGAATCGACGCACCGCACAGTCCGCAATCGCCGTCGTCCTGCTCGCAAGCGGCTTCTCCATCGCGGACCATGCACGCGCTGGCGCTGCGGAAGTCGTGTACCAGCCGATCGTGGAAAACGGCGAAACCGAAATCGAGTTGCGCAACGGCTGGCGCACATTCGACGGCGGCCGCGAGGAGCACGCGAGCATCCTCGAACTCGGTCGCGGGGTCAACGACCACTGGTTTACCGAGGTCGAGATGGAACAGGCGTTCGAGGACGGCGGCCCGAACCGTCTCGAATCGCTGGAGTGGGAAAACATTTTCGCGCTGACCGAGCGTGGAAAGTACTGGATGGATTTCGGCCTGTTCGCGTCGTACGAGCACACCCTTTCGATGGCTCCCGACGGGATGAAGGTCGGTCCGATGTTCATGAAGGACATCGGCCCGGTGACGGCGAACGTCAACCTGCTGTTCGAGCGTGAATTCGGCAACGGCGCTTCGCACGAAACCGGACTTGGTTACACGTGGCAGGTGCGCTGGCACGGGCGCGAGGCGTTCGAAGTCGGCGCGCAGGGCTTCGGCGAACTCGGCGTGCTCGGACATCTCGGACACGACCAGAGCCACATCGCCGGGCCGGCGATCTTCGGCAGCAAGCGCCTCGGCCGCAACACGATGAAGTGGAATGCCGCAGTGCTCGGCGGACTGGACAGGGCGGCGCCGAATGTGACCATTCGGACCCAGATCGAAATCGAGATGCATTGAATTCGTCGCGCGAGGCGAGCCCGCGCAACGCATGCCTACATCCGGAATACGCCGAATTCCGCCTTCCCGATCGGCGCATTCATCGCCGCCGACAACGCGAGGCCGAGCACGCGACGCGTATCCGCTGGGTCGATGATGCCGTCGTCCCAGAGCCGCGCGCTTGCGTAATACGGATGGCCCTGGCGTTCGTACTGGTCGCGGATCGGCGCCTTGAACGCTTCTTCCTCGTCGGCCGACCACGTCTTGCCGCCGGCCTCGATGCCGTCGCGCTTGACCGTCGCCAGGACCGAGGCCGCCTGCTCGCCACCCATCACGCTGATGCGCGCGTTCGGCCACATCCACAGGAAGCGGGCGCCATACGCGCGGCCGCACATCGCGTAGTTGCCGGCGCCGAAACTGCCGCCGATCACGACGGTGAATTTCGGCACGGTCGAACACGCGACCGCGGTCACCATCTTCGCGCCGTCCTTCGCGATGCCGGCGTTCTCGTATTTCTTGCCGACCATGAAGCCGGTGATGTTCTGCAGGAAAACGAGCGGAATGCCGCGCTGGTTGCACAGTTCGATGAAATGAGCGCCCTTGAGCGCCGACTCGGCGAACAGGATGCCGTTGTTGGCAACGATCCCGATCGGGTAGCCATGAATGTGCGCAAAGCCGGTGATCAGGGTCTTCGCGTAGCGCGCCTTGAATTCCTGGAACTCCGAGCCGTCGACGATGCGCGCGATGACCTCGCGCACTTCGAACGGCTTGCGCGTATCCCTTGGCACGATGCCGTAGATCTCGGCGGCGGCGTAGAGCGGTTCGCGCGACGGCTGCACCGCTGCCGGCAACGCTTTCCTCCGGTTGAAATGCTGGACGATGCCGCGTGCGATCTCGAGCGCGTGCGCGTCGTTTTCCGCGAAGTGGTCGGCGACGCCGGAAACGCTGGTGTGCACGTCGGCGCCACCGAGCGATTCGGCATCGACCACCTCGCCGGTCGCGGCTTTCACCAGCGGCGGCCCGCCGAGGAAGATCGTGCCCTGTTCCTTGACGATGATCGATTCGTCGCACATCGCCGGTACGTAGGCGCCGCCCGCGGTGCAACTGCCCATCACCACCGCGACCTGCGGGATGTTCTCGGCAGAGAGCCGCGCCTGGTTGTAGAAGATCCGCCCGAAGTGTTCCTTGTCCGGGAACACCTCGTCCTGCAGCGGCAGGAACGCGCCGCCGGAATCGACGAGGTAGATGCATGGCAGCTTGTTTTCGCGCGCGATCTCTTGCGCGCGCAGGTGCTTCTTCACCGTGATCGGGAAATAGGTGCCGCCCTTGACCGTCGCATCGTTCGCGACCACCACGACTTCTTGCCCGTGCACGCGACCGATGCCTGTCACGATCCCCGCGCCAGGCGCCTGGCCGTCGTACATGCCGTGCGCGGCGAGCGGTGAGAATTCGAGAAAGGGGGAGCCGGGGTCGAGCAGGGCGGTGATCCGGTCGCGCGGCAGCAGCTTGTCGCGCTGCAGATGCTTCGCTCGCGCCTTTTCGCCGCCACCGAGAGCGACTTCTGCAAGACGTTCGTCAAGGTCGGCTATGAGCGCCTGCAGCGCATCGCAATTCTGTTGGTGGTCCGGCGAACGCGGATCGATCTGGGTGGTCAGCACAGGCATGCAGGACACTCGCGAAGTAGGGAGCCCCGGCACGCCCGGAAACGAAACGGGCGCGCCAGATGGCGCGCCCGAAGATTACGCGATTATGGGAGCTGCGGCTCAGTGGTCCGGCGAAGCAGCATCGTCTTCATGCAACTTCTGTTTCGCGGCGTCGACGCCAGCCTGCGTCGCGTCGGCGGCCTTCGAGGCGCCTTCCTTCACTTTCGCCGCTGCCTCGTTGGTTGCGGCGGCGGCTTGTTCGCCGGCGACCTTGGCCTTAGCGGCTGCCTCATCGGCGGTGGCCTTGGTGGCATCGCCGACCGCGTGCGCGGCATCGGACAGGGCGGATCCTGCGCTGTCCCGCGCCTGCGCGGCTTGATCGGCGGCGGCATCGGCCGTCGGTTGGGCTGCTGCCGCGGCATCCTGCGCGGAGGCGGCCTCGTTCCTGTCCTCCTGGGCGTTGTCGCAGGCCCCAACGGAAACGGCAAGAAGCAGTGCGGTCACGATCTTGCTCAGACTCATATCGATACCCTCCATGGTGTAGGTGGAATGACGTTACCACGCACGCGAGGGCAGCCGCGCCGACCAGCCAACGCGCGTCTTGCGCCAGTTCAGGCTGGTGAATCGGTCGACAACGAATAAGTGAATCGATTTACAACAGGCCGATCGACAAAAGAAAAGGGCGTGCCGAAGCACGCCCTTTCCTGATGCGATCCGCCAGCGAACTGGCGGGAACGAATCTTACTTGCTGGCAGCATCCTTCGCGTCGGAAGCAGCTTCCTTGGCGTCCTTCTTGGCATCCTTGGCAACGTCGGCCGACATCTTTGCGGAATCGGCGGCGGCGGAAGCAGCCATCGAATCGGAAGCGGCAGAAGCGGCCATCGCGGCAGCGTCGGTCGCAGCCGAGGCGGCTTCATTGGCGGTGCTGGCGGCGTTCGCAGCGGCGTCGGCAGCAACCGAAGCAGCGACGTCGGTGGTGGCGCTGGCAGCCATGGCGGCGTCGCTTGCAGCGGAGTTGGCGGCGGCAGCGGCGGCGTTGGCGTCAGCAGCGGCGTCCTTGGCTTGGTCGCTGTTCGAGCTGCAAGCAGCCAGAGTCAGGCCGAGAGCCACGGCGAGCAGGGTCTTGTTGATGGACATGTGCACTTCCTCAGTTTATTTATGGGGCGTTATGTGAAATCTTGGGCACGCGCGCAGCGCGCACGTCCCTACATGATCGCATGTTGCGTTCATGTGTCAAGCCGACAAGGCATTTCGCCTAAATCAATGTTCAGGAACCTCGACCGCGATCGCGGTCGCTTCGCCGCCGCCGATGCACAGCGCGGCAACGCCGCGACGCAAGCCCCGCTGCCGCAGCGCGTTGACCAGGGTCACCACGAGACGCGCCCCGGTAGCACCGATCGGGTGGCCCAGCGCGCAGGCTCCGCCGTTCACGTTGAGCTTGTCGTGCGGGATGCCGAGATCCCTGATGGGTGCCATCGCGACCACGGCGAACGCCTCGTTGACCTCGAACAGATCGACCTCGGCGACTTTCCAGCCGACCTTGTCCAAGAGGCTTTGGATCGCGGCAACCGGCGCGGTCGTAAACCACTCCGGCTGCTGCGCGTGGGTCGCGTGGGCGACAATGCGGGCGAGCGGCTTCAGGCCGCGCTTCGTGGCTTCCTCCTCGCTCAGCAGGATCGTCGCGGCCGCGCCATCGGAGATGCTCGACGAGCTTGCCGCGGTGACCGTCCCATCCTTGCGGAACGCCGGCTTCAGGGTCGGGACCTTGGTGATGTCGGACTTGCCCGGCTGCTCATCGGTCGCGAACTCGACGTCACCCTTGCGCGTGGAGACCTTGACCGGAACGATTTCGTCGGCGAACGCGCCGGACGCGATTGCGGCTTGCGCGCGCTTGACCGACTCGATCGCGAACGCGTCCTGCTCTTCGCGCGTGAAGCCGTACTTGTCGGCGGTCGCATCGGCGAACACGCCCATCGACAGGCCATCGTAGGGATTGGTCAGGCCGTCCCACGCCATGTGGTCGAGCATTTCGGCGCTGCCATAACGGATGCCGGTGCGCGAGTTCTTCAACATGTGCGGCGCATTCGTCATCGATTCCATGCCGCCGGCGACGACGATGGCGGCCGAGCCGGCCTTGATCATGTCGTGGCCGAACATGATGGCTTTCATCCCCGAACCGCAGACCTTGTTGAGGGTGGTGCAGGCGGCCGATTTCGGCAGCCCCGCTGCAATCGCTGCCTGCCGCGCGGGTGCCTGGCCGAGCGCTGCCGGAAGCACGCAGCCCATCAGCACTTCATCGACATCGCCGGCGGCGATGCCGGATTGCGCGAGCGCAGCGCTGATGGCCGTCGCGCCAAGGATCGGCGTCGGCACGCCGGTGAACTGGCCGAGGAAGGAACCGATGGCGGTGCGCTTGGCGCCGACGATCACCACGTGCGTCATGACAGATGCTCCGGTGAGGCAACCGGCGCTGCGGGCCGGTGCGCATGGATTGTGACTAACGAACCAGCATCATACGGCCGCGTGCTGCAATGCGGCAAATGGGAATGGCTCAGTTCTTCTCGTTGAACAACTCGCGGCCGATCAGCATGCGACGGATCTCGTTCGTACCCGCACCGATCGCATACAGCTTGGCGTCGCGCAGGATGCGTCCGGTTGGGTATTCGTTGATGTAGCCGTTGCCGCCGAGCGCCTGGATGCCTTCGAGCGCGACCTGCACCGCGGCTTCGGACGCGTGCAGGAGGCAGGAGGCCGCGTCCACGCGCGACCTGTGGCCGGCGTCGAAATCGCGCGCGACCTGGTACGCGAACGCGCGCGATGACTGCAGCGCGGTGTACATGTCGGCGATCTTGGCCTGCATGATCCCGAAGGTGCCTATCGCGGCATCGAACTGCTTGCGCTCGCGCACGTAGGGCAGGGCGGCGTCGAGCGCGGCCTGCATGAGGCCGATCGGGCCGCCGGTCAGCACGAGGCGCTCGGTGTTCAGGCCGGACATCAGTACTTTCACGCCGTGGTGGACTTCGCCGAGCACGTTCGCGACGGGAATCGCGCAATCGACGAACACCAACTCGCAGGTGTTGGAACCGCGCATGCCGAACTTGTCGAGTTTCTGCGCGTTCGTGAAACCGGCCATGCCCCGCTCGACGATGAAGGCCGTCATGCACTTGCTGCCCGCTTCCTTGCCCGCCGTGCGCATGTAGACGAGCACCACGTCGGCCTCGGGACCGTTGGTGATCCACATCTTGCTTCCGTTGGCGATCCAGTGATCGCCGCGCAATTCCGCGCGGCACTGCATCGAGCCGACCACATCGGAGCCCGCGCCAGGCTCGCTCATCGCGAGCGCGCCTTTCCATTCGCCACTGCACAGCTTCGGCAGATATCTGACGCGCTGCGCATGGTTGCCGTTGTGGTAGAGGTTCTGCACGCACAGGTTCGAATGCGCGCCGTAGCTCAGTCCCACCGAACCCGATGCGCGCGAGATTTCCTCCATCGCGACCAGGTGCGCGAGGAATCCCATGTCCGAGCCGCCGAATTCGCCCGGGATCGCGATGCCGAGCAGGCCCATCGCGCCGAGTTTCTCCCAGAGGTCGGACGGGAACAGGTTGTCGCGGTCGATCTGTTCCGCACGCGGCGCGATTTCCGCGTCCGCGAAGCGGCGTACGGCGTCGCGCAGCGCGTCGATCTCTTCGCCTAGCGGAAAGGTGCGCATCGCGCGTCAGCCGTGCCGCATGCGGCCGAGGAAACGCGGCTGGCCCATGTACGGCAGCTTCACGCGGCCGATCAGGTCGATGCGCTCTTCGGCCATGCGGTCGGCGGCCTTGTAGGTCGGGATGCCGTCGCGACTGGCGATCTGGAAGATCTTGCCGAGGTTGTAATAGATCGTGCGCATCATGCGCATCGCGCGCTCGCGGTTGTAGCCATCGATCTCGAGCGAGACATTCATCAGGCCGCCTGCGTTGACCGCGTAGTCGGGCGCATACAGCACGCCGCGCGCGTTGAGTTCGTCGCCGATCGCCTCGGTCGCGAGCTGGTTGTTGGCGGCGCCGCAGATGATCTTGCACTTCAGCCGTGGCAAGGTCTGCTCATTGACGGTGCCGCCCAGCGCGCACGGAGAATACACATCGGCGTCGGTGTCGTAGATCGCGTCGAGCGACACCGCTTCGGCGCCGTAATCGTCGACGGCTTTCTGCACGAGCGTCTGGTTGATGTCGGTGACGAACACCTTCGCGCCCTGTTCGCGCAGCAGCTTGATGAACTGCATGCCGACGTGGCCGGCGCCCTGCACGGCGTAGGAGAACTTGCCGACTTCCTCGTGTCCGTACTTGACCTGCAACGCGGCCATCAGTCCTTGCAGGGTGCCGTAGGCGGTAAACGGCGACGGATCGCCAGAGCCGCCGTGGACCTGGTGCACGCCGGTCACGTAATCGGTTTCGCGGAACACGTATTCCATGTCGTTGACGTCGATGCCGACGTCCTCGGCGGTGATGTAGCGGCCGTTGAGCGAATTGACGAAGCGGCCGATTGCGCGGAACAGCGCCTCGGACTTGTCCTTGTTCGGATCGCCCCAGATCACCGCCTTGCCGCCGCCGAGGTTCAGTCCGGAAACCGCGGCCTTGTAGGTCATGCCGCGCGAGAGGCGCAGCACGTCGTTCAACGCTTCCTGTTCGCTCGCATAGGGCCACATGCGCAGGCCGCCAAGAGCCGGTCCGAGCACGCTGTTGTGGATGGCGATGATGGCTTTCAGGCCGGCATCGGCGTTGTGGCAGAACACCACTTCCTCGTGGCCGTTCTTGGCGAGGCTTTCGAAAATCATTGCGAACTCCGGGGTGGGAACCGTGCTATGGACTGGCGGCGTGTTGCCGCCGATGACCCGTTCGGGGACGGGGAAGCCGGGCATTTTATCCCACTACGCCGCCGTGCGTCGTGCACCCACGTCCCACGAGGCAGGCACAGCAATTCCGGGCTGCCGGAGTGCGATGGAACGCCCCAACGAAAAACCCCGGCACGAGGCCGGGGTTTTCAAGAAGTTCGGTAAGGCTTGTGGAATCAGCGGCGGGCCCAATGTCCCGGCACGAAGTGCCAGCCGCCGCGCGGACCCTGCACCCAGTGGTGGGGAACCCACACCCAACCCGGACGTGCGCGCATGTAGTAGCCGTTCACCCAGACATGGCGACCGCCTTCCCAGCGGTAATACCCAGGTGCCCAGACATAACCGGGACGCACCACGACGCGCTCGTAACGCGGTGCCGGCGGGGGCACATTGATGTCAAGGTCGACGTAGGTGCGCGCCTCGGCCGGCGGCGTGTATGTGGTTCCGGCCGTACCAAGGCAAAGCAGTCCGATCAATGCAATTGTACGAGTCGTCACGGTCTTTCTCCGTTCGTGGATGGAATGCCATTCGGCGAAGTCGAGACTACACCAGAGAGATGAACAGGAAACGAAACCTGGCCAAGGAAGGAACGGGCTGCGCGCGCCCATTCAGCTGGTTATCAGGCTAGAACTGCCGCATGCCTCGCGCGCGGATCCAGCACGACGCGAGCCATTTCTCGCCAACCAGGACCGGACGTCCGGCGTGCAGGCTGTGCGGATCCGGGCTGCCGTCAGCATGCAGGTTGCGGAACATCACTGCGCGCCCACGCAAGGGCTTCACGGTAACCTGCTTGTCCGGGAACACCGTCTCTCCGCCTTCCTGCACCGCGTTGAGATAGGTGCAGACCGTGCTGTGGCGCTGGCCGCCCGGCATCGCCAGCGACGGCGAGGACGGGAAGAAGTAATCGCGATGCGGACGATACTGGTCGCCAGGGCCGTAGCGCAGCAGAGTCAGCGGCTCGCAATTGCGAAGGTCGAAACCGGCCATCGTCGCCATGCGCAGTTGCAGGATGCGGATGCCGGCATCGTCGCTGCGCGGGACGAACGCCATGTCCTGGCTGGTGCGCACTTCGAATTCGAGCGGTTGCCCGGTGACCGGATGGATGACTTGCGAACGTTCGAGAAAACGCGCCCCCGAATAAATGATGTAACGGCATTCCTCGTCGCTGAGCAAGCCATCGCAGGTCGCGATTTCCGGTTCGTCGCTTTGGCGCCGGATCTCGGGCAACGTGGAGTCGACCAGGTGCAAGTCCTGCCATGGTGGTTCGACCTGCACGCCCGGTGTCGCGAATTCGCCGGCGGCATCCGCAC
>Ga0157375_10005219_pt1 | contig 11273 bp, 8 predicted proteins | sample M35metaG_FD_115311 | JGI IMG/M metagenome (GOLD analysis project Ga0157375, IMG submission 115311) | Miscanthus rhizosphere microbial communities from Kellogg Biological Station, Michigan, USA - M3-5 metaG | ecosystem: Host-associated > Plants > Roots > Rhizosphere > Soil | place: USA: Michigan...
GAAAGCCGCGGACACTTTCTCGCCGTAGCGGCCACCCAGATGCGACGCATCCTGCTCGATTACGCCCGCAAGCATCACGCGGCCCGGCGCGGCGGCGTGGGGCAGAGGGTACTGCTCGAAGACACCATGGCGATCTCGCACCAGAAGCCTGTGGATGTGATCGCGCTGGATGCCGCCTTGCACAAGCTCCACGCTCTGGATGCGGATCAGTCCCAGGTCGTCGAGCTGCGATTCTTCGGAGGATTGTCGGTGGAGGAAACCGCGGAGGTCATGGGGAATTCGCCCGCCACGGTCAAGCGCGCCTGGAGTTCCGCGCGTGCGTACCTGCATCGAGAAATTACGGGAGGCTCTCTTGACGCCCGAGCGATGGGCGCAGATTCGTCAGATCTTTGACGGTGCGCTGGAGCGATCCGAGGTTGACCGTGCGGCTTACCTGCGGGTGGTCTGCGCCCGCGATGACGAACTGCGCCGCGAAGTCGAGAGTCTGCTTGCGAGTCACGACTCCGCGGGAGACTTCCTCAATAAGCCCGCGGCCAGCCTCGCCGGCACAACGCAAACCCTGATCAGTTCCGGCATCGACCTTCAGGAGTATCCGCCGGGCCATCGCGTCGGAGCTTATGAACTGCAGAAATGCATCGGCCGCGGAGGCATGGGAGCGGTGTGGCTCGCCACGCGCTCCGATAACGAATTCAAGAAGCAAGTCGCCATAAAACTCGTCAAGCGCGGTATGGATACCCAGGAAATCCTGCGCCGCTTTCGCCTGGAACGGCAGGTTCTGGCAAGCCTCACGCATCCCAACATCGCGGCCCTGATCGACGGTGGCTCTACGCCCGACGGCCTTCCATACCTTGTAATGGAGTACGTCGAAGGTATTCGCATCGATCGTTACTGCGAACAGCACAAGAGCACCATCTCGGAGCGTCTCAAATTGTTCGGCGACGTTTGCGCGGCGGTGCAATACGCCCACGGAAACCTGGTGGTCCATCGCGATCTCAAGGCCGGAAACATTCTGGTCACGGCGGAAGGTGTTCCCAAATTGCTCGATTTCGGAATCGCCAAACTGATCCGCACCGAGTTCGACACTCTCGCAGCAGCCGAAACCCGCCCGGAGCTGCGCCCCATGACGCTCGATTACGCCAGTCCCGAACAGGTTCGCGGCGAGGCGATCTCCACCGCCACCGACGTCTACTCGCTGGGCGTCCTGCTGTACAAGCTGTTGACCGAAAAATCGCCCTACGGCCTCGCAGCGCGGTCGGACACGTCGCTGCGCAAGGCCATCTGCGAGCAGGAGCCTCTCAAGCCGAGCGCCGTGGTGCTCACCGATGAGAAGGCGGTGATCCCCGACGCGACTCAAAAAATCGACCTCACCCAGGAAGAAACGCGCGAAAAAGCCCGTCGCCGATTGCAAAAGAAACTTGCCGGCGATCTCGACATGATCGTTCTGATGGCTCTGCGTAAGGAGCCGTTGCGCCGCTACGCCTCCGTCGAACAGTTTTCCGAGGACATCCGCCGCTATCTCGCAGGCCGGCCAGTCATCGCCCGCAGCGATACCTTCGGTTATCGGGCCGCCCGCTTTATCCGCCGCAACGCCGTGCCTGTGGCTGCGGCCTCAATCGCCGCCTTGACTTTGCTGGGTGCGACCATTTTCGAGCAGCGGTCGGCCGCCCGCGCGGCGCAAAGAGATGTCATCGCGGAAGCCCGTCTTAGCGTCATCGAAGCCGAAACGCTTCGCCAGCAGCGCGCACTAATGGATGCGTATTTCCACTTGGCCGAATCGCAAAGCCCATCCGCCGCGCTCGAGACATATCGGACTGCACTGGCTTCGGCCCGGGAATTCGAGCGGAACCATTCCGGCCTCCCAGTGGCCTCGCAGAACGTGGCCCGAGCCGCTATCCGCGTCGGCGACCTGGCCCCCGAGGAAGCCTTCGAGCGCTTCACGGAGGCGCAGTCCCGATTGGAGCCCGTCGCGGATGCGAATCCAGGCGACTACTTTGCCGCGCTAGCGGGACTGGGACGCGCCCAGTTCGCACGCCACGACCTGCTGGCGGCTTTGGCGAACTTCAGCCGGGCATTGCAAATCGCCGAAGCTCAAGGAAACCGCGGCAACATGGCATCCGCCAACTTCTGGGTAGGATCGATCCTGGCACTCAACGGTGAAACCGAAGCCGGCACGGCGAAGCTTCGTAAGGCGTTCGAGCTTTATTGCAACCTGGCGGGCGGTCAAATGAAGACCGTCGAGGATTCGCCCGCCGGGTACCGCAGCGCGTTGGCCGACGTAGCGGCGCAAGCCCCGCCTGACCTTCGTCAGGTCATCGAAACTCTGTTGCGCCAGACCGGTTAAAACGTGAGTCTGCCGGAGATTTGCAGCTGCCGGGCGCCCGAGAAGAAGTTATTGGACGTCAAAGGCGCCAGGAACGCCGGATTCGCAACCAGGCAACCGTTGGTATGGCCCGCGCAAGCGCCCGACCCAGCGGCTGAGAAGTTGTATTGCGTATTGTTCACCGTATAGAAATTCGTAAAGTTTCCGAGATTGAAAGCGTCGCCGGTGAGCGACAATTTCACGTTTTCCCGAAGGACGAAGTCCTTGCTGATCCGGAAGTCGATGTTTCCGACTCCAGGTCCGGTAACCGCATTTCTCACGCCGGGAACACGGCCGCCGGTTCCGGTGCCGGAGTTGTTAACCAGACCGCCGGTCAAACCGCCGTCCGGGCCGCCCGACGGAAATCCGCTGATCTGCGAACCGACCAGAGCACTGCTCCCATTCGCGATAGGCTGACCGGTGCTCACCAGCACGATGCCAGAGAGGACCCATCCGCTCACGATCGTCCTAACCGGCTTACTTGAAAAACTCTTCCCATAGGATGGCGCCCACACCACGTTCGCGACAAAACGCTGGCGCTGATCCAGGTCGGATCGTCCATACTCCAGCTTCCGGTTTTGCGGATCGAAATTATAGTCAGTCCCGCTGAAGGTGCCGCCGTATCCGGCCACCTGCCCGCCATCTACCGCCTTGCTTAGCGTGTAGTTGGCGACGAATTCCACCCCGTGGCTCATGCGCTTATGGAACGTCAACACCATGGCGTTATACCAGGAGTTCACGTCGCTGAATCCCGTGAGGATTCCGCCCGTAGGATCGATGCGCGTCGTGTAGAAAGGCTCCGTGACGGTGCTCTGGGTCACACCGGCAGCATTGGTGATGTCGTAAGTCTTCGTTGTCGTCGGCGCCTGCAGGTTGGTGTCGATGAACGTCGGCAGGCGCAGCGCCCGGCTGACCACGTAGCTGGCGGAAATGCTGGTATTCGCCGGCAGTTCATGCTCGAGAGTCACTTCACCCTCATGGACCAGCGGATTCACCCAATCGGGCGACATTCCGCGAGCGGTGGCGGTATTGTTCGATAACGTAACGGGCGTCACCACCGGCGTCAGTGCGCCAGGAAACGGCGCGACCGGCGTGGGTCCTGGCGGGACGAAGATCAAGTTCGGGAAGGTAAGCGTCGGGCAGGAAGCGGGTGTGCAGTTGAACGTCTTCTGATAGCTGCCGTTTTCCACGCGCATCGCATAGTAGGTGCTATTGGTGGTTTTCCCGTAGAAGATTCCGTATCCGGCGCGCAGCACGGTGCCCTTCCCCAAGCTCCACGCGAGACCGATGCGCGGCCCGAAATTGTTTTTATCGATATTGATGGTCGACGTATAGAACGTGGTAAGAGGCGTGATGGTATTCGGTGCGGGCGGTTGCGGAATCAATTGGACGTCATACCGGATGCCCAGGTTCACGGTCAGGTTGGGACGCGCCTTCCAGCTATCTTCGAAGAAGGCCGCGAAATCCCGGTTATGGAAATCGTCCTTGCCGACGCCGGTGACCGGATCCGTAACTTGGATCAGGCTGGTGAAGTGGCGGCCGGTCAGGCCGTCGCCCAGATTCGTTCCGGTTACGTCGGCCGCCCAATTGGCGAATGCCGACCCGCCCGAATACGTGTAACCGCCGCCGCCGAAGAACAGGTTGATCAGCAGTTCGTGAATGTCGTTGTAGTCGACGCCCGCTTTGAAGGTGTGATGCCCTTTGATCTTAGAAATCGTGTCGGCGAATTGCAGGCGATGCTCATCCGGGAACGCCGGCCGTGGAAGAGCGTTCGGAAGTCCGTATCCCATGACGTTCGTGACGGTGACGCTGGGCGCCGTTCCGTTCGAGCCTTGCACTTCCAAATCGCGCGACCACTGGAACCGAAAGTTATTGATGGTGGTCGGAGAGATGGTCGAATCCCAGTTCGCCACGAAAATCCGCTCGTGGGTCACCGATGGTCCCGTCTCCGTGACCGAATGGTTCGCGTTGGTGGCCGACGTGTTGTAGGAATTCGGCGACTTGAAGTTATCGAAATTGAACGAAGCGTTGAGGTGGTTCCTGGAATTTACCTGATGGTCCAGCTTCGCGAAGACGACGTCATTGTTCACGAACTTCGGAAAGGTACCCAGTTGCGATGAAAAGAAATTGTTAGCCGCGGCGCACAATGCGGCGCTCATCGCTGCGTTGCATGCCTGCGGAAAAGTTGCCGAGCTGGTGTAGCTGATCGGCGAAACCTTTCGGGAACCGTCGTAGGTCAGGAAGTAGAACAGCTTGTCTTTCACGATCGGGCCGCCCACGCTGCCCCCGAACTGCTGCTGCTGGTGAACCGGCTGCGTGTAAATACCCTTGGACTTGTTGATCGGATCGAGCGCGTTCCAGGTCGGATACCGGAGGTAGTAAAAGAGATCGCCGTGCAGTCCGTTGGTGCCGGATTTTGTCACAGCGTTGATCATTCCGCCGGCCGACTGTCCCAGCTCGGCGCTATAGTTGCTCGAAGTCACCTGGAATTCCTGAATGGAATCCATGCTGTAAACATACGGCAGCCCGGTGACGGAGCGTCCCTTCGTCTCGGAAAAGAATGCCTGGCTATTGTTGGCCCCATCCACGGCGCTGTTGTTGTAGAGTCCCGAGATTCCCCGGTAAGAAACCAATCCTGTGGTGCCGTCGGTGGTGGTGCTGGGCGTCAATAGCGCGAAGTTCTCCCAGCGGCGGCCTGCCAGCGGCAGATTCTCTTTCTGCGTCTGGCTGATCATCTGGGACATCTCCGTCTTCTCGGTGTCCACCACCGGCGCCTCCGCAGTGACGGTTATCGTTTCGGAGGTGGCTTGGACCGTCAACGCAAAATCGATGGTCAGGGTCTGACCCACCTGAAGAGGCAGCTCTGGACGGAGCACCTTGCCAAATCCAGCCTTGCTGACGGCGATTTCGTAAACACCCGGCTGCACAAACTGGGCAACGTAAAGTCCCGCTTCATTCGTCGTCAGCGGACGCTCCACACCCGTCCCGACGTTCTTCACAGTCACCATAGCGGCGGGTACCGGCGCACCGGCCGGATCTGTAACCGTCCCGCGGATCGTACCCGATCCCGTGGTCTGTCCAATGGCCAAACTGGCAACCCAAGCGAACGCCACGATAGCCGGCAGACACTTGGTTGAGAAAGCAGATTTCAGCACGACTGATAGTTTCATAGACCTCCTGAGGGGCTACCGCAAACGTCGGTCGAGGACGAAGGATTACGACTAAGGATCACCCAGCGATAGACTGCTAACACGAGACTACCCGACCGCCCCGGCGCGCGCCAATAAGAATTTTGGATCGAGTCCATTTCGATTCCTCGGGACTTCAGTATCATGACGAACAAGTGATTCGTCCGCAAGCGACCCTTGCTCCGGCCGATCACGCGCGGTATTATTTTTAGACCAATGAGAGCTAGGCTATTCGTTCTGTTCACCTTAGTGCTCCTGATCGCGCTCATCTCCAGCGTCTTCGCGCAGCAGCCTCCCGCCCAACCAGCGGGACGCGGACAGGCGCAAGCCAAGCAGGGCGGAGTCGCCTTCGGACGAGGTGCCACGCCGACCTTCCCCGGGCCACCCGCCGGAATGCAGGCGCTGCCGGTGGACTTGTTCTCATCCAAAAACTTCTATAAGGATCAGAAACTGTGGTCGGACCAGCGCTATTTTCGCTGTAACACACCGCGCCAGCTAACCGACATCTGGACCTCGCGTCGTATTGGCGATAAACCGCCGCTATCGGCCTCATGGGGCGACTGCAGTAGCGATTATCCGCGAGAAAAGATCGTCAGCCCTTATCCCTATAAGACCGCCAAGGAACATTACGACGCCTTGTTAGCGGCAGCCAAGGCCAAGGGCGGCCCCACGGTTTATACCAAGGCCACCACGCCCGACTGGGACGGTTACTACACCCGCGACCAGCAAGCGGACCACGGCGCCGAGTGGATTTGGGGGACCGTCAATCAAACCCCCACCATACTGTCTCTGCTCACCCCGGAATATCAAAAGCGCATGGTTCAGCTAAATTATCACGAGGCCGTGGACAATGCGCCGCAATGGGAAGCCTCCTTCTGTTATCCGGAAGGATTCGTGCGCTGGTGGGCGCAAGCCTCGCAGGGCGGAAATTTCCAGCTCACGATGACGCCGTGGCAGGTCCAGTTCCTGTCGGGCATCGCCGCGAACTTCCTGCGCCAGGTCTTAATCGGGAAAGAGCACGTTCAAAAGGTCCCGCAGTGGTATGGCGAGACGATTGGATTCTGGGATGGAACCACTCTGATCACCTGGACGGCGAATGTCCAAGGCTGGACGCTCTCGCACTCCATGTTCGAATTTAGCGACAAGATAGAGACGGTGGAAACCTTCAAGCCCGTGGTCGACGCGAGCGGCAAGTTCGTGGGGCTGGATCACGAAACAGTATTCTACGATCCCCTGGCTTTCGTGCAGCCGCTGCGTGCTACCTATCGTTATGCCCGGCGTTCGACCCCCGATAATCCGACTCAGCGATACACCTACATCGAGTGTTTAAGCAATCTCCGGAACACCGATGGCAGGCCGACACAACTGACCAAGGCCGATCCCCGATATATCGACTACTACGGCCGTCCGTGGGCCCAGAACTGGGAAAAGTATTTCGAAGTCGGCTGGGACAAGCCCCAGGAAACATTGCCTCAAGACATTCTCGACCTTTTCAAATAGAACAAAGGGAATCATGAAAAAACAATTTACTAACTGGACGATAGCGGGGCTGCTCGCATTTGCAACCGTGTGCGTCACGCCGGCGCTGGCGCACCATTCCTTCGCCATGTACGATCAGACCAAAACCACGACGTTAACTGGCGTGGCCTACCAGTTCGTAGCGCAGGCGAACCATGCCGAGATCCATTTCTATGTCGTCGGGCCCGATGGCAAACTCGTCAAGGACAAAGACGGCAAGAACGCCGATTGGGGCGTAGAGATGGCCGGCGCGGCGGCCGTGGCGGCTCAGGGCATTACAGCAGATTCGTTCAAGGTGGGTACCATCTTCAGCGTTAAACTGAATCCTCTGCGGGACGGCAGTAATTTCGGATCCCGCATTGGCGCCATCGCGAAATGCCCCTGGAAAATGCCACCCGAGCCCGGCAAGACCTGCGACACAGTGAAGGGTAGCGAACTGCTCGGCGGGACAACGTTCTAGGCATATCTAAAAGACATCGCACATAGATGGTGAAGCAATTTGCCGAGTGGCTGTCGACAACATCTCCCAGCGTCTTTATACAGAACCATAATGGTTGGGTGATTCCAACCATTCAGTCCATTCATATTATTGGCATCGCCGCGGTCTTCGGATCCGTGTTCATGATCTATCTGCGCATCCTGGGCTGGGCGGGACTGGATCAAACCCTGCGGCAAACCACCAGCCGCTTCGGTCCCTGGCTGACCGGCGGGTTGTGGCTGATGCTCGTAACGGGTGTCTTGATGGTCATCGGTGAACCCGTGCGCGAACTGGTCACGTTTTCCTTTTGGTTGAAAATGCTTCTCGTGGCCGTCAGCACCGCGATCGCGACCATCTTTCAGATTTCACTCCGGAAGCACGAACAACGATGGGAAGACGTCCTTGTCAAGCGCAGATCTGTTCAGGGGCTGGCCATCCTAACGTTCCTAATCTGGGTGGGCATCATCATCCTGGGACGCCTGATCGCCTATGACCACATCTGGGGTCCCTGGTCGCCGGCGACGAAGGCGTGATGCTGATGGACGTTGCCGGTTTTCTAAAATCTCTCGAAGCATCCGGGCTGGCCACTAAAATTCGCGATTCGGTCTATTTGTTTCCCATGATCGAATCGACTCACGTCATTGGCCTGGCTTTGGTATTCGGCACCATTGCGATTATCGACCTCCGCTTGTTGGGCATCGCCTCAACCCAGCGGTCGTTCCAGCGGATGGCGTCGGACATCTTGAAGTGGACCTGGGCCGCCTTTGCCTTGACGGCGCTGACCGGAGCGCTGATGTTTATCACCAATGCCTCCGTGTACTATCACAATTTCTTTTTCCGCACGAAGATGCTGATGCTCGTACTGACCGGGATCAACATGCTCTTCTTCGAGCTATCCGCCGGCCGGACCATCCATGGCTGGGACCAGGCTCCGTCAGCCCCTCGTGCAGGCAAAGCGGTGGCGGTCCTTTCGCTCGCCCTGTGGATCGGCATCATTTGTATGGGCCGCTTGATCGGCTTCACCACCACTCGAGCTGCTGCTGCGCCGCCGCCGCCGGCTGGTGTCAGTTTCGACGACTTTCTAAACGGGGCGCCGAACAACGGTGGAAATCCGACTCCGCCCGCTCGCTAATCTGCTGTGTAGCTATCGATTCGGGTACTGGTTGACTTCTCTGGGCCCGCCATCCAGACCATAAATGATCGGCTTGTTTTGCTTTGGCACCGTGTTGTCACGCACCGGAAGATATCGTGCCGCCTCGATCAGAGCCGCCAGGCTTTGCCTCAGTGGACCATCGGCAATCTGGCCGACCTTCTGCTGAACTTCGACCGCATCCATTTGGGCTCTTGCATGGATCGCGTTGCCTTCCACTGTCGCCGCGGTGCCGAACTGAGTCTGCCACTTCCGGAGTGCGTTCGCTGTCGGTGCTCCATTCAGCTCGAGACTGACATCACTCGTCACGCGGTCTCGAATCCAGACCGTCAACATGAATCGCTTCACGCCCATGCTTGGAGCTTGGGGACCGAGCGCGCTGGCCGACTCGATGGCCCAAAACTCGCTGCTGGCCTGCCGCTCCTCGGCCAAACCCATCAGCTCAGTCGGCGAGCTCTTCATGGCGATGCGTTGCATCGCCTGGTTCACTGCATCGGCGTGGCCCACCAGCATCGCGCCCGCGGAAATCGGCACAGCCTTCAGGCCTGGTTCGGACGAAGGGAGCTTGGAATCCGCCACGCTGCCGGTAATCATCGCCACGACTTGATTGTTGCGGACCGAGAGTGCGACTTGATCCACACCCGACAGCCCGTCAAACATCTTTTGAACGTCCACTTCGGTGAGACCCTGCTTCGCTGCTAACGTGGCGATCACTCCGTGAGCGATAGGCGACGCCGAGATCCGGCTGAAATTCAAACCGACCAGCGCGTCCGCGAAAGGATCCGCGAATCGCCAGTCGATGCCACCGATAACGATCACCGAAGGCTTGACTGTCCGCGGTGCCGAAGGGCGTGGGCTGGTGACAACGCTTGGACTAGTGACAACGCTTGGGGTGGACGTGCTTTTTGCCTGCGCCGGGGCCTTCTTGATGGCGTAATCGTTCCCCTGACAAACGGGGGCCGCCGGATTCTTGAAACATAAATCCTGCCAGCTGAAGCGTCGGGCTTGCCCGCAAAGGCAGACGGTCCCGACGAAGCCTAGAGCAAGAATGCGGATTCTCACATCTTGATTCTGTGGGACGCACCCCAGCCTTGGAATCAGGCGTAAACCTTAGAATCCGAGACTTCTGCTCCGCCTTCAGATAGCCGGGTCGCGGGAAACGCCTACTGCTGCGGCGCCGACTCGTTGGACGAGCCCGCAAACAGCCGCTTCCCATCGGGAAATGTGACGCTCGACACATTCGCCGTCGCCGTGCCGTTGCGAGCCTGCCAACCGTCGACGTGCAGGACCGTGCCTGCGGGAAGATCCGTCTTCTTCCATCCGCGGCGGATCAACGCATTCGCGGCTCCGGTCTCCAGTGCCCAGTTCACGATCTTGCCATTGGTCTCGACATCTAAATAGATCCACGAATGCGGGTTGGAAAACTTCATCTCCGTGACCTTGCCTACTAGTTTGATCGGCTTGTTCACGTCGAACTCCGCTGTGAAGGAGTGGTGTGCCAATGCGGTCCCCGCCGTCATGGTTACAAAAGACGTAATCATGACGAAGACTTCACTCAGATTCCTGATTCTCGCCATTTTCATCCTGGCTATTTCTCCTTCTTCTGCTTCGCCCGATATTCGTCTCGCACATCTTTGAGATGCTGCAGATCTCCGTTGTCCTCATGACAGGCGACCTCCAACAGCTCGTCGTTCCCCCGGTTCAGAGGAATCTCGATGGTCCACGGCTTGGTATAAGCGATCGGATCCGTGACCGTGGCTCGATAGGTGATCTTCCCGTCAGCGGTTGGAATGAACCGTTCCACCACGTGTTCGGCGTGGCTCACCACATCTCCCACTTCGTTCAGCCAGGTCTTGCCGTTCATATTGGTGGTATCCACCACCAGGGTGTCACCTTCCCAGTGCCCCACGGAATCGCCTTGCCATAAACGGATATTTTCCGGAATATGCGCGCGTCCATCCAGCGGGATAATCCGCCAGGACATGCGCTCAAACAGCAGGACCACATACCCCGGCGGCTGCAGGATCTGCATGGGAGAAGGCACGTACATCGATCTCGGAACTCCGGCCACAAAACAGTGCGCCGTCGGATCGTCGTATCCGCGATAAAATTCCTCCCGGTTAATTCGCTCCGCCCTGGCCCAGGGCTGGTAGGGAAGCGTCCGATCCGGTGGATCGATAATCACGCCCCGGGTGCTGGGCGTGAGCCGCAATTCCGACCGGCGCTGTTCGAGTCCGTAGTTCGCGCCTCCGGCATTCGATTGGTAGTAACCCGTCAGATCCGGTTTCCCATCTGCCATGCGCCGAAGATTCGTGCCCGTCTTCACCTCGGGGAGGGTTCCGCTCGGCGGCATCTCAGCCGGCTTTCCCAGCGGCGACGGCGGCGAACCAGGTTTCGGATACCATGTGCGCGGATCGCGTTCAAAGGCGCCGCTCGCCTCCTCGGCCTCCGCCTGGCACTGGTATTCGAGAAGCCGATTCATGTTCTTCTGCCGCGCCATCGGGACGCTGATTTTCCACGATTTCGTGAAGACTTTGGGATCCTGGATGGTGGCTTCGTACTGGATGGTATCGGCGTCGA
>Ga0157375_10005221_pt1 | contig 11272 bp, 11 predicted proteins | sample M35metaG_FD_115311 | JGI IMG/M metagenome (GOLD analysis project Ga0157375, IMG submission 115311) | Miscanthus rhizosphere microbial communities from Kellogg Biological Station, Michigan, USA - M3-5 metaG | ecosystem: Host-associated > Plants > Roots > Rhizosphere > Soil | place: USA: Michigan...
AATGGAGACCGGGGATAAGCGTGGCTTATGGATACCGCGCACGGCGCTGGTTGATTTGGGGCGAACGAAGATCGTTTGGCTAAAAACGGGTGCCGCATATAGCGCGCACCAGGTCGAGACCGGTATCAATGATGGTAACGAAATTCAGGTCACAAAAGGAATAACTATCGCGGATAGTATTGCAGTAAACGGGCAGTATTTATCGGACAGTGAAAGCTTCATAAAAACGCAAAGAAATGAATAAGATAAAAATAGCAATAGGATTCTTAGTTCTGTTAGGGCTTGCTGCCTGCAAACCCAAACCTCAGCAGCCGGCAACCGCAGAAGTGCAGGCAAAGGCTTATTATACCTGCTCCATGCATCCGCAAGTACATGAAGATCACCCCGGCAATTGCCCCATTTGCGGCATGAAACTGATCAAGGTGGAACTTACCCGAACTGATGCGATGAACGGTAATAAAATCGTGCTGACAGCAGCACAGATCCGCTTGGCCGGTATTCAGACTGATACTGTTCGCGAAGAAAATACCGGGGTTGAGAAAACTTTGACCGGAACTGTAACCACAGACGAAAGCAAGACCGACGAATTGAGCGCAAGGGTTGCCGGGCGCGTGCAGCAATTGTTTGTTAGAACAATTGGTGAAAAAGTAAGTATAGGCCAGGCGGTTTACACCATTTATAGTGAAGACTTGCTGGAAGCGGAAAAAGAGTATCTGTTGGCAAGGCAGCAGCAAAAAATACTGCACAACCCCGATGTTGATTACGCGCAACTCATTAGCAGCGCCGAAAACAAGTTACTGATATGGGGTCTATCACCCGAACAGATCAGGAATTTAGCGCAATCGGGCAAGGTGTCGGCTACAGTTACCGTATTGAGCAAAACCGCGGGTACTGTTAGTGATATAGCGATTCATGAAGGTGATTATGTTAGTGAAGGTATGACTGTTCTCAAAACACAAGCCTTAAATACGCTTTGGATAGAGGCGCAATTATATGCATCAGAGGGAGGAAATTATCACATGAACGACAAAGTAAATGTTTCCTTACCAAACTTGAACGGACAGATTATTGCAGGCAAAGTTGAATTTATCAATCCGGAATTATCAGATCAATCCAAAGTAGATCTGATAAGGATTAGCATTTCCAATCACCAGGGATTGATTCGCCCTGGAATGCTGGCTTATATCTCTATCGGTTCGGAAGGTAACCGTAGTTTGGCTGTACCAGCCTCCGCAATATTGACGGGCGGCAAGGGAAGTATTGTATGGGTTAAGAATGCTGACGGCAGCTTTTCGCCAAAAATGGTCTCAGTCGGTTCAGGCAATCAAAACTATGTGCCAGTAATTTCAGGGCTAACCACGGGTGATGTGGTAGTCACAAATGGTACTTATTTGCTGAACAGCGAAGCAATATTTAAGAATGGTGATAGTATGGCGGGCATGAAGATGTAATTAAAATTTAAGCCCACACTGTACTATAGTTTAAGTCAATAAATTTGAGATTCTCCACAAATCGATCACAAAACGGTTCGGGATTTGTACGATGAAGAAACGGAACATTTCAAAAAATGCCGAATACTTGCCGCGCTTCCAATATAAAAATACGCCGTTAGAGCCAGCCTTCAATGTGACCACTAACTTAAATCAAGATAACTTTGTTTGTATATCGCGACAATGACATCAATCAAGTTGCCTTTATAGTCATCAAATTAAGCACCGGATAAAGTTCCTCAACAGACTTCGGACCGCAAAAGAGCCACTTTTCCGTTTCCTTAATTTGTTTAATTATCAGTAAGATATCTTCAAGGTCTTTAAGCTTGGTCGCATGTGGTGCACTGAATGGGGAAACCCTCTTTAAAGCAATTTAAAGAGGGTTTATTTTTGGAAATAAGTCAGCCAATTGCTATTGGCAACCATTCAACCAAAATATGAGCAAAAACTTGCCGGCTTTTTTGCTGCTGCCGGTATATTATGTTACTACTGGTATAGAATACCTGCGTTATTTGGTTTCGGAAATATGGGTGCAGATGGCCTGTTAATCAATCTCAAAGGAAAATTTCCTGAATGGGACATCAATATGATAATAATTACAACAACCGCATTCTTTCTTTATCGGCTATTCGTCAGGATGCAAAATTAGAAAAGTTGGCCTATGCGGCCGGCGTTTGTAAAGAAACCCGAAATCACGAGAAATAAGTTGCCGATTTAGAATAGAATAATCCGAAAGTCGCTTCAAGTAATCATCAAGTCAATTTTGTCTAAGTTTATCTGTAAGGTAGTCTGCATTTCCTATATTTGCTTCAACTTGGTACGACAGGAAAAAACACTTATTCTTTAACCCACACCCATGAAAACAAATATTGGAATCACCGAAGAAAACAGGAGCGCAGTTTCAGAGCAGCTATCAAAATTATTGGCCGACGAATATGTACTTTATACCAAAACCCGCAATGCGCACTGGAACGTTGAAGGTCCTGATTTTCATTCGATGCATTTATTTTTTGAATCGCAGTATGAACAATTGGATGAGATAATGGATAGCGTTGCTGAGCGTATTCGTATGCTCGGCCATTATGCGCCTGCCACATTGAAAAGCTTTTTACAGCTTACCCACCTGGCCGAACTCACAGAAAGGACAAACGACAGTTTAGGTTTCATTCGTGAATTGACAGAAGATCATGAAAGCATTATTGAGTTTATCAGGGGAAATATCAATCCATTTGCCAATGATTATAAAGACCTGGGCACCAGCGATTTCATTACCGGTCTGATGGAAGACCACGAAAAAATGGCCTGGATGTTGCGCTCGCATCTTAAATAAACAGGGCAATCTGTAACTTATAAAATGGCGGATAGCATGTTGTGTTATCCGCCTTTTGTTTATTTGTACTCAATAAATCTATCTTCGCATATCTCTTAAATTTAATTAAACCAAAATGAGAATTATTCGCTGGGGCATCTTAGGTGCGGGACGTATTGCACGCAAATTTGCATCCGATCTCAGGTTAGCAGAAAACTGTGAATTGATGGCCATCGGCTCGCGCAGTCAGCAATCGGCTGATGAATTCAACAAAGAATTTCCGGTGCAATACTGTCATTACAGCTATGAGGAACTGGCTCAAAACCCCGAAGTGGATGTAATTTATATTGCCACGCCACATAACCTGCATTACGAAAATACTTTATTGTGTTTACAGCATAATAAAGCGGTATTGTGTGAAAAGCCTTTCGCCATGAATAGCAGACAGGCGATCGAAATGATTAACGTGGCTAAAGAAAAGAAACTCTTTTTGATGGAAGCCTTATGGACCAAATTTCATCCGCATTATATTAAGACGCTTGAGATGGTACAGCAAGGTTTATTAGGCGAAATCACGTCGGTACTGGTAAATTTTGGGTTTAAACCAATTCCACCTGTCCCTGTCAGGTTATTTGATCCCGCATTGGGTGGCGGCACCGTAATGGATATTGGCATTTATAACGTATTTATAGCCATGAGTGTGCTCGGTAAACCCGACCATATTGAGGCCACCATGACACCCGCTTCTACCGGAGTGGATGAGCAGTGCGCTATACTTTTTCGCTATAAAAATGGCGTTTTGGCTCAATTGTTTTCTACGTTTTCTTCTGACCTGGCAACTGAAGCGGATATTTGCGGCACTGAGGGAAGAATCAGGCTTACTTCAAGATTTTATGAGCCATCATCCACCATTGAGTTTAGTAAAGGAAAAGCAGATACAAAACAAGTTATCCCTGTACATAAAGAGCAAGGCTTTGGTTATCAATACGAGGCCAGGCATGTAAATGATTGTTTGAGAAACGGACTTACTGAAAGCAACATCGTTTCCTTTGCTGATACTATTTTACTGATGGAAACGCTGGACAAAATCAGAAAGGTAGCCGGTATTCATTATCCGACGGATAAAGTTTAACAGATTTTATATCAGGGCATACTTTTTACATTTTACTTATTACTTATATGAGAATATTAGGACTGATTGGCGGTATCAGCTGGGTATCCACTATAGATTATTATAGGATGATTAACCAGGGCATCAATCAAAAACTCGGTGACCTGAACTTTGCCGAGTGCATGATCCATTCCTTTAATTACCAGGATATTAAACGAAATAACGACGCCGAAGATTGGGATAACACATTGAAAATGCTTACTCAGGCAAGCTTGAATATGAAAAATAGCGGTGCAGAGGCGATTGTTTTATGCGCTAACACTATGCATATGATAGCAGATCAATTGGAACAGAATGTACAATTGCCCTTGATACACATCGCAACAGCGACGGCTAATGTCATATCTGCACGGAAGATAAAAAAAGTAGGTTTATTAGGTACTAAGTTTACAATGGAACGGCCGTTCTTCAGAGGTAAATTGATCCAACAAGGCATAGAAGTGCTAATACCAGATGATAACGAACGGGAGTTTATACATTACACGATATTTGAAGAGCTCGGCAGAAGCTTATTTAAGCCTGAAACCAAACAATTTTATCTCGACGTAATGTGTAAACTCGCCGACAGGGGAGCAGAAGGTATTGTGATGGGTTGTACAGAAATTCCATTGCTAATCAGTCCGGACGACATTGATATTTCATTGTTTGATACTGCGCAGATACATTCCGATGCAGCGGTGGAATTTGCTTTAAGTGATCAATGACCCTGAACTTTATGATCTGCAGGCGGGATAGATCGTAAATAAGCATACATCACATCTATTTCCTGGTCACTTAATTTTTTGAATTCAGGCATTGGCGGGTGCAATTTCCCGCGAGGTGATTCGCCGTCCTTTACTGCTTTGCGGAATTGTACTATGTTGTAGCTGCCAATTCCTGTTTGCTTATCGGGAGTCAGATTTGAAGCATATATTTCTATGCCTTGTGGGCTTTTAAACTTCATACCCCCGGCCATGTAACCTTTGGATTGTTCAGGATAGAGATAATTTAACTTGGTTAGGCTTTTTGAATGGCAATGAAAGCAGCCAATATTATCGACTAAATACCGGCCCGCAGCAATTGAATCATTTTCGGGCGGTCTTTTAATATCCGTTTTATACGGTAAAGGTTTTGCCATCATATTCATTGCCATTTTGCCAATCAACGTAAAATGAGTGCTGCCTATAGTCGTATCAGCAGCAGATACAGCCGGATCATCCGAACGAAGGTAAACGATGATAGCATTAAGGTCTTCATCAGCCATGTTGGGGCGCAACATATAGGGAACAAAACGTCCGTCGCGAGCTATACCTGTTTTAAGTAAATATTTTATCTCGGCATCTGAATAATGCGCAAGCACGCTATTTGATTTGGAATGCGTAAGATTTGCTGAATAAACCGTTCCAACAATGCCCGGCACTTCATGAATGCGTGTCCCGATAAATTTATTGACTGACCGATCATAATGGCATCCGCCGCAAATGCTATAAACCAATACCCGGCCATGATCCAGAGCTGTCTCTGAGCGGGCAGCCGTAAAATTTGATTTGGTGGTATCAAATTTTGTTTTGCAACTGCCAATAATAACTGCGGCTGACAGGATGCTTATTGCCGATATTCGTTGATATTTTTGCATGGCCTGGAATTGTGTTACTCATTAATACATAATCAATTAACTAAATTAAATGTTTTATAAATGAGAAACAATTTCAGACCGGAGTTACCACCATTTTAACGGGAACTTGATCTTGTCGACCGAGCTTACAACTAAATCAGGCTTAAAGGCGTAATGGTTCAGTGTATCCTTATCAGATATCCCTGAAAGTACCAGGATAGTTTTGTAGCCCATTTGTACACCACCCTGTATATCAGTCTCCATTGTATCGCCCACAACGGTTGTTTCTGCGGTTTCGAGTCCAAGATATTTTCGGGCAGAACGCATCATTACCGGGCTGGGTTTGCCGGTAACAAAGGCTTTTCTTCCGGTAGCTTCTTCAATCATAGCCGTAGTTGCTGCGATGCCCAGGTTGTTCCATCCGGGTTTTTTGGGAGATGGGTCGCGGTTAGTGGTGATAAATTTAGCACCGGCCAATATCATATCTACAGCCCGTTGTACCATTTCGAGAGTGAAATTTCGTCCTTCACCCAGTACAACAAACTCAGGATCAGTATCAACCAGTGTAATACCATTCTCGTGCAAACTGGTCAGCAAACCACCTTCGCCCAAAACATAAGCTGTGGTTCCGTTAGGGCTTTGGTCACCCAGGAACTTACCGGTAGCCATAGCACTCGTGTATATATGATCTTCGGTTACTTCTATGCCCAGCCGTTTTAACTTACGCACAGCTTCCAGCCGTGTACGCTGGCTGTTGTTAGTCATGAAGGTAAAAGGTATATCGTTTTTTAGTAAATAATTTATAAAGATATCTGCCCCGGTAATTAAATCCTCACCGCTGTAGATGACACCATCCATATCTATTAAAAGTCCGTGTTTCATACTAGTTTTTATATCTCAGCAATCCTTATAGCTGCTGTCTTTAGTCTCAAAGATAAGCATAAATTGACCTAAATTGACTTTTATTAACATAAATTCATTTATATTTAATATATATTGCCAATATTGTTAATATCGTGTTAAATTGTTGATAAGTTGATAATTTATACAATCAAGCTGGGTAGGATGCTATCACAAGGTATCAGGAAGTATCTTTTCTATGATAATATCCTGCAATAAATCGGGTTCGGTATTCGGAATTAAATGCCCGGAATGTTTAAACCAAAACAAGCTCTTTTTTGGTGCTTTCAACTGTTTGTAATAAGCTTCGGTAACTTTGAAATTGGTTTGATAATCCTGCAGCCCTGCGCACACGTAAACTGGGCATTTAATAACCGGCAATTCTTTGAAAAGATTTCGTCGTATGGCTTCATTCCACACAGGCAACCAGGTAACTGCCCATACGGATATATACTTTTGAACAGCCGCTGTATCCGCGTTTGCAATTGGCTGGCCGTTGTATGCAAATAACCATTTACGGGCATAGTAAAGTTGTTTCCAGTTTTCGAATGGGATGTGTACTGCTTTCAGTTCATCCATTTCTTTTTGATTCTGTTCTTTCCGTGCTTTTTGTTTCAGTATTGATAAGGTCATTTGTTCGCTTGCTGACTGATTGACCATGGGACTGATTGCTATATATGCATACAAAAGATCCGGACATTTGCCTGCCATTGCAAATCCCAAAACGGTGCCCCATGAATGGCCAACCAGATAAAGCTTCTTTTGCCCGAAAATTTTCAGCAAATATTCAATCAATTCTTGTGTATCGCTCTCCATAAGGTCCACAGTTAACGGGACAGGAGAGGAATTGGTTTGCAATGTTTTACCCGTTTCCCGCTGGTCCCATTGTGCCACTACAAAGTGTTTCTGAAGTTTAGAAGTAAACCCACCCGCTTCATTCATTACCGAACTGCCGGGACCGCCATGTAAGTATAATAACAACGGATTCCTGCGGTCTTCGCCTTTAAAGCTGATGACCTGTTTAATACCACCTACCATGATGGTTTCGGTGGTATCTATTTTCCGGATCATCGTATCATGATCCGCAATTACCGGAGCCGCTTTGCCCACGGCCGAAATAAGCACGAACGATATAAAAGCAAGTATAGACTTTTTCACGACAATGGATTCAATTTAATAATAAGACGATGGAAAATAACAAAAGTTTACTCTGCATTATTATCAACTAAGAACTTAAAATAAAATCTATAATTTAGCTTATTAATGGAAGCTAAAAACAACAAACGCACGATACGCGCCTGGGCCTTTTTTGATTGGGCCAATTCAGCCTATAATCTTGTTATCACATCCACAATTTTTCCGGGGTATTACCTGGCAGTTACCGACCCGGATAATAAAGGTCTTAAAGTCAATTTTTTTGGGCACAAGTTTGTAAATTCTGCCTTGTCAGTCTATGTTTTAGCTACAGCTTATCTCGTTATAGCTATTTTATTGCCTATTCTTACTTCCATTGCAGATTATCGCGGCAATAAGAAAATATTCATGCAGTTTTTTACCTGGCTGGGTGCGATATCTTGCTGCATGCTTTATTGGTTTGACATACATACGCTGGAGCGAAGTATGATATTTTTCGGTCTGGCAGCGATAGGCTATTGTGGTGGATTTGTTTTTTATAATTCCTATCTGCCAGAGATTGCCACGCTGGACATGCAGGATAAAGTAAGTGCCAAAGGTTTTACATACGGCTATATCGGCAGCGTAATTCTGCAGATCATTTGTTTTGTATTTGTTTTAATGCCGGGTCCGTTTGGACTGACGAGATCGGGTGCCGCACAACTATCTTTTTTACTGGTCGGCATATGGTGGATCTGTTTTGCTTATATTCCTTTTACAGTGCTTCCTAAAGGCAGCCCGAATGCGCAAAGTCATCATAAAAACATCCTCAAGGGGGGCTTCATCGAATTGGGCAATGTTTGGCGACAGGTTAAAAATATACCTGTGTTAAAGCGTTACTTATCCGCTTTTTTCTTTTATTCCATGGGGGTTCAGACCATTATGCTGGTAGCTGCCAGTTTTGGTGCTAAGGAATTGCATTTGGACCAATCCGTTTTAATCGGAACCATTCTTATTATACAACTCGTTGCTATCGGAGGCGCTACGCTCATGTCGCGCCTGTCAGACCGGTATGGTAATGTGCGCGTACTTTCCTGGGTAGTAATGATATGGATATTGGTATGCATCGGCGCTTATTTTACTACTAACAAATGGGAGTTTTATGTATTGGCAGCTTTAGTTGGCCTTGTAATGGGAGGGATACAGTCACTTTCCCGCTCTACTTATTCCAAACTAATTCCTCAGGATATTCCCGATTCAGCATCTTTTTTTAGCTTTTATGATGTGACTGAAAAAATAGCCATTGTAGGCGGGATGTTCAGCTTTGGACTGGTGGACGATATTACCAACAGCATGCGCAACTCGGCTCTGGTATTGTGTATTTATTTTATCGCGGGATTGATATTGCTCCTTTCATTACTCGGTTATCAGAAGAAAAACAAGTTGACTCAATAGCCTCTTCTATCCAGATGTCGCAGGTTGGCAATCCGCCAGTCCTGATGTCTGCGAGGTAGCCCCGGGGTAACAATCAAAAGTCAGGCACTCCGGTAGCCAGTGTAGCCGATGAACTGCTCAAACTCAAAAAACTGTTGGATGCTGGCGGCGGAGTATGATGCGCAAAAGAAGAAGTTGCTGTCACAGTCGATTGCCCGAAATTCATTTTCTACCGCTTAATTAAATATTGTACTTTTAAACCCAATAAGTTTATACTGATATGTTTTGGTTTGAAGACGAGGTTAGACGGCTTGAAAAAGAAGGCGCAGAAAGAAATTACAAGGCTTCGATGTTATTTTATGGAAGTTCATCTATACGTTTATGGTCCTCGTTATGCGATGATTTCAAACAATTCTCACCGGTCAATCTTGGGTTCGGAGGATCAACCCTGGCGGCATGTACCTGGTTTTTCGATCGAATTGTGACGCCATACCAGGCAAAATCATTTGTGTTCTATGCAGGCGACAATGATCTTGGTGAGGGAAGACATCCACAGGAAATATTCATTTTCTTTCAGCAACTGGCTGCAAGGATAGACTCCCGATATGGAGCTATACCCTGTTATTTTATTTCGATAAAGCCGAGCCTGTTGCGTTGGGGCCTGAATGATCCTTTAAGATTTACTAATCATATTATTGAAAAAGAAATATCTGCTCATCATAAAAACTGGCAATTTATCGATACCTATGATCATATGCTCGACAAAAACGGCAACCCCGATAAAAGTTATTTTGAGCCGGATGGGTTGCACCTCAACAATAAAGGTTATGCACTGTGGAACAGTATCATATATCCAAAACTATCTGAAAATATTCATACTGAATTAACATAAATATAACAAACCTCAACCATACTTGCAGTGTATAATTATGGATAGGGAATATATCAGGTGGCACAGTCCGGCGCTGCAAAGAGACATGGAATTACTGGTCTTTGGGCGTGGCGGTGCATCCGTTGTATTTTTCCCTCCAAGGATGGGACGGTTTTATGATTATGAGAACTGGGGAGTGATGGAATCTCTCCGGAACAAAGTCAAAAAAGGATACATCCAGGTGTTCTGCGTGGATAGCGTCGATTGCCAGAGCTTTTATAATTACTGGTTGCACCCTGCACAAAAAATACAGTATGAAATACAGTACGAACAGTATATCATTAACGAAGTAGTGCCATTTGTGCGCACCAAAAATCCTCCGGCGTTTCTGATAGCTGCCGGTTGCAGTTTGGGTGCTTATCATGCCATGAATATAGGACTGCGCAATACCGGTTTGTTCAACAAGGTGGTAGGTATGAGTGGCAGATACGATATCACCGTACAGATAGGACATTACGACGATCTTTTGAGCGGATATTGGGATGAGAACGTTTATTTTAATATGCCCCCGCAATACATTACCAATCTGACCGACCCTGATATACTGAGCCGTTTAAAACAATTGGAAATTGTGCTGGCCATTGGGCAAGACGATATTTTATTGGATAGTAACCGCCTGTTCAATTATAAACTAACAGAGAAAGGTGCCAGAAGCTACATGCACGTATGGGATCAGGAAGCACACCGCGCCCGTTATTGGCGTCAAATGGTAAATAACTATTTGTAGACCGCTGATTGGTTGAATTAGGTTGATTGCCTATACAATTTGAACATCTACGCTGTAAATAAAAACTCCAATTTTTTTCTGAAATTAGCCACCGATGAAGATTGAGTTATTTATTCCTTGTTTTGTTGATCAGCTTTACCCTGACACCGCCTGGAATACAGTTAAAGTTTTAGAAAAAGCGGGCTGCTCAGTTAGTTACAACGCGGAGCAAACCTGCTGCGGGCAACCGGCTTTTAATGCGGGTTTCTGGGATGAAGCCAAAACCGTAGGCACTAAGTTTCTCAATGGTTTTTCGGAAGATAGCGTGATCATCACTCCGTCAGCATCCTGCACGGGTATGGTAAAAAATTATTACAACGATCTGTTTACCAACACCCTGCTGCATAATAAGTGCCGGGCTATACAGGGTAATATTTATGAGCTGTCGGATTTTTTAGTAAACATCCTGCAGGTAGATTATTTCGGCGCCGAGCTGGATGGCCGTGCTGTATATCATGACAGTTGCAGCGCTCTGCGCGAATGTAAGATCAAGGAAGAACCTCGTCAGCTATTATCCAAAGTACTCGGCCTGGAGTTGGTCGACCTGAAGGATAATGAAACCTG
>Ga0157375_10005222_pt1 | contig 11272 bp, 10 predicted proteins | sample M35metaG_FD_115311 | JGI IMG/M metagenome (GOLD analysis project Ga0157375, IMG submission 115311) | Miscanthus rhizosphere microbial communities from Kellogg Biological Station, Michigan, USA - M3-5 metaG | ecosystem: Host-associated > Plants > Roots > Rhizosphere > Soil | place: USA: Michigan...
CACCCCTTCGGCCACTTGGCCTTCCGTACCCCAATGAAATTGTGGGGGCCCGCAAACTGGTCAATGGCGTTGCCCATATAGACCAATCCGGCCCGTCCCCCGGCGGACGCCTCCTTTAGCGCGTCTTCCTGCACCATTTCTGGGTCTCCGGTGTGCATGACCACTCGATCCCCGAGTTGCTTGGCGATGAACTCGGAAAAGGTCGAGTAAGGCTCTACAGCGTGGTACGGCGTTCCGGGAAGCATCTCAAGAAATCTAGCGGCTGCAAGTCCTAGCCCGGGGCCGAGTTCAACGACCGCCATTCCGTGCTGAAAATTTCGCCGCAACCACTCTGCTTGGTTTTCGGCGAATTTACGTCTGCGTGCGAAAAACTCCGTTTCAAAATAATCCAGATCGTACCGATCCTCGACAATTAGTGTGTCCTCAGTTTCGGGTATGTACGGCTCCTTGTGGCCACCTCCGCAATCTCTACAGAGTACCCAGCGATGCGTTTGCCACTCTATATATTCGGAAAACGCCTTCGAAGAGCCGCAAATTGGGCACGTCGATTCACCAGCGCCCGTGTCGTTGTTGCGCATATGGTCCTTTATAGGATCGTGGCCGGCACGAGGCGCCACCGAATACATCTGCTCATCCTATGAGCGCCGCGTAAGCGCGTTGCTTCGGAATGAGATTGGTTGGGCACCTCTCGTGCCACAGCCATTGGTCCGGCACCGGCGATTCCTGAGTGTATCGGCGACACGGGTTGAGGGTGCTCGTCAGGCGGCAGCGGTATAACAGGGAAATCGCATGGGCGCGCTCACGCCCGCCAGGATTGATGTTCTCGGTGACAAGAATCGGCGCAGTATCAAACGTGACGGCGATCCCGAGCTCCAGCCGCGCGACCGCGTGGACGCGCTCGGTGGCAGCCTCCTTGTAGCGTACTACGCCGCCCGGAACGAGTTCAAGATTCCCAATCCAGTCAGAGAACGGGCGGTTGCGCCGCGATTTGGCGAAGGTCCGAATGGAGTGCGACACTTTTTAAAAAAAGCGCTGCCCTACTCGCCAAGCAACACACGTGAAGTTTGCGTTTGCAGCCTGGTATTAACAGATATGGCCGACAAGGATGATGTGTCGGCTGCTCCGTATGGGCCAGTAGTTTCTACGAATGGCTTGGTCGGGTGCCAAGCCCGAGGTCGGTGGCGAACGCGAGCCTGCTGGTACGCATTCGAGAAAGCTTCGCCTTGAGTGGTCGGACCTATGGTTCCCGGCGGCATGGAAGCGCTGACGTGGTGTCAACTTGCTATTGCGAGGCCGAAGCAGGCCGGGCTTTACGGAGCCCCTTTAGGTCGCACTTTGCCCCGTATCTGGCGCGCAGGCAACGGCGCCGCAATAATGGTGAATGGCACCCTCTCTCGAACTATACACGTTTTGGTACCGTGATCTGCACACGGGCAAATGGCGCTACCCTTCGGGGAGCTCTCGCGCTCAAGTTTCGCCAGTCCAACGGAAATGCTACCTTTGAAATGTCCGCTTGACGGGAAGCCTACGAAGCGGCTAGTGGACTGTAACGATTGAATCGGGAGTAATTCGACGCGATGGATCGAAGTACTTCCATTTCACGGCTTTGGCATGCTTGTTGTACTGGCGGATGTAACGCATGAGCTTTCTCTTCAGGTTCGGCACCGAGGTGAACACGCCGCGCGAGATCACGTCACGTTCAATCTTCGCGAATCAAAGCTCGACTCGGTTCAGCGCCGTGCCGCTCGGCTCGCCCCGGAGACAGCGGCAACACCGGATCCTTGGGATCAAGCGCCTGAATCGCCGTCTTCTTGTCCACGCAGAACACCGCCGCATGCTGCGGTGGGTTGAGATACAGATCAATCACGTCGGCGGCCTTGGTCTCGAAATCCGGATCGTTCGACGCGATGTAGTCCTCGAGTCGATGCGGCTTCAGGCCGTGCTTGGCTCAGATACGCGTCACCGTCATGTGCGAGATGTCACCGCCCAGTTCAGCCGCCAGCTTGCGCGAGGACCAGTGGGTCGCGCCTTCGGCCGGCTTGCGCTTGGTCGTCCGCGCCAGAACGCGTGCCTCCAACCGATCCGTGACCTTGTACCGCTCGCGCCCCGCATGCCGCGCAAACAGCCCGGTACAGGCCACTAATGCCTGGAATGACTTTGGACACGCACATTGTGCAAGTAACCAATTCCTTGCAGCGACTGTCTACAGCGATCCCCATGTCAGTGTCGGATATATGAATCGCGATGCGCGAAACCAGCAGGGTTTGTTAACCCTCATCGCGCTGGGATTTTTTTCACTTAGCCTCGTGTGCATTGGGATCGGCGCTTTTCACGATCCTGGCAGGGAGGCGCACCGGTTCTCTCTTGGTTCCGGGTTGTTCATGGGAGTCGGACTAGCAGCCGCGGCAGCACGCGTCCGGTCGGATTTGGACGAACTGCTCTCGAATAACTACGTCTACCTAGGCAGCGTAACGTTCCTGTCCTTCCTGATATTTGGCCTAACTTGGTGGTGTGGCATGCGCCAATTCGGCGGATTCGACCAAAGCATGGTGATTGATTTCGGATGGCGCCTTTATAGCGGGCAACAACCCTATTCGGATTTCCCGACGACCGTTCCGCCGAGTTTTTTTTTGGTGCCATATTATGCGTTCTCCCTCTTCAGCGTTCGTTGGCAGTCACTGATTCTTATATTTGCTGCCTTTGGGTTCGTGACATTCTGGTGGTCGCTTTGGCTCATTAGCCAGTTGTACGAACGTCGGCGGGATCAGGTCGTACTCGCGGTTGCGTTGCAGGCCCTTTGTCTCATCCCTGTTTCTTATTGGTGGTACAACCCAACGACGGCCACCAGCGGGGTTGTCTTTGCGCTATCTGCCAGTTTGTTTATGAAGCGCCCTTTCTCCGGTGCAGCGCAAGTTTCGTATACCCTTGCGTTGATCATCTTATTGACGATGAAGCCCAATGTGGCCGGACTCCTCATATTGCCGATTACGGCGATTCTTCTCAGCTCACGCGAGCACATGGCCACAGCGCTTGCAATGTCAAGCATTGCCATCGTGGCGGTTGTCCTGTGGCTCCGACTCCACGGTATCGATGTCAATGACATTATCACAAGCTATCGCGACGTATCTGCACGCGGGCTCATGGTTGGTCAATTCTTTATTGGTGCAACAATACTGGAGATTTTGGCTTCGTTGCTAGCTTTGATCGTCGTACTGATCCCAATTGTCATCTGCGTGCTAAGAAGGCGATCCCCGCTTGAGCAGTGGCAGCTCGTGGGCATTGGCGGGACCTGTGCGGTGGCAGGCTTGAACAGCTTTGTGACCGCGGGCGAGACGAAGGTCGTGGATTTGGGTATTGTGCTATTCGGTGTCGCGATGGTTTGTCATGCGCGTAACGCGTTCCGCGTCAACTCGACGGACGGTGCAGTATTCCTGAGCCGGAGCCTGGGTGGTTATGTGATGGCCGGCGCAATCGTTCTTAGTTGTATAGGCATCGCTGTCGGAGTCACGCGACATCGCGTGCTGGGAATCGGTATTGACCGGTTCTTCGAATATGCGATGGAGAAGGATGCGTTCGACGAGGGGTTTTTTGATGGATTACGAACTGGCGTCATTTTCAAAGATACATATGCGCAGGTGCAATCAGTTGTCAGTCATTCCACAAACCAGCAGATCTATTTCGGGCCGCGGATGCAATGGGCTTATGCCGCTTTCGGGCAGATGTCTCCTCCGCATCAGCCAGTTTGGTGGCAAGCCGGAGTAGCGTTTTCGGAAAAAGAGGAAGGCACGTATGTCAATCGCTTTATCGCAGCACGGTATGACACATTGGTATTTCTGAAGGACGATATGACGTATTACCCGGCAACACTACGAAATGCAATTTTGGACAATTATGTCGAAGACCAACGAAATTCGAGATTGACTGTGTACCGCCGGACCCCCTGAAAATGGCTGCGTGCCGGTATGGAGTTATGCATGTTGCGACGACCCATCTGTTATCGGGGACGCAGCTTTAGTAAGTGTGACGGAGACAGAAAATTGGGCAGGGACGCTTTCGAGAAGTCGTGTCTCCTGTGCGCTCGAGAGACTCTCCTGCAAGTCCGAGAGCGCAAGACCGACGGCCTGAACGTCCCCTATCGAAGCCCGCTCAAGAGCCATGCAGAAATGTCGTCTTGACCTGCTAAGGCATCTCGAAACCATCCGAACCGAAGATAATCGCTCGCGACACCAATCTCATGCAGCCGTTGTCCGCTCGAGCCGATCTCGACGCAGGCCGGACAACAATAACGGAAGGCCGACGATGGCGCCGCCCCAGAGCGTCACCATCCGGGCGCAGGTGACTACGATCAGCGCATCCTCCCGCTTGACCCCCGTACGCTCGAGATCGAGCATGAGCGCCACTTCGAAGCCGCCGAGGCCGCCCGGCGCCATGCTCGCGGATCCGGTCAGATGAGCGACCGCGACCGCGCCAATTCCGGTTTGAACGGACGCGCTCGCCGAAAGATCCCCCAGGACCGCCCAGACCAATAGGCCGACGACAACGTTGGCAACCATCCCCAACAGGACGAAGATCAATGCCTGTGGAAGCGAAATCAACCGCCTGGCGGCGTGCAATAACCCCGCCGTCGCGTTGACTACCATCAGGAATTTCGGCCAACGGCTGACCAACCGCCGCAGCGCGTGAACGAACCGATCCGGGTAACGGGCAATGAGCGCAATGCAGGCCACGCCTGCCGCCGCGAGGGCGGTGAGACCGTCTGAAAGCGGTCCCCGATAGAAGATGGCGGCGAGCAGTAGCAACCCCGCAAGATCGAAGAGCCGCTCGGCGAAGTAAGCGGCAAGGCTCATGCGAATCGGAACTCCGTGGCGCATGAGCAGCAAGCTGCGGGCCGCCACACCGACCTTGCCCGGAGTAGGAAGCAAGCCGAGCCCTGCCATGAAGATGGCAAGACTGGCCATCGTGGGAACACGTGCTCCAAGACGAACCAGCATCCATTGCCATCGCGCGAACCTGAGCAAGTGATTTGCGGCGAACGCCACAAGCGTCATTGCCGCGATATACGGCCCGGCCCGCTCGAATCGCGCAACGGCGGTCTGATCGCTGAAGAGAATTCCGGCGATCACCAAAATAACCACCCAGACAATCGCAGCGGCAACGACGAAATGAACGCCGCGGCGAACACGATGCAGGAGCGCTTGATGGCTGGCGCTGCCGGATTGCGCATCCGATGCCCCAGTTACCAAACCAATGTGCTCCGGGAGGTTATCGAAACGACCAAACGACCACCGCTTGTGTCCGATGAAGCTGGTGACGATCGGCAATCGCAACGCTCCTGGTCGTCTCGATTTAGCGTGCTGCCGTAGACCGCTTGCGCCTCGCAGGCGCAAGTTGCTCGCTGGCTGTCAGGGCTTTCGGGCGACAACAAGGAACTGCTTTCCGAAGAGCGGCCACGCGACTGGCAATGAGAGATAGGCGTGGATGAGGAAAGACGTCGGTGGCCTTTTGCCGGACCTGAATGCGGTAGTAACGCCGACGAAAAACGCCAACACGACGGCGATGTCGAAGCCGGCGAACACGCTAAAAATGAACCTGCTGCCGAAGTTAACTGTCGCCGCAATGCCGCCAACCAATACGAACAGCACAATTTGGCGTTGTGGCTGGATGGAAGCGCTCATATGTCGGTGTGGGCCGCCGCGAACGGGCGGCCGATGCGGATGATCTCGGAAATCGACTGACCCTGCGGATAACATAGCGCGACGTCAGGCATCAATAAGCCTCGGGTGGACGTGGGTACCGGGCGCAGAATTGGCGCCGAGCTGCCTCCCCAGACAGCATCACTTGATCGGTTTGGATGGCCGATGCGCATATTAGCTGATTGACAAGCGCGTCGCGTGAGAGCTCCGGTGCCGCAACCTGACGGCTCTTGCACGGTAGAGAGACGCACGAAGGTCCTCTTACCGCGAGTTCCCGGAAACCGAAAGCGGGGTATGCAGACTCGGCGAATGAATCCGTGCGAAAGACTGCCTCGCGGGTCACTTCAAGATCGGGGCGCCGCCTCTTGTGCTACACACCAAACACCCTACAAGGCCTCAATCTTGTGCGCGATCTGAGTTTTGTGAGCATTTCTCGAAGGTCTCACTGCGGGTCGGATATCATGGCTTCCTGGATTGGGGGAGTCTCGGCTGCACCATCTTTCTTGCGAACCAGCAGATTGACTGACAGGGCGGTGATCTGCGAGGGGGCGTTACACATGGACGGCGCCGCAGCCGCGACCTAAAATCGTTACTCTATTTCCGTGAAGTGTCGACTGTCTCGTTCTTGCCCGCCGGAGCAAATCGGTTTGCCCGAACTGTTTGTGCCGAGTCTTAACGCAGATCAGATGGTTTCGATATGCCCCACGTTAAGGAGAGCCGGGCTCAGCCGGCCGAACCCGTACTGGTCGTCGAACTGGATGGGACGTTGATCAAGACCGATCTGCTGGTCGAGACGCCATCGCTGTTCTGAAGCGTAACCCTTTTCTCTCCCCATGTTGGCGGTCTGGCGCGCACAAGGGAAGGCGAATCTTAAGGAGAGGATTGCCAAGCGAGCAGAAATCGATCCTGCATCCCTTCCGTACAACGAGGAGTTCCTGGACCTTCCTCGGCGCCCCGCATGCAGCGGGACGCAAGATCTGGCTGGCGACAGCATCCCACCGCAAGCTCGCCGAACAGGTGGCCGCCCATCTCGGCATATTCGATCGCGTCCGAGCGACCGAGCATGGACGCAATCTTTCCGGCAAGGCCAAACTGGATGCGCTGGTGTCCGATCTCGGACCGAACGGATTCGATTATGCGGGCAATGCGCCCGTGGATCTGCGCATATGGTCGCAAGCCCGGCGTGCACTTCTCGCCCACCCCGATCGGGGCGTAGAGAAGGCTGCCGCCCGCCGCTTCACCGTGGATCGGGTCTTTCCGAGAGCGAAGACGCGTTGGTCGACATACTTGAAGGCCCTTCGACTGCACCGGTGGGTGAAGAACGTGCTGATCTTCGTCCCCTTGCTGCTGGCGCATCGGGCCCAGGAACTGCCGCTCGTCTTCGACGCCGCGATCGCTTTCGTGGCTTTCGGCATGACGGCCTCGAGCGGGTATGTGTTGAACGACCTGCTGGACCTCACGGCCGACCGCCACCATTCCCGCAAGCGGCACCGGCCTTTCGCGTCGGGCGATCTGGCCCTCTCGGCCGGCTTCTGGCTCGTGCCAGTCCTGTTGGCGGGCGCGGCCGCCCCCACCATGCTGCTGCCTTGGAAATTCGGCGTGGTACTCGTCATCTACTTGGCGGGAACGTTGGCGTACTCGTTCACGCTGAAGCACCATCCGATGTTGGACGTGATGACGCTGGCCGGCCTGTACGCGCTGCGAATCCTCGCCGGGGTGGTCGCCATTGCCGTGGCCCCGACGTTCTGGCTGCTCGCTTTTTCGGTTTTCATCTTCCTGAGCCTCGCATTGGTCAAGCGCTACTCGGAGCTGAGGGTGATGCAGCGCGAGGGCAGAGAGGAGGCACGCGGCCGCGGCTACCAAGTCGGCGATCTCACGATCCTGTCCGCCGCCGGAATCGCGAGCGGATACCTCGCGGCACTAGTGCTCGCGCTCTACGTTAACAGCCCCGACGTCCTTCGCCTCTACCGCACTCCGGAGGCCATCTGGCTGCTCTGCGGCCTTATGCTTTACTGGATCAGCCGCGTCTGGATGGTCACTCACCGGGGGGACATGCACGACGATCCGATCGTCTTCGCCATCACCGATCGCCCGAGTCTCCTGATCGGCGTCTTGGCTGTTGCCATCGTCGTCGGCGCGACTCTATGAGGAACTACGAGTCATGGGGCCGGTACCCAAAGGCCACTCACGATGTCCTGCGCATGGACTGGCGCGACATGGCGCTGCCCCCGGACTCGGGGAAGAGCATGCTCCCGTTCGGCAACGGCCGCAGCTACGGGGATTGCTGCCTGAACGACCAAGGGACTCTCGTGGCTACGCGCGGCCTCGACCGTTTCATGACGTTCGACGCAGGGACCGGAATCTTGCGCTGCGAGGCTGGTGTGTTGCTCTCCGAGGTCCTGGAGCTAGTTGTCCCGCGCGGCTGGTTCCCGCCGGTCACCCCGGGAACCCAGTTCGTAACCATCGGCGGCGCGGTCGCCAACGATGTGCACGGCAAGAACCATCACCGCGCGGGCACTTTCGGGCGACATGTCAATCGTTTCGAGTTGCTGCGCTCGGATGGGACGCGACTCCAATGCTCATCGACGGAGAACTCGGATTGGTTCTGCGCGACCGTCGGCGGATTGGGGTTGACCGGCCTGATCACCTGGGTCGAGTTGCAGCTCAAGGCCATCTCCGGTCCGCTCATCGATCAGCAGAGCATTCGCTATGGCCGGCTCGAGGAATTCTTCCAACTGTCGCTTGAATCCGACGCCACCTACGAATACACCGTCGCCTGGATCGACTGCGCGGCGACGGGCGCGTCGCTCGGCCGAGGTTTTTTCATTCGCGGAAACGACGCGACGGGAGCGCAGGATCGACCCGCGAAAACAGGGGGCACCGGCTTGAGCATCCCGTTCGACCTGCCATTCGCGCTGATCAACGGCCCCAGCCTTCGCCTGTTCAACGCGCTGTACTACCGCAAGCAGTTGCAGGAGCGTGTGCGCTCGACCGTCCACTACGCGCCGTTCTTTTATCCGCTCGACGCCATCGGCGCGTGGAATCGGATCTACGGATCGAACGGCCTGCTGCAGTATCAATGCGTCATCCCGCATCGGCACGCGGAGGCGGCGGTAGGAGAGATCCTCGGCCAGATCGCCAGCGCGGGCACTGGTTCCTTTCTCGCGGTGCTCAAGGTGTTCGGCGACCTGCCTTCGCCCGGATTGCTCTCTTTCCCCCGCCCCGGGGCGACGCTCGCGCTCGATTTTCCGAACCAGGGCCAACGAACCTTCGATCTGCTCGATCGCCTCGACGCGATCACAATGGCGGCCGAGGGTGCGCTGTACCCGGCCAAGGATGCGCGAATGAGCGGCGACACCTTCCGACGCTCATTTCCGAACTGGCAGCAGCTCGAGCCGTTCATCGACCCCCGATTCTCCTCCAGCTTCTGGCGCCGTGTGACCGGGGAGCCACGGTGAGAGTTGCGCTGACGTTTGGCGGGCCGGCCCGGTGAGAACGGTGCTAATCGTCGGTGCGACCTCGGCCATCGCCGAGGCCACCGCGCGCCTGTTCGCCGCGGAGGGCAACCGCCTCTGCCTGGCCGGGCGCAACGCTGCGCGACTGGAGGCGATCGCCGAGGACCTCCGGGTCCGCGGCGCAGCGCAGGTCGAGACGGTCGCACTCGACGCCAATGATTTCAGCCAGCACGAGAGCGTCCTGTCGCACGCGGCGCAGGCCATGGGCGGCCTGGACACGGTGCTGATCGCGCACGGCACACTGCCCGACCAGCACGCGTGCCAGGCTTCTGTCGACGCGGCGCTCGAAGCCATCACCACCAACGCCCTCAGCGTCATCGCGCTGCTGACGCTGATTGCCAACCGTTTCGAGCAGCAAGGGTCGGGCACGATCGCGGTGATCTCGTCGGTGGCGGGAGATCGCGGACGGCAGAGCAACTACGTGTACGGAACCGCAAAGAGTGCCGTTAGCACCTTTTCGCAAGGGCTTCGCAACCGGCTTGCGCGTGCAGGCGTGAAGGTGGTAACGATCAAGCCGGGGTTCGTCGACACGCCGATGACCGCGGCGTTCAAGAAGGGCGCCTTGTGGGCGACGCCCGGAGCAGTCGCCAAGCGGATTCACCAGGCGATGACCAAAGGCGAGGACGTCGTCTATACACCGTGGTTCTGGCGCTGGATCATGGCGATCATCAAGGCCGTGCCCGAATCGATCTTCAAGAAGGCTCGGCTCTGACGTGAACGCAAACGACAAGATCGTCATCACAGGCGGCGCAGGACTCGTCGGGCAAAATCTCATCGTGCGGTTGAAGCAGCGAGGCTTCAACCGGCTCGTCGCGATCCACAAGCACCCCGCGAACACGGCGACACTGCGCCGCCTCCATCCGGACATCACCGTGATCGAAGCCGACTTGGCCGAGCCCGGCGAGTGGGAGGGCGCATTTGCGGGCGCCAGCGCGGTGGTCCTCAGCCAGGCGCAGATCGGAAGTCTGTCGCGCGAGCACTTCGATCGCAACAACGTGGTCGCGTCGCAGCGCATTCTCGACGTCGTCCGTAGCCAGCGGAAAACGCTGTTGGTCGTCCACATCTCTTCTTCGGTGGTCAATTCCCGTGCGGTAGACTTCTACACGGAGACGAAAGGCCCAGGAGAAGCTGGTGTTGGCGAGCGGCCTGCCGTGCACGGTGCTGCGCCCGACACTGATGTTCGGATGGTTCGACCGCAAGCATCTCGGCTGGCTCGCGCGTTTCATGCGGAAGGTGCCCATCTTCCGGTCCCGGACCGGGGCGACTTCCTGCGCCAACCGCTCTACGCCGGGGACCTCTGCAACATGATCATCGCGTGCCTGGACGGCCGGTTCGCGGGCAGGACCGTCGACATCTCGGGGCTGGAGCAGATGACCTATCTCGACATCGTCCGGCAGATCAAGGACGTCGTCGGCTCGCGGACGGTCATCGTCCGGATACCGTTCCGCCTGTTCTGGTGGCTGTTGCGCGCCTATGCCGTCTTCGACACGGATCCTCCGTTCACCACCCGCCAGCTCGAAGCGCTGGTCATTCCGGAGTCCTTTCCGCTCATCGACTGGCCGGCCATGTTCGGATGCATGCCAACTTCATTTCCGGCGGCGATCGAAGAGACCTTTCGGAACCGACCTACTCCCGGGTCTTCCCTCGAGTTTTAAGCAAACCGCGGAAGAGATCGCCATGAGTCGCGTGGTCGTCATCGGTGCAGGGCCCATGGGTCTGGCCGTCGCATGGCACGCGTCCAGGGCCGGGCACGATGTCGTCGTGCTCGAAGCCGACCGCATCCCGGGCGGCATGGCGGCGCACTTCGATTTCGGTGGCCTCTCGATCGAGCGCTTCTATCACTTCATCTGCAAGCCGGACCAGGCCACATTCGACCTGATGGCGGAACTCGGGATCGCGGATCGCCTGCGCTGGCGTGCAACGTCGATGGGTTACTACATCGACGGTAGACTCTACAAGTGGGGGGATCCGCTGGCACTTCTGTCGTTTCCGCTCCTCGGTCCGATCGACAAATTCCGCTATGCGCGGCACGTGTTCATGGCGTCGAAACGCCGCGATTGGTCC
>Ga0157375_10005225_pt1 | contig 11267 bp, 9 predicted proteins | sample M35metaG_FD_115311 | JGI IMG/M metagenome (GOLD analysis project Ga0157375, IMG submission 115311) | Miscanthus rhizosphere microbial communities from Kellogg Biological Station, Michigan, USA - M3-5 metaG | ecosystem: Host-associated > Plants > Roots > Rhizosphere > Soil | place: USA: Michigan...
AAGAAGTAACCATCAAACAGGAAAGTGGCGGGTGTAAGCTGACAGCATTGAGCTTGCACCCGCTTCGTGTGTCTGGACATGTTGTTTCGTCTCACCGATGTCTACAAATCTTACGGCGCGCAGGACGTGTTACGTGGCGCGTCGCTACAGATTAATCCGGGCGAGCACGTCGGGCTGGTCGGCCGCAACGGCGCCGGCAAGACGACTATCTTTCGTTTGGTGACGGGCGACGAAACCGCCGATGGTGGTGAAGTCGCGCGTACCCGTGCGTTAAAGCTCGGGATGTTAGCCCAACACGTTCACTTCAAAGCGGCGTCAACAGTTCATGAATCGGCGCTAAGTGCGTTCGGCCGCCTGCAACAGATCGAACACGAGATGCATGAGCTCGAGCATCGCATGGCAGATGCGGGTGACGATCTCGAAAAAGTTCTTGAGCGTTACAGCAACCTTCAGCACGAGTTCGAACGCGAAGGCGGATTCGAGTACTCGGCGAAGGCCGAAGCAATTCTCCAGGGGCTCGGATTCGATCGCGACATGTGGCAGTTAGAGACAGACAAGCTCTCAGGTGGTCAGCAAAATCGTCTGGGTCTGGCGTGCCTGCTTCTGTCTGAGCCCGACGTGCTGCTACTGGACGAGCCGACCAATCATTTGGATGTTGGCGCGGTCGAGTGGCTTGAGGAATTTCTGCAAAGCTATCCGAGCAGCTTCGTGATTATCTCGCACGATCGATATTTCCTCGATCGTGCGTGTAGCCGCATTATCGAAATAGAAAATGGTCAAGCGACCAGCTACAAAGGTAATTACTCGCGTTATCTGGTTGAACGCGATGAGCGTCGCGAGATTCAGCAACGCGCGTACGAAAACCAGCAGCGATTGATTGCGAAGACCGAAGAATTCATTCGCAAGAACCTCGCCGGCCAAAAGACAAAACAGGCAAAGTCGCGCCGTACAATGCTGCAAAGACTCGAGCGCGTCGATGCGGTGCGTGCTAATCAGGCTTCCGGCGACTTTCGTCTGCAGGATATCGAACGCGCCGGAACGCACGTCTTGACTGTCACTGAGACATCGATTGGATACGGCGAGAACGTTCTGGCGCGTGACATCTCTCTGATCTTGCGCCGTGGGGAATGTCTTGGCGTGATCGGTCCTAACGGCTCAGGCAAGACAACCTTCCTGAAGACTATCCTCGGAACGATTTCGACGTTGTCAGGCGAATTGCGTTGGGGCAGCAAGGTTGACATCGGATATTACGCCCAACAACTCGAAGATCTCGACGACCGAAACGAAATCATTATGGAGTTGCGCCGGGTTGCGCCATCGACCGCAACTTCAGGCGAGTTGCGTTCGTTCCTCGCGAAGTTTCTTTTCTTCGGTGACGATGTTTACAAACACGTTCGCGACTTGTCCGGAGGAGAGAAGGGACGACTCGCGCTGGCGAAATTGATCTATTCGGGTGTTAACGTGCTTGTGCTGGACGAGCCGACAAACCATCTCGACATTCCATCGCGCGAAGCTCTGGAAGAAGCACTCGAAGCTTACGAAGGAACGATTGTGACCATCAGTCACGATCGGTTCTTTCTCGATCGTGTTGCCACTCAGATTCTTGCGTTGGATGGCGAAGGCAATGTCGACCATTACCACGGCGACTATACCGAGTATCACAATTGGAAATCTGCGCGCGGCGGCGCGGCAGAACTGCCTGCGAGCGCACCAGCTAGCGAGTCGGAAGGCCGATCTTCAGGAAATGTATCCTCGCAAAAACGAAAGCCTGCGGTTCCCCGGTCGGCTAGCGCAAAGCAGGCAATACCAGCTTCGTCAGGAGACGAATCAAAGCGGATTAAGGTCGTCAAGAAAGCTCGCGGCCCAGATGTCGTGGAAGCGGAAATCGCGGAATTTGAAAAACGATTGACTGAACTCTCCGATGAAATGTCGAAGCCCGAAATCGCGCGCGACATCACCAGGTTGGTTGGCGTTAATGACCAATACGAAGCTACGCAGCGGCGGCTGACTGAGTTGTACGATGAGTGGGAGCGCGCCGAAGGTGTGGTGGTCGGCACTAAGCGCAAGTAATCAGAAAACGTTCGCGCAACGTTCCCTTGACACTCGATCATGCGTTTGTTACTTTCGCCGTCTCGCCAAAATGTCCACATCTTGGGCGAGTTTGCATCCATTTAGGCACGTAGCTCAGTTGGTAGAGCACTACCTTGACACGGTAGGGGTCAGCGGTTCGAGTCCGCTCGTGCCTACCAAATTAGAATCAACAACTTGCAGGGTTTCAGGCTACGCTGGCGTCGAATTTTGTGATGAGCACGCCAAGCGGTTTTCTAAGACTCCCATCCTATTAAACCTTTCTTAAGAGACGAGAAAGGATTCGGAGACCCTAAGAAGGGTACCGAAGTTTAAGTATGAGCGTTGATTGCCGATTGAAACTCCACGTGCTCGTTCACCAAATCGTTTCCCTGAGAATCGAATACGGAAACTACGAAGATAGCGGAACCATCAGGAACAAGCTTGCGGCACAGACCCTGAGAAGCATATGCAGGCGTAACGAACTCGAAAACACGGGCGAGCTGGAGCAGGCCCAAAAGCTGCTCGACCTCTACGCAGAAAGAGCCAAGAGCAGGCCCACATTCCACCCGACGGCAACCCCTAAACCTCCTGTGAGAATTATGCAGTCGCTGTGAGAATAAGGCTCAAGTAAAGATCTTTGCCTTCGACAACGCATTCGCGACCGATAAATGCCCCCGGTAAATCCCGTTAGGCTAATACTCTCCTGCAAACCGCCTACGAAAGGTTTGTGTCGTAACTTCATTTTGTGACCGTCAGTGAAATATAGGTTTAAGAATTGACACGGTAGGGTCAGCGGTTCGAGTCCGCTCTTGCCTACCAATTTTTTCAAAATCCGGCCTGAGCCTAACTTCCGGCTCGCGTTTTCATTACGCTCAAAACATTCTCTTAAATTCCGGCTACGTCTGGTTTCAGGGAGTTCATCCAAACCCGATTTGCCACGCGCCTCATTCATCTCGTATCTTACGACCCCTGCAATAAAACTCATCAGAGGGCAAGAACGAGATGATTCATCACGCGGTGTCAGCGGTGGGCTTCATGATCTTCGCGGCAATCGCCTGGCTACTTTCCAGTAATCGACGAAAAATTTCGTGGAAAACGATCTTCTGGGGAGTTGCTCTGCAACTTCTGATTGGATTCATTATCTTTCGGTTACCTGGTTCGCATCGAGTCTTACTCTGGCTTAATAACGCTGTGCTGGTCTTACTCAACGCGTCTAAGAGTGGCTCGATCTTCCTCTTTGGACCACTGGCGGCCGGTCCCGGAGAGTCAGGCTCTATCGGGTTTATCCTCATCTTTCAGGTTCTTCCGGTAGTAATTTTCTTTTCAGCGTTCACCGCGATGCTCTATCACTTGCGCGTGTTGCAGGTATTCGTGCGACTCTTCGCCAGGCTCTTTCACCACACGATGAAAATCAGCGGCGCAGAATCACTCTCCAGCGCGGCAAACATTTTTGTCGGAATTGAATCGACGCTGGTGGTACGACCGTACCTGGAAAAAATGACGCGCTCAGAGTTGTTGCTGGTATTGACGACGGGCTTGGCGACCGTGGCATCAAGCACGCTCGGAGTCTACGTGTCTTTCCTAAGCGGTGTGTTTCCGCAAATCGCCGGGCACCTGATCTCGGCTTCTGTGCTGGCAATACCTGCCTGCGTAATCGTGGCCAAGCTGCTTATCCCTGAGACCGAAACCCCAGAGACACTCGCGGCCGTCCCGCCGGACGATACGTCTACGCGATCAAAAAATGTGATCAGCGCAATTATCGAAGGAGCTATGGAAGGGCTGAAGTTGGCCGCCGGCGTCTCAGCACTGCTCATTGCCATTCTGGGAATCGTTGCCTTGATCGACAAGATATTGAGCGCCGGCAGTTCGTGGCTGGGGATGAGCGAACCGCTTTCGTCTGTCAGAATTCTGAGTTGGTGTTTCTATCCCTTTGCCTATTTGCTCGGACTGCAAGCCAGCGATGTGCCAATTGCGGCCCGCTTGCTGGGCGAGCGAGTAATTCTGACTGAGGTCTTCTCTTACAACCATCTCGCACAGGCGATCGCCGGCGGCCAAATAACCGATCCTCGAACCGTGGTGATTCTGAGTTATGCGCTTTGCGGATTTGCGCACGTCGCAGCGATGGCCATTTTTGTAGGGGGCACGGCAGCCCTTGCTCCTTCGCGCCGGGACGATCTGGCGAGCCTCGGCTTGCGAGCCTTGCTGGCCGCTACACTGGCGACTCTGATGACCGGGTGTGTGGCGGGCATCTTCAGCACTGGCGAAGGTGTATCGTTGATGACACGATGAGGATCGATTGCTGGCGAGCCAACCGTTAAGGTTCGCCGAAGAGCAATAGCGCTCAACTAAGGGAAGCTGGACGGGGAAGCTGGACGCCAGCGGCCTCTGTTTACTGCATCGGGCCTGTAGATGCTCTCGTGACGCACTTCAAGTTTTCGCATATCATGGCGCGGCGATTCGCCCCTCAAATCAATCGCATGCCAAAAACAGTTTCAAAAAATCGCCGTTTCGCATGGCTTCTGTTCCTGCTCGTCATCATCGGCGCAGTCGCCGTAGTAGCGGTTCCTGTTTGGATTATTCAGCCATTCAAGGCGCAAACGGATCGCGGCGTCGCGATCTCTTATGCGATGCGACGTTGGTCGCCAATCATCACCGTTGCGGCCGTCATAATTTCGTTACTCATTGTCGGGTGGTTGTGGCGCGGCACACGCTGGTTCGCCAGGGCCGCACTCGTTATTCTGCTGTTGCCTTTGCTGGCGGCCACCTGGTTCGCGCGGCAAAATCACTTCGAATGGATGTTTCATCCGCTGCCTCGCGCCGCTTATGCAAACGCGAAAGACGTATCGTTCGTCGGCGATTCAGACATGGTGCTGGCTGTTGAGAATAATGGCGAAGCAGTTGCTTATCCCGTGCGGTTCATGGCCTATCATCACGTGGTGGAGGACGTCGTTGGAGGCACGCCGATCATCGCTACTTATTGAACGCTCTGTCACACCGGTCTGGTGTGGGAGACAACAGTAAACGGACAGGTGCTGCACTTTCATCTCGCAGGCATCAACAACCAAAACTTCATCATGCGCGATGAAGAGACTGGTTCGTGGTGGCAACAAGTCACTGGCGAAGCGATCCAAGGTCCACTCAAGGGTCAGAAACTGCATTCGTTCTTTCATGACGAGCTAACGTTCGCGTTGTGGAAGCAAGAGAAGCCGAAAGGTCGCGTGCTGCGTCCTGACGAGTCAATCGAGCGCGCCGGTGAGTACGCTCCCGCAAATTGGGAAGAGCGCATGTCGCGCGTGCCGGTGACGACTTCGGCAGCGCCCGATAAAGCCTTCGAACCACGCGCGTTGATTGTTGGTGTCATGGTGAATGACGCATCGCGCGCCTATCCCTTCGACGCGATCCTGAAGCAAAGTCCGATCATTGATGAACTCGGACGCGTGCCGATCTTGATTGTGTTGGGCGACGATAAGAAATCCGTGCGCGTTTTTGACCGAACACTGGAGGGCCGAAAACTTGAACTGTTGATGAAGCCTGACGTCTCACCTTTGCGGCTGTTAGATGCTGAGACGGGAAGCGAGTGGGATTTCTCAGGGAAGGGGATCAGTGGCCCGCTTGCCGGGAAACAATTAACGAAGATTCCCGTTCTCAATGACTACTGGTTCGATTGGAAAACTTATCACCCGAACACGACCACTTATCAGCTTGGAAGCCGCTGATGCGTAGACGAATCACTCTGATTCTTTTTCTTCTACTGTTCCTTTGTGGCGCTTCATTCGCGCAGCAGCCACACACGCTGACGGGGGACGTTCGTCTCCACAAGGATTTTCATTCCAATATTCTGAACAACGATCGCAATGTCATCGTCTATCTGCCGCCGGGCTACGACAAAAGCAAGTCTAAACGCTACTCAGTCTTCTACATGCACGATGGGCAGAACCTCTTCGACGGCGCGACGTCTTTTATCCCCGGCCAGGAATGGCGCGTCGATGAAACTGCGGAAGCGCTGATCAAAGCGGAAAAGATCGAACCGTTAATCATCGTCGGCATCTACAATACTGGCGCTGAACGCGTCAACGAATACACGGCGACACAGGACCCCAAATACAAAGCAGGTGGGAAAGCCGATCTCTACGGACGTTTTCTGGTTGAAGAACTGAAACCGTTCATCGACAAGGCCTATCGCACGAAGATCGATGCACGGCACACAGGCATCGGCGGCTCTTCGCTGGGCGGACTGATTTCGCTTTATCTCGCGTTCAAATATCCGATGGTGTTTACGCGTGTCGCGGTCATCTCGCCATCTGTCTGGTGGGCTGACAATCACATCGTGCACTTCACGGAGAACCAATCAGGGAAGTCGCCGCTGCGCATCTGGCTGGACATCGGCACGAAAGAAGGACGCGACAGTGCGGAGGCGCAACGAACTGTCGACGGGGCCCGGCTTCTGAAAATAACTCTGGTTAGCAAAGGCTGGAAAGAAGGCAAAAATCTCAAATACTTCGAAGCTGACGGCGCCGCGCATAACGAAAAAGCATGGGCCACCCGCACGGCGGCTATCCTCGAATTCCTGTTTCCGAAAGAGATGTAAGATAATTCGGCGGCGCTCAACGCCCCGCGGGAGGATCGATATGAAGATAACTCGAACGGCGTTCGTGTTAATGCTGCTGACTCTTTGCTCATTTGCCGTCCACGCGCAAGAAACGGCGACGGTGCTCACTGGCGCGGAACTCACGCGTGTCTTGCCCACGTCATTTTATTTTCAAGGACAAAACGCTCCGACACAGATTCGCAATTCAGCCGCTGCGCGATTCGGCACCAACCGCTACGTGATCGTCGGAATGGTTGATACGTCAGGATATGCGGCTGACATGCGTGCGAAGTACGAAGGCTTCTTCATTACCGATTCCGCGGTCGAAATCAACGGGCATGAGCTGAAAACGGGGGCATATGGCTTTGGGTTCACTGATGACGGCAAAATGAACGTACTGGATCTCTCGGGGAAAGAAATACTTTCAGCTTCGACAACCAAAGATAGTTCCTTACAACGGCCGAGACCATTGATGATGGCCAGGAGCGGTGATGGGGTGAGGCTCTTCAGTGGCCGAGACTACGTGACGATTACTCCGAAGTAAGTTCATGGCCCAAACGAGCGCGACGCGACTGCTCTCCCTGGTGTAAGAATTCCAACAACTGTTTGACAGCGCTTGATTCCGTACGTATTTTCGTTGCGTCTCCAATTGCCAAATCCGCTAATGAAACCAGCCGGCGCCACTGATTCAATATGCTGTCGAGAAATCCGATATTCATCGTTATCGTTTCTTTGTGCTTGTCACCAATAGTTTCGGCGCAGAATCCTCAACAACCGCCTGCAGGGGGCGCGTCAACTGGAGCGCCGCTCAATTACACGAGCAAACGAACTGTCGGCATCACGGATCCTAAGGCACCGGTAATCTTCGAAGACATCACTGATAAGACTGCGCTCGCGAATTTCAAACATCGCGCCGGAACGCTCGCGAAAGATTACATCTTCGAAGCTCCTTCCGGTGGCGTAGCGATCCTGGATTATGACGGCGATGGCTTGCCTGACATTTATCTGTTGAATGGTTCGACCATTGCGGCGCTGCAAGGAAAAGAGAAGCCGCCGCGTGCGGCTTTGTATCGCAACCTGGGTAACTGGAAATTTGAAGACGTCACCGACAAGGCGGGCGTGGCAAACGAACGATGGGGGATGGGCGTAGCCGTCGGCGATTACGACAATGATGGCCGGCCGGATTTGTTTGTCGGCAACTTCGGCATCTCGCGGCTGTATCACAATAATGGCGATGGGACGTTCACAGATGTGGCTGAAAAGCTCGGCGTCGCGCGCAAGGGTTGGAGCACGGGTGCGAGCTTCGGCGACTATGATGGCGACGGCCGGCTGGATCTGTTTGTGCCAGGCTATGTCGATATGGACCTCGCCAACCTGCCGCCGAATCCAAGCGAAGCGCTGAAGCCGGGCGGGGTCGGCCAGAATTTCTGTCAGTTTCGCGGCGTGCCGGTGATGTGCGGCCCGCGCGGTCTCTCAGGCGAATCGGATACTCTCTATCATCAAAAGCCTGACGGCACTTTCGAAGACGTCAGCGTCAAGTCCGGTGTCAACGATCCGCAGAAGTACTACGGATTCTCTTCCGCATGGGTGCACGCCGACGATGACAACCTGCTTGATTTGATCGTCGTTAACGACTCAACGCCCAAACAGCTTTACATCAACAAAGGAAACGGGACTTTTGAAGAGACCGGTTATCCATCGGGCGTGGCGCTAAACGAAAACGGACGCGAGCAGGCCGGCATGGGACTCGCCGTGGGCGATTACGACAATGATGGGCGAGTCGATTTTCACATCACAAATTTCTCTGACGACTCGAACGTTTTGTATCACAACGATGGTGACGGGAACTTCACGGACGTAACATTCCAGGCCGGTTTGGGCGAGGTGACCATTCCGTTTCTCGGTTGGGGGACGGATTTTCTTGATTACGACAACGACGGGTGGAAAGATCTTTTCGTCGCGAATGGTCACGTCTATCCGACAGTTGATAATCATCAGTGGGGCACAAGCTACGCGCAGCAGTCGCTGCTTTTTCATAACCTGAGGAACGGAAAGTTTGAGCGCATTGGCGCGCCGGCAGGAAGTGCGCTGGCCCAGGCGTGGTGCGCGCGCGGCATTGCCACCGCCGATCTTGATGGCGACGGCCGACTTGATTTGGTCATTAACAATACCGACTCCAAACCGACGCTCTTGCGGAACATCGCCATAGGCGCAGGTCACTGGCTCGAAGTGCGGCTAGTGGGCGACGTAACGAAGAAGAGTCCCCGCGATGCCATTGGCGCGATTGTGTACCTTACAACCGGCAAGTTGCGACGGCGGCAGGACGTGATCAGTGGCGCCAGTTATGCTTCACAGAACGATATGACGGTGCACTTCGGCTTAGGCGCGTCGACGACAGTGGATAAGCTTGAGATTAAATGGCCAGATGGTTCGTCTGAAACCGTGACTGTACCGGGCGTCGATCGAAAGCTCGCGGTGACAGAAGGAAAGGGAATTACCAGCCGCTAGCGCTCCTCTCTATCACCGATGTTTCTTGACTAACGTCGCCAGTCTATATTACTTATCCGCATCAAGCCGCTAACGGCGCTTGCCGCATTCACGGTCGCTGCTTAAAACCAGAATCGATTTCCCCGAGCGCGTGTAACCATGCGACGAATTGATCTGAAGAAAGTCCGGACGGCCCGTCTGGCAACCATTCGTAATATCAATCGCCAGATCGTCCTGAATTATGTTCGCGAGCGTGAACCAATTTCCCGCGCAGAGATTGCGCGCGAGACTGCTTTGCAAAGATCGACGGTCTCCGCGATTGTCGATGACCTGCAGGCTGACGGCCTGATTGAAGAAGTTGGCGAAGGTGAATCAACGGGTGGACGTCCACCGACACTGCTTCGTTTGCGGTCCGCCGGCGCGATTGCCATCGGAGTGGCGATTACACCCACCACTACAATCCTCGCGACAAGTGATCTCGCGGGCCGCGTTCTCAAGCAAGAAGAGTTTGCCACTGATCGCAATTATGATCGCACGCTAGACGCACTCATAGAATCGATCGAAGAAATTCTGAAACATAATGTGGGAACAATCGAAGGTATCGGCATTAGCTTGCCTGGATTGATCGACCCTTCCACGGGTACCGCCATCTATGTTCCTTATTTTAAGTGGCGCGATTTTCCCATCGCGCATCAGGTTGCTTCTGCGGTAGGTGTGCCGGTGACGATTGATAACGACGCAAACGCGGTGGCGCTGGCGGAGCTTTGGTTCGGCCGACCTGAAGTAAGCGGCGCGCGCGATTTCATCCTCGTGCTCGCAGCTGAGGGCGTCGGCACCGGCATCGTCTTCGACGGACAGATCTATCGCGGTGAACGCGGAGCTGCCGGCGAGTTTGGTCACATGATCATCGGCACACACGCTCCGGTTCCGTGTTCGTGCGGCAACCGCGACTGTTGGGAGGCATTCTCTTCTGAGCGGGCGACGGTCGCTCGTTATCAACAGTCGCTTGGCCGAGGTTCGCCAGACGTAACATTCGGCGAGATTGTTGACAAGGCATTGGAAGGCGAAGCAAACGCCGAAAACGCTCTGCGTGATATGGCGTTGTGTCTCGGAATCGGGATCTCGAATCTGGTCGTCGGCTTTAGTCCCGAAGCGGTAGTTGTGGGCGGTAACATAACTCGCGCTTGGGGACTAATAGAGGGTGCGCTCCGCACCACCATCGAACATAGCGTTCGCCGTGGCCTTCCATCCGCCCGCATCTTACCGTCGACGCTCGGCGAAAACCCGACGACTATGGGAGCTTTGAGCCTGATTTTAGCGGGCAAATTTGCTGCTTCAGCCTTTGCCGCTTAGCTGGCCTTTACTCCCATCGGGTTTCCACTGTCCGTCTGCGCATTCTTTCCCAACCAGTTTTTTTGTGACATAGAGGAAAAACTATTGACACTACTGGGGATATTAGGCTAAAAACTTCGTTCGTTGAGGCAACAAACTTCAAGCGGGCAGCAGTTCCTTCAGTCAGACAATTAGTTAACCAACAACTCAACCCTGAAGTGGCGAATGAGTTGCAAAATTCAAGTGACGCTCGTCCCAAAAGTGCGCAGCGTGCACTTGTCTGTTCCTTACCTGCGAGGTACCAGATGATCATGACAAACCAGATCTTTAAGGCCATCCTAAAGGGTATCGCCGTAGCGATCGTAATGGTTTTTGTGGGGTTGCCTGTATGGGCACAAAACAACAAAGGAACGATTGTCGTAACCGTTACGGATCCTAACGGAGCAGTAGTTCAGAGTGCGAAGGTTACTGCAACTAACCTCGCCACAAACGCCAGCCATGAAGCGGCGACGAGCGATGCGGGTACTTACACCATCGCCGCGTTGGAACCCGGCAATTACTCGATAGGCGTCGAGGCGCAAGGTTTCCAACCGGCAACCGTTCCCGAAGTTAAGCTCGAGACGAACGCGCGCCAAGCCGTCGACGTAAAGCTCACCGTGGGCGGCGTCGGTGGAACGACGGTCACCGTTACTGCCGAAGCGCCGCTGGCTGAGACAGAGACCAGTGTGCGCGGGGATTTGATTACCGGCCGCGAGGTTACCGAACTTCCGATACCGCAGCGCAACTTCAC
>Ga0157375_10005226_pt1 | contig 11266 bp, 11 predicted proteins | sample M35metaG_FD_115311 | JGI IMG/M metagenome (GOLD analysis project Ga0157375, IMG submission 115311) | Miscanthus rhizosphere microbial communities from Kellogg Biological Station, Michigan, USA - M3-5 metaG | ecosystem: Host-associated > Plants > Roots > Rhizosphere > Soil | place: USA: Michigan...
GAGCAAAATGGATTCTACCTGCTTGGTGGCGGTAGTCTGTTTTCCGGAAGGGAACGTGGTGCTATAGGTCAGGTTTTTATAGGAGAACATCAGTTCGGGGAAAACCACACGGAATTCCCAGTGTTTGCTGATATTAAACGTATGCATTCCGGCCAGACCGAAACCACCGGTATTTTCCGGATTCACATAGAGTATACTGTCATTTAAGAGCAGGTTGGTATGCGGTGTTACCTGAAAATGGGAATTGTTATATATCAGGGCAATGCCCAGGTGGTAAAATTTATCATCTGTATTGGGCAGGTTGATTGCGTCCCGCATCTGGGACCGGGCCTGACTGGAAAAATTCAGGAAAATAATAACGGACAGGATCCGGATAAGTCCTTTTCTGTGCTTCCGTAAAAAGTATGAACTCATAAGTAACAGTCAATCAATAACTTATAGTTTTAAAAGGATTTATAACCGGTTTGAATCAAATTAACGACCAAAAAGCGGAATAATTGCCGCTAACAGGAGTTATAACTTTCCCTTAATTTTTCTTTCGATCCGCAATAGATCGTGCAAATGCCCAGACTGAGTTTGATTAAATAGGTATCCACAAATCCGGCTTTCTGCAGGATACTGATGAAGGCCCGTCCCTCAGGAAATGCATTCACGGAATTGTTCAGGTATTTGTAGGCATCCCCGTTTCCGGAAACTATTTTTCCGATTCCCGGCGCAATCAGCCGGAGATAAATTTTATAGAAAGGAAGGAAGAAACCATTTCTGGGTTTTGAAAATTCCAGGATCACCAGCCGGCCTCCGGGTTTCAGTATCCGGTAAATTTCAGATAATCCCTTTTCCAGGTTTTGAAAATTTCTTACACCAAAGGCAACCGTTGCCGCATAAAAAGAGGAATTGGAAAAATGAATATTTTCAGCATCTCCGGCCTGCAGGCTGATTTTTCCTTTCAGGTTTAACCTTTCCACTTTCTCTTTACCCAGTTTCAGCATGCCTTCAGAAATGTCGATGCCGATCACTTTATCTGGAGACAACAATTGCGTGAGCATGATGGGCATGTCCGCTGTTCCTGTGGCCACATCCAGAATCGTTTTGGGTTCCAGTTCCTTCAGTTCAAGAATCGCTTTTTTGCGCCATCGCTTGTCAATGCCACCGCTGAGAAAGCGATTGAGAAAATCGTACCGGAAGGCGATTTTGTCGAACATCTCAGCCACCTGTTGCTTTTTGGGAGCAGTTGAATCTTTGAAGGGTACAATATTGTCATGCTGAAATTCCGTCATGGCCTGCAAAAATAACCCGTTCAGGACAGGATAAAAAAAAGAAACCGCAGCAAAGTAATTTTGCTACGGTTTTTCAGACGGCTCAGTGTTTTATTTATCCCACCAGAGATGATCTGTCAGCTCCACATTCGGGACATTGGCTCCGTTGGTGGATATTTCGACAGCAGGATAGTTGACCCTCCTTATAAAACTTGGCAGATGGGAATCCACCGGAAGTGTAAAATCAGGATAAGCATAATCTATCCTGCGCATATCGTCCCAGGTTACCGGCATTAAAAAACATCCGATGTATTTTTCTTTCATGATCAGGGCCAGTGTCAGGTTTGCCGCCCCGACCGCAACGGAAGGCAGGGTCGTATAACGGGTAATGGAACTGTCTGCCAGGTTTAATTTTTTCATGTTTGCTGTAATCCCGTCCAGGTAGGCGGCATAGGCCTCCGTTTTATTACCCGACCGGAACTGGGCTTCTGACTCCATAAACTTGGCTTCCACATACGTTGCAATTTGTAATGGGGAGCCGGGAATGGAATACCATTTGTCCAGCATCAGGTAACATTCCCCGTGACTGGTTCCGGATCCGGTACGTCCCGCACCATTGACCGTTCCCTGGTAATCCCCGGATTCGGTGGGATCCGTAATCGCCGGTAGACGTGGATCATAATTTCCATAAATGGTTTCATTCGTAGCATTTACAAAATAGGCGGATAACCAGCCATCGAGCAGCAGCACGGAATTGTTGTACGCCACCTGAACCCAGGGACCGTTCCCGTCAAATTGGGTAACCTGCGCGTCATCATCATTGGAAGTGTAGGAATTCGCCAGGGCAGCCAATACTGCGGCAGGATCATATTCCGGTTGTTTGGATATCTCATTTAACAACCGCGCTTTAATCAGGTAGGCGGTTTTCACCCAGGCTGCAATGTTTCCCCCATGTATAAAATCTGCACTGGCAGGAATCTGGCCGTCCAGGGACGGATCACCAAGGGTTGTTATACTCCTGTTGAGCAGAAGGAGGCAGCTGTCGTAAATGGTTTTCTGATCGTCATATTTGGGCAAAAAATTCGTGACACCCTGAAAGGCTTCTGAGTAGGGAATATCTCCCCATAAATTTGTCGTAATTGACAAATTATAAGCCGTGAGGATATCGGCCACCGCAACATAGGCAGCCAGGTTTTTACTGATCGCTATTCCGCGCATTCTGTTCATATCGGTCATGGCATCATAGATATAACTCCAGGTTGACGAGGCGTCAATGTCATTATAGGTATCCAGGTCACTCCCGGGACCGGAGCTGGCCAGATATTGGGCATAGTAGGACGTGATATTGCTGACGTCAAACGTGGTGTAGGCCGTTGCATACGTGCTATGGGCGAGCAGTCCGGAGATAGGCGGTTCTACGGCCCCGTTAGGACTTTCGTTGATATCCAGGTATTTGCTGCAGCTGCCAAAAGCCAGTGCCAGCATCATGAAAGCGGTGATTTTTTTGATTCCTTTTTTCATGGTATGAATTTAAAATGTAACATTTAGACTGAAGAGGTAGCTTTTTAATGCCGGATAGGTAAAGCCTGCCAGCCCATTGAGATTGCTGTTGGCCGGCGATGAACTGGATTCCGGGTCAAAGCCCACATAGTTGGTATGCATCCAGAGATTGATTCCCGTGAACCCGACACTGGCTGCTTTGATAAAGGTTTTATTCAGCCATTTTTGTTCAAGATTATAGGTAAGACTCAGGGTGCGTAATTTGATAAAGGAAGCGTCCTCAACAAAGTTTTCACTCGCGCCCCGGTAACGGTTGCGATAATATCCGGCGCCATAGTCCTTGCCATCCGGTCCAACACCCTGACCCAGGTATACCGGATTATTTACATTCGGGGTGCCGTCTTCATGTACACCCTGGAAAGTAATGGACGTATTTCGGTTCTCTGTATATTTTGCGATACCAAAGGCTGCCATGAAATTGTTCAGCTGGTCATATTTCTGAACATCGAAATGCCCGTCAAACAGGAAATATAAACTGAAGTTTTTGTAGGTGAGCGTATTCGCGATACCGGCAATCCATTTCGGATAGGCATTTCCGAGAATTTTTTGATTGGTTTCCGGTTCCAGTTCAGGAAAACCGTCGTCTCCAATCAGTACAGGGAGACTTTTATTCACATGCAGGGGATCTGTATCCGGTTTTGCATAATATCGGCTGATGGGTGTACCAAATATATCCCCGACAGATTCACCCGGGATATATTTCATCGTAACACTGGAACGGGAATATCCAAACTGGGATCCGACAACAATCTCCTGAAGTCCCTGGTAAAGAGAAATGACTTCATTGGTATTATGGGAAAAATTCAACCCGACGGTCCAGTTAAAATCCCGGGTAAGTACCGGTTTTGCATTAATAGTCACTTCAATACCACTGTTTTGAATTTCTCCGGCGTTCAGGGTCAGGCTGGTAAAACCGGAAGTCGGACTCGTGGCCACCGGAATGATCTGGTCCTTACTGTTTGACTTGTACCAGGTGAAATTCAGCGCGATGCGGTTGTCTATAAAGCTCAGGTCCGTTCCCAGTTCAAACGTGGTTGTATATTCCGGTTTCAGGTTAGAAACACCACCCCGGTTGTCCAGCGTCCATTGAATCTGGCCATTGATGGGTTGTGTAGGATTATTCGGATCGTTTTGCATGGGAATATATACGGTGCTGGTGCTGTAGGGCGCCGCATCCTTACCAATTCCTGCCAGGGAAGTTCTGAATTTTCCATAGGTAAGCCATTTCGGTAAGTTGTTAATATTCTGGGTGAATATCCAGCCCAGACTTGCCGAACTATAAAAGAAGGACCGGTTTGCTGCTTCCAGGGTTGAAGTCCAGTCATTTCTACCGGTAACGGAGAGATAGAGAAACTGGTCGTAGTTCACAGGAAGCTCACCATAGAGTCCGACGATTCTGTACTGCGTTAATGAATTGGTGGCCGTCGTTATTTTTTTGGCATTGGACAGCAGGAAAAGATTGTACACGTCCAGGGTATCTCCGCGGGTACTGACTGTTTCGGTTTGCTGGTCCAGCAGGTCATTTCCCACACGCAGGGTTGTCTGGAATTTTCCGAAAGTATGATCGAAGGTCAGCAGCAAATTGGAGTTGACAGAGCGGTTATTAATATTGTATTTACCAACGAATCCATACGCATTGTCCTCATCAATCACTTCGCCGGGCAGACCCTGGGGACCCGGTGCGGTTGCCGAGCGGTTGTCGGAAAACTGATCAACGCCAAACCGGTAAGTAGCAGTGAACCAAGTCAATGGTTTATAAGTGGCATATCCACTGGCGATGGTATGGTATACGTCAGAGATAAACTGATTGGTTTTTGCTTTGTACCAGGCATTTCCATTATAGGCCGGGTATTGTTTTTCTGTACCGTCCGGATTGATATAATCCCGCACATCCCAGCGCGGTGCCCAGTAACTCATTTCTTCGTTGAAGCGGTCCGCATCATAAAAATTTCCGTTTGTGTGGGTAAATAAAACATCGGCTCCGGCACTCAGCTGATCGCTGAAGGTCCATCTGCCACTCAGTCTGGTGGAAATATTCTTATAGTAAGTAAAAGGTAATACACCGTTCTGATCGAAATAAGAGATAGAACCGGAGAGAGATGCCTTATCATTTCCTCCCTGCAGCGATAAGGTATTCCGGAACTGATTACCGGTTACATAGGCGTGTTTGTATTGATCATATAATTTGTCAGGGTGCGTCGGATCAATGAGTTTGGCATCGGGAATAGTGGGTCCCCAGTCGGGCCAGAAACTATCGGGCGTATATTCTCCTTCATATCCCTGGGTGTAGGTGCCCTGTACTTCAGGAAATTTATCACCCTGGTCAATGCTATAACTCGCATTATAGTTCACCACCAGTTTTCCCGCTTTCGCATATTTGGTGGTGATTACGATTACCCCATTGGCTCCGCGCAATCCGTATAAGGCTGTGGCTGCGCCACCCCGTAGGATATTCACACTCTCGATATCATCCGGATTGATATCAGAAACCCGGTTTGCCATCTGTACACCCCGGGCACCTGTGGTTCCCAGGGTCATGGTAGAGGAGCCGTTATCTACCGGAATACCATCCACCACATAAAGCGGTTCGTTTGATTTTCCGGGGTTCAGAGAATTCACTCCGCGAATGACCACGCTTACGCCCTGACCCGGTCCGCCACCCGCACTGGAGATGGTCATACCGGCCACTCTACCCTGAAGGGAATTAAGAAAATTATTCTGATGGGCCTGGGTCAGTTCCTTGGCGCTGATTTCCTGGGAAGAGTAACCCAGACTTCGGACAGATCTGGAGATACCAAGGGCCGTTACAACAACATCGCTCAGATTATTGGCCGACAATTTTAACTGGAAATAAATTTCCGCGTTACCATTTTCTGTGAGGGTCACTTCCTGGGTTTCCATAACATACCCCACCGCAGACACATGCACGTGATATTTTCCGGCTTTCAGTCCGTTGATGGTAAAAGAACCATTCACATCGGCGGCCACACCATTGACATGACCCTCTACCGATACAGAGGCCCCGGCAATCGGTTCTCCTTTTTCATTGGTAACCTTTCCCCGGATTCCGCCTTCGAAATCCAACACAGAAAGATCTGCCTGCATCAACGCGGGTGCGCTGATCTGCAAGACATTTTTTTTAATAATGATATTATTTTCAAGCTGCTGATATCCCAGATCGGTCCCGGCCAGTAAATCGTTTAATAATTTCTCCACTGAAATCCCGGGGGAGCTATAATTGATATCCACGTACCGGAGTACATCGTTTGTTTTAAATGAAAAATATAAATGTGTTGCGGTCTCGATTTTTTGGAACGCCTGTTTTAAACTGGCATGATTAATTTCAAAAGGGATAATGGTTTTGCGGAGATCCTGAATAGGAGCCCGGGCAAAAAGAAGCAAACCACTGAATAAAATTCCGGGGAGCATTAAAGCGATTTTCATAACCCCGGATCTGCTGGTTTTCCGCATACAGTTTATTTTTTCGGTTACTGAATAAAATAGGTTCCGTTTTTTTCTGATATCTGCGTGTCTGTCAGTTTACAAAGGATTTCCAGTGCCTGGCCAATGCCCAGCTCCCTGCGAAACCGGGTAGTCACCTGCACATTGGTCATATTCATGTTCATCAGCCGGATATTTACATTATATACTCTTTGCAGGTCGGCAATGATTTCACCCATTTTTTCATCATCATAAACCATATTACCCTGTTGCCATTCCGCAATAGAATTTGTACTGCTCACTTTCTGTGGCTTTTCTGTTTCTTTCTGGCTAACCTTGATTTCCTGATTCCTTAGCAAGAGAGCCAGCTGCTGGTTGCCCCGGCTTACTTTTACTTTCCCCCGGCTTACCGATACTTTAATATTGGCCCGGTCAGCGTATGCGTTAATATTGAATGCGGTTCCCAGAACGGTGGTCAGAATCTGGCCGGTATGGATAATAAAAGGATGCTCTGCAGCATGTTTTACATCGAAATAAGCTTCACCTGATAAAGTGACTTCACGGGTTGTCTGATTAAAATGATCCGGGTATTCCAGGGTGCTACCGGCATTTAACCAGACCTGGGTGCTGTCTGGTAACAAAATGTATTTGTATTCGGCTCTTTCTGTACTTGTCTTTTTTAATCCGGCCTGATAGAAAGAATCAACAGGATGAAAATGAAAATTGGTAAAAAATGATCCGGAAATAACCAGAAGCGTTACAACAACAGCAAAGACTGCTGCGGGCCGGCGGTTTGGTTTTCTTTTTTTCTCCGGAAGCGTAAAGGGTTGCTCCGTACCCGGAATAATGAGATCGCCCGACTGGTTTACATAAGTATCTGAACCCATTTGTATTGATTCAAAGGTTTCCTGTAATATTTGTCTGAGCGATTCATCCTGATCCGACCGGCGGATACAATCAAAAAATTCGTTCAGTTCTTCGGCAGAACAGGTATTTAATAAATATTTCCTGAAAAGGTATTTGATTCTTTTGTCCATATGCTCCGCAATCCCTGTTTAGACGAAGCTGAAAGGAGATGTTCCTATCCGGGAAGGATTTTTTTTTAGAAGAAAAGAATTTTTCAGAAGAAACGAAGACTTTTGAGGCAGTCGCGTAACTGGTGGAGGGCTGAGGATATCTGATTTTTCACTGTATGCCTGGAAATCCGGAGGTTTTGAGCAATTTGCTCGTAGCTGAGCTGCTCTTCCCGGTTGAGTTTGTAAATTATTTTTCGCTGTTCCGGTAATTGTTCGATGGCATCCGAAATGAACCGGGCCGATTCTTTTGCCGACAGTTTCAATTCCGTCTCATTGCTCATTTCCCGTATGTTATTCCAGGTTTTTTGTATCAGGCGTTTATGGGACGCTGTTTTACGAAGGTGATCTATCAGTTTATTTTCAGTAACCCGGTATAGCCAGGCGCCGATATTGTCGATTTCGGGAAACTCATCCCTGTGTTCCCAGAGTTTTAGAAAAACATCCTGAACCACATCCTTGGCAAGCTGTTCACATTTGGTAACCCGGAATGCGAAAACCTGGAGGGTGTATTCAAATTCATTTACCAGTCGGGCAAATTCGATTTCTATACCATCCCTTTGACCGGAATAGCTCATGAACGGTTGTTTTGATTTAACTAATTTAACAAAAATCTAAATTATGCGCATAAATTTTTTGTCACATATCCCGGTTTCGGCCGGAAGCTCCTGATACCATACCTTGCAGTATGGAGATCCGTTCAGCGAAATATGTCATCAGCAGTCCTTCATATCAATCCTGTCCGGTCACAGATTTACCGGAATATGCTTTTATCGGCAGAAGTAATGTGGGAAAGTCTTCCCTGATTAATATGATTACCGATATCGATAAACTGGCCAAGACCTCAGCGGCTCCTGGTAAAACACAACTCATCAATCATTTTACAATTGAAACGGTTGATGAAAAAAAGACGGTGACCAAATGGTGGCTGGTTGACCTGCCAGGTTATGGATTTGCCAAAGTGTCTATCACGCAACGTCACAAATGGGAGACGATGATTGAAGACTTCCTGCGAAAAAGACAGACCCTGGCCCATGTATTTTTGCTGATTGACAGTCGCCACGAACCTCAGAAACTGGACCTGGAATTTGCAAATAAACTGGGAAAATGGGAAATTCCGTTTACCCTGATCTTTACGAAATCTGATAAGGAGAACCAGCGGACAGTATCAGATAACGTTAAAAAATTTCTTCAGAAAATGCGTGAGTCCTGGCAGTTCCTGCCGGCACATTTTGTTACGAGTGCTGAGAAAAAGCTGGGCAGAAGGGATATACTCCGGCTGATCGGAGAGATGAATGAAGACTGGAAGAAAACGTCTGCGGGATAACTAATTCACTACTTTATTTGCACAGCTACTGCTGGCAAAGGCTTCCGGTTTGGCCTTGAATGCGAAACCCATGCCCAGTATGTACCCCATGGCTTCCTTTAATGCGTCGTTGCTCTTGAAATGCGGATTGGTATTGATGTCCGCATGCACTTCCATATCCACATTGTATTCTGTGAATAAAGGACACAGTTCATAGGCGATTTCAATACTTTTTGCCACTTCAACCAGCATACGTTCTTTAATACTGTACCGCGTTTTGGTTTTTTCATTATGAATGAACATGAATCCTCCATGCCCCTCCCGTAAAAAAACGATAACGGTCGCAAATTCTGTTTCGGCTCCCTTTACCTGGGAGTCAGTTCCGATGCAAACTTTCAGATGAAATCCGTTTTTTGTTTCCCGCCGGATGGCGTTTTCTACTTCGCGGGCAATAGGCAGTTCAATGAGATCGCCATTAAATTTTCGCCAAAGCATATGTTATTCCGTTTTTCGAATGTAACGAAAAAACATGTCAGCAAAAAAAATATATATATTACTATTGGAATATCTTTTGTGAACCTGAGATGGAATCACCTGACCACTGCAGCACCAGAACCCCCGTGGATATAGAGCTGGTGCGGATTTCATTGAAGCCGGTTTTCAGTAATCCCTGTGTGAGTAAGCGCCCGCTGATGTCAAAAATCCGGTAACTATAGTTGCCTGTACTGCTTAATTCGAGGGTGCCGGGTTCCTGTCTTTCCAGTTTTACCATGTTTCCCGGGGTTTCTTCGCCTTCCGGATTTTTCCGGTATCCGATATTGTTAGGTGACCCCGCAATGATGGCCGTATCATTTTGCAGGATTGACGCACCGGTTGACGGATGGCCGTTTTTCCAACCGGCCTGTTTGTAAAATGGAATGCCCATCAGGGGTGCCTGACTGGAAAATATATTGTTTTCACCGCCACTGAGTTCGGAAATCATAATTCCGTAAGAGTCATACACGCTCTGGTGTTGCAAGCCCAGGGTATGGCCGATTTCATGTGCGGCCGCAGCAGCAATAAAAGCAGGATTATCTGACACCGCATTCGTAAATACCCAACCGGGTGTATCGTCTCCCCATACAAATGAACCGATAGCCGAAAGACCACTCACGGGTCCGTACCAGTTTCCATCGGGTGTAATGATGATCCTGGTGCGCTGGCGCAGCGGCGCCCGGTCATAAACTGCGGGATCCGTGGTAATATTCAGATTAAACAGGGTGAAATGTTCAGCAACGAGTTTATGTATCCAGGTAATGGCAGCCGAACTTAATCCGGAAGGCGCTGCCGTAATTACACCGTTTTCATTCCAGATGGTTCCGTCTATTTCCGCACCGTCAAAATCAAGGAATACGGTTGCCGCTGCTGCTGAATAACTATTCAGAACAGGCGTCTGGGCAATGGACTTCATTTGAAAGGCCATCAGGAAGCAAAGGAGAATATGTCTGGTAAGTTTTTTCATTCTGTAAGCAGAAAACGTTGTTGTGTTTCTATGAAATAATAATGCTGGTCTTTATCCATCAGCATCATTCCATTGGGCTCATGCAGTTTGAGCAGGCGACCGGTATAATAAATTTTTCCGTGCGCGTCAGTAAACCGGGTGATATTCAGCATGCCGCCCGGCTGGCTATATACTTTAATCAGTAAAGAGACTCCGGAATTTCCATGAAATGTTTTATTTAATAATTTTCCTTCCAGGTGAAAACCGGTACCAAGGTCAACGGAAACATGATCGGTTAGCTGGAATAATGACTCCAGCCCCTGTTCTGTCAGCAATATTTTTTTGGAATAAGGAAGGTCGGGCGGAGGTGCTGTTTTCTGGGCAGAAGCCAGCTGGCTTAACAGCAAAAGAATGCCACTTAAAATCGTTTTCAAGGTGTTCATGGGTCGGGAGCAACATCGGATATTGCTCTCTTAAAAACGTATTTATTACCCGCTAATTGTTCCTAAAATGGGAAAATAAGGAAAGTATGGGAGTATGGGAATGTACATTCACACTCCCATACTCCCATACTCCCATACTCCCTCACTTGTTAGTACTGTCCCGTACCCAGCAAAACCAGGGTACAGGCTTCCATTACCTGAACACCCTGTTCAGTAAGTAATTTTTCAAATTCCGGATTTTCGGCACCGGGATTGAAAATTACCCGGCGCGGATGCTGTTCCAGCACGAAATCGTAGTATGATTTCTGGTTATTTGGATTCAGGTATACCGTAACCGTATCCAGGTCCTGGATAGGAGCCGTTTCAGGTTGCACCGGAACATCTTCCACCATCGCGGTTCTTTTTCCGAATGCCACTACCGGATGTTTATGTTCCCTGAGTTTGTGTATGGCCAGGAAACTGTAACGTGCGGGATTGTCGGAAGCACCAAGGACCAGTGTTTTTTTGGAAATGGGAGGCATATTACGTTAACAAGGAAATGGACGAATGGTTTGAATACTACCGGAAGGGATACCTGTTTACTGTGCTTCCAGTTTGAAATTAATCGGCATAACCTTATAGCTTTTCTTTGGCTCGCCATGCTGGATGGAAGGATTCCACTTCCCCGAGTTTTTAATGACCCGCAGGGATTCCTGATCCAGGGAATA
>Ga0157375_10005228_pt1 | contig 11264 bp, 10 predicted proteins | sample M35metaG_FD_115311 | JGI IMG/M metagenome (GOLD analysis project Ga0157375, IMG submission 115311) | Miscanthus rhizosphere microbial communities from Kellogg Biological Station, Michigan, USA - M3-5 metaG | ecosystem: Host-associated > Plants > Roots > Rhizosphere > Soil | place: USA: Michigan...
AGGAGGTCGAGCGACGGCAGGCGCGGGCGCGCACGTGGCTTCGATGCTGCGGTCTTGTTCATGCTGAACCTTCATGCAGACGCTGGCCGGGGACGCCGGCGTGCGGCACGCGCCGCCGTGCGCCGCCGCGCTTCGGACGCAGGATTCCGATCGAGTCCCGGCGGCGCCGAATGCATGCGCATTATGCATCAGGGCGCCGCGGCGCCGGGCCCGCTTAGGCCAGCTGTCGCCGATGCTGCGAATGGCCGTACGGCATCGCGCAGGTTCGCATTCCATTTGGTCATGCGACGCATGCGGCGAATTCGTTGGTCAAGCCCTCGCCGGGCGCCGATACTTCAGCTGCAGAGACCGGAAACGCAGCAGCTGGGAGCGACCGGCCGATGCATGAATATTACGCATGAACCAGGAGATAGCAATGCCATTCGATCCGCCTACCCCCCAACGCGGCCGCCGCGCGTACTTGCCGCAGCGCGAGTCGCTGATATTGAACAACGCCGAAGGAACGACGATCACGGTCGATACCGGGTGCCTGTGGGTGACGATGGAGCGCGATCCGCGGGACATCGTGCTGTTACCCGGCATGAGCTTCGAGGTCGACCGCACCGGCCGCACGGTGATCGCTGCCGAAGAGGACTCGCGCTTCCGCCTGCTGTCCGAGGTCACGCCTGCCAGCCGCGCCGTCACATGGCTCGCGCGACTCTTAGCGCGGGTAACGGCGCGCTGGACATTCCGTCAGGCGCAGCGCATCGCCCCGTACTACTGACGGCGCGCGCCGGCCCGGGCGCTCTCGTCCGCGCCCGGTCAGCGCTTGACGAAGCTCAGCTTGCCGCCTTTTGCCGCGACGTGCACCGTTTCGCCGGGAGCGAAATTTCCCTTAAGGATTTCGGTCGCCAGCGGGTTTTCGATCTGCTGCTGGATCGCGCGTTTCAGCGGTCTCGCGCCGTAGACCGGATCGAAGCCCTCCTGTGCAACCGCCGCAAGCGCCGCCGGACTGACGTCCAGCCGGATATCCATTTTCGCCAGCCGCGACTCAAGCGATTGCAACTGGATCCTGGCGATCGATTCGATGTCCTTTTCGCTTAGCGCGTGAAAGACGACGATCTCGTCGATGCGATTGACGAATTCGGGCCGGAAATGCGTCTTGACCTCGGCCATCACGGCGAGCTTGATGACGCCATAGTCGTCGCCCGACATCTGCTGGATCATTTGCGAGCCCAGGTTCGACGTCATCACGATCACCGTGTTCTTGAAGTCGACCGTGCGCCCCTGGCCGTCGGTCATGCGTCCGTCGTCGAGAACCTGGAGCAGCACATTGAACACGTCCGGATGCGCTTTCTCGACCTCGTCCAGCAGGATCACGCTGTAGGGCTTGCGCCGCACGGCCTCGGTCAGATAACCGCCTTCCTCGTAGCCGACATAGCCGGGCGGCGCGCCGATCAACCGGGCGACCGAGTGCTTTTCCATGAATTCCGACATGTCGATGCGGATCAGGAACTGCTCGGAATCGAACAGGAAACCGGCCAGGGCCTTGCACAGCTCGGTCTTGCCGACGCCGGTGGGCCCAAGGAACAGAAACGATCCGTACGGTCGATTCGGGTCGGACAGCCCCGAGCGCGAGCGGCGGATCGCGTCGGAGACCAGCCGGACCGCCTCGTCCTGTCCGACGACGCGCCGGTGCAGCGCGTCTTCCATGTGCAACAGCTTTTCGCGCTCGCCCTGCAGCATCTTGGATACCGGAATGCCGGTCGAGCGCGAGACCACTTCGGCGATCTCTTCCGCGCCCACCTGCGTGCGTAACAGCCGCCGCTTGGCACCCTGCTCGCTCGCCAGCTTGCTGTCGGCCTTTTTGAGCTGCGCCTCGAGCTGCGGCAGCTTGCCGTACTGCAGCTCGGAGACCGCTTGCCAGTCGCCCTTGCGCTTGGCCTCCTCCATCTGCAGCTTGACCTTGTCGATCTCTTCCTTGATGTGCTGCGTGCCGACGACCTGGGCCTTTTCCGCCTGCCAGACCTCGTCGAGATCGGCATACTCGCGCTCGAGCCGCTCGATCTCCTCTTCGATCATCGCCAGGCGCTTTTTCGACGCCTCGTCCTTTTCCTTTTTCACCGCCTCGCGCTCGATCTTGAGCTGGATTAGGCGGCGGTCGAGCCGGTCCATCACTTCCGGCTTGGAATCGATCTCCATCTTGATGCGCGCCGCCGCCTCGTCGATCAGGTCGATCGCCTTGTCGGGCAGGAAACGGTCGGTGATGTAGCGGTGCGACAGCTCGGCGGCGGCGACGATCGCCGGATCGGTGATTTCGACGCCATGATGGATCTCATAACGCTCCTGCAGGCCGCGCAGGATGGCGATCGTGCTCTCGACCGACGGCTCGTCGACCAGCACCTTCTGGAAGCGCCGCTCGAGCGCGGCGTCCTTTTCGATGTACTTGCGGTATTCGTCGAGCGTGGTGGCGCCGACGCAATGCAGCTCGCCTCGGGCCAGCGCGGGCTTGAGCATATTGCCGGCATCGATCGCGCCTTCGGCCTTGCCGGCGCCGACCATCGTGTGCAGCTCGTCGATGAAGACGATCGTGCGTCCCTCGTCGGCCGCGATGTCCTTGAGCACGGCCTTGAGCCGTTCCTCGAATTCGCCGCGATATTTGGCGCCGGCGAGAAGCGCTGCCATGTCGAGCGACAGCACGCGTTTGTTCTTCAAAGTCTCCGGCACTTCACCGTTGACGATGCGCTGAGCGAGGCCTTCGACGATCGCGGTCTTGCCCACACCCGGCTCTCCGATCAGCACCGGGTTGTTCTTGGTCCGCCGCTGCAGGATCTGGATCGTGCGGCGGATCTCGTCGTCGCGTCCTATCACCGGGTCGAGCTTGCCCTGGCGCGCGCGCTCGGTGAGGTCGATCGTGTACTTCTTGAGCGCCTCGCGCTGTCCTTCGGCTTCCTGCGAATCGACGGCCGCGCCGCCGCGCACCGCCTCGATCGCCGCTTCGAGCGCCTTTTTGGTCAGGCCGTGCTCCTTAACGAGCCTTCCGGTCTCGCCCTTGTCATCAGCAAGCGCAAGCAGGAACAACTCGCTGGCGATGAATTGATCGCCGCGCTTGGTGGCGATTTTGTCGGTCAGGTTGAGCAGGTTGCCAAGCTCGCGCGAAACGCTGATCTCGCCGCCCTGCCCTTCGACCTTCGGCAGGCGGGCGATCGCCTTCTCGGTTGCGGCCTTGAGCGCCGGAACGTTGACACCGGCGCGTGAGAGCAGCGAAGCGGTGCCGCCGTCCTCCTGATTAAGCAGGCTCGCGAGCAGGTGCGCCGGCTCGACAAAGCCGTTGTCGTTGGAGAGCGCCAGGCTCTGCGCGTCCGCGAGGGCCTGTTGCAGCTTGGTGGTGAATTTGTCGAAACGCATGACCCCGCCCTTGCGGCAATGAACCTAGTATGAACATGGGGAAGATTGTGCCGTATTCAAGCGGTCTGAGGGGTTCAAGCAGTTGATTCGGCGCGGATTGCGCGCGCCTGCACGCCCCGGCCGAGTCGCTCGGTCCGGAGCGCTTAAGCAGCAGGTCTTACTGGCCGACGATAGACGGGCGCATCGGTCCGAGGATGCCCAGAAGCTCGCCTTTTTCCTTGTCCGGCACCTTGAACTTGTCCAGCGTCTTGACCAGGTCGCCGACCAGCGCGTCGAAGTCCGCGTTGGTGACGCCCATGCCGGCGTGCGCGGTCTTCATGTCGCGGCCGGTATAGGTGCAGGGGCCGCCGGTGCCGGCGCAAATCTGGTCGACCAGGTTCCGCTTCAGTCGCGGAATGTCGGTCTTGGCGAAATAACGGTTGATGCGATTGTCGGCCGCGACGTTGCCGACAAAATCGTCGACCACGGCCACGATCGCGTCTTTGCCGCCGAGGCGATCGTACAGCGACTTCTGCTGCGCCGGCATCATGCCCATGTTCTGGCAGGCGCCGAGCAGCAGGACCATGCCCAGCATCGCCGGGATCCCCAAGTTGCGCAGTATTGCGTTCATCTTGTCTCTCCTCTACCGTCGTGGCAGCGCGGGAGCGCTGTACCGGCCATATACGATCAGACGAGGCTGCCGGATGCGGGTCCCGACGGCTGTGTTAGGCTTCGCCGTCGCGTCCGCCCGTCGACGATCATGCCGGACCCCGCCCTGCCGCCATCCCCGCAACAGCAGCCCGGCGCCGGCCGCGAGGCGGGCTTCCTGCAGGTCATCGGCGCAGTCTTCTGGAGCTTTTTCGGGGTCCGCCGCAAGGCCGCGGGTGAGCGTGACATGGTGACGATCAAGCCGCTGCACGTCGTCGTCGCCGGCCTGCTGGGCGCGGCGATCTTTATCTTCCTCCTGATCGCGCTGGTGACGGTCATTACCCGCAAAGGGTAGCGCGGGCGCCATGGCCAGGATCCTCTCGTCGTCGCGCCATTCGGCGCTGGCCGCGCTTTCGGCGCTCGCCTGCTGCTCGGCCGCGATCGCCCAATCCGACGGCGCGCAGAATGGGATCGACGGGCAGTCATCGACCGCCGACCGCGTGTATGCCAGCGCGCGGCCTCGATTGTTGCAAATTCGAACGCTGCTCGACTCCGCCGGGCGCCAGGCGTCGCTAGGCTCCGGGTTCCTGATCAGCGCCGACGGCCTGGCGGTCACCAATTACCATGTCGTGTCGCAATATGCGCTGGAGCCGGCGACTTACCGTCTCGAGTATGCCGCCCCCGACGGCTCGCATGGCGCGGTCAAGCTGCGCGCGATCGACGTGGTCAACGATCTCGCGGTCGTCCAATTGGAACCGCGCGAAGACAACCAGAGCCGGCAATTCTTTACCTTCAATGCCCGAGCGCTCGAAGCCAAAATGCCGAAGGGGCAGCGCATCTATTCGATGGGCAATCCGCTCGATCTGGGCTTCACCATCGTCGACGGGACCTACAACGGGCTGGTCGAGCGCAGCTATAACGAGCGGATCCACTTTTCGGGAGCCATCAATCCGGGCATGAGCGGCGGCCCGGTCGTTACCACCGACGGCGAGATCGTCGGCGTCAACGTAGCCAAGCATGTCGGCGGCGAGCTGGTGAGCTTCCTGGTGCCGGCGCGGTTCGCCAAGGCGCTGGTCGATCGCGCGCAGAGTTCGCCGCCGCTGACGACAGCCGATAGCCGCAAGGAAATCGGGCGTCAGCTCGGCATCTGGCAGGCGGGGCTATACCAGGCGCTGGGCGAGCAGGGATTCCGCACCAGCGCCTTCGGCCCTTACGTTGCGCCGGAAAGCAACGCGCCGTGGTTCACCTGCTGGGCGCGCACCAACGCCGACGTCCTGCCAAAGCCGCGCGCGCTGGCGAGCACGACCAATTGCAGCATGCAGACTTCGCTGTTCATCGCCGGAGACCTGCAGACCGGTCAGGTCGACCTGGCGCATTCCTACGTGCGCAGCCTCGACCTGAATGCATTTCAGTTCAGCACCTTTCTGTCGCGGCAATACCAGCCTTCGTGGTTCGGCACCGGCGCGCGCTCGCCCAAGCGGCTTACGGCGCAGCAGTGCCACGAGGATTTCATCGAGGCCGCGGCGGACGGCACGCACCCGATGTTGCGGGCCGTATGGTGTGCGCGCGCCTATCGCGAATTCGAGGACCTCTACGATGTCTCGGTGATCGCCGTTACCCAGGACCGAAGCCGCGAAGCCTTGATTTCGCGCCTGTCGATGCAAGGGGTCACCTACAGCAATGCGATTGCGCTGGCGAAACGCTTCCTTGGAGCCGTCTCGTGGGCGAAATGATCTCGGTCGAGGTACTTTCGCGGCATCGCGATGTCGTCGCGCGGTATCGCAGTGACGCCTCGGCGACGACCGTTGGGCGCGCCTACGACAACGATATCGTCGTCGACGATCCGGCGGTCGCCGCGCACCATCTGCGCATTTTTCGCGACGAGGGCGGATCACTGATCGCCGAGGACCTGGGCAGCGCCAACGGCCTTTTCGAGGGCGACAGCGACAAGCGTTCGGCGCGCCTTGTGCTCGACGGCGACCGCCCGATCCGGATTGGCCGCACTTACCTGCGCGTGCGCGAGGCGAGTTACGCGGTTCCGCCGGAGCGCCGCCTCGCGACGCCGATGCGCGTGCTGCCGACAGTGCTGTGGCTGGCTGCAGCTCTGCTCGGGCTCGAGCTTGCCAGCCTGTGGCTGGCCGAGACCTCGGAGCCGAAGACCGCCTACTATTTGCTCCCGCCGCTGATCGTGGCGGTGCTGCTGCTCGTGTGGACGACCGCCTGGGCGATCCTGTCGCGCATCTTTACCGGGCACGCGCGCTTCGACCGGCACCTGCGCATCGCGCTGATCGGCGTGCTCGGGTTTGCGCTGTTCGGCGAGTTCCTCGACTATGCCGCATTCTCGCTGTCGTGGCGCTGGCTTGCCGATTACAGCTATGTCGCCAACTGGCTGCTGTTCGCGACGCTGTGCTACTTCCATCTACGCGAGATCGGGCCGAGCCGGCTCAAGGCCAAGGCGGCGACGCTGGCCGCGCTCACCGCGGTGGCCATTGCGACGCAATCGGTTGCGCAGGCGGAAATGCGTTCGCGCTTTGGCCAACAGTCGTACGTGCGGCATCTGAAGCCGCCGGCGCTGCGACTCGCGGCGCCGCAAAGCGAAGAGGCCTTCTTTGCCGATGCGGCGCGGATCAAGCCCAGGCTCGATAACTCCCGCAAGGACGCCCCGCCCGGCGGCGGTATTTTCTCCGCGTTCGACGAATAGCTTTGGTTGGCTGCGGCAGGCGCTACCGCGCTGCGATGTCACCCAGACGCTGGGCGGCGGAGGCGAGTTGCGCTTTTGTCGACAGCAGGTCGGGGCAAAGGCGAAGGAGGTCGCCGCGCGAGTCGACGAGCACGCCGCGGCGCTCGAGCTCACCGGCCCACGCGCGGGCTTGTCCGCTGCGCACGACGACAAACGCGCCGCGATCGTCGGAGCCGCCTTCCCCGCGCACGCCGCGCTCGCTTAAGTGCCCGATCAGAGTGCGCTGCTGCGCCAGCGAATATTCGCGCAGCCGCTCGACGCCGACCGCTACCGTGAACAGCTGCCCCGCGCGCGCCTGATAGCAGGTCAGAACCGGCGGCGTCGATTCAAGCAGGGCATCGCCACCGGCGGCGAATTCCGGCGGATCGGGGCGCACATAGTCGAACTTGTTCTTCTTGGCGAACCAGCCGATGTCCAGCGTGCTGAAGCCGGCGTCCAGATGCCGCGGGTGCAGATACATGTATCCGGCGCCCGGTCCGCCGCGCAAATACTTGTAGCTGCCGCCAATCGCGAAATCGGCATCGAGCGCGCCGATGTCGACCGGCAGCACGCCGAGCGAATGATAGACGTCGAGCAGCACGCGCGCGCCGCTGGAGTGCGCCGCACCGATAAGCGCAGGCAACGCCGGCAGCACCTGGCCGGTGTTGAACAGCACCTGGGATACGACGACCAGATCGACGTCGCGGATGGCCGCGAGAAGCTCGTCGGCTTCGAACATTCCGTCGGCGCGGGCCTCGACGAACCGGAGCTCGATGCGCTTGCGAAGCGCGTATTGCCTCAGGATCAGATCGATCGAATCGAATTCGCCGCGGGTTGCCACCACGCGCGGCGGACGATCGTAGCTGTTCAGGATGGCGCGCAGCCCCTGTCCCGCGCTGGTCTTCGGCACGACGCAATCGGCGCGCGGCGCGTGCATCAGCGCGGCCAGCCGCGCCCGATAGGCGGTGATCTCCGCCAGCCACGCGTCCCACGCGTTGCCCAGCTGCGACTGCCAGAGTCCGACGGCTTCGGCGACATCGTCCGCCGTCGCGTCGAGAGGCCGGCCCAGCGAGTGATTGGCGAGATAGACCGGCCGATCGGGGTGCAGCACGCGCGAGAACAGCGGCGCGACGTGGCGCGCGATGCCTTCCTCGGTCAGCGGACCAGGGCCCATCGCCGCGATCGCCGCCGCGATGGTGGCCGCAGTATCGGCGCGCGGGCTCATGTGATCCCCCCGCGCTTGCGGCTCGGTTGGCAACTGCGGCCGCAAGCTGCCCCCCGCCGGGCGGAATTCGCGCCTCGGAGCTCCCCGTCGGTCCTCATGGCGCGCCGATCACCGTGCGCACATCGATCAGTTCGGGAAAAAACGTATGCTCGAGCACACGGCGCAAGAACGCGACGCCGCTGGATCCTCCAGTGCCTGTCTTGTAGCCGATGATGCGCTCGACGGTCTTCATATGACGGAAGCGCCAGAGGGCGAAGGCCTCGTCGACGTCAACCAGTTTTTCCGCCATTTCGTACGCGTCCCAGTACTGCTGCGGGTTCTCATAAATCGTCTTGAACACCTCGACCACCGCCGCGTTGCGCTGGTGCGGGAACGACCAGTCGCGCTCGACGCAGGCGGGCGGCACCGGCAATCCGCGCCGCGACAGGTGACGCAGGAATTCGTCGTAGAGCGACGGCGCCTCGAGCAAGCCGATCAATCCGGCATGCGTCGCCGCGTCGTAGCTGAAGATATCCGCCCGTGCGCGGTCCTTGTTGCCGAGCAGGAACTCGATTGCGCGGTATTGCGGCGACTGAAAGCCCGACGCGCTGCCGAGCGCCCGCCGGAATGCCTCGTACTCCGAAGGCGTCAGCGTTTCCAGCACTGCCCACTGCTCGAACAGCTGCTTCTGGATCAGCTTGACGCGCGCCAGGATCTTGAAGCAGGAATCGAGCTGGTCGGCCCGAACGAAGCGTATCGCTGCCTCGAGCTCGTGGATCATCAGCTTCATCCACAATTCCGACGTCTGATGCTGAATGATGAACATCATTTCGTCGTGGCGCGCCGGCGCCGATGACGAACCGGACAGCGGCCTCTGCGCGCCGAGCAGCGTGTCTAGGCAAAGATAGCCGGCATACGTCAGGCGATCGCGCAAGTCGGTAACGATGCCCGGTTCGAGCTGATGCGGCATGGCGATGAGTCGCGTGAGATGACGGTGCAGTATAGGAAGCGCGATCGTGCGTGTCCACACGCGTTATAGCGCGTCCCTGCTCTGCTAGAATTCGCGCATGCCGCATGGGCCCAACGCCGCCGGGCGCGCAATGACATGCGTCCGGACGATCGCCAGCGCCGCGGCGCTTGGCGCCTGCCTGGTCCTCGTCACCGCATGCGGCAGCAAGGCTCCGGTCCGACAGATCGCGCTGACCGAATGCCGGGTGCCGAAGCTCGCCACCGGCGCGCAGTGCGGCAAGGTCGAGGTTCCGGAGGACCGCGGCCGACCGGCGGGACCCACTCTGGCGATCGCCGTCGTCGTTCTGCCTGCGGCCACGCTTTCGCCGCAACCCGATCCGCTGATCATGCTGCCCGGAGGACCGGGACAATCGTCGGACGCGCTCGCGCCTCTCGCCGGCGCGTTGGGCGGCGTGCGCCGCAACCGCGACATCGTGCTGATCGATCCGCGCGGCACCGGCAAATCGGCGCCGTTGCGCTGCGCCGCCCTCGCCCCGCGCGATGCCTTCGACGAGATGGCGGACGAACAAACGATCGCCATCGCGGCGCAGCGCTGCATCGCCGAATTGCGCGCCAGCGGCGATGCGGACCCGGCGCAGTACACGACGTCTGCCGTCGTGGCCGACGTCGAGGCGGTGCGGATTGCGCTCGGTTACGACAGGATAAATCTCTGGGGCGGTTCGTACGGAACCCGCGTCGCGCAGGAATATCTGCGCCGGTATCCGCAGCATGTGCGCAGCGTCGTCCTCGACGGCGCCGCGCCGCCTGCGATGCGGATCGGCTTCGATCCCTGGCTGTCGCGCGACGCAGCGCTCGACCAGGTCATCGCCGCATGCGCGGCAAGTCCGGCGTGCAGACAGGCGTATCCCGGCCTCGACGCGACGCTGGCGCGCATTCGCGCCGATCTCGCTCGCGGGCGCATCATAACCGTGGCCGATCCGCGCACCGGGGCGCAGCGGATGTTCAAGCCGTCGTTCGAGACGGTCATCGGTGCATTGCAGGGACTGGTCTATGCGCCGGAGTCGGCAAGCCTTATTCCTGTCCTGCTCGCGCGCGCCGAAGCCGGCGAATACGCGCCGCTGATCGCTGCCGCGATGCTGTTGAACGACGACGTCGCGAAGACGGTGAATCTCGCGCTGCATTTTGCGGTCAGCTGCGCCGAGGATGCGCCCCGCATCAATGCTGCGGAGACGAATCGCATGCTGGCGCGGCTGCGCGCACCGGAGCTCGCCCGTCGCGATCTTGCCGCCTGCGACGGTTGGCCGCGGCCGCGGGTGCCGGCGGATTTCTACGCCCCGGTCGTCAGCGACAAGCCGGTGCTGATCCTGTCGGGCGGTCTCGATCCGGTCACGCCGCCGGCCGCGGGCGAGGAGGTTGCCAGGACCCTGTCGCACAGCCGTCACATCGTCGCGGCCGGCTACGGCCATATCGTATCGCCGCATGCCTGCGCACCGCGGCTGATCGAAAAATTCGTCGAGGATGCAGGCTTCGCGACGCTGCCGTCGTCGTGCCTCGATCATTTCTCGGCCAGCGCACGGCCGCCGCTGTATTCGTCGGTTCTGGAAGCGCGATGATCGTCGTCGACGGGCTGATCAAGGCGTTCGGCAGACGAAGGGAAATCCGCGCGGTCGACGGCGCGACGTTCGTGGCCGACGACGGCGCGATCACCGGCCTGCTGGGGCCGAACGGCGCCGGCAAGACGACGGTGCTGCGCATGCTCGCGACCCTTATTCCACCCGACGCGGGTGTAGCGGCGGTCGACGGCCTCGACATCGTGCGCGAACGCGCCCGCGTCCGCGAGCGTATCGGCGTATTGTCCGACGCCCGCGGGCTCTACGCTCGGCTGACCGCGCGCGAGAACGTCCGCTACTACGGCAGATTGCACGGACTCGGCGGCACCGCGCTGGAGGCGCGCATCGACGCGCTGCTCGGGCAGCTCGGGCTCGCCGCGCTCGCCGATCGGCGCACGCAGGGTTTCTCCCAGGGCGAGAAAATGAAGGTCGCGATCGCCCGCGCGCTGGTGCACGATCCGGCGACAATCATGCTCGACGAACCGACCAGCGGCCTCGACGTCATGAGCATCCGCAGCCTGCGCGAGCAGCTGCGCTCTCTGCGCACGTCCGGCAAGTGCATCCTGATATCGACTCACGTCATGCAGGAAGTCGCGCTGCTGTGCGATCGCATCGTCATCCTCGGCCATGGCCGGGTGCAGGCCGCCGGCACCGGCGCCGAGCTTTTGGCGCGCACCGGAGAAGGTTCGCTCGAGGACGCCTTTGTCAGCCTTCTGGGATCCGCCGAAGGGCTTGCGGCATGAACGCG
>Ga0157375_10005229_pt1 | contig 11263 bp, 10 predicted proteins | sample M35metaG_FD_115311 | JGI IMG/M metagenome (GOLD analysis project Ga0157375, IMG submission 115311) | Miscanthus rhizosphere microbial communities from Kellogg Biological Station, Michigan, USA - M3-5 metaG | ecosystem: Host-associated > Plants > Roots > Rhizosphere > Soil | place: USA: Michigan...
ACGTGGCCATCGAGCAGGGCACGATCACCATGGCGTCGAAGCGGGCGGAGCCGCTGACGAACGGAACGTTGAGATCGTTCTCGGCATGTTGCTGCGCGCCGGCCGGAACTTTCAGCTCGTCGATTTCCTGCGCGGCAACCTGTTTCGCGTGGGCGCTGAGCACGAGATGCACGTCATTCGCCTTGGCGTCGATTTGGTCGAGCAGGCGTTGGAGATAAAGTGTGCCGCTGGCGCCGGTGGCGGCGAGGACGAGTTTCATTTCGCGCTACAGAACCACAATTCGCACCCGCACTCTAGCGATGTTCGCGCACGTGTTTCTTGGCCGGTTGCGCACACATCCCGGGAAGCGCCGCGTCCCTAGAAGTATCCGCCGCTCTTCAGTTTTTTCGTGAGATCGATTTGGCGAAGGAGCTGCTCACGATGGATGGCGGCGTTCTCTTTCCGGGGCTCGACCTGCGTTTTCTTCTCCACCACCACGAGATCGTCGACTAATTCTTTTATGCTTACTGGTTTGCCTTTGACCTTCCCATAGGTCCACGCCGCCTGGATGGCCGCGCCCAGGGCCGCCGCTTCGGTGACGCGCATCGCCACGGTCGGCAAACCGAGAATGTCGGCGGCGATTTGACGCCAGACCGCGCTTTGGCTGCCGCCGCCGGTCAGGCGAATTTCGGTCGGGACGACACCGAGATCACGGAATCGGCGCAGCCCATAAGCGAGGCCGAGCGTGACGCCTTCCACCACCGCGCGCGCCATGCAATCCGCGGTCATGTTTTCCGTCGTTAGGCCGTGGAAAACGCCGCTGGCCTTCGGCAGGTTGGGCGTCCGTTCGCCTTGCAGGTAAGGGAGGAAGAGAATCCCGCCGGCGCCGGCCGGGGTTGCCTCGACCCGTTGTTCCATGGTTGGAATGTCCCAGCCGAAAAGGTCTCTTGTTTGCTCCGTCGCGACCGCCAAATTCATGGTGCAGGTGAGCGGCAGCCAATGATCGGTCGCGTCGCAAAACGCGGCGACTTCACTCTTCGGATCAATCAACGGCTCCTCAGAAAACGCGCAGATTGTTCCCGAGGTGCCAAGGCTCAGTGTGACGACGCCCGTCTCAATGTTCCCGGTCCCAATCGCGCTCATCATGTTGTCGCCGCTCCCGGCGCTGACCAGGACATCGTCGGTCAGGCCCCACTCTTCGCGCAGGGTACTGCGCAACAAACCGGCCGGCCGTTTCGAGGAGCGCAGCGGCGGCAAAGTCGATTCCAATTTTGGGTCGATGAAATCGAGGATCGGTTTGCTCCACTGCCGGGTGCGAACCTCCAGCAGGCCGGTGCCGGAGGCGTCGCCGTACTCCATTTGCCGTTCGCCCGTCAGCCAGAGGTTCAAATAATCGTGCGGCAACAGGACGGTCGTTAGGCGGCGGAAATTTGCCGGCTCGTTTTCTTTCAGCCAAAGCAGCTTGGGCGCGGTGTAGCCCGGCAGCATGGGATTGCCGAGGCGCTCGATCAGCCCCTCGGCTCCGCCAAACTCGAGGTTGAACTGCTCGCATTGCGCTGCGGCCGAAACGTCGCTCCAAAGTTTGGCCGGGCGCAGCGGTTCGTTCGCTTCATCGAGCGCCACCAATCCATGTTGCTGCGCCCCGACGCCAATTGCTTTGATCTCGGCGCGGCGCGGCCCGATTTTTTCGAGGCACTCCGCCATGGTTGCCTCCGCCGCTTCGATCCAGATGCGCGGATCTTGTTCGACGTGCCCGCGCGGCAGGCCTTCGATCGTCCCGTAAGGACGTTGCGCGAGCGCGACGACGTCGCCCGTTTCGGTGTCGAGCACCAGGACCTTGGTACTCTGGGTTCCGCTGTCGATTCCTAGGCAAAGCATAAGTAGCGGAACAAATCCGAAAGCACGTCGAATTTGAAATTAAGTGTCGTTGGGCGCAATAAGAGAGCGATGATCAAGAAACTTTTGCACACACGCTACCGGGTCACCGACCTGGAAAAAACGGTTTCCTTTTATCGCGACGTCCTCGGCTTGGAGGAAGTCCGTCGCCATACTTCGGGACGCGGCTCGCAGTTGGTTTTTCTGAAAGCGCCCGGGAGCGAAGAGGAAATCGAGCTCTGCAAATTCGACGAAAGCGGCCCGGTTGTGGTCGGACCCGATCTGACGCATCTCGCCTTTGAGGTCGACAATATTGAAGAGTTTGCGAAGGGAACGGCCGCGAAAGGCTATCCGCTTTCCGATGGCCCGCACCCCAACGGCCGGGGCGGGGCGATCGCCTTCATCGATGCACCGGAAGGCTACGAGGTCGAGCTGATCCAGCGCGGCGACGATCGTTAGGCTTGCGCAGGTCTGAGTTTTGCTTCTAGTATGCGGCCAATGTTTCGTCGCATCGCCGCGCAAATCTCCAGTCCCCTGGCCATTACGCTGGCGTTGCTTTGCCTGGCCGCGAGCAAACCGAAGAGCCACCAGGTCAAGCGAGCTACTGCTGTCGCGGACGAAGAAAATTATTCTGTCGCCTATCAGACGTCCGACCTCGAAGCGCCCCGGACGCGGGCCGCGGCCGTGCTCGTGCAGGACGCGCGCAGCGGCGAGATTTTCTTTGAAAAAAATGCGGATGCGCCGCGTGCTGCCGCCAGCACGCAGAAATTGCTGACCGCGCTGGTTGTGGCTGAAGACGGGTTTCTGGATCGCACGGTGGTGGTGGAACCAACCGATATGCAGGCTGAGCCGGTGCGTTTGAATATCAAGGCCGGGGAAGTCTATCAGCGCATCGAGCTGCTCCGCGCCTTGCTGGTGAAAAGCCCTAACGATGTGGCGCGTTGCCTGGCGCGGGACAACGCCGGCAGCATTGAGCTTTTCGCCGACAAAATGAATGCCAAAGCGCGCTCCCTTGGCGCGACTCATTCGCACTTCGTCAACCCGAACGGACTGCCGATGCCCGATCAGTATTCAACCGCGCGCGATCTCGCCATCATCGCGCGCGCGGCTTACGCCAACGACACGATCCGCTCCATCGTGTGCCTGCCGCAGCTCGTCTTTCGTTACGCTAACGGCCGCACTCGCGAACTCACCAATACGAACAAGGTCCTGAAGCAGATGCCGTACTGCAACGGAATGAAGACCGGTTACACCGAAGCGGCCGGACACTGCCTCATCGCGAGCGGGAAAATTCCCGGCCGTGACGTTATCGTGGTCGTTCTCGGCGATAGCTCGGCGGGTGTCTGGCGGGATGCTTCGGCGTTGCTTTATTGGGGTCTGAGGCGGATGTAAATCGCGCCCTCGCGGCGCGTCATGAGCGATCTTTTTCAGGAACAACTCGAGGCGCTGCGGGCTCGCTCCCTCCATCGCGAGTTGCGCGAGATCGGCACCGCGCAGGGTCCTGAAGTTCAGATGGTGGGACGGCACCTCGTCAATTTTTCCTCCAACGATTATCTCGGGCTGGCGGCGGATCCGATTCTGCGTCAGGCGGCCATCGCGGCGATTGAAGAATTCGGAGTGGGCGCGGGCGCGTCGCGCTTGATCAGCGGAACGCAATCGCCGCACATCGAGCTCGAGACGGCGCTCGCGAAATGGAAGCGCGCGCCGGCCGCGATTTCCTTCAGCAGTGGTTACGCGGCGGCACTTGGCACCTTGCCCGCGCTGGCTTCGAAGCAGGATGTCATCATTCTCGACAAACTTTGCCACGCCTCGCTTATTGACGGCGCGCGCCTGAGCGGTGCGATGCTCCGGGTCTTTCCGCACAATCATCTCGGCAAGCTCGAGAGCCACCTGGAGTGGGCGCAGCGCGAGTATCCAGAGGCTCGCGTGGTGATCGTGACCGAGTCGGTCTTCAGCATGGACGGCGATCGTGCGCCGCTGCGCGAGTTGGTCGAACTGAAGAAGCGCTTCCAGGCACTCTTGCTCCTGGATGAAGCCCACGCCATCGGTGTCGTCGGAACAAACGGCCGCGGGCTCGCCTCCGAGTTGGGCTTGGAAAAGGAAATCGATCTGCAAATGGGGACGCTCAGTAAGTCGTTAGGCGTGAGCGGCGGCTACATTTGCGGAGCGCGCAGTCTGATCGATTGGTTGATTAATCGGGCGCGCTCGTTTGTTTTTTCGACCGCGCCACCGCCGGCCCTGGCGGCTGCGGCGACCGGGGCGATTCATTTTCTCGCGTCGGACGCGGGAGAAGCGCGGCGCAAGGCCCTTTGGCGCCGGATCGTGCAGCTGCGCAGGCTGCTTCCCCAAGACGGCGCCGATTTTGGCAAACCGGGCGCGGCCATCATTCCCTGGATGGTGGGCGACGAACAGCGCGCGCTCGACCTGGCGCAGGCTCTGCAACGCGAGGGGTTTCTCGTCCCGGCGATTCGTTACCCAACAGTGGCGAAAGGCGCGGCGCGCCTGCGCATCACGTTGAGCGCTGCGCACTCGGAGGCGCAGGTCGCGTCCTTAGGCGACGCCCTTTCCCGACGCGCGGCGATCGACTACGGGCCGCCCATGGCGGTGGTGCGCAGGAGGGGTGTCGGCATATAGGCCGGGTTGGCGTTCACATCGGCCGGTCCCTCGGAGGGAATATCAGCTTCGGGGCCTTCGGCGGGCGGGGCGGCTTCCATGGAGTTATTGGCGTAGCGCGAAGCTTTCGCGTCGCTGCTCATCGTGCTGGTCGTGGTCGTGCTCGTGCAAGCCGGTAAAAGCGCTGCGGCGAGTAGGCTGAGGGCAAGTTTCGTTTTCATTTTTTTCCCAATTCAATCGCGGCGATATCCAGGCTCGCGTCGATATCGTTAGGATTACTACAAATCGTTCTTCGACGGCAAGAACTGTTTCTGCGCGCCTGCCACTTGCGGGGGCTGGCCGATTGTAGCCCGGGGCGCTGGCCCTGGGCCGGTCTGGCGCAAGGCAACGGTTGCCCTCGCCGGTGCCCCCCGCTACGACTCGGCCTATGAGAAACGAGCGAGGATTGCTTGCAGTTTCGCCCGCGTCGCTGGGGGCCAGAGTTTGCGGTCGGTCACGAGCGCGGAGTCGAGGGCACGATGCTCGGGCCAATCCGGGTCCAGCGGAATGCGCGGAATGACTGCGGCCAAGACTTTCTTCGCGGTCTCGGCGTTGGCGAGCAGGTGCTCGATCACAGTCTGGGCCGAGACCGGTTCCTCTTCTACCTTCCAGCAATCGTAATCGGTGATCATCGCCATGGTGGCGAGGGCGATCTCGGCTTCGCGCGCCAGCTTTGCCTCGGGCAGGTTCGTCATGCCGATGACGTCGAAACCGTGACGACGATTGAGATCCGATTCAGCCCGGGTGGAAAAGGCCGGCCCATCCATGTTCACGTAGGTGCCGCCATTGTGAATCCGTACCCCTAACGAACGGGCGGCGTCCGCCAGGAGATGGCGCAACAAGCTGCAAATGGGATCGGCGAAGGTGATGTGCGCGGCGATTCCGTTCCCGAAAAAAGTGTGTTCCCCCCTCCGGCTAGTGCGGTCATAGAATTGCGACGGCAAGAGGACATCCCGCGGAGCATATGTTTCCTGCAAACTCCCGACCGCGGTGACGGAGATAATCCAGCGCACGTTGAGCGAACGCAGCGCGTAGATGTTGGCGCGATGATTCAGTTCGTGCGGGAGGATGCGATGACCGCGTCCGTGCCGGGGGAGAAAGAAAACCCGCCGTCCGCTGAATTCGCCGCCGATGATCACGTCCGACGGCGGCCCGAACGGAGTGTTGATCTCGTGTTCCTGCGGGTTGCTGAATCCTTCGATCTGGTAAAGTCCGCTCCCGCCGATGATGCCGATGGCTGCTGTGTTCTGATCCATTTGGTTGTAGCGCAAGCTTCCAGCTTGGGTTGTAGTATTTGCAAGCGCGCCGTTGAACGAGCTCGTCCGAACCTGGCGGGCTGGAAGCGGCGCTATCTTCCACCGCCAGCGCGCGCCCGGGCGACGACATAACTGCGTTTCCGCGCCAATTCGCGACTCCGCCCCAAGGAGTTGGTCAGGACGACGCCGCCCAAGACATTGCCTGCTGGGGATCCGCGGCCCCGCGAATACGAATCGGCCTTTTGAAAGTTCCGCTGGTCAGAGCGAGAGTGGCGGCTCCCGCAGAGGCCCATGCCGAAATTTTTCATCAAAACCTACGGCTGCCAGATGAACGAGCGCGACTCGGAACAGGTCGCACGCTCTTTACTCGATCGTGGCTACGAAGCGGCGGCGAGCGAGTCCGAGGCCGATGTCGTGCTCCTGAATACCTGCAGCGTGCGCGACATGGCGGAGCAGAAGGCGCTCGGAAAAATGGGCATGCTCGGTCATATCGCGCAGAAGCGGCCCGGGGCCGTCTTTGGATTTCTCGGTTGTATGGCGCAGGCGCGCGGGGCTGAGTTGTTGAAGTTGATCCCACATCTCGATCTCGTCGTTGGCACGCAGAAATTTCATCGGGTGGCGGATTACGTGGACGATTTGCTGGCGCGAAAACGTTTTGTAGCCGGGATCGGCGATGCCGGCCGCGCCATGGACGACCCGCGCTTTTCCATCGTCGATACGGCGGAGGAAACCGGCTCGCAGGAAACGATCCGCGAACACACTCTGCGGCCGCAACAGGCGACCGCCTTTGTTTCCATCATGCAAGGCTGCAACATGCATTGCACATTTTGCATCGTTCCGCGGACGCGCGGGGCCGAGCGCAGCCGCACGATCGCGGAGGTGGTCAGGGAAGTGCGGGAATTGGTCGATCGCGGGGTGAAAGAGGTCACGCTCCTGGGACAAATCGTGAACCTCTATGGGCGCCACGAGTTCCCAACGATCGACACTGTCAATGGGGGCGCTGACCCCGGTCTCCGTAAGAGTCCATTCGTGCAGTTGCTCGAAGCGGTTCACGCGGTCGATGGGCTCGAACGTCTTCGCTTCACCTCGCCGCATCCGATCGGTTTTCGCGCCGATCTCATTGCCGCCCTGCGCGACCTGCCCAAACTTTGCGAGCACGTCCATTTACCAGTCCAATCCGGTTCCGATCGCATTCTCAAAGCGATGCACCGTACCTACACCGCAGACAAGTATTTGCGCCTCGTTGAGCAGATTCGTGCCCTGAAGCGCGACATTGCCCTAACGACCGACGTGATCGTCGGCTTCCCGGGCGAGACGGAGGAGGATTACAAAAAAACACGCGCCCTGGTTGAGCGCGTCCAATTCGACAACGCCTTCGTTTTTCGCTACTCGCAACGGAGCGACACGCCGGCGGCGGAAATGGAAGGACAAGTCGAGGAAGAGGTAAAAGAAGCGCGCAATCGCGACTTGCTCACGGTGGTGGACGCGGCGGCGAAACGCGCTGGCGAAAGGCTTGTCGGAAAAAGCGTCGAGATTCTCTGCGAAGGTCCGAGCAAAACGAACCGAGCGCGCCTGATGGGCCGGACGCGCAGTAATAAGATCGTCGTTTACGAGGGAAACGAGATGGAAATTGGACAGCTGATCCGGTTGAGAATCACGCACTCGACCGGGTTCAGTTTGTCCGGGGTGAGAGCAGGCGCCGCGGACAGTTGTCATTTGGCCGGGATGGAAGAACTTTCGCCGCCTGTCGCGACCCTCGCATGATCTACAATCTTTCCCTGCATACTGCCGGTTTGATCGCCGGTGCCCTGCTCGCCCTCGCTAGCCTGCTGGCAATTTTCCTCCCGGCCCACGATTTTTTGCCGAAGTTCCCGCGTTCGCGCGCAGCGGGTGCCGCACTCCTCACGATTGACTTCATTTGGAGCTTTTGGCTGCTCGCGACGATGGAGATGGGCGAGTTTTCGAATTTCCGGCGGCCGCTCCTTGTCATTCTCCCGGTTGGTTTCGTTCTTGTCTTGCGCTTCGTGGATGAATTCCTCGCCGTGCGCGCGCTCGGGATTCTTTGTCTACTCGCAGCCGAGCCGCTCCTCGACGCGGCTTTCCTGCGGCCAGAGACGAGCCGTGTGCTTGTCACGACCCTCGCCTATTTGATGATCGTGGCGGGGCTGTTTTGGGTGACCATGCCGTATCTGCTCCGCGATCAGATAAGTTGGAGCACCCGCTATGCAGGGCGTTGGCAGCTGCTTTCCGGGTTGGGTTTTGTTTTCGGTGCGGCAATTCTGGTGTGTGCGTTTGTCGCCTATTAAGAACGCCGTCATTCTCTCGATTGTCATCCCGAGTCGCCTAAGCGGCGAGGGCCTCACAACTGCAATTCGGGCGTCGTGGTCAAAGGACGACTTCCACTACAACTGCGAGGTCCCTCGCCGCGCGGCGCCTGTTCGGCATGACAACTTGGCGCGGGTTGTAGTGAATCTGTGAGTCGCATTCTCGTCATTCGCGGCGGGGCGATCGGTGATTTCATCCTCACCCTGCCGGCGCTAAAGTTGCTCCGCGATTCCTTCCCGGCGGCGCATCTCGAAGTCCTCGGCTACAAACACATCGTCGCGCTCGCGGAGCTAGGCGGATACGCGAATGCCACCCGCTCGATCGAATACGGGCGCCTCGCCAGCTTCTTCAATCGCGACGGCGAGCTCGCTCCCGAACTGGTGGAATACTTCGGCAGCTTTCAGCAGGTCATCAGTTATCTTTTCGATCCCGACGATATTTTCGCCAACAATCTGAAACGGGCCGGGGTGCGGAACCTGATTGTCGGTTCCCCCAAGATCACCGATCGGGAGCACGCCGCGCGACAACTCGCGCGTCCCCTCGAAAGACTGGCGCTTTATCTGGACGATCCGGCCGCGATCATTCCGCCTAACGAAGAAGTGAAAGTGGATCCATCGCTCATCGCGCTGCATCCCGGGAGCGGCAGCGAGACGAAAAACTGGGCGCTGGGACGCTGGGCGGCGCTGGCGGAATCGCTGCTTTCGGTTCATGGCAGCCGCCGCCTGCTCCTCATCGGCGGTGAAGCGGATGCCGCGCGCGTTGCTCAGTTAGGCAAGACTTTGCCTAACGACAGAGTACAATTTGCCCAGAATCTTTCTCTGGTGGAATTGGCGGTGCGTCTTCAGAAGTGCGCGCTTTTTCTCGGACACGACAGCGGCATCTCCCATCTCGTGGCGGCGGTGGGAACGCCGTGTGTGCTGCTCTTCGGCCCGACCGATCCGGCGATCTGGGCGCCGGCCAACCCGAAAGTGCGCGTGCTACGGGCTTCGAATCTGACGATGGATGGAATCGGAGTTGGCGAGGTGCTGGCTGCGGTGGACGCGTGCCCTCCCAAATAGGAGAGGATCGCCGCGCGTCGCGCGCCAATTCTTCATTGGGCGTTGAGCGGTGAACGTTGCCTTCTACGAGCTGATGCGCATTGGCATCAGGACGTAAAGAAACGGGCTCTGGATCTTGATCACGCCCGGGCTCATCTCGTCGATCAGATCGAGAAAAACTTCGTCCTCAGCGAGATTGCGCAGCGGCGCCATGAGAAACTCCGGATTGAAGGCAATCGAGAACTCGCGGCCTTTGTAGACCACCGGGAGGGATTCCTTCGCTTCGCCGACTTCCGGAGTGTTAGCCGTAATGTCGATGTTGTTCTTGGCGAAATTCAGTTTGATCGAGTTCGATTTGTCGCTTGCGAGCAGAGAGACGCGGCGCAGGGAATTGAGAAATGTTTCGCGCTCGAGCGTGACGCGTTCTTTCATTTCGCCGGGGATGACCTGCTTATAGTTCGGATAGTTGCCCTCGATCAGTTTGGAAACGAGCAGGGTGTTGTTGAGATCAAACGCGATCTGCCCGCTCCCGACACTGACCCGGACGTCGCCTTCATCAGTGAGCAAGCGTTGCAATTCCGTGACCGCCTTGGTTGGGACGATGATGTCGGCCTCGTGGCTGCGCGGAAATTCCAGGTCGATGTCGAGCATCGCCAGCCGGCGCCCGTCGGTCGCGACGAGGGTGAGCTTGTTATCCTTGAAACTGAAGAGCACGCCATTGAGAACGTAGCGGGTCTCGTCGGTCGAAATGGCGTAGGAGGTCTTGCGCAAACCGTCGCGCAAATCCTTTTGCCGGATGGTGACGACTTTGGATTCGTCGAACTTCGGCAGCGGCGGAAATTCTTCTTCGGGCAAACCGAGGATTTTAAAAAAGCTTTGTCCGCTGCGAATGGAAGCGGCGTTTTTGCCATCGATATCGAAAGAGATCTCACTTGAGGGCAGCTCCCGGATGATGGTGAAAAGACGCCGAGCCGGCAGAGTGGTGGCGCCGCCTTTTTCCACTTCCGCTTCGAAACTGCCACGCACGCCGACATCGAGGTCGGTCGTCGTTAGGCTAATTTCATTGCCGTTCGCCTGGAGGAGGACGTTGGAAAGAATCGGCAGGGTGGTGCGCGTGCTGACGACGTTTTGAACCTGTTGCAGACATTCGAGCAGCTTCTCTTTCGTAACGCTAAATTTCATGAAGGCGGAGATGGGTCGTTAAGATGTAAGGCTTTCGATTTTATCCGGCAACCGCAATCTCGCAGCGCGCATCAGCGTTGCAGTGCGCTGTCAATGAATGAGATCGTCTGCCGGATCTTGTCCTGCTCCTTCATCCGCTTCTTCACCAGCTTGCAGGCGTGCAGGACGGTGCCGTGATCGCGCCCACCGAAGGCTTCGCCAATTTCGTTGAGGGACGCCTTCGTTAGCTCGCGCGCCAGATACATCGCGATCTGGCGGGGGAAGGCAATGTTAGCGGGGCGGCGTTTGCTCGTCATATCCGCAAGGCGCACGTCGAAGTGTTCGGCCACGCGGCGTTGGATCTGATCGATCGTGACCGCGCGACGCGCTTCTTCCTGCAAAATATCCTTGAGCAAATGCTCGACCACTTCATGCGTCAGCTCCTTGCCGCTAAGCGAGGCAAAGGAGGCCACCCGCATGAGCGCGCCTTCCAGCCGACGCACGTTGGTCTTGATGCGCGTAGCGAGAAAATCGAAAATCTCATCGCGCAATTTGATTTTGAGGGTGCGCGCTTTCTTGCGCAGGATGGCCATGCGCGTCTCGACGTCGGGCGGTTGCAGTTCCGCGGTCAGCCCCCATTCAAAACGGGAGACGAGCCGATGTTCGAGATTGGCGATCTCCGACGCAGGCCGATCGCTCGAGAGCACGATCTGTTTATGTCCGTCGAAGAGCGTGTTGAAGGTGTGGAAAAATTCCTCCTGCGAGCGCTCTTTCCCGCCGAGAAAATGGATGTCGTCGATGAGAAGAAGGTCGGCCTGTCGATAGCGTTTGCGGAATTTGACCAGGTTGTTGTGCTGGATGGCGTCGATGAATTCGTTGATAAACAGTTCGCTCGAGAGATACATCACGCGGGTGTTCCTGCCGCGCGCGCCGATGTATTGCCCGATCGCCTGCATCAAATGCGTTTTGCCCAGCCCG
>Ga0157375_10005232_pt1 | contig 11261 bp, 7 predicted proteins | sample M35metaG_FD_115311 | JGI IMG/M metagenome (GOLD analysis project Ga0157375, IMG submission 115311) | Miscanthus rhizosphere microbial communities from Kellogg Biological Station, Michigan, USA - M3-5 metaG | ecosystem: Host-associated > Plants > Roots > Rhizosphere > Soil | place: USA: Michigan...
CCGGTCGCGTCGGAGCCGGCAGCCAGCTGGCGCAGCGGGGAGCCCTGGCCGAGCAGGTGCTGCTGGCCCACAACGTCATCGAGGGTGCGCGGCCGCATCCGGACGGCGAGCGGGCTCCGCGGCGAGGCTGCCCCCGCGCCTGACCGGACCTGGCCCCGGGCGTGGCCGGATTCCTCGGCGCCGCCGTTGCCGTCTTCGCCGGCGTCGTCGCTTCCGTCGGCGTCGTCCCGCCCTGCGCCAAAGAGATCATCCACATAGATAGGCTACTTCTAGTTCCTGCCCGCCCTGCCATCATCACTTCTCACCCCTGCAATGGAGAGCCTGCCATGTCCAGCCCCGAGACCCGAGTGGCCTTCGTCTCCGGCGACCGGCTGCCGGGCTGGGTGGACCGCTTCGCCGCGAGCCACGGCGACCTGGCGGTGGAGGAGCTCGACGCCGGCCTGCAGCTGCGCGCCGCGGATGGCGCCGTGGCCGTGCTCCGGGCGCCATGGCCTGTGGACGGCCGGCCCGGGAGCGGCCACGACGCCCTCTCCCGGCTGGCCTCCCTGGCCGGGCAGCCCCGGAGCGTCGGTGCCGTACTGGTCCGGCGCGGCGGATATTCCGTGGCTGTGGTCAGCGCGGGCGCCGTGCTGGCGTCCAAGACCGGCACGCGCCACGTCCAGTCCCGGACGGCTGCCGGCGGCTGGTCCCAGCAGCGCTTCGCCCGGCGGCGCGCCAACCAGGCCGACGCCCTCGTGGAAGCTGTCGCCGAGCACGCCGGAAGGATCTTCGCAGAGCACCGGGTCGAATATTTGGCGCCGGGCGGCGACCGGACGCTGGCGGACCTAGTGCTCGCCGAGCCCGTGCTAAAACGCTACGCCGACCTGAAACGGCTCGCGTTTCTGGACGTCCCGGATCCACGTGCCGCGGTCCTGAAGAAGGCCGCCGCGGAGCTGTGCTCAGTGCGGATCCTGGTGACCGATCCGCAGTAGTGGTTCCTGGCGTGCAGTTCCCGACCGGCTGGCTGCGGTTCTTTGCTACTTCTTTTTTGCGTCCCTGCCATTTCAGGGCCCGACGGCTCCGGCCGGGCGCGGAGCTGCCGTAGGGCGCTGAGCTTGGCTTCCACCGGATGACCAAGTAGTTCGCCAGGGTCCCGGGCCACCACCTGAGTACACGCCATTGCCGGGCGCCGTGCGAATTCGAGTAATTCTTACTCGTTTCCCTTGCATTTTTACGCCCATAGACTCAAACGCATCCTTTGTCACTGAAATCAATCGCTAATGGGGAACTCAATGTGCAACATTGACCATCCGATTCCCAGAATGACAAATAGGGAATCATCTCCCACCGCCATCCGCATCTACAACGGCAGAATACGCAACGAGCAGGATGCGGCTGGCCGTGAATAACCTACAACGCCCCCGGCGCTTAACAGCGCTCATTCTGGCGTTTCTTATTCCTTTGAATTTTATCGTGGGCGCCGTCGCCGTGGCGGCCGACGCCGTCAATCTCGTGAGGAACTCGTCTCTTGAGGAGGGTACCGTGGACGCCACTTGCTTCAAACGGGCCGGCTGGGGAACCGAAGGCAACTGGAACTTCGTCGAGGGTCGCCTCGGAGGCAGGGCAGTCTCCGTCACCCTCCAGGGCCATACGGCGGGCGATCGCAAGCTCCTCCAAGAGGAAAGCGCCCAGTGCGCGCCGGCTGTGGTCCCGGGCCGCAGCTACACCATCCAAACCTGGTACAAGTCCACGGCGCCGGTGTCGCTGACCCTGTTCCGCCATTCGGCACAGGGCTGGAGCTACTGGGGCGACATCCAGCAGCAGGCACCGGCAGCAGGCTGGACCCTCGCCACCGCCGCTACACCCACGATCCCCGACGGAACGGATTTCATTAGTTTCGGACTATCGCTGGGAATTGACGGAACTCTGGCAACCGACGACTATTCACTGACGGAAATCCAGGCGCCGACAAATAACACCAGTGAATTGATAATCAACGGAAATCTCACGGACGGAACTCCGACACCGGCATGCTTTATGACGGCCGGCTGGGGAGACCGGCAAATAGCGAGTTCACTCTCAAATGACGTCCCGGCCAATTCACCGGCCGGAACGCGATCCTTTGCCATAAATGTCACGGGCTATCAGTCCGGAGACGCAAAACTCATCCAATCGGACGCGCCGGGCTGCGCACCAGCCGTCACTGCCGGGGAGCAATACGACCTCAAAGTCGATTACAAGTCCACCGCGGGGGTTCCGTCCGGCCTGACCGTCTTCAGCCACACTGCCACCGGCTGGCAGTACTGGACCGATCTCAAGGAGTTGCCACCGGTTTCCGGCTGGACAACGGGCCAGGCACGTACACCGTCGATCCCCGCCGGCGTCGACCGGATTTCCCTCGGGGTGTCCATCGCCGGCAACGGCACCTTGTCCACCACCAACTACTCGCTGACCAAATACGACGCCGCGGGGCCGAATCCTGTGGGAGGGCCGGATGCCGTCGGATCCTGGGAAACCCTTTCCGCCCAAATGCCCGTGCGGGCGCTCCATTCAACGCTGCTCCACGACGGACGCCTATTGCTGATCGCCGGTTCGGGCAACGACGAGACGAACTTCAATGCAGGCTCGTTCCGGGCGGTGGTCTGGTCGCCCACAACGAACGAATTCAAAAACATCCCCGTGCCCTACGACATGTTTTGTGCCGGCCATGTCACCTTGCCGGACGGGAAAGTGCTCCTCGCCGGAGGCACCCAGGCGTTCCCCACCGCCAACGTGGGACCCACAACCTTCCAGGGATCCAAGAAGAGCTACTACTTCGACCCGGCCGACGACACCTTCCATCAACTGGCCGACATGGCCGGGGCCCACTGGTACCCGTCGCTGACCAAGCTTGGCAACGGCGATATCTGGTCCGCCGGCGGCCTCGACGAAAAGGCGCAGGGCACCGTATTGACGGAGATGTTCGACACCTCCGCCATGAGGTGGCTGCCGCAGAACCAGGTGCCGCAGACGTGGAGCTTCTGGGGCACCTACCCGCACATGTTCCTCCTCGAAAACGGCAGGATGTTCTATTCCGGGGGCCACACCTTCGGCAACGGGCTACCGGGGACGGGATCGTCGATCTACGACTGGACCACCGCACAGATCTGGGACGTTCCCGGGCTGCGGCAAAAGGATCTCAGGGACCAGGCCGGCTCCGTGTTCATTGGTCCGGTCCAGGACCAGAAACTCATGATCGTTGGCGGCGGCAACGCCGACGGCAACACGCCCGGCATCAACCTCGTGGACATCATCGACCTCAAACAGCCAAGCCCGCACTATGTGCCCGGACCGGACCTCCCGGGGCCCGGCAAGATGTATGTCAATGTCCTCAACCTGCCCGACCGCTCCGTGCTGGCCGCGAACGGTGCACAGTTGAACCGCTCCGGAAACATCCAGACGGCTGCCATCTACACGCCGTCGACCAACTCCTGGAAGACAGTGGCGGCGGACCCTGTGGGCCGCAACTACCATTCGACGTCCATTCTCCTGCCGGACGGCCGTGTGGCGGTCATGGGCTCCAATCCGCTGGATAATTCCTTCGAAGCCAGGATCTCGGTCTACAGCCCGCCGTACCTGTTCAAGGGACCCCGGCCGGCCATCACCTCGGCTCCGGGCCAGGTTGGCTACGGGCAGAACATGCAGCTCGGTGTGTCGGGCGATGTCACGGCCGCCTCGCTCATCCCGCCGATGTCCCAGACGCATCAGACAGACACCAACGCGCGGGTCATCGATCTTCCGTTGGCAGGTACGGGTGCGGGCCGCACCGCGCAAATCCCCAATAATCCGAATCTCGTGCCGCCAGGGCCATACATGCTCACCGTGTTGTCCGCTGACGGAATCCCCAGTGTTGCCCGTTGGGTGTGGGTCTCATGACGCGCCACACGGCACCTACAGCACGCGGAGCACGCGCCGTCGTCGCCCTGACGACGGCGGGCCTGGCAGCCGCGGCGGCCATGGTGTGGGGCGGAATGTCCGCCGTCGCCACCGTCAGCGCCGTCAACGCCGGTCCACGCGCGAGCCAAACACCAGGGGCTGCCGAGCCGGACCAGGCACCCACAGGCACCCGGCCGGGGCCGTCCGCCATCACATCCGCCACCATCACATCCGCCACAGCGGCCCCTGCCAAGGGCACCACCGGCCCGGGCAACGCACCGAAGCTGGGACCCATACCCCCGGTTTCCGCGGGGCCAAAGACGTCTACGCCGGCAGGCGACTCACCCGAGGTCTCCCTGGCTCAGGCCGCGCGGGCGGAAACCGGCGTGGCAGCCTCCTTGCCGGAGGGCGGCAACGCCACGGGCCTCAAGCAACGGGGCCCCATTGATCCGGCGGCGGTACTGTCCGATTCGAGCCTGTCCCTGGGTGGTTGTCTCCCCCAGTACGGCTCCGACGGACAGTGCCTTCCCGCCATTCCGCCGAGCATGAGCCGGCATCTGAAGGAGATGAAAGACGCGGGCCTTGATCCTGGGGCCATGCCGCATTCCTGGACCTGCACCGAGGTCCGCACCTACTTCAAGAGTGGGCTGCCGGTGCGCAAAGCGCATGTCGATCCGCAAAAGCTCGACGCCAACCACGACGGCGTCGCCTGCGGCGCGGCCGACTAGCCACCCCGCCCGTTCCCGGATCCTCCTGCGGTCCGGCTGACTCCCACTCCGGCCGACGATCCCGCCTGTTTCCGAGATCCCCTGCGTCCACCCACCCCATTGGAGCTCCGTCATGTCCGCTACCTTGCTGGCCAGCGCCCTTGTCCTCATCATTGCCTTGGCGCTCTTTGCCATCGCCGTGTCCACCCTCTACCTGAACACCTACGCATGGTGGGACCCCAAGACGCAGGTGCGGACGTCCTACTCCGGCCTTCAGTCGCGAGAGGGACATTCGTTTTCCCTGATCATGCCGTGCCGGAATGAACGCGAAGAGGTCATGCGGGCCACCTTGGCGGCGCTCCTGGCGCAGACCCATTCGTCCAAGGAAATCATTATCTCGGTCGGACATGACGACACGGCGACGGTGGAGATCGCGCACCGGCTGGCCAGGGAGTTTCCGGAGTTCGTACGGGTCAGCGTGGATATCAGCGAGAGGAAGAACAAGCCGCGGCAGCTGAACAAAGCGCTGTCGCTGTGCCGCAACACCGTGGTCGGGGTTTTCGACGCCGAGTCGATCGCCGCGGAAGAACTGCTGGCCCATATCGACAGCGTCTTCACCACCAAGAACGCCGACGTCGTCCAAGGTGCCGTACAGCTGATCAATTACAAGGACACGTGGTATTCGCTGCGTAACTGCCTTGAGTACTTCACGTGGTTCCGGTCCAGGCTGCACGCCCATTCCCGGCAGGGCTTCATTCCCCTCGGCGGCAACACCGTGTTCATTAAGCGCGAACTGCTGACAGCGGTCGGCGGATGGGACGGCTCCTGCCTTGCCGAGGACTGCGATCTCGGGGTGCGCCTGTCAACGCTCCGCCGCAAGATCGTGGTGGCCTACTCCCCGCAGTTGGTCACGCGTGAGGAAACGCCCGACAGCCTCTCCGGGCTGATCCGGCAGCGCACCCGCTGGTCCCTCGGATTCATGCAGGTCTTCGCCAAGGGCGACTGGAAGGCCCTGCCGTCCCGGCGGATGCGGACCATCGCCTGGTGGACGCTCATGCAGCAGCATTTCATGGCACTGGCCGGGGTCTGCATTCCCATCGCAATCGCCGCGGCGATCTGGGGCAAGTTTCCGCTCGTGGTCACGCTGGTCACCTTCCTGCCGCTGATACCCACGCTCGTGACTGTGGCATTCGATGTCTGCATGCTCCACGAATTCGGCCGCGACCATAAGTTCGCGATCAGCTGGTACGACTACTTCCGGCTCATCGCCGGCACTCCGCTGTACCAGATGGTCCTTGCGTTCGCGGCCCTGCGGGCTTTGTTCAAATTCGTGCGCCGCGATTTTGCCTGGGAGAAGACCGATCATTCCGGATCCCACCTGGCCTACCTCCTCCCCGGCGCTGCCGAACCCGCAAGCCACTAGCACTCCAATTTGCGTTTTCAACGGCCCCCTTAGGAGGCAGTAATGGCAACCACGGAACTAAAACCTGATCAGCCAGCGGCGGCGGCCGGCGAGCGGAGCGCAAGGGCCGAAAGCGCGCCCAAGCACCGCGGCACGGCGCACGGCGCCCCGTTCAACCTGAGGTTTCTCCCGCTATCGGACAGGATTGCCCTCGCTGCGCTGACGGTCAGCGCGGCAGTGCTCAGCCTCTGGAACCTCGACGGCGCGCCCAGCTACCAGGACGACGAAGGCACCTACACCTCCCAGGCCTTCGCCGTGCACTCGGGGACCCTGGCCCCCTACACCTACTGGTACGACCACCCGCCGCTGGGATGGATCCAGATAGCGGCATTGAACTGGCTTCCAAATCTGCTCGGGCTCGGCGACGGCACCACCATCGGTGCCACCAGGTACGTGATTTCGGTGTACTTCGTCGCCAGCGCGGTGCTGCTCTACATGGTGGCCCGGCGGCTGGCCATGCGTATTCCATTCGCGGCCCTGACCACGGTGCTCTTCATCCTGTCCCCGCTCTCCCTTGTGCTCGGACGGCAGATCTACCTTGACAACATCGGTGTGCCCTGGCTTTTGCTGGCCTTCTACCTTGCGTTGTCCTCGCGGGACGCGCTGTGGCACCACGTGGGGGCCGGGCTATGTTTCGCGATCGCCGTGCTCTCCAAGGAAACCCTCTCCATCTTCGGCCCCGCCCTTCTGCTCGCCCTGACGTACCGGCCAAAATGGAGCAACCGGTCATTTTCGGTGGTCGGCTTCCTGACCGCGGGCGGGCTGCTGTTGGCCTTTTACCCGCTGTCAGCACTGCTTCGGAACGAGCTCCTTTCCGGACCCGATCACGTCTCACTCCAAGACGCCCTCGCCTACCAGCTCCTGAACCGTTCCGGCTCTGGCACCATCTTCGAGGCAGGTTCCAGCCGCGCGGAGTTGCTCTCAGGGTGGCTCTACTTTGACAAATACCTCATCGCCGCCGGACTGGCCGCCGCCGTCGTCTGCCTGCTGCGCCGGCGGTCCCGGATTCTCTTCATCGCCATCGTCTCCTTCGCCACGCCGGTGGTGCTCGGCCAGGGCTATCTCCCCGCGATGTACATCATCGGAGTGATCCCGTTCCTCGCCCTGGCATGCGGGTCGGCCGTGGATATCACCTGGAGCGGCGTGGAAAGACTCGCCCGCCGCGAGCCAGGCCTGACCCGGCCCCTTCGCGCGGCTTTTGTCGCCGTGCTGTCGGCGTCTTTGCTCCTGATGTCGCTGCCACAGTGGTTTGAACAGGACAGGACTCTCCTGACTGCCCAGACCAACTCCAACTGGCGCAGCGCCATGACCTGGGTCCAGGACAACGTCTCACGCAGCGAGGTTGTGCTCGCTCCCTACTCCATGTGGCACGACCTGAATTCAAGTGGGTGGAACAACGCCTGGACCATGATCGCCACAGAAAAGCCGGACCTCGACAAGCAGTTCGACATCGAACGGCCGGGCGGGTGGCGGGAAATCCGCTGGATCATCGTCGGCCCGTCCGTCACGGCCAACATCGACTCCCTGGGACTGACCCGGGTGAAGACAGCACTGCAGAATTCCGAGGAAGTCCAGACATTCGGCGAATGGAGCGTACACCGCGTCACCAATCCTCCGTCCAAGTAGGACGCAGACCAACAGGACGGCAGTCATGAAACTTTCAGTCATCGTCCCCACGCGCAATGAGGCGCCGAACGTCCAACAATTGATCCGCCGGGCCGCCGAGGCCTGCCGTCGAATCGACGCCGAACTCGTGTTCGTTGATGACTCAACGGACAACACCCAGGACGTCATTGCGGCCGCCGCAGCGAAGGAACCAATGCGCATCAGGGTGATCCACCGGGAGGCGCCCGCGGGGGGCCTGAGCGGGGCAGTCGTGGATGGCGTGCGGGCAAGCGACGCCGAGTTCTGCATGGTGATGAGCGGCGATCTCCAACATCCGCCGGAACTCATCCCAGCCCTGCTCGCGGAGCTTGAAGACAACGACGCCGACATCGTGATCGCCTCGCGCTACGGGGCCGGCTGCGGCGGCCGCGTCCCGGGCCGGGGCCGCGGCGGCTTGGCCACCTGGTCCCGCCATGTGATCTCTGCCGGGGCCACGCGCATCACGCGGGCACTGTTCCCCTTGCGGCTGCGGGCCTGTTCCGATCCCATGACCGGTTTCTTTGGCCTGCGGCGCTCCGCCATTGAGTGCAGCGCACTGCGGCCCAGCGGGTTCAAGATCCTGCTGGAAATCCTGGCCCGGCACCAACTCAGGGTGTCGGAGGTTCCGTTCACCCTCGGGCCTCGGACCGCCGGCAAGTCCAAGGCGGGAGTGGGCCAGGGGTTGCGCTTCCTCCGGCAACTGGGCGAGCTGCGCGCCGGAACGGCATTGCTGTTTGCCGCCGTGGGGGCAGTCGGGGCCATGCTGAACCTCTTGATCATGGCCTTCCTGCTCTCCAGCGGAACGCACTTCATCGTGGCCGCCGTCGTGGCCGCGGAGGTCACTATTGTCTCGAACTTCCTCATGCAGGAAAACATTGTCTTCGGCACCCTGCCACACAAGGCCAACGGCTTGCGGTCCCGGTTTGGGCAATCGTTCTGTTTCAACAATCTGGAGGCGCTGGCCCGGCTTCCGGTCCTGATGCTGGCGGTGAATGTCCTGAACATCGACGCGGTCCTGGCGCAGGCCGCAACACTGGTGGCGGCATTCGTGGTGCGGTACTTGTACCACTCGAGAATTGTGTATTCGGCGGAGCCCGGGCGCACTCGCGGCGCCGCGGCGGAGCTGGACAGCAATGCTCTGGCGACCGGCAAGGGGTTCGCCCGCCGCCGCATCCGCCTTCGCAACCTCTTGGGGCACGGCCTCGGGGGGCGCGGCCTCGGGAGGCGTGGCCTCGGGGCTGGGCACGCCGGAGAGGGAACGTGACGCCTTCCGGACGGACCGACTAGCAGCCGGTCAGGTGCCGCTTCGGTCTTTCCTGCCGGTAGAGGTACCGGCCGGCTTCGCGGAAACCGGCGTGGGCGTACAAGCTCCGGGCACCGGCGTTGGATGCCATCACCAAAAGCCAATACCCGGTCACGCCGCGGGCCCCGCCTTCGCGGAGCAGTGCCCGGACAATCCGGCCGCCATAACCCAACCGCCGCGCATCCGGACGCGTGGCCATGCAGTACAGGCCACCCCACGTCGGCCGGGTTCGTCCTGCGGGCCGGGTGCCGGGCAACGCGAGCCGCGCGACGGCGGCCGGGGCACCGCCGTCGTCCCGCACCAGGGCGTATAGGGCCGGGCACCCGGCCAGGATGCGGCGCGCCACGGCGAGCTCGTCGGCTCCCCCGCGCCCGTCAATGCTCCACCATAGGTCCAGCCATTCCGCCGACGGCTCTGAGGAGATTTCCACGGCGGCGTCCGGGACGCCGGAATCGGCGGAATCTGATCTGGAATCTGCCGAGGGATCCGCCGAAGACTCACGGACCAGGACCAGGGTTTCGGACTGCCGGGTGAACCCCTCGTCATCGAGCACCGCCTGCAAGGCCGCCTGGCGCGGGCCGTCAAAGATCTGGAAGATCAGCGGAAGCCGGCGCTTCCGGTACCACAGCCGCGCCTCCCGGAGTCCGGCGAGCTGTCGGTGCGGGTCGTCACTGCCAAGATCCCGCGGCCAGACCGAGTTTGCCCGCTGTGTCACTCCGGAGGCCGCCCGGAGCACCCAGCCGCCGGACTCCTCCCGTTCCGCGGCCGGCCACGCGGCGTCCATCAGGGCCTCCAGGCCGGGCATCGTTTGGGCGTAGGCTTCCGGACCAGCTTCGGCACTAACGTCAGGGCGCGGTTCGGCGTCTGTTGCGGGGTGCGGGGTCAGTGCCATCGAAGATCTCTCCATCCGAACAAATGCGCCGATTATGAAAGCAGCAGGGGCTCTCCGGCTGCCCGGAGAGCCCCTGCGGCTCATGCTGATGCTGCTGGCTTAGTTTTTGCCGTCCTCGGGCTTCTTCTTGGCAGTCTCCGGCTTGAAATCGACGCCGGCCTCCTTGCGCTGTTGCGCCGTGATGGGAGCGGGAGCCTGGGTCAGGGGGTCGTAGCCGCCGCCGGACTTCGGGAACGCGATGACGTCGCGGATGGAATCCACGCCAGCCAGCAGGGCAACCACCCGGTCCCAGCCGAACGCGATGCCGCCGTGCGGAGGGGCGCCAAACTTGAAGCCCTCCAGGAGGAAGCCAAACTTGGTCTGCGCGTCTGCCTTGTCCAGGCCCATGAGCTCGAAGACGCGTTCCTGGACGTCACGCTCGTGGATACGGATCGAGCCGCCGCCGATTTCATTGCCGTTGCAGACGATGTCGTAGGCGTAGGACAGTGCCGACTCGGGATCCGTGTCGAAGGAGTCCATAAACTCGGGCTTGGGCGAGGTGAACGCGTGGTGCACGGCGGTCCACTGCCCGGCGCCGACGGCGACGTCGCCGGAGGCCACCGCTGCGGCGGCCGGTTCGAACATCGGTGCGTCCACGACCCAGCAGAAGGCCCAGTCAGCCGGGTTAATCAGGCCGGTACGGTGGCCGATCTCCACGCGGGCAGCGCCGAGAAGCGCACGGGACGGGGTCTTCTCGCCAGCTGCGAAGAAGATGCAGTCACCGGGCTTGGCACCGACGGCGTCGGCGAGGCCCGCGCGCTCGGGGTCGGTGAGGTTCTTGGCGACAGGACCGGCGAGCTCGCCGTCTTCCTTGTACAGGACGTACGCCAGGCCCTTGGCGCCGCGCTGCTTGGCCCATTCCTGCCAGGCGTCGAGGGCTCGGCGGGCCTGGGAGGCGCCGCCGGGCATGACGACGGCACCGACGTAGGGCGCCTTGAAGACACCGAAGTTGGTGTCCTTGAAGAATTCGGTCAGCTCGGTGAGCTCCTGGCCGAAGCGCAGGTCCGGCTTGTCCGAGCCGTAGCGGGCCATGGCGTCGTGGTAGGTGATGCGCTGGATCGGTGTCGGGATCTCGACGTCGATCAGCTTCCACAGGGCCTTGACGATGTTCTCGCCCAGACGGATGATGTCGTCCTGTTCCACGAAGCTGGCTTCGATGTCCAGCTGGGTGAATTCCGGCTGGCGGTCCGCACGGAAATCTTCATCGCGGTAGCAACGGGCGATCTGGTAGTACTTTTCGAAGCCGCCCACCTGAAGGAGCTGCTTGAACAGCTGCGGGGACTGCGGCAGCGCGTACCAGGAACCGGGCGCCAGGCGGGC
>Ga0157375_10005234_pt1 | contig 11260 bp, 11 predicted proteins | sample M35metaG_FD_115311 | JGI IMG/M metagenome (GOLD analysis project Ga0157375, IMG submission 115311) | Miscanthus rhizosphere microbial communities from Kellogg Biological Station, Michigan, USA - M3-5 metaG | ecosystem: Host-associated > Plants > Roots > Rhizosphere > Soil | place: USA: Michigan...
GCCTAACACCAGAAATAAGCCGCGTGGCGAAGCCACGTCGGCTTGATTGAATTGTTAGGCCATGCTCTGCGCATACGTAGCTCTTAGCTGTTCAAGCTCGCTTGGTGATGCATGGTAAGCGAAGATTGGAATGAGCGTGGCGAACTCATTGGGTGACAGCCATTTGCGTAAGTGAGGCCAGTAATCTTTGCAGGTGGGAAGATGCTCGTAGAACGCAAGTGCGACAGCGGTGGATGTGTCATTCGGGAGCGGGCCAGACTTCTCGGAGATGCACCAAGCCGCATAGCGCAAGATGCGTTTTAGCAGTAAGTCTTCGTTGCGTCGGAATCCGCGATCGAACTCCGAGAGGAGACGGATCCACAAAGCCATCGGATTCGCAGCGCTCGTAATGAGAGCGCGGAATTCCGGAAGAGCCGACATTGCTTCACGACGCCATGCACTCATGCTGTGGGGCCTAACGCTAGAAATAAGCCGCGTGGCGAAGCCACGTCGGCTTGATTGAATTGTTAGGGCCTCATCATGGCAACAAGTAGCGCGAGGAAAAACAGCAAGAGGCCCGTAGCGAGAATTGCGGCTGCCAATTTGCGATGGAAAATCCAATTGCGTTTTGAGAGCACGCCGATTGTACGTCTTGGAACTTGTCTAGCGCGATACCAATCGAGAGCCAAGCAAATTACGAAGACGCCGACGCAGGCAAGAAACATGAGGATTGGCGTGTATTGCCAGTTGTAGCTCTCTGAAAGATGGGGGCCACCCCAGGGAACTACCAGCACTGCGACACACGCCAACACGCCTAATAATCCAACGAGGTGTGCAAATAGATACGCCCCATGATCTAAGAAATTCTGGCCAATTGACGAGCTCAATAGACGCAGTAGCCACGCTGAAACGAATCCAATTGCTCCTCCTGCAACAACTATCAATACATCACTCACAATTGCCCCTAACACCTATTCGATCTCATTATGCCGTGTATTCCCACGGCGTAGCGCTGCTTCTTGGTGACGAGAGGTAGGAAAATTCCTACCCGAATCCTCGTGTTATGCCGATTCCGCGGTATATTCCTGCGGCCTAGTCTTGTCGCAATTCCCGGCAAGGCGCAGGCGCATGGATTCCCCTCACCCAGGCAGGATGCCCATCGGCAAACCCGTTGGCAAACCGGCGAAGTTGCTCGACGAGGTGCGTGCGCGGATGCGGCGGCTCGGGATGGCGATACGCTCGGAGCAGGCGTACACCGGCTGGATCCGCCGTTTCATACTTGCCAATGGCAAGCGCCATCCAAAGGATCTTGGCGCGCGCGAAGTCGAAGCCTTCCTCACCGGGCTTGCCGTGCATGGAAACGTCGCGGCATCGACGCAGAACCAGGCGTTGTCGGCGCTTCTCTTCATGTATCGCGAAGTGCTCGGCATCGAACTTCCGTGGATGGACGACATCCGTCGCGCGAAACGGCCGCAACGCTTGCCGGTGGTGCTCGATCGCAGCGAGACGATCGCATTGCTCGGCGGCATGGACGGCTTGACCGGACTGATGGCGAGCATCCTGTACGGTTCGGGTTTGCGTTTGATGGAATGCGTCCGCCTGCGCGTCAAGGACGTGGATTTCGCGCGGCACGAAATCATCGTGCGGCAGGGCAAGGGCGGCAAGGATCGGCGCACGATGTTGCCGGGCGCCGTCGTCGAAGCGTTGCTCGCGCAGCTTGCGCACGCGCGGCGCGTGCACGACCGCGATCTCAGGGCGGGCTTCGGCAGGGTATGGATGCCCGATGCGCTGGCACGGAAATATCCCAATGCGTCGCGCGATTGGTCGTGGCAATACGTTTTTCCGGCGAGCGAGCGTAGCATCGACCCGCGCGATGGCGTCGAACGGCGGCATCATCTCGACGAAGGCGTGTTGCAGCGCGCGGTCAAGATCGCGGTGCGCCGTGCGGAAATCGCAAAACCCGCGACTTGCCACACGCTCCGTCACAGCTTCGCGACGCATTTGCTCGAAGCCGGCCACGACATCCGCACCGTGCAGGAACTGCTGGGCCACAAGGACGTTGCGACGACGCAAATCTACACGCACGTGCTCAATCGCGGCGCGGGCGGGGTTCTGAGTCCGCTGGATCGATGAGGTTCCTCGAAAGCGGATGCGATCGTCGGCCTTCGTCGGGGGCGTGCGCTCAGCGCAACAGCATCAATGTCGCCAGTCCGAGGAAACTCGCGAAGCCACAGCAGTCGGTGAGGGTGGTGAGAATGGTGCCGCCGGCGAGTGCGGGGTCGATGCCCATGCGTTTTTGCGCGAGCGGGATGAACACGCCGGCGAGCGCGGCGACGCACAGGTTGATCACCATCGCGGCGCCGAACGCGACCGACAGCAGCACGTCGCGATAGACCGCGAACGAAACCATCCCGACCGCGAATGCCCACAGCAATCCGTTGAGCAACCCGACGGTGACCTCCTTGCGCAGCAACGGCCAAAGATTGGACATGCCAACCTGGCCCAACGCGAGCGCACGCACCATGATCGTCAGCGTCTGCGTGCCGGCGATGCCGCCCATGCTCGCGACCACCGGCATCAGCACCGCGGTCGCGACGACTTTCTCGAGCACGTGCTGGAAGTTGCCGATCACCCACGAAGCGAGGAACGCGGTCAGCAGGTTGATGCCGAGCCAGATCGCGCGGCTGCGCGTGGTGCGCGCGATCGGCGCGAACAGGTCCACTTCCTCGTCGAGGCCGGCGGCGCCCATCGCCTGGTGCTCGGCCTGTTCGCGGATGATGTCGACGACGTCGTCGATGGTGATCCGGCCGAGCAGGATGTTGTTGGCGTCCAACACCGGCGCGCTGAGCCAGTCGTGGTCGGAGAACTGGCGCGCGACCTCGGCTGAGGATTCGGTCACGGAGATCGCGGGTTGTTCGTCGTCGAGCAGTTCGTTGATCGGCGTGGCTGGCTCGTGCGTCAGCAGCGCGCTCAACGGGATGCGGCCGAGGTACTGGTGTCGGCGGCTTACCACGAACAGGTGGTCGGTGTGCTCGGGCACCTCGCCGCGCAAGCGCAGGTAGCGCAGCACGACGTCCACGCTGACGTCGGCGCGCACGGTGATGATGTCCGGGTTCAGCAGGCGGCCGGCGCTGTCCTCGGGGTACGACAGCACCTGTTCGAGCCGGTCGCGGTTCTCGCGGTCCATCGACTTGAGGACTTCGTCGATGACGGTGTCGGGCAGGTCGTCGACGAGGTCGGCAAGGTCGTCGATGTCGAGGTCTTCGACCGCGGCGACGAGTTCGTCCGGATCCATGTCCGCGATCAGTCCTTCGCGAACCTCGTCGCCGACATGCACGAGCACTTCGCCGTCGTCCTCGGGATCGACCAAGCCCCACACGACATTGCGCTTGGCCGGCGGCAGCGATTCGAGCAGGTTGCCGATCTCGGCCGGCGACAAGGTGTTGACGAGGCGCCGCACCGGGCCGAGCCGACCGGTGTCCAGCGCTTCCGACAGCAGTCGGAGCTGGCGCGCGGTCTTGTCGTGGCGGGCGGGTTCGGCCATCGGTGGCTCCGTGGGGCGATGGTATTATCGTGTGCTTGGATCAGGCCGCACAGCAGCGGCATGGCCACGCGTAACGGCTACTGCCCCATCATCGCCGATCCGGACCGAACTGTCCGCATCGCAGCCGCGCACATCGCGCACGAACAACGGAGCCACCATGCGTCATTCGATCATCGTCATTGCAACGCTTGCCTTTTCGTCCGTCCTGGCCGCGTGCCACAGCCAACCCCCGGCGATGCCGACCCATGCATTCACCCGCGAAGGCGTGAGCCTGACGATCAATCCGCCCGCGGCGCCGGATTGCAAGCCCGACACGGCCTATCACGCGACGTTGAAATGGTCGGTCGATGGCATGGATGCGCCAAAGACCGAAGTGCGCATCGGCAAGCTCGACGGCCCGGTCTTTGCGCGCAGCAACGATCGCACCGCGCATGCCGATACCGGCGACTGGGTGAAGCCCGGCATGTGGTTCCTGCTGTTCGATCGCAAGGGTGGCGACCTGCTCGGCGCAGTGCAGGCCGGCCCGAAGCCCTGTCCCTGAGGACCGCGTCTAGCTATCGAGCAGCCAGCGCTCGATGCCCATGCGGTCGCGCGCGCGCAACAGGCTGCGCGCGCGCGCGCGCAGCTTGCCGAGGTCGCTGTCGCGGATCACCTGCCGCACTTCGAGCAGGGTGGTGGGGTGCAGGCTGAAATCGACCAGGCCCAGCGCGAGTAACAGCTTGGTGAAGCGCATGTCGCCCGCCATCTCGCCGCAGATCGCGACCGGCAGGCCGCGGCGGATGCCGAGCGCGAGGATGCCGTGCAGCACCTGCAGGAATGCCGGATGCAACGGTGAATACAGGTCGGAGATCGCCGCGTTGTCGCGATCCGCGGCGAGCATGTACTGCATCAGGTCGTTGGTTCCGATCGAGACGAAATCCACCTGCTCCATGAAGCCGCCGAGCGAGAGCGCTGCGGCGGGGACTTCGATCATCGCGCCGATCTCGAAGTGCTCGCCGATCTCGTGGCCTTCGCTGCGCAGGTCGCGCGCGAGCGACTTGACCAGCGCGCGCACCGCGACCATCTCCTCGCGGCGGGTGACCATCGGCACCAGGATGCGCACCGCGCCGTAACCGGACGCGCGCAGGATCGCGCGTAATTGCGCTTCGAACAGCGGGCGCCGCGCGAGGGACAGCCGTACGCCGCGCAATCCGAGCGCCGGGTTGGGTTCGCCCTGCAGTACCACGCCGGTTCCATCCGCCTTGTCGGCGCCAAGATCGAGCGTGCGGATCGTGACCGGACGGCCGTTCATGCCGAGCACGAGGTCGCGATAGACGCGGAACTGCTCGTCCTCGTCGGGCAACTGGTGGCGTCGCAGGAACAGGAATTCGGTACGGTAAAGCCCGATGCCGGCCGCACCGAGCGCGTGCGCCTCGGCGACGTCCTCGCGCGATTCGGCGTTCGCATACAGGTGGATGTGGACGCCGTCCTTCGTGCGCGTTTCGGCAAGCCGCAGCCGTTGCAGGGTCTTGGTTTCGCGCAGCAGGGCGCGTTCGCGCTGGTGGTAGCGGCGCAGGTCGGCTGCCGCGGGTTCGCGGATCACCTCGCCGGTGCCGCCGTCGACCATCAATGCATCGCCGTCGTTCACCCGCGCCAATGCGTCGTGCGCGCCGACCACGAACGGGATGTGCAGGCTGCGGGCGAGGATCGCGCTGTGCGACAGCATGCTGCCGGTCGAGGTGACCACCGCGACGACGCCCTGCGCCTGCAACTGCGCGAGCTCGGCCGGACCGACCGCATCGGTGACGAGGATCTCTCCCGCGAACCCGGCGTGCGGCTCGCCCGGGCCGCGATGCAATGCGGCGCGCACGCGGCCGATCACGTGTTCGATGTCCTCGCGGCGACTCTTGAAGTACGGATCCTCCATGCCGTCGAACACCGACACCAGGCGGTCGCGCTGCAGTTTCAACGCGTATTCGGCGCCGTAGTGGCCGGTGCGCACGAGCGCGTCGAGGCCGTGCAGCAGTTCGGGGTCGTCGAGGATGAGCGCGTGGATGTCGAGGAATTCGCCGAGCTCGTGCGCGAGCGCGCCGTGCAGCCGCTCGCGCAGGCCCCTGAGTTCGTCGCGCGCGACGTCCAGCGCGACATGCAGTCGCGCGAGCTCGGATTCGACTTCCTCGTGCTGGATGATCTGCTCGCGGGTGTCGATCGCGTGCGCGAGGCGCAAGCGCGCACGGCCGAGCGCAAGTCCGCGCGATGCGCCCTGGCCGGCGATCGCGAGCCGCATCAGCCGCCCTCGTCGAAATTGCGCGCGAACAACGCCACCGCCGCGTCGAGCGCGGCGGCTTCGTCTTCTCCCTGCGTGCGCAGCGTCACCATGCTGCCCACGCCCGCCGCGAGCAGCAGCACGCCCATGATGCTTTTCGCATTGACCTCGCGGCCGTTGCGCAACAGGAACGCCTCGGAGCGGAATCCCGACAGCAACTGCACGAGCTTCGCCGATGCGCGCGCGTGCAAGCCGAGCTTGTTGGTGATGGTGATCTCGCGCTCAAGCATGGCGATGGTTCCGTTCGAAAAGCCCGCGACGACGGTCGAGCGTACCCGATTGCGATGGGCGTCTACGCGTCATCGGCGACGACTCCATTGCGCGCGCCGCTGATCGCGATCCGCGCGAGTTCATCGAGGTCGCATTCGGCGTGGTTGAGCACGCGCAGCAGCATGGGCAGCGCGAGGCCCGACACGCGACGCACCGGCGTGCCGAGCTTGGCGACGCGCTGCGCGAGCCGGCTGGGCGACGCGCCGTACAGGTCGGTGAGCAGCAACACGCCGTCGCCGGAATCGACCTTGCGCAGCGCGGCGCTCGCTTCCACGAGAGCGTCCTCGGGGAGGACGTCGAAATGCACCTCGAATACGCCGACGGCCAGCGGCAGGTTGCCGAGCAAGCGCTCGGCGACCGCGCGGTGCGCCTGGCCGATGCCCTCGTGGGTGACGAGCAGGACGCCGACGGTCATGGCTATTCGAGCTCGCGGTGGTAGGTCAGCACGTCCTCGCGGCCGCTCGCGCGCACGTGGCGCGCGAGTTGTTCGGCCAGGTACACCGAGCGATGGCGTCCGCCCGTGCAACCGATCGCGACGGTCACGTAGCTGCGCGTGCCGCCTTCGAAATGCGGCAGCCAGGTGTCGATGAAACCGATCACCTGCGCCAGGAACAATTGCACGTCGGGCTGCGCATCGAGGTAGTCGCGTACCGCTTCATCGCGCCCGGACAGCGGCCGCAATCGCGCATCCCAGTGCGGATTCGGCAACGCGCGCGCATCGAACACGAAGTCCGCGTCGGCGGGCAGGCCGCGCCGGTAGGCGAACGACTCGAACAGCACCGACAGGCCCGGACGGACCTGCATGCCGAGTTCGGTGATGACCTGCCGGCGCAACTGGTGCACGTTGAAATCGCTGGTGTCGATCACGCGATCCGCCAATGCGCGCACCGGGGCCAGCACCCTGCGTTCGAGCGCGATGGCGTCGGCCAGCGCCAGCCCGGTGTGGCTCAGGGGATGGCGGCGCCGTGTTTCCGAATAGCGCTTGAGCAGCACGCTGTCGGCGGTGTCGAAGAACACCAGTTGGTGGTCGAAGCCGAGCGCGCCGACCGCGGACAACCACTGCGGCATCTCGGTGAGGTAGGCGTCGCGGTTGCGCACGTCGATGCCCACCGCGAGGCGCGGATGCGGGTCCTGGCCCGCCGCCACGGAGCGCACGAATTCCGGCAGCAACGCGGCGGGGAGGTTGTCGACGCAATTGAAGTCGAGATCCTCGAGCGTGCGCAGCGCAACCGACTTGCCCGCGCCCGACAATCCGCTGAGCACGATCAGCATGGGGCGCTCGGAGGCGATGGAACCGGGAACCTCTGGATGCGCGTCGTTCATGGGTCGCCACGTTGCAGGAATTGCGTATGCCGCGCGAGGAATGCCGCGCCCGGGTCGATGCCCTTGATGCGCAGGATATGCAGGCGCGCGGCGGCTTCGGTGAGCACCGCGAGGTTGCGGCCCGGCGCGACGGGCAGGGTGATCATCGGCACGTCAAGATCGAGTACGCGGCGGCTGCCGACATCGCCGGTGAGCCGGTCCATGCCATCGGCCGAGGTGTCGTGGCGCAGCCGCTGCAGGTGCACGATCAGCCGCAGGTACTTGTTCCGCTTCACCGCGGTGTCGCCGAACATCTCGCGGATGTTGAGCACGCCGAGGCCGCGCAGTTCGAGCAGGTCCTGCAGCAGTTCCGGGCAGGTGCCGTCGAGCACGTCCGGCGCGATCTGAGTGAACTGTGGTGCATCGTCGGCGATCAGGCGATGGCCGCGCGAGATCAGTTCCAGCGCGAGTTCGCTCTTGCCCGAACCCGACTCGCCGGTGATCAGCACGCCGATCGAGTAGATCTCCATGAACACGCCGTGCAGCGTCGTCTGCGGCGCGAGCACGCGCGCAAGATGGTATTGCAACAGGTTCAGCAATTCGTGGCCGCGATGCGGCGACACCCACAGCGGCGTGCCGGAATCCTCCGCGGCTTCGCGCAGGTCGGCCGGGCAGGCCTGGCCCTTGCTGAGGATCATTGCGAGCGGGCTGAAGTTGACGATCTTCTGCAGGGTTTCCCAACGCAGCTTGTTGTCGAGGCCATCGAGCCACGCCAACTCCTCGGTTCCGAGGATCTGCACGCGGTTGGGATAGATGATGTTGAGGTAACCGGCCAGCGATGGCCGGCGCGATACCGTTGCGGTCGCATCGACGACGCGATTCTCGCCGGCCTTGCCGCCGACCCAGCGCAACCCGAGCCGCTCGCGCAGCTGCTCGAACAGCTCGCGCGCGGCGATCTTGTTCACACGACCCACACGGAGGTGGGAAGTGCACCCGGGCGTCTGGAACGCCCGTAGCATTGGCGGTCGCGGCGGGGGGGGGCGACGACTGTCATGCGGTCAACCAAACGATTCGCTGCGTGCGGCACCTTCGCCGCGGTGGTGCTTGGTTTGCTTGCCCTTGTGCTTCTGCAGCAACCGATCGAGCTTGTCGACGAGCAGATCGATCGCGGCGTACATCGTGTCGGCTTCGCACTCGGCGAACAATGCCGCGCCCGGCGCGCCGATCTTGGCTTCGGCCTTGTGCAGCAACTTGGCGACGCTGAGGATCACGTGGATGTCGAGGTCGCCGTCGGAATACCGCGCGAGGCGCTCGAACTTCGCGTTGACGTAGTCACGCAATGCCACGGTGACGTCGATCTGGTGTCCGCTGGTTTCGATGCGCATGGAATTCTCCTGCTGGTGACGGTGCGGCGCCGGCGGCGCCATGTCCAGAGTCGCAAGTTTCGGCGCGGGGCGAAAGAGGCACGTTCCAGTCGATCCGGAATGCATCGTCCCGATGCCGAGAAAGCTACAGGCGCTGTCGCTCATTCGAGGTCGGGATGCGCAGCGCTTCACGGTATTTTGCCACCGTGCGGCGCGCGACGGGCACGCCACTGGTCTTGAGTTCGACCGCCAGGCGCGCGTCGGACAAGGGTTTGCGCGGGTCCTCGGCGTCCACGAGGCGGCGGATCATGGCCTGGATCGCCGTGCTGGATGCCGCACCGCCGGTTTCGTTGGCGATGCCCGACGCGAAGAAGCGCTTGAACTCGAACGTGCCGCGTGGCGTATGCAGGTATTTGCGGGTGGTCGTGCGCGAAATCGTCGATTCGTGCAGGCCGAGTTCCTCGGCGACCTCGCGCAGGGTCAGCGGGCGCATCGCCTCGGGGCCGTACTCGAGGAAACCCGACTGCTGCCGCACGATCGCCTGCGCCACGCGCAGCACCGTGTCGGCGCGTGTCTGCAGGCTCCTGATCAACCACCGCGCTTCCTGCAGCCGGCTGCGCAAATAGGTGGCGTCGTCGCGGGTGGCCTTGCCGATCAGCGCCTCGTAGTGGCGGCTGATCGCCAGGGCGGGCGTCTGCCCGCCCACCAGCGCGGCCCGCCAGACACCCGCCTGCCGGTAGGCGACGCAATCGGGCACGACGTAGTCGGGCGCCGCCGTGGCGATCTGCCCGCCCGGGCGCGGATCGAGCGAACGCAGCAGCGCGACCGCCTCGTGGACCGCGGCGGGAGTTTCGCCGAGTTGCCGCGCGACCTGGTCGGCGCCGTGTCGCGCGAGCGCTTCCAGGCACGTCGATGCGAGTTGCCGCGCGAGCCGCAGCCCGGGCGTTTCCGGCGACAGCACCGACAGCTGGACGGTCAGGCATTCGGCGAGGTTCGCACACGCCACGCCGACCGGGTCGAAGCGCTGGATGAGATGCAGCACGGCGCCGATCTCGTCGAGGTCGGCATGGATTTCCGGAAGGAGTCCTTCGCGGATCGATTCGAGCGATTCGGTCAGGTAGCCGTCGTCGCCGACCGCCTCGATCAGCGCCGCGCCGATGCTGCGCTCGCGCGTGCTCAAGTGCGTCAGGTGCAGTTGCCACAACAGGTGGTCCTGCAGCCCGTCGGGCGCCTCGGCCTGTTCGTTGTCGTTGTCCTCGGGCACACCGCCCGAATGGCTTTCATGGCTGTGCGACGGCTCCGTATCCCAGTCGGGCGCTTCGTCGGCGGACCCTTCCTCGGCGGTCTGTGCAGTGACGGCGTCGGTCTGCGCATTGGTGTCGGCGACATTGGCCGCGGTGTCGGCAACGGCCGGCGCGTCGTCGCTGTCGCCGGCCTCCTCGGCGCGCTCGAGCAACGGATTGCTTTCGAGGGCAAGGTTGATCTCGCTTTCGAGCTCGGCAGCCGACAGCGTGAGCAAGTGGATCGCCTGGCGCAGCTGCGGCGTCAGCGTGAGCTGTTGGCCGAGTTTGGTGGACAGGCTGACTTTCATCGCGCACGGCTTCCACGGCGCAGTTGGCGTCTGCGTTTGCGAACCATTCGAGTCGCTGGCGCGGTCAGAGCCGGAATTCTTCGCCGAGGTAAACCCGGCGTACGTCCGGGTTGGCGAGGATTTCTTCCGGCGCGCCCTGCGTCAGCACGCTCCCGGCATTGAGGATATACGCGCGGTCGCAGATTCCCAAGGTCTCGCGCACGTTGTGGTCGGTGATCAGTACCCCGATGCCTTTCGCCTTGAGCTGGCGCACGATCTTCTGGATCTCGCCGACCGAGATCGGGTCGACGCCGGCGAAGGGTTCGTCGAGCAGCATCAGCCTGGGTTTGCCCGCCAGCGCGCGGGCGATTTCGGTGCGCCGCCGCTCGCCGCCTGACAGGCTGGCGCCCATCTGGCCGGCGACGTGCGCCACCTGCAATTCATCGAGCAGGCTTTCCAGCTCGCGTTCGCGGCCCGCGGCATCGAGGTCCTGGCGCAATTCGAGCACCGCACGGATGTTGTCGGCCACGCTCAGGCGGCGGAATACCGACGGTTCCTGCGGCAGATAACCCATGCCGAGGCGCGCGCGCGCGTGCATCGGCAGGCCGGTGATGTCCGTGCCGTCGAGCGCGATGCGGCCTTGGTCGGCCGGCACGAGGCCGACGATCATGTAGAAACAGGTGGTCTTGCCGGCGCCGTTCGGGCCGAGCAGGCCGACCACTTCGCCGGCGTCCAGCGTCAACGCGAAATCGGAGACGACCGTACGCGCCTTGTAGCGCTTGGACAGGCCCGACGCGACCAGCATCAGGGGGTCTTGCCGGAAGGCAGGTCGGGTGGTGGGACGGCGGGTGTTTCCGGGACGGGCTTCTTCGATTTGTCCGGGCTGGCAGTCGCCGCCTTCGGCTTGGGCAGGATGTGCATCGACA
>Ga0157375_10005237_pt1 | contig 11255 bp, 9 predicted proteins | sample M35metaG_FD_115311 | JGI IMG/M metagenome (GOLD analysis project Ga0157375, IMG submission 115311) | Miscanthus rhizosphere microbial communities from Kellogg Biological Station, Michigan, USA - M3-5 metaG | ecosystem: Host-associated > Plants > Roots > Rhizosphere > Soil | place: USA: Michigan...
CTGGAAGCACACGCCGATCAAGCTCAGCCGATCACGCAGGGATTTGAATTGTAGGCTGCGGCACGAGCCGCGCGTCCAAGTCATCCTTCGTCCGCCAAAACCGCTCATCGGCAGCAGGATCGGTTGAAGATCGTCATCGATTGCGATGACAGTCGGATGCTCACAGGGCAAGTACAAAAGACAGAATGGTGGCATCACGCTATGGAACAGAAAACTGACAAACTTTGTGACGTCGTAGGAGTCGGAATCGGACCTTTCAATCTCAGCGTCGCGGCCTTGCTCGATCCATTTCGAGAGCTGGACGTTCGCTTCTTCGAACGTGAGAAGGAGTTTCAATGGCATCCCGGTCTCTTGTTTCCGGAGGCAAATATTCAGGTCTCTTTTCTGAAGGACCTGGTAACTCCGGCCAACCCGACGAGCGCCTATTCATTTCTCAATTTCCTGTTCGTCACCAAACGGCTCTACCGTTTTATCAATGCGAATTTTTCGCGCGTGACTCGAATGGAGTTCAATCAATATCTGCGCTGGGTCTGCGGTCAGCTACCATCCCTCGAATTCAACCGGAAAGTAGAGGCGGTCTCATTCGATGGACGGGCGCTGGTTGTGGACCTCGGCGACGAGCTCGTAAGAACGAAGAACGTCGTGTTGGGATCGGGACTGGTCCCGAGAATCCCCGAGTGTACCCGGCCATATATTGGCGATACGGTGGTGCCCGCCACTCGATATCTGAAACTCAATTTACAAACCGCCGGCCGCCGGATCGCGGTGGTGGGGGGCGGCCAGACCGGCGCCGAAGTTATCAATCATTTGCTCAGCCATGACCCTCCGCGCGAGTTGATCTGGATCTCTCGTCGCGCGAACTTCCTGCCCCTGGATGAGTCTCCATTTACCAACGAACTGTTTACTCCAAACTACAGCGATTATTTCTACCGGTTGCCACCCGAAGAACGAGCGACATTGCTGGGTGAACAAAAGTTATCGAGCGACGGGATCGCCGGCAACCTGTTGGAATTGATCTATCGCCGGCTCTACGAACTGGAATTCCTCAACGGTCATGGGCGTGCATATAGTCTCTACATCAACCACGAACTAGTGAAGATGCAGCCGCAGGGTCAAGGCTGGGCCCTGAGTCTGCGAGACCGGGTCCGCGATCACCATGAGACAGTTAATGCCGACCTCCTCATTCTCTGCACCGGCTCGGAATACAGGATGTCTCCCTATCTGGAACCGTTGAGTGACCGGCTCATCTGGGAGCACGGCGGTTATCGCACCAACGACGATTTTTCCATCGAGTGGGATGGGCCAAAGTCACTCAAGATCTACGCTCAGAATGCCGCCCGCCATTGCCGTGGGGTCGCGGATCCGAATCTGAGTCTGATGGCGTGGCGTAGCGCGTCCATTGTCAACAGCCTGGTTGGAGAATGCGTTTACAACATAGATGACAACAATTCCGTCTTCGAATGGCAACCGCTGGCAGTGGCCGCAAGTTAGGAAGAGGTTACTGATGATTGATGAACCGAGAATCGCAACGGCCCCGAAACTCCCGCTTCGCGAGGTTGAAGATGCTGCCGCCGGTTTGCAAATCTTTGAGGTTATTCTGGATTCGTCGGGTACGTCAGTCGCTCCATTCAAGGCGGCGTGCTTCACTGTCGAGCCCGGATGCACTACGCCAGTCGATAGTCATTCGATGCGTGAGATTTGGCTCGTTACCGATGGATCGGGTGAGCTGATCTACGACGGTAAAACGGTGCCGGTGCGCAAGTCGGATATTGTTTACTTCGAACCACCGAAACCGCATCAGGTGCGGAATGACGGAACCGCCTCGCTGATCATCTTTTCCGTCTGGTGGGACGCCCCGGTTGAATCAGATGACTATTAAGAAAATCCTATTCACGGATCCCGTCGACCCGCTACAACGAGAATTGCTACTTCTGTATCTCGAAGCATCGGATGCGCGCGTCTTTTGTCTCGCAGGAACGGAAGGTAGCGAACGTTTAAAGATCGAAATCTTCGCGGGGTTCGCGGGGTTCGTTTCGGCGGATCAACTGCGAGAGCTTGCCTTGGACGAAGTTTGGCACTCGGCCAGGCCCGGTGTGCGAGTAGATGAGCACTCACAGGATATTCGCCAGCTATTGAAGGCGATTGTGAGAGCCGGAATCCCGGTGATCAATTACCTTGCGACTGAGGAACTAAGTTGGGAAATCATGAAGGCCGCGGTACTCCTGCATTCGTCCGAGCCATCGCACCTCGCGGTTGATTTGGACCGGGAAATCGAGTCGGAATTTTTGATGGCCAGGGACCCATCAGGTCTCGGCTATCGAATCTTCAAGCCTCAGAATCTGATTGATGCGCGCGGAAATTTCCCGTACCCGCAGGCAAACAAACTTTATAACCTGCTCGCCGAGATCGTCAGTCTCAAGCAAGAGGTCGAGGACAAGTCTGATGGTTATTTCTCTCGCCAGCGTTTACGGATAGATGGAACGATCTCTCTTCCGCTTCTGAGCCTCACGCAAGCGGCGGCGGCAATTTTCAAGATCGCTGCTAAAGATACGACGCTGAATGGTTCGTACGGCATCGCTGGTGCATCAGGCGTTACGCTGGCGGATTTTCTGGATCCGCTTTCGGAAAGTTTGGGAGTTAAGATCGACCCGCAATCAGAGAGCGCCAGGTTCAATCCAATTGATCTGCTTTTGGACGATCGCATAAGTCTGGCCCGGTTTCTGTCAGATGCGACGCCGGGTCTGGTGCGCTTTTCCGAGATCGAAGCCAACCTCCCGGGCAACGATCTAATCATTCGTTCCTTCACGAGCGCTTACTCGGAGCAGAAGTGTAAAGAGGCCGGCCGAATCGAACGGGCAAGGCAAGCTTTGCAGCAGCGGACAAGCGAAAAAGGGAATGCCGACCCTTTGTGCTACTACGTCGGGGGATCAGGCGAACGGACGATCGTGATTGTTAATGCCTACGGCCAGGGATTGACCTATTGGACCAAGCTGGTGGCCGATCTGGTTGAGAACTTTCGCGTCATCATCTGGCTCCCGCGCAGCAGCCGGCATGACACAGTGGGAGTGATCAAATCCTATCCAGTGGGGGATCATCGAGAGGACTTGAAAGAGCTGCTGACTTGCGAGCAGGTACGCAAAGCCGAGTTTGTGGGTTGGTGCACTGGACCGAAATTGATCCTGGACTACTATAACGCCCACCCTGATGATGTCGCTTCGATGATCTTCCTCGGCGCGACTTTCAAAGATTGGCCCAGTCAGCCTCACTCGGACACGGAATACGAGAAAAGTCTGGCGCCTTTGCTGAAGATGGTCCATCAGCGGCCGCAACTGGCCGCACCGCTGATCGATTCTTTACGAAAAGTTCTGCTCGCCAGGAATGGAGATAGCCGGCGCCTCGACGCCGACAATCCAAACTCTTACAAAGACGTAATGAAGATGTTGGGCACTCCCTGTTCGGCCCTCAAACAAGCGGTCGTCGAGCCGCTGTTGAGCGAAGCGAGCGTCATCAGTTATTCGGAACAGCTGCTTGACTTTTGGAATCATGATGTCACGACGCTGTTTGAAGGAGTCCGCGTTCCGGTTCTGTTTATCAGTGGCGAGTGCGACCAAATTGCCAACCCGCAAATGGCGCAGGCTGCCGCGCAAATGATTCCTGGCGCAAAGCGTTTGGAAGTGGGAGGTGGGTCTCATTATTTGCTGTATGAAAGATCCTCACTGACAAGTGGTTTGCTTGACCTCTTCTTGCGGAATTGTCAAAGCGCTCAATTGGTGGCGGGGGCCGCCGTGCAATAGCATGTCGATGCGAAAAGAAAGCAGTCGCGATATTCAATGGGTGAGAAGCCCGAAGCCGAATTCTCGAGCGGTGCTGCGCCTTTTCTGCTTCCCCTACGCTGGGGGCAGCGATCTCACTTTCCGCACCTGGCCCCTGGAGCTGCCGGCAGCTGTCGAAGTCTGCGGTATCCAATTACCAGGCCACGGCAATCGTTTGCGGGAAGCACTCATCGATCGCATCGAACCGCTTGTCGACGCCCTGACTCCGATGCTTGTTCCTTATATGGACCGCCCGTCTGCATTCTTTGGTCATAGCATGGGGGCATTGATTGCTTTTGAGGTTGCGCGGCGGTTGCGCCGCGATTGCGGCCCTGAACCGGAATACCTTTTCGTGTCAGGAAGGCCTGCGCCGCAATTACCTGATCCGGAGCGACGCACTTATGACTTATCCGAGCCGGAATTTCTGGAAGAACTGCGCCGGCTGAACGGCACCCCGCAAGAGGTGCTCGAACATCCGGAACTGCTCCAGTTAACGCTTCCGATAATTCGGGCCGATTTTGCCTTGTGCCAAAACTATCGTTATGCGCCGGGTGCCCGCCTGGATTATCCAATTTTTGCCTTCGGTGGAGTGGACGATCAGGAAGTGAGCCCTGAACAACTGCGGGCCTGGGGCGATCAGACCACCGCATCATTTTCGCAGCGGATGTTGCCCGGTGATCATTTTTTTCTCATTTCGGCCAGGGCGGTTTTAGTAAAGACTTTGTCAGGCGCGCTCAAACAACTTTTCATGAGACAAAACGCATTAATCGGCTGGCCCCTCGGCTTTTGAACTCGCTCCGATGAATGCTAATCACCGCCGTGGTCCGTCCGATCCGGCAAAGAGGAGAAATCAAATGACTACAGGCAAAACGACTGGTGGGAGCCTCCTGGAAACAATGTGGCAGGATGTGCGGTACGCTATGCGGCTGTTGTTCAAGAGTAAGGCGTTTACCGCCGCCGCTGTGTTGTCATTGGCGCTGGGAATCGGAGCGAATACAGCAATCTTCAGCGTAGTCAACTCCGTCTTTCTCCGTCCCTTGGCATTTCCGCAAGCGGACCAACTGGTCAACGTCTGGGCAACGGCCCCGGAGCGCGGCGTACGTCTAACTGGAGATTCCTTTCCTAAGTTTCGGCAATTTCAGGAACAGCAACAGGTTTTCTCAGCGATGGCCGCGCAGGTCGGAGCTTCATTTACCTTGACGGGCCAGGGTGACCCGGCTCTGATCCAAGGAGCGCGGGTTTCGAGTCAATTCTTTCGCACGCTCGGTGTCAGGACACAACTCGGACGTGAATTCCTGCCGGAGGAAGACCGGCCCGGTGGGGCGCCCGTCGCAATGATCAGCAACACTTGTTGGCAGCGGCGTTTTGGGGGCCAACCAATCCTGGGCAAGGTTCTTGATCTGGATGGAGTGTCTTACTCCGTGATCGGTGTCATGTCCCCGGAACTCGCGTTTCCATATGAAGACGTTGAAGTATGGGTGCCCCGCGTCGGCGAAATTCCCGACCTGCCTCCCGAACAAATCGAGCGCGGCTCGGGTTATCTGCAAGTAATTGCTCGACTGAAACCCGGAGTCGCAATCCCCCAGGCGCAAGGAGCCCTTTCGACGATTGCCGAACGTTACAAACAGGCGTATTCGGGGAATGTTGACGCGAGCTTTGGTGTGGTCGTGCGATCATTTAAAGATAACTGGCTCGCGAGCAGTCGCTCGACCTTCTACATCATATTCGGAGCAGTCGCCTTTGTGCTTCTGATTGCCTGCGGCAATGTCGCCGCGTTGATGCTTGCGCGATTCAGTAGACGCAGTAGGGAGATCGCAGTGCGGGCGGTGCTTGGCGCCGGACGGACTCGGATTATCCGTCAGTTCCTGACTGAAAGCATCATCCTTGGGCTGATTGGCGGAATACTCGGCGGCTTGCTGGGCGTGGTAGGCGTGCGTTTGATCGTTAGTTTTGGAGAGGACTTTATTCCGCGGGCTCAGGAAATAAAACTGGACTACAAGGTCTTATTGTTCACGCTTGGCATCTCGCTGATAACTGGCATGTTGATCGGCCTCGTTCCGGCCATTCAAACGTCACGGACCGACCTGAACTCGACTCTTAAGGACACCAGCCGAAGCACAACCGGGGGCGTTGAACGAATGCGGTTACGCAAGCTCCTGGTGGTGAGCGAAATAGCTCTCTCGATGATACTTTTGATCGGGGCAAGTCTCCTCGTCATTAGCTTCATTCGCTTGTACTCGGTTAAGTTGGGATTCGAACCCAACAACTTGTCCGTCATATATCTGGATCTGCCCGCGACCAAATACGGCGATCCGTTAAAGCGAACGGCTTTCAGCAATCAATTGATCGAACGGCTCAATGCCACGCCCGGCGTGAAAGCCTCCGCAGCCGCCGACAGCTTGCCTGTTTCGGGTACGAACAGCACTGTGTATGCGGTGATTGGTCAAACAATTCCAGAGGTCTCGAAACGCCCACTTACCGATCTCGCTTCAGTAAGTCCCACGTACTTTGGGGCCATGAATATCCCGCTGCTGGCTGGCCGGAACTTCGGCGACAACGACAGGTTGGACTCTGCCAAAGTTATCATTATTAGTAAGACGCTGGCTCAACACGTGTTTGCGGGTCAAAATCCAATCGGGCAGCAAATGATCGTCGGGTCGCGGAACAACGATCCGCGCCAGATAATCGGGGTGGCTGGCGATGTACGGCCTTCCGTCGCTGAAGATCCGCGCGACCATGTCTATGTGCCGCTACAACAGCGGTCGGTCGCCTCGCTCGCAGTCGTAGTACGCAGCGCGGGAGATCCGCAGAGTGCGGTCCCTATGATTCGTGAAGCCCTTCGATCTGTCGATAGCAATCAGCCGATTACTGCCACCATGACGATGCAGCAATTGATCGACCGTTCTGTCAGCGGTCGACGATTAAGCATGCTGCTAATGAGTCTTTTCGCCGGGCTGGCGATGTTCATGGCGGCGATTGGCCTATCGGCGACAATCTCCTATACCGTTTCCGAGCGCACAAACGAAATCGGTATTCGAATGGCTCTCGGAGCGCATAAGCTTAATATTTTGGGTTTGATTATGCGGCAGGCAATCCTCCTCACGATTATCGGGATCGTGATTGGTTTGGTAGGTGCATATGCGTTGACAAAACTGTTGACTAGTATGTTGTTTGGGGTCACGGCCACCGAGCCCACCACCTTTCTCCTGGTGGCTGCGGGGCTCGGAATCATTGCCCTGTTGGCTTGCTACCTGCCGGCACGCCGCGCGACAAAGATCGAACCGATGAACGCATTGCGATACGAATAGTCGTGGTCCAATGATGGCCCGCGTCGTCCAGGTCATCTCTGCTGGATATTAACGACGCCGGTTGCGACGAAACGGAGATGCGGCACAAAAGGCACGACCGCCAGCGCGACCGACGAGGCCGCTACGATCGCGAAGCTCAATGAGTCGAACGTTAGCGCGAGAAACGTCAGGTAGACAAAGGATGAGATCAAGACGACCGTTGGGACCGCGCAAATGCTAATGACACCGAGTCGCAATGGTAATCGGCGGGCTGGCACTGGATGCCGGAACACCGCCGCCAACGCCAGCGTGTTAAATATGAGCGGCCAGACAAACAGGTAACTGCTGCCCTTGAGAAACAGGCTGGTGAGCACTGTCATAAGAAGCCATCCGCACGAGCCTCCAATTGCCGCTTCAATCGCGGAAGCTGTTTTACCTGACCTGAGATAGACGATTGAAGTAACAACGACAATTCCGATAACGGAGAGTCCCAACAGCAAGCGATCATGGCTGGAACTACTAAGTGAGCGTGACAAGATATCTCCGATCCAGCGGATCAACATCACCAACAGACACGAAATCGCAATACTCAATAGTAAAGCTCTGAAGCCGGATGCGACTCCTTTCATGGCCAATCGTTGATTGGAAATGCCGAGGACGACATAGGTCAGAAACAAAACCATCGCCAGGCACGCAAACGGAATTGCGAGAGTCATTGGATAGACAATCATGGTCGAACGAAACAGGTTGAAGTAGATCGCATCGCCAGCCCTCACGTTAGTTAAATCCAAATTGGCAAAATGCTGCGTTAACGCCAGGGCATAGGAGCCGTGATGCTGGAGACTACGTTCATCGAGGTTCGCAAGATTGTCGCTAGGCGTGTGATAGTACTGAGATCCATCAATGAACGCGAAGTTCAAGCCGGCAAACCCCGCCTCTTTAAAAACGGTCAAGTCAGTATCATTTGGCAGGAACTTGTAGACGTCGTAGGCGAATGAGTTTGCTACCGGATGTGGGACGGCCTTTGCAAATTCCCTGATGAGCCAACCGTTTTCGCTGCCAGTCTCGAACAATATGGAGGGGCCTTTGACTCCCCGAGCTTCGAAATTGAGGACGAGGGCCACGTCTTTGGCCCAGGGATGTTGATACACAAACGCCGCGGCCCCGAGTTTTCCAATCTCTTCGCCGTCGGAAAAAAGAAAGATGACATCGTTATTCAACGGGGCTCGGGACTTTAACGCGCGAATAGTCTCGATCATCATCGCCACCGCCGCGCCGTCATCACTAGCGCCCGGAGCTTCGGCAACCGTGTCGTAGTGTCCGTCGAGAAGCACTGCTTTCCCGTTCTGTATCCCTCTCAGTCTGGCGACGATATTGCTGATCGAGGTTAGTTCCTGCACTTCCGGTTTGAGCCCAAGCGCTGCCAACTGACTCAGAATGTACTTCCTGACTTCGGTCTGTGCCGGTGAACCTGTTGGATGAGGAGTCTGCGAGATCGCGATGAGGTGCTTCATTGCTCGAGCACTCGAGAATTCAGTTGGCGAGGCATTGGACGGCACGGGATCCGGAGGAAACAGCGTGGCCACCGAAACAAAGATTAGACTGCCGATGAATAGAATGACCGCCACGGCAATCCTGATTCTGGTCCCAAGCCGTGCGGGCGGCGACGCTGGTTCCTTTACTGCGGCTGTGTTCATCAACTGATCCTGCTGAGTTAAAGCTCATGATTATAGACTGCCATTGCCATCTTGCCAGCAGTAAGGTTTTGCCGCCTCCGTTCTTCGATGCCTGGTCGCGGACCATTCAAGCGAATCTGCCCCACCATCTTGATCCGAGTCAGGCGAGCCGGGTCGGACAACTGTTGCGCGATCTAAATGAGGATCCGCAATCACTGAAACTGATCGGGGAGATGGAGGCTGCGGGAATTGACTTGGCGGTTCTTCTCGTGATCGATTTCGGAGTCGTCTACAAAGATCTCGAAATGACGATCGAAGAGCTCCATCTGGAACACCGGAAATTGCTCGAGCGGTCTAAGCGATTCGTGGCTTTTTCAAATGTCGATCCCCGCCGCGGTAGGGAGGGCCTGGATTTGTTTGAAAAAGCAGTCACCGATTGGGGCTTCGTTGGTCTCAAGGTCTACGCGCCCTGCGGTTATTCTCCGAGCGATAAGCGGATGTTTCCTTTTTACGAAATATGCAGCCAAAGGAAGTTGCCGGTACTAACTCATGTTGGCCCATCGTCCGCTTCGTTGTCGTTCAAACACACCAGTCCGATCAGCGTGGATGACGCGGCTCTAAATTTCCCTAATGTCAATTTCATCCTTGGACATGCCGGAGTCACTCTTCACCGCCAGGCTGCCCGCATGGCCCAATACAGGCCTAACATCTACCTGGACCTTTCCGGTTTCCAGGCTGAAGCACTGAGAGGTCAGTTCAAAAATATCCTCAAGTGGCACATCTCGAGAGGCCTGAGCCGGAGATTGTTGTTCGGAACGGACTGGCCGATTCATCGATTCTGGGGTTCCCAACAGCGGTGGGTAAACGAAATTAAGGATTGCGAGAAAGAAGGCATCCTTTTGGCGGAGGACGCTGACAATATCCTTTCCGCCAATATGAAATCGCTCTTGGGCAGTTTCCAGTAGGTTTGGAGTTTTCGATTTACAGTAGCGAGGTGCAATGAACCAAGTGGCATTGAATGAAAATCAATTAGCGGCGAAGCAGATCCTGAGCGAGCTTTGTCGAAAGAATCTTAATCACGACTATCTGGCGGGCGAGATGAAGCTCTTCGAGGATTTGGGAGTTGACTCACTGCAATTCATTCGCCTGATTCTCGAAGTGGAAACCCGAGCAGGACGAAAGATTTTCGATGTGGAAACCATCGCCAATCTTAAGACGGTCAACGATCTTTACGGGTTGCTGGCAACGGTCTGAAACCGGTTCTTTGTCTGGAGGCACTGTGATGCCCGAGTTTGATCTGGTGGTGATCGGAGCCGGTATAGTCGGCACGTTTGCCGCTTATCTGGCCCGTCAGCAACGAGCTGAGTGGCGCATCCTCCTTGTTGATCGCTCGCTGGTTGGAGCAGGCGCTACGCAATACTCGGTGGGACTCGATATTCCTTATGGCCGCAATGATTCTCAAAAGCATTATTCCCGGCTGAGCGCGACGATCTATCGTGACTTGAAAACCAGCATCCCGGAACTTCCGATTTATGAACTGCCGTTTTTTGGAGTCGTCGAAAGGGAGAAGGTAAACGGAACCTATGCTGGATTCACTAAGGACGGCATTCGTAACGCCAGTGAATCGGAGCAGGCGCAATTGCACGAGAGTTATCCAGACCTCACGATTTACGAGAACCAGGTCTTATTAACTGGCTGCACTGCATGCTACGGCTTCCCACAACTGATCGTCAGGGCTCTGGTGAGCCGTCTCAAAGAAGGACCGTTGACTGAATGCTGGGAAGGAGTCGAGATTCACACCGTTCAAGCCGGCGGGGAGGGAGTTTTGCTGGCAACGAACGATGGCCGGTCGATTTCGGCGCGCCGGGTCCTGGTCGCAACTGGCCCCTGGCTGCTGCATGGACCAGGCGACGGTGTGGCCCGGGATACCGGCGTACGGATCAAGAAGGTGGCAGCCCTTCACGTCAATCGATGTCCAATTGCCAAAGATCCCGTCGTGGTCTTTTTTGATGAAGACGCATTTCTGCTTCCCGTGACGCAGCGCCAGGAATGGATTTTTAGTTTTACTTCCGAAGAGTGGGACTGTACACCGGAAGTTTCGCGCTTGAGGATCAGTAAAGCGGACCGGGACTCCGCGCTCGCCATTCTCAACCGATACTGCCGCTCATTTGTTGACTATTGTCACGGCGGCCGCGTCTTCTGCGATGCCTACAGTCGAGACCGCGTTCCGCTTGTGACCCGGGTCTCCGAACGCACTGATTTTGTGATAGCGGGCGCATGCTCCGGCTCCGGCTACCGGCTGGCTCCGGGCATTGCCCTTGAAGCCCTGTCGCAACTTTCCTGATTTCAAATCAAGACGAAAAGGACTGGTTATGAAGATATTAGTTTCAGCTCCGCCGCCAACGGCAAACGGCGATCTACATGTGGGGCATCTCTCGGGTCCGTTCCTGAGGGCGGACATACTCCATCGGTATTACAGA
>Ga0157375_10005238_pt1 | contig 11252 bp, 10 predicted proteins | sample M35metaG_FD_115311 | JGI IMG/M metagenome (GOLD analysis project Ga0157375, IMG submission 115311) | Miscanthus rhizosphere microbial communities from Kellogg Biological Station, Michigan, USA - M3-5 metaG | ecosystem: Host-associated > Plants > Roots > Rhizosphere > Soil | place: USA: Michigan...
CCTCCATCGGGCGCTCGCCATGCACCGCTGATCGCCAGGGGGGCTGGATCACGGGCATGTTGGCGACATGAAAACACCGCTCGCGCGCATCATTTGTCGCGCGGCTTGCCGAATAAACCGACGCATGGAGGGCCTGGCGCGATCAAGCTCAGCCACGTTCCTGCAGGCTTGTTTTGACGAAACTCACGCCGGCCCGTAATCTTCGCGAGCTTGCTGGAAAATGGACCTGTCGTCGCGATCTTCCGAACAATTTGCAATTTTCGCAGTCTGCCGAAAAATCTTGTCACTTGTTGATACTTCCGGAGAGATCAACCTTTAGCATCTTGTCATCGTGACCTCTCCTGTGGACCTGACCGACCTGCAGAGGCTCGCGCAGGCGAGGCGACGCTGCGCCGTCAAAATTCTTGAGCTCTACAAAATGGCTAACGCAGGCCATATCGGGACCTCGCTGAGTTGCCTCGAGATTTTGGTCGATCTTTGTTTCGGCCGAATGGAAGGGGAGGATGTCCTTGTGCTTTCCAAAGGTCACGCCGCGGCTGCACTCTATACAACGCTTTCATTGTCGGACCGATTGCCGGAGACAGAACTCTCTACTTTCTACAAGGATGGCACGGTTCTGTCCGCCCACCCCCCGTGTTCAGGCACCATTGGGGCCATCCCATTCGGGACCGGCAGTCTTGGTCATGGTTTGGGTCTCGCCTGCGGGATTGCGTTTTCGTGCCGTTTCACCGGGAAATCATTCAAGGTTTTTGCAGTGTTGTCAGACGGCGATTGCAATGAAGGGTCTACTTGGGAGGCCGTGTTGTTCGCCAGTCAGCAGAGGCTATCCGCCTTGACGGTTGTCGTCGACTTGAACGGTGTCCAAGGAATTGGGTATACAAAGGATATTCTCAATCTGGAGCCTATCGTCGATAAGTGGAAATCATTCGGCTTCGCAGTTGCGGTTGCTGAAGACGGCAACGACTTCGCTGGTCTTGCTCGCGCCCACGAGGTGGTAAAGAACTCGGACGCGCCGCGCTGCATCATCGCCCGAACCGTCAAAGGTCACGGAATCTCCTACATGGAGAACCGTGTGGAATGGCATTATTTACCGATGACAGATGAGCACTACGCCCAGGCTTTATCCGAAGTTGCAGATGCCGGGCTAGACTAACCTTTCCTTGGGACCTCCGTGCGTAAGGAATTTTCAAGTTGGATCGAGGACTTTGGTCGAAATGAGAGCCGTTTCATCTTCCTTACCGGCGATCTTGGTTTTGGAGCGCTGGAGAACGTGCAGAGAGCGCTACAGGAACGTTTTGTGAACATGGGCGTCTGCGAGCAGAACATGATATCGGTGGCTGCGGGCCTTGCTCAGCAGGGGCTTCTGCCCCTATGCTACAGCATAGCGCCCTTTGCGGTATTCAGGCCCTATGAGCAGATTCGAGTGGATCTGGCCTTGCACCAAATGAACGTCAAGATCGTAGGCAACGGCGGCGGTTACGGCTACGGGATCATGGGAGCGACTCATCATGCTATTGAGGACATCGCTGTCCTGTCTGCTTTGCCGCACTTCGCTTGCTTCGTCCCGCTTTGCAATTCGGATGTAGATGGCGCATGCGCCGCGCTTTTCCGACATGTCGGGCCTTGCTACCTGAGGCTAGGTTTTGGGGTGTGGCCGGCGGATGCAGGAGAGCTAGAGGAGTTCAAGCCCATCAGGAAGCTGACCGGCAGCCGCCTGGCGCGCCCGAAGGCGACGATCGTTGGCCTCGGGCCTGTTCTGCTGAACGTCCTTCCCTGGATATTGGAAAGGGCTGAGACAGATGTTTTCGCTGTCTCTCAAATGCCGCTGATCGATCTTTCGGATGAATTACTGGCGAGTCTCCAAGCCACCGGATTGCTATGGGTAATAGAAGAGCATGGAGCTCGAGGAGGCTTAGGGGAACACCTGGCCGCGCGTGTGGCGCAACAAGGAGTTGCATTCCGCCTCCATCACACATATGCGGTCGGCTATCCCGATGGTCTGTATGGCAGCCAATCATACCACCAAAGTCGCTCGGGTCTTGATCCCATATCATTGCAAGAAACATTTCAGCGGTTGTCCTGTTAGATACTGCAAATATCTCTTAACATGACGCATCAAGTCGGCGACCTTTGCTCGGACACGTGGACTACAACGGATCGCGAGGAGGTTCAGAAGCTTCCCGGCCCGATTTGGGTCATAGGTGCTTCAGGTTTTGTCGGCGCCAAGCTCTTCTTCTCGATCGCTCGAATCCGATCCGACGTTTTTGGGGTCTCAGATCTCATTGAAAACAGTTGGCGCCTGCTGCACTCCCCTTATGACCGCCGGATAACTTGTGACATTACCCGAATGCAGGATGTAACTGCCGCCGTGCGAAAACATCGGCCTAGGACTATCTTTAATTTGGCCGCATACGGCGGCTACGAGCGGCAGGATGCAGCGGCTCAAATTCATACGGTCAATTATCTGGGCACGCTCAATCTGGTGACGGCGCTGCGCGACGTTGGGTGTGATGCGTTCGTTCAAGCAGGCACGTCTTCGGAATATGGGCTGAACTGCGCAGGCCCGGACGAGTCGGCATCGCTGGAGCCTAATAGCAATTACGCTGTCTCGAAGGTGGCGATAAGTTACCTCATGAGTTATTACGGTCGATTGGAGAATTTTCCTTGCACGCACCTGCGGATTTACTCGGTCTATGGACCTTGGGAGGAACGTGATCGCCTCGTGCCCCGCCTAATCAGCATGGGACTGCAAGGGCGCTACCCGCCACTCGTCGATCCTCATATCTCTCGCGATTTTGTTTACGTTGATGATTGCACGAGGGCTTTTGTGCGCGCGGCGCTCACTACCTGCCGCTCGATGCCTGGACAGATATTCAATATAGCCACAGGTGTTAAGACATCGCTCGGCGAAGTCGCATTGCTGGTGCGTACCATGTTCAGCATACCGGAGGAGCCAGAGTTCGGGTCGATGCCAAATCGCCGGTGGGATCTTTCGAACTGGTTTGGCGATCCCCGGCTGGCTCATGAAAAGTTGGGCTGGACGCACAGACACAGCCTGGAGGACGGGCTCCGGCTCACCGCGGAATGGGAACGCCTTGCGGATTCGAAGATCCGTTTCGGTGTCTTGCCACGGAAACGGGAACGCCTCTCGGCTATTATCGCATGTTATAGGGATGAGCAGGCGATTCCCATCATGCACGAGCGCCTAACGCAAGTTTTCGCACAACTAGGCGTAGATTATGAGATCATTTTTGTTAACGATTGCAGTCCGGAGAATGATGAAGGCGTTATCCGCCAACTGTGTGACAAGGATTCCCATGTAATCGGCATTTCCCATTCGCGGAATTTTGGCTCTCAAAGTGCCTTTCTGAGCGGAATGGAGATCGCGACCGGTGACGCAGTTATTCTCTTGGATGGCGACCTTCAGGATCCGCCGGCGATGATTGAAGCTTTCTATCCCCAGTGGAAACAGGGATATGAAGTGGTTTACGGAATACGTATCAAGCGCCAGGCTTCGTGGTATATGCAGATGCTTTACAAGGCGTTTTACCGCGTTTTCAAGCATCTTTCGGAGGTCGAAATGCCACTTGATGCTGGCGACTTTTCCCTGATCGATCGAAAGGTGGTCGAGCACTTGCTCCGTTTTCGCGAGCGCGATCTGTTTGTCCGCGGCTTGCGAGCCTGGATCGGTTTCGCGCAGGTGGGGGTCCCGTATACGCGTCCGGAACGCATGTTTGGGAAAAGTACGAACAAATTTTTGAAGAATGTCTGGTGGGCCAAGAAGGGCATATTTTCATTCAGTCTCAAACCGCTCCATTACATTCAGCAATTTGGCCTCCTCATTTTAGCCTTCAGCATCGCGCTCGCGGTATTCTACCTGTTTAACTATGTGTTCAATCCAGCGTCACGGGTGCGAGGCATCACGACAATTATATTGCTTATCCTGGGCTTGAGCGGGGTTCAGCTTCTTTCGCTCAGCGTTCTAGGCGATTACCTTGGCAAAGTGCTCGAGGAGACAAAGGCCCGTCCTCGCTTCATCCGTTCGAAAATAATCAGGGGTGCCAATACCATCAGCTCTCAGAGGGAAATCGAGTTACTGATCAAGGAGTGCAGAGAAACTGCGACAGCACGCAGCGACGTCAAGTATACTTGACCAAGGCGGATTTAATCAGGCTTATCATCTGTAGCTTGCGATGAGTCGACTTTGCAACACGATACGTCATGCTTCACAAGCCCATGGCTGAGAAGCGATCTCGCAACGATAAGAACCGGGAGAGATCGGTTCCATCCACAAGATTAGATCTACCAGTGAAGAGCACTGAGACAATGTCTGTGGCAGCACTGGAGTTTGTCGGCGCTGGTGCAGTCTTTCTTATTGCCGTTCTCCTTTACTGCTGCACGCTGGCTCCAACCGTTACACTTATCGACAGTGGCGAATTGATAGTGGTCGCTCACGGCCTTGGGGTCGCGCACCCGCCCGGCGTTCCTCTTTGGACGATGCTGGCCCATCTTGCATCGCTGGTGCCGTTGGGAAACGTTGCGGAGCGAATCAATTTTTCGTCCGCTCTTTTCGCAGCGCTGGCTTCCGCAATGCTCACTTTGGTGGTGGCGGAGTTAATGACCACCGTTGCATATCCCCCTCCTGGGAAGAAAGGCGCACAAGGTAGGAAGAAGGCAGGCGATCCCAGTATTGACCACCTTTTGGTGTTTGGCCCTGCGCTCGGTGCGGGCTTGCTCACGGCATTTTCGCGGACGCTCTGGTCCTACGCGACCATCACCGAGGTCTATGCTCTCAACACGCTGTTAATCGCCACCGTTTTCTTTCTGATGCTTCGGTGGCGGCGGCTCGTGACGCAGACAATCTTGTCGACGCGTCTTCACACGGGCGCGGCCGTCACGAAGCACGACAGGTGGCTGTATGTTGCTGCGGCTGTATTTGGCTTGGCGCTGGGCGATCATCACGTCACCGTGGGGCTGACGCTTCCGGCTTTGGCCGTCTTCGTTTACAGGACGCAGGGCCTGAAATTCTTTACGAGTCGCCGGCTGGCGTACGCCGCGCTGATTTCGATTGCGGCTATGGTCGCTGTTTATGCCTATTTGCCATTTGCGGCGTCGCGCTCACCGGTCATCAACTGGGGTAACCCTCGTTCGCTGCAAGAAATCTGGTGGCACGTGACCGGTCGCCAATACAGCGTGCTCTTCTCCTTCAGTCCCTCGATGATGGGAACGCTGTTTGTTGAATTTTGCCGAATGCTCCTGCGCGAATTTGGACCTGCCTGGCTTCCTTTGTCTCTCATGGTGGCTTTTTTCGGGTTCCGAAGTGCTTTCCGGCAGGACCGCACAAGTTTCTGGTTTCTGCTCTTCATCATTATTGCTGACGTGGCTTACGGCATCAATTTTGGCGGTCCTCATGCGGAGGATAAAGACGCGTATTATTTGCCGACCTTCATTTCCATCGTGATTGCGGCCGGGTTTGGCATCCGTTGGTTGATTCAGCTGACCGCCTCCAAGGCAATGGCGTTACAAAGAACATATTGGATTGCCGCCCTGGCTATTGTCCTCATATCTGCAACCGCGTTCGTTGCCACCTGGCCGTTCGCCAATCGCAGACATTACTTCATTGCGGATGATTATGTTGAAAACCTGTTCAGCACGGTAGGGCCGGCTGGCCTGCTGCTGACACAGGACTGGCAGGTAGCGTCCCCAATGTTCTATGCACAGGAAATCGAACAACGCCGGCTCGATGTGAAGGTCTTGGACGTTACTCTGCTGCGTCGCTTATGGTATTTCGATTATCTGCAACATGCGCATCCAACTTTAATCGGCCGCTCGCGCAATGAGATCGACCGATATGTTGATCTCCTGAAGAAATGGGACCGTGATCCTTTAGTTTTTGAACGCGATCAGGACCTTCATCAAGCGATCAACATGGCGTTCCTTGGGATGATTCAAGCAATCGTGAGGAATGAAATGAGGGGCGGCCCGGTCTACATTACGCACGATCTGCTGGCCGACGATCCAGCGAATGGTTTCGTCACCCAGTGGATCACGCAAGCTTATCAACGTGTGCCGCAAGGTCTGGTTTTCAATCTCACCACGGACCAGAGCTTTCATGATTCCCCGGATCCGCACCTGCAGACCCGGGGGTTAGCTGATGGGACGGTGCGGTTTGCAGACGATGATGTAGTCAGGCTCAAGGTTTTGCCAGCTTACACGGCAATGCTGACCAACCGTGGGCGATACCTGGCCTCTTTCAACCTACACGAGCGCGCCATTGCTGCCTTCAAAGAGGCGCTGACACTAGATCCGAATCTTCCCGCTGCCCAACAAGGACTCGCGGAGAGCGCAGCGAAACTCCCAATTCCGTAGCACTCGTTCACGTTTCCGGCTCGGTTCGTGTCGGTAGAAATTGCGGAAGCCAGCCCGGCGGAACTTGCTGCCCCAACTTAAAGACTTCGACCAGACCGACGGCGGTTCCGTTAATCATCGACCCGCACCCCGAGTTCCGCGCTCGCCAAGGGGATGAAGCTGGGGTCAAACCCACCGACGATGAGCACCCTACCGTCGGACAGCAACGTCGCCGTCTGACCAAAGCGTCCCGTAATCAAACTGCCGGTCACCGTCCACGTTCCGGTGGGCGGATCGTAGAGTTCCGTGCTCGCCAAAGCAACAGGAGAACCCCCGACGACGAGCACGCTGCCACCGGGCAATAACGTCGCTGTTTGAAATACGCGCGCGGAGGCAAGACCGCCAGTAGCTATCCATCTCTCGCTCGATGGGTCATAGAGCTCCGTGCGCCCGCCAAAAACACCGCCTAAGGCGAGCACCATACCGCTGTTCAATAACGTCGCGGTATGCTCCGAGTGCTGCCGGAGGAAGTGACCGGTTAGCTTCCAAGTTTTGCTCGCTGGATCATAAAGCTCGCATCTCCTAAGGAGGTCTTCGTTAATACCGCCGGCGACCAACACTTTGCCGTTCGACATTAGAGTAGCTGTGTGTTCCCTCCGTGCATTGCCGAGGCTGCCAGTCGATGTCCAGGTTCCATTGGCCGGATCATAGAGTTCCGCCTCCGCGGTGGTCTGGATACCGTCATAACCACCGGCGACAAGCACCGTGCCGTCGCGCAACAGCGTTATCGTGTGATTAAACCGCCCTGTGCTGAGGTTGCCAGTGGCTGTCCAGAGACCAGTCGCCGGATCGTACAGTTCCGCGCTCGCGAGAGGGAACTGGGTGCAACAGCCAATACCTCCCGCGACCAGCACTTTGCCGCTGGGCAGCAGCGTTGCTGTGTAATTACGGCGTGCAGAGATAAGGTTGCCAGTGGCTGTCCAAGTTCCGGTCGCCGAATCGTAGAGTTCCGCGGTCGCGAGCGTGCCGCTAAGAGTAGCGCCTCCTGCGACAAGCACTTTACCATCAGGCAGCAAGGTTGCGGTGTGGTTGGCTCGCGCCGTAGAAAGATTGCCGGTTTCCTCAAACTCAAACGATAGTCCTAGGCACGGCCGCGTCACCGCCAAGCCCGCACCGAGGAAAAGCAGCAGGAAAGCGATGCGCCGCGCCAGAATGGAAACAACGGAGACAACACCAACCATTAGAGCGGCCGGGTTCCCGCAGATGCTCCGGTTATCGCTAGGTCGAAGGACCGGCGAAGTTCTGTGGAACGAGGTTGTGTTTGCGAGCCGAATTGGGCAATGCATAGTGAACTCCTTTTACCTGGGAACTTACTTGTGGACTGCGGATCTGAAGTGGGGAGGAGGCCCCCAAGGATAAGCGTCCACGCCCGCTCCAGATTTTGTTGTCTGAGATTGCCCGATTGCGGCGGCGTTTGTCGACATCAAAAATGGGCGCATTGTCCCAGGCTCCGGATTGGAGTTGCAGTCGCCCGAGTCGATACGTTCATGTGCACGCATGCAATCCGGCAAGTTGCAGAACGCCCTAAAAAACCTCAGAGCGGCGATCAAAGACGTGGAAGCGGCGGTGGAAGAAATGCGCGCCGAGAAAGATTCGCTCGCCGGACTCCCCTCGGTCATGTGGAGCGTTGTGTTGCAAGGCGCCGCGCTGGTAATCGGCATCACCTATCTTCTCCGAGTTCAACACGCCATCCAGTTCGTGCTGACCGGGTGCCTCGCCATGTTCATCGGACTCGTTGTTTTCGTGATCGCGAGCCTGGATCAGCCGCTCAGCGGGCCGCTGGCAATCGATTCCAAACCCTATCAAATTGTTCGCGATCGATTAATCGATCTGAAATAGGCCGAATGTTTCACTCGATCAAGGTTGGCTGCCAAATGCCAGCGGCTTGGCTGGGGACATCGGCCGAGACATTGTCGCGCGCATCGAGTCCTGGGTTCGCCTTGGTTACCGATTCAGAAATCCTGTTCTTGGCAAAAGCTTTGAATACAACGGTCGGGGACCTCTTCCCGCGATCCGGTCGGCGCCAATGCCGAAGAGAACGTGCACGAGGAGGCCGATGAAAAGAAAGCGGCTCTTGCGCAGGCGCGACCCAAACGAATTGCGCCCCTCGAGCGCATCCGGCGCAGCGATTTCGTCATCTTTTTCCACGGTCGAAGTGGCCATCGGATTGCAGAAGCTCTTAGCGTGCGCGCGGCGACTCGACAGGGAGCCGGGGGCGGACTAAGAATCCCCCACGCATAACGGGCGGTTAGCTCAGCGGTAGAGCGGCACGTTTACACCGTGTTGGTCGGGGGTTCGATTCCCTCACCGCCCACGCCTTCACTCCTAACGAATGGCGCGCGACGGCAAGATGGCGAGCGCAATGAAACTCTGCACCACTTCGTCGTGTTGATTCAGAGTCAGGCTGCGATAGCGGATAAGCCCGTAGCCGGGCTTGGATTGCGAGAGGCGCGCTTCAAGAATTTCGATCTCCACGCGCAGGACATCCTCTGAATGAACCGCTTTCGGCCAGCGCAACTCGTCGATGGCACGCCCGATAATGCCCCCTTCCACCTGCATCATGTCGATGAAGAGCCGCATGGAGATAGCCGCCGTCTGCCATCCGCTCGCGGCCAGGCCGCCAAGTAAATTCTCGCCCGGATCCGACGTGAGGTGGAACGGCTGCGGATCGTAAACCCGCGCGAAGGCGACGATTTCCTCCGCGGAAATCTTCTGCGTGACGGAAATAAAACGGCTGCCGACCGGAAAATCTTCAAAGGCGCGTCCCACGCCGCAGCATCAACTCATTGCCCGGAAAGACGCAAGGTGTAAGCTGTGCCTAACGAAAAGAAATGAGCGAAAAGGAATTAATGGACGCGGCCATCGCGCAGGCCCGGAAAAGCTTGAGCGAAGGCGGCATCCCGATCGGCTCCGCGCTCGCGCGCCACGGCGGCTTGCTCGCCGTGGGTCACAACAAGAGGGTGCAGGAAAGCGATCCGGTCACGCATGCCGAGATCGATTGTCTGCGCAATGCGGGACGGATCGGAAGTTTCCGCGACACGGTGCTCTACTCCACGCTAATGCCATGCTATCTCTGCAGCGGCGCGGTCGTGCAGTTTGGGATTCCCAGGGTGATCGTAGGCGAAAGCCGGACTTTTCCCGGCGGGCCGGAGTTCATGCGCGCGCACGGCGTGGAGGTGATCGATCTCGATTTGCCGGAATGCGTCGCGCTGATGGCGCAGTTCATCTCGGAAAATCCGCGCCTTTGGGACGAAGACATCGGTCGCTGACCCGGAGGCGCATTTAATTGCATAAAAGAGCTGTTTGGGCTTGACCTTTCCCGGCCATCCGTAATGCTGCGGCCCATTGACCGAGACCGCTCGGTAACAGCATGAGAAAAAAAGTCTTTCTTCCCACCGTCGCGGTCGGGGTTTTTCTCATCGCGCTGGCGGCTGCGGCGTCCGCCGGGACGCTCACGATTGATGACGGTCCCAGCTTTCTGCCCGACAGTGCATTTACGCAGAACAGTATCGATGCCGTGCTTCTGCATCGTCCCGTCGGGGATGTAGTGCGTCTTTTCGGCGATTCGAAAGTGGATCCGGTGGTGCAAATGCCAAGCATTTCGATTGATGGCAGTTATTCCGCCAACGCCGGCGATGTTTTTTCTGTCGCGTATAATTTCTCCGTTAACCTGAACAGCCCCGACCCCATCACTCTCACGATTGATGCGCAGGCGATTGTATCCGGCGTGCCGCAAACCTTCAGCACGGTGCTGACACTCAATCCCGGCCCGAACCGCTACAGAGGTCAGATCAGCGGTGTCGTCTTCGGTCTCGCGGCCAGCGGCACTTGGAATGGGCATTTGATTTTCAACTTTGGCACGCTACCAAATTCCGGCGAGGGCGGCTCGCCGGATAATCCGGATCCAGGCGGCATGATTCTTCAGATCAAGCGCGTCGATTTCCAACTGACCGCCGTGCCGGAGCCCTCCTCCTACTTCCTTTTCGGCGTCGGTCTCGTCGCGGTCGTCTGGGTGCGACTTCGCCGTCGCAGCGTGGCCTGATCAAGCCGGCTTATCTTCTTTTCGCGGCTCCGGCTTTTCGAAACGGCGACGGGTCTATACACCCGAGCGAGTCGTCTTCACTCCGGAAACGGGATCTGCAAATCAAGGTCGAGGTGCAGCGCGTCCGCCAGCTCTGGATATTTCTGGGCGACATCGTGGAAATAGAGATCATTCACACAGGAGGCGAACAATCCGGGTGAATTACCGGCGCGCGCCTGTTCGATCAACGGGCGGGCCGCGTCGATCTGACCTTCGCGAATCTTGAGCGCGGCTGCGGTCATCAGCCAATCCACCGAGAGCTGCGAAGCGCTTTTCTGCTGATTCGCGAGTTCCAGGTTGACGGCTTCACCTTCGGCCGCCTCGATCCGCGCCATTCGCATTTTGAACTGACAGACGGCCGCGCTTTGCTGGTCGCGCGCGAGCAACGCCGCCTGCTCGTAACAGGGGATGGCCGGTTTGGGCTTGAGGTCGAGCCGGAGCGTTTCGCCGCGATAATAGTGGTAATCCGAAACGAACGGCGCCGCCGTCACCGCCGCGGCGAAGAAGCGTTCCGCTGCGGGCAGGTTCTTGGTGCGGACCGCGATGAGACCGCGAAAGAAATTTGCCCCGTCCGGATTTTCGCCAAAGGCCAGCGCTTGTTCGAATGCTTTATCCGCCTGCTCAAAGTCGCGGTGATCGTAAAGCATCTTTCCGACGCGAAACAGGATGCCGCGATACTGCAGATCCTTGCGCTTCGCGGCCATGAAGCGCTCGACCGCGTCCTGCCAGCGGCCCTCGCGCTCGGCGACCAGAGCCTGCTCCA
>Ga0157375_10005240_pt1 | contig 11251 bp, 15 predicted proteins | sample M35metaG_FD_115311 | JGI IMG/M metagenome (GOLD analysis project Ga0157375, IMG submission 115311) | Miscanthus rhizosphere microbial communities from Kellogg Biological Station, Michigan, USA - M3-5 metaG | ecosystem: Host-associated > Plants > Roots > Rhizosphere > Soil | place: USA: Michigan...
CAGGCTTGCCGAACTGTGGTCGTGTCCGTGCTGCCGCCCCGGCCGATATGGTGGAACCAGACCTCGGCAGCCTTCTTGGCGGCGTCGAAGCGCTGGTGAGCGGGCAGGTGATCGAAGCCACCGAGACTCCGTCGTGTCTGCTTCTGCGTGGCTGCGTCGTACGCTTGGGCGAGCCATGAGCCTTCTGACGCTGTCGTCATCCTCCGGTAGCCGACATGGCAGCCGCTCGACAGCTTGTGCCAGTAGGGCGCCGGGCGGGGCTTGAGCCTGTTGCGGGCCTCGACAGCATCGATGCGATGAGCCATGCGCCTCCTCCGGTGTCCTAAGAATGTCCTAATCCTACGAGGAACCAATAGGACAGTCGAGGACTTCGTTACCTATGAGGACGCGTCCGCAAAAGTATCAAGATGAACGGCAACCCTTCCTTCACACGGCAGGGGTCGCAGGTTCGAACCCTGCACCGCCCACCAGCCAACGTATTGAATTCGTTAGCTTCCCCGGACTGGCTCCCGGTGACCCGGCGGGAGTGTCCTAAGAATGTCTAAAGAGGGCGCGCCTTGGGGGCGCGCCGTGGCACGGCCATGAAGTCGCCCCAACGCCACGCTGTAGCCAAGTGGGTGCGGCGTTATGTACCGCGCACCCAACAGGCCGGGACGCTGGCAGGCGCCGCCCGGCGCGTTGAAAACCAGTCGCCCGAGGTGACGTGCGCTTACTAGCCTCCCCGAAGTGCGGGGATGTTTGAGCCGCCGATACGGCTAACCTGCAGACCCATGCAGCACTCAATCAGTTTGCTTGCAGACGGCGCTCTCGACGACTGCCCCCTGTGCAGAGGTTCAGCAGAGCCGGGTTGGGTGTGCGAGGACCATCCAGACAAGCCCTGGCAGCACGTCAGTTGCGGTGGCGCCGGTGCGCCCTGCGCCTGCAATCCAAGGGGTGCGGCTCTTTGGGCGATGGTCTATTCAGATGCGCTGCGAAGGGCCGACGAATCGGTCCATTAACGCGCCAACACTTGGCGGAATCCAACACCCGCTGATGCTCGGTCGCCCACCCCAGGGCAACACGCTCGGGGTCGCCCGGCTGATGCCTAGCCCAAAGCGTCGCACCAACGGTCGAGAGGGGCACCTTCGCACCAGCGATACACGGGGGCGGCGCAAACCCCGTGCGCCAGTGCCGATCGTCGCCCAGGGGCTTCCAAACGGCCTTGCCGCAGTGAGCTAGCTACGCCCGCGTGCGTGATGGAATCTTCAACACCATCGAGACGTCGCCACCGCCCGTGCCGCCTTCTCGCCGCCGCGTGAACAAGTTCGCGCGAACCCCCGCGCTCGCGGGTGCACAGCCTCGGCATGATGGCGCGCCACGGCGAACCGACAACACTTTCTGGGAACCCCACGATGGCTGATGCACCGACGTTGAGCGACGAGCAGATCGTGCGCCTTGGCTTCCAGATGGGCGTCGGCGGCAACGTCGGCATCGAAGCCTCGTACACCGACGAGCAGAAGGAGAACCGCGCCAAGCTGATCGCCTTCGCCCGCGCCATCCTCGCTGCCTCACCCTCAGAGCCGAATGGGCGGCCGAATGCCGAGCCCGGCGCCATCCCGCTTCAAGCCATGCTCGACGCGATCGACGACGCTCCCTACCTCAGCCTCGAGCAGGACCGTTGGCTGACGAAAAGGGCTCGGGCCCTCGCCGCCGAGCGCGCGGCTTCTGCGTCGGGCCGAGCGACATACCTTCCTGCTGAAATGATGCGGGCTCTCCCGAGCTCGCCGCCCCCGATGGGTGTCCGCGAACGCACGACGAGCTAGCGAACGTATCGTGGGCTCGGATGTCGGGAATGGTTCCGAGTCACCCGCAATGCGATCTACCCGGCTCGCGCTCCCGCGTCAGCGTCGCCGAGCTGGCGCGTCACGCTGAGGATTGGCCGGGCGTCCCCCGGGGGAGGGCGAGCGATGATCGGTGAAGGGTAGGTACGGGCGCACGAACCGAGCAATTTGTCCGACGACCCGACGACAGGTTCGCTCAAGTCCGGAGGCGGGCATGTCGAAATTCATCGCATGACCGACACCGGCAAGCTTGAAACCGCTGACACCCGTTTGCTCGAAGCCAACCTCATTGCCCTTGAGGAAGCGGCTCGCGAGCTGAACGCAGCGCAAGCGAGACTGGCAAGAACCCGAGATTCGATTCAAGTGATCCTCCAACGGGGATCGCTGGAGCGAGGGCAAGGTCAGTGGTTCCAAGAATCGATGTCCTAGCCGGCTCGAAGGCTTCAGCGGATCTGCGGCCGATGGCCTCTCCTAGGGCTTCTGGCGCGATCCATCCCGAACCGGCACGGCCCCTCATGACACCCCGCGTGTCAATGCGTAAACTCGGCTCCGATCGTGGTGGGATTGAGCCCCGGATGGACCGTCAAGGCATCAGCAAAATCAAGCGCGCCGAGCTTGTGGCTCGGCTCGTCGCCCTCGATCAGCAGATCGAGGCGCAGGCCGCTCGAATTCGCCAGAGCAAGGCGATGGGATGGGACATGGCGCCGTCGCAGAAGCGCCTGGTCACGCTCGAGGAATCTCGGCGACTGTACCGGTCGGCCTTGAAGCATCTCCTCGGTAACGAGGCCGTCGACGAGTCCAGCTAGTCGGCGTGGCCGCGACGACGCCGAAGCGCGAATTTCGTCACATTGCGGCCGGTACGGACCTTGCCTCCTCGCCGGGGATGCAGAGATTCACACCCCGCGTCGCGCTCGATCGTGCAGCCTGGCAATACTCGTTTTGCGCCTATCTCGCCTATCGCGAAGCTCCGGCGACGCCGGCCCAGCTCAGGGCCCTGGCGCAGGCGCTTCAGGTCATGAAAGGGCACCTCAATCCGATCGCCGCGGCCGACGCGGTCTTGCTGACGTGGCCGTTCGAAGTGACGGAATGAGCCTGCGGTCGGCGCCCGCGCTAACGGTCGAGCGGCGGCTCTCGATCGGCGACGAGGTCGCGCTGCCGAGCGGCCGCAGGATTCCCGTCACGTCGGCGCCCGAGCCCGACCGTCCGTGGCAGGCGGTCGAGACGGGTGACGGCGGATGGCACGTGTGCCGTCTGCACACCGTGCAGGGACGTGCCGGGGCGTCGTTCTACTTCGTTCCCGGCCGCGCGTTCCCGCTTCAGCTCGGGCAGGCCGATGCGCTCGCCCTCGCCGGCGCGCTCAACCACGTGCGGGTGCGAACGCCTTAGCGCCGGGGCGACCCGCTTGCTCGAAGGGCGGGGTGCCGCGCGCGGGCCTGCCGGAGCCGGGAACGCTTGCGTCGGCCCGCGCATCCAATGGGCGATGAAAGACCGGATTGCGCATCGCGACGTCGCCTCCGCGGCAACCGACGATGCTTCCCTGGTCGCGCGCATCGTCGCCGGCGACCGCGGCGCGTTCGAGCAGCTCATGCGCCTGCACAACTCGGCGCTTTTCCGCGCCGCGCGGGCGATCGTCCGCGACGACGCCGACGCCGAAGACGTGCTGCAGGAGGCCTACCTCGCCGCCTATCGCCATCTCTCCGAATTCCGCGGCGACTCACGGCTTTCGACGTGGCTGACGCGGATCGTCATCAACCAGGCGCTCGGCCGGCTGCGATCGCGCCGCCGCGACAACGTCGTCGAGCTGATGGACGGCCGCGCCGACGGCGCCGCGACACCGCTGGAGCAGGCCATGGAAGAACGAGGCAGCGCGTCGCCCGAGGCGGCGGCGATTCACGCCGAGCTGCGCGGGCTGCTCGAGCGCAAGATCGACGCGCTGCCGCTCGCCTTTCGCACCGCGTTCATGCTGCGCGAAGTCGAGGAGATGACGATCGAGGAAGCGGCCGAGTGCCTGTCGGTTCCCGCGGCCACGGTTCGAACCCGTGTCTTTCGCGCGCGCGCCCTGCTGCGCGCATCGCTCGCCGAGGAAATGGACGTCGCGGCGAGGGACGTCTTCCACTTCGCCGGCGCGCGCTGCGACCGGATCGTCGCCGCCGTGCTCGGGCGCCTCGCCGATCTCGATGGCGCGGCGCCGCAATGAGGCTGCATTCGACGAGGTCTCGCCCCGGCGGGAACGGCAGCGACGGCGCCGACGTCTAAGGCACATCCACAACTCAGGAGGACCTCACGTGAACAGATTCGTCACCACCATCGCCTCGGGACTCTGCCTTGCCGCCGCTAGCGCGCTGGCACAGGCGCCGAGCGACGCGCAGATCGCCGCCATCGTCGTCACCGCCAACCAGGTCGACATCGACGCCGGCAAGCTCGCCGAGTCGAAGGCGAGCAACGCCGAGGTCAAGGCCTTCGGCAAGCAGATGGTCACCGACCACTCCGGCGTCAACAAGCAGGCGGTCGCGCTGGTCACCAAGCTGAAGGTCACTCCCGAAGAGAACGCCACCAGCAAGGCGCTCAAGGCCGGCGGCGCCGACAACGTCAAGAGCCTCGAGAAGCTGAGCGGGGCGGCGTTCGACCGTGCCTACGTCGATCACGAGGTCGTCTACCACCAGCAGGTCCTCGACGCAGTCGACAAGACGCTCATTCCGAGCGCGCAGAACGCGGAGCTGAAGAGCCTTCTGGTCGCGGTCCGCCCGGCCTTCGTCGCCCACCTCGAACACGCCAAGAGCCTGCAGGCGTCGCTCGCCAAGAAGAGCTGAGTTGGCGCCGGCAGCCATGCGCAGCATCGGGCGCGCGGCGGGCATCGTCGTTGCTGCCGCGGCGTTCGCGTCGGCGCCGCCCGCAGCCGCGGCCGGGCGCACGCACCAGGTCGCGATCAAGGCGCTGAGCTACGAGCCGCCGGCGCTCGCCGTCAAGCGCGGCGACGTCGTCGTCTGGACCAACCAGGATCCGTTTCCGCACACCGTCACGGCACCGGGTGTGTTCGACTCGGGCTCGATCGCGGCGGGCAAGTCCTGGCGCTACAAGGTCAAGCAGGCCGGCACGCATCCTTACGTGTGCACGCTCCATTCGAACATGAAGGGGACGCTGCAGATCGAATGAAGCGTCCGCGCTAGGATGGCGTCGATGGCCACCGATGTCCTGAGCCAGGCCGAGGAGGCGCGTCCGGCGGCGATCGCCCCGGCCGAGTGGCGCGCCCGCGTCGAGCTCGCCGCCTGCTACCGCGTCTTCCACGTCCTCGGCTGGACCGAGCTGATCTTCAACCACATCACCTTGCGGCTCGACGACGCGACGCCCGCCTTCCTGATCAATCCGTTCGGCCTCAACTACGACGAAGTGACGGCGGGCAACCTGGTCAAGATCGGCCACGACGGCGTGCCGCTGACGCCGACGCGCCACGCCGTCAACCGCGCCGGTTTCCTGATCCACAGCGTCGTCCACTCGGCGCGCGCCGACGCGCACTGCGTGATGCACACGCACACGACCGCGGGAATGGCGATCGCGTGCAAGCAGGGCGGCCTCGGCCACGACGACTTCTACGGCGCCGAGCTGTTCGGCGACGTCGCGTACCACGACTTCGAAGGCATCACGGTGCACGGCGACGAAGGCCCGCGCCTCGCCGCCAGCCTCGCCGACAAGCGCGTCCTCGTCCTGCGCAACCACGGCCTGCTCGTCACCGGCACCGACGTCTTCAACGCCTTTCGCTGGATGTGGACGCTGCAGCGCGCGTGCGAGGTGCAGGTGGCGGCCGGCGCGATCCCGGGCGCGAACGTCGCCCTCTCGGACGCCGTGCGCAGATCCTGCGGCGCCGACGCGCGCGAGTTCGAGCCGAGGGAAAGCCTCGAGCGGATGCTCTTCGACAGCGTCCTGCGCCGTGGCGGCGTCGGCGCCGCGCAACTCGTCTAGCGCTCGCGCTCGGCAAGGAGAAACGACGATGACAGCGGACCGCGATCAGATCTTCCTCATGAACTGCTGGTACGTCGCGGCCTGGGACCACGAGCTGATCGACGGCGCCAAGCTCGCGCGCACGATCCTCGAGCAGCCGGTGGTGCTCTACCGCGGCGAGAGCGGCCGCGTCATGGCGATGGAGGACCGCTGCTGCCATCGCGGCGCGCCGCTGTCGATGGGTCGGATCGAGGGCGACTGCATCCGCTGCATGTACCACGCATGAAGTTCGACCCGTCGGGCAAGTGCATCCAGATTCCCGGCCAGGACGTCATCCCGCCGCGTCTCGGGGTGAAGAGCTTCCCGATCGTCCGGAAGGACCACCTGGTGTGGATCTGGATGGGCGATCCCGAGAAGGCCGACCCGGCGCTCGTCGTCGATTACGCGCCGCTACACGATCCCGGCTGGCGCGGCGTGCCCGCGTACATGCACTACGACGCCAACTGGCTGCTGATCGTCGACAACCTGAGCGACTTCGCCCACCTCGCGTTCGTCCACACCAAGACGCTCGGCGGTTCCGAGGAATACGCTTACCAGACGCGGCCGGTCGCGATCGAGCGGCTCGCCGACGGATTTCGCGTCGAGCGCTGGCACATGAACAGCGACGCGCCGCCGTTCCACAAGAAGGTGATCCGCGACAAGGACGCCAAGGTCGACCGCCGCAACATCGGCCGCATGCTCGTTCCCGGGATCTTCTTCCTCGAGTCGATGTTCGCGCCCGCCGGCAGTGGCGCCGAGAAGGGCAACGTCGCCGGCGCGCGGCAATACCGCAACTGCCAGTTCATGACCCCGGAGACGCGCCGGACGACGCACTTCTTCTGGAACTACCTCCACAACTTCGACCTCGACGATCCCAACATCGCGCTGTCGCTGTGCAACAGCCTGCGCGAGGGCTTCATGGAGGACAAGGCGATCATCGAGGCGCAGCAGCGGCTGTTCGACCGCGAGCCCGACACCCAGCTGCTCGCCATCGCGGCCGACGCCGCGCTCGCGCACTTCCGCAGGGTCTTCGGCCAGCGCCTCGCCGCCGAGCGCGCCGGGATGGCAGCTGCGGCCTGAGGCCGCACAGCCGCGGATCAGCCGGCGACCGGCGGCAGGAGCTTTCTGAGCTGGTCGGGATCGACCGGCTTTTGCAGGTAGTGGTCGACGCGCGCGAACGTGTCGGAGACGCGTTCGTCGTCGTGCTCGCGGCCGGTGACGGCGATCAGCACGATGTCGTCGCCGTAGCGCTCGCGCAGCGCCCGCGTCAGCTCGTTGCCGTCCATGCCGGGCATGCCGATGTCGAGCAGGACGCAGTGCGGCTGCTCGGCCTCGATGAGCGCGAGCGCGCGCGCGCCGTCGCTCGCCACCGACACCTTGTAGCCGCTCATCTCGAGCGTCTCGGCCAGCGCTTCGGCGGCGTCGGCGACATCGTCGACCACGAGCACCCGGACGTCGTCTTCCGCCATGGTTGCGATTGTCCCACCTCGGCACGGCGGCGCCGTGCCGCTGGCACCGAAAAGTTGTCGCCGGCGCGCAGGCGGGTTCAGCCCGGAGCCGCCGGTTCGGCGGACTGCTTCTTGCCGGCGCGCCTGCCGCCGCCGCGGCCGGCTGATTCATCGGCCTGCATCAACTCGGCGCGGCGCGTCGCCATTGGCATGACGATGGCGTAGAGATCCATCCCGGTGCGCCGGCACGCATCGAACAGCTCGCCTTCCTCTTCCTCGACGTGGTGGCGGACGTACTCGCCGAGCACCTTGACCTTGGCGTCGTAGAGGCGGTCGTCGGGATCCGACGCCTCGATCTGCGCGATCAACGCCTTCGCCGACGCGTGCTCGACGTTCGCCTCGTCGAGCAGGTCGGCGTCGACTCCCGCCTCGCGGGCCGCCGGATAGAAGAACTCCTCCTCGATCGTCGCGTGCACGGTCAGCATGCGGCAGATGCGCTGCGCGAGCTGCTGGCGGCCGGACGATGCGTCCTCGTCCTCGCCCATGTCTTCGTACTCGTCGAGCGCCGTGCGAATCTCGGCGTGGTCTGCCGCGAGCAGCGACAGGATGTCCGGCGTCGACCCGTCCGCCGAGCCGCGTGGCCCCGAGTCCTTCTCGTCGCGTGCCTGTGCCAAGGTCGTCTCCCGCCGTCGCCGATCGCGGATTCCGGCAATCGACGTGCCGCCGGCGAAGGCGGCCGTCTGCGGGTCAGCGCGGCCGGATCGGGGTGTAGAGCTGGTCGGCGGCGGCCTCGGGCTTCAGCAGCCGCCAGCGTTCGAGCCCGGCGAGCTCGCTCACCGAACGCTCGGCGTCTTCGCGCTTGATGATCGGATCGAGAGCGAGGACGCGGGCGACGCAGCGGGCGATCCATTCGTCGGTGTCGCGGACGTACTCGCCCGGCGCCTGGACGCGCTCGACCGGGATCCGCTCGGTGCGCTCGAAGTGGCCCTCGCCGAGGCCTTCGGTGCTCGCGAAGTCGCTGCCGGTGGTCACGCTCTTCTGCAGCCGGCGCGCGAACTCGTCGTCGGCGGCGGCGACGGCGTCACGATGGCCGTGCGAGGTCCACAGGTCCGTCGCCAGCTCGACGAACTGCTCGGGTTCGGCGCCGACCTCGAGCTGGCTCAGGCGGAGGGCGAAGCGCTCGACCCACTGCTCGCGGGTGACGTCGAATTCCATCGTGCTAGGGCTTGTTCACGCCATGGGAGGGACTCGCGCCGGTGCCGGGCCTAGCCCGGCACGGCGCTGGCGGGCAGCCACTCGCCGCCGACGAGCAGCTCGTGCGGCCCGAACTGGGCCTTGTACGCCATCTTCTCGCTGCCGCGGATCCAGTAGCCGAGGTAGACGTGCGGCAGCCCGAGCTGGCGCGTCTGCTCGATCTGCCAGAGGACGTTGTAGGTGCCGTAGCTGGTGCGCGGCTCCGGCTCGAAGAAGGTGTAGACCGCCGACAGCCCGTCGTTGAGGACGTCGAGGATCGAGACCATCTTGAGCGCGCCGTCGCCGCCCTCGGCCGGCTCGCGGAACTCGACCAGCCGCGAGTTGACACGGCTCTGCAGCAGGAACTGCGTGTACTGCTCGACCGAATCGTGGTCCATGCCGCCGCCGATGTGGCGACCCGCCTGATAGCGCAGATAGAGCTGGTAGTGCTCGGGGACGAAGCACAGGCGCAGCACCCGCGCCTGCAGGGTGCCGTGCGCGCGCTGGGCGCGGCGCTGGCTGCGCGTCGGTGTGAACGTCGCGACCGGAACGCGCAGCGGCAGACACGCGCGGCAGCCGTCGCAATAGGGCCGGTACGTGAACATGCCGCTGCGGCGAAAGCCGTTGGCGACGAGGCCCGAGTACGCGTCGGCGTGGATCAGGTGGCTCGGCGTCGCGACCTGCGAGCGCGCCATCCGCCCGGCCAGATAGCTGCACGGGTACGGCGCCGTGGCGTAGAACTGCAGCGACGCGAGCGGAAGCTCTTTCGGGTGTGTCACGGGCGGCTGTCCTCGGGAGCCGCGGGGCCGGCCGGCGCCGTGCCGAGGCCCAGCTCCTCCCACAGCCGCAAATCATAGGACCAATCGGCGACGTCGCTGAGCGTCACCGCGTCGCGCAGCCGCCGCTGGAACTCGCTGCGTGCGATCTCGCGGCCGCCGAGCGAGGCCAGGTGCGGCGTCTTCTGCTGGCAGTCGATCGTCTCGATCGCGTGCGCGCGGCAGAACGCGACCAGGGCGGCGAGCGCGATCTTCGACGCGTCGGTGCGACGCGCGAACATCGATTCGCCGAAGAACATGCGGCCGATGGCGACGCCGTAGAGGCCGCCGGCGAGCTCGCCGTCGATCCACGTCTCGAAGCTGTGGACGCGACCGAGCGCGTGCCACGCTGCGTACGCGTCGATCATCTCGGCGACGATCCAGGTGCCGGTCTCGCCTTCGCGCGCCACCGTCGCGCACGAGGTGATGACCCGCCGCGTCGCGCTGTCGATGCGGATCCTCGCGCCGGGCGTGGCGAGGAACTGGCGGATCGCCTTCCTGAGCGAGCGGGCGAGCTTGAACTCCGCCGGCAGCAGCACCATGCGCGGATCGGGTGACCACCACAGGACCGGCTGGCCCTCGCTGAACCAGGGGAAGATTCCCTTGCGGTACGCCTCGTCGAGGCGCGCCGGCGTCAGCTCGCCGCCGGCAGCGACGAGCCCGGGGATCTCGCCGCCGGCAGCGCCGCGCCCCGGGTCCGGCAGCGGATCGTGCGGTCCCCGCAGCCAGCGGATCACGCCGCTGCCGCGACCGGCTTCTTCTGCGTCAGCGCGACCCCGTTCTTGACGGCGACGATCTCGGCGAGGATCGAGACGGCGATCTCGGCCGGCGTGCGACTGCCGATGTCGAGCCCGATCGGGCCGTGCAGGCGGGCGATCTCGGCGGCGCTGAGGTCGAACATCGCGAGGCGTTCCTTGCGCTTCGCGGTGTTGCCGCGCGAGCCGAGCGCGCCGACGTAGAACGCCGGCGACTTCAGCGCCTCGAGCAGGACCATGTCGTCGAGCTTCGGGTCGTGCGTCACGGCGACGACGGCGGTGTGCGGATCGAGCTGCAGCTCGACGGCGAGGTCGTCGGGCATCGCGGTGCTGAAGGTGGTGCCGGCGACGTCCCACGTCAGGTGGTACTCCTCGCGTGGATCGCAGACGATGACCTCGAAGTCGAGCGCGAGCGCCATCTGCGCGAGCGCGCGCGACAGCTGGCCGGCGCCGATGACGAGCATCCGCCAGCGCGGGCCGTAGAGCGCGCGCATCGCCTTGCCGTCGAAGCTGAACGCCTCGCCGCGGCGCGCCGGCTCGACGCGAACGCTGCCGCTCGCGAGGTCGACGACGCGGGCGACGAGCTCGTGGCGTGCGGCGCGCTCGAGGACCTCGTCGATCCAGGCGAAGTCGACGAGCGGCTCCTGGACGAGGCGCAGGTTGCCGCCGCAGGGCAGGCCGAAACGCGCCGCCTCCTCCTTCGTCACGCCGTAGGTGACGAGCGACGGCGTGCGCACGCGCTCGCCCTTCCTGACGCGATCGATCAGGTCGTCCTCGACGCAGCCGCCCGAGACCGAGCCGACGACAAGGCCGTCGTCGCGCATCGCGAGGAGCGCCCCCGGCGGCCGCGGCGCCGAGCCCCACGTCTCGAGCACCGTGACGAGCCAGACGCCGTGGCCGGCGCGGCGCCAGTCGCGCGCCTGGACGAGCACCTGGAGATCGAGACTGTCCATGCGCGCGATGGTACGCGCGCTGCGCTATTCCATCGACCAGCCATGGCTGGCGATCAGCGACTGGCCGGTCAGCGCGTTGGTCGGGAACGCGGCAAAGAAGAGGGCGACCGCGGCGATGTCGGCGACGGTCGTGAACTCGCCGTCGACGGTGTCCTTCAGCATGATCTTCTTGATCACGTCCTCCTCGCTGATGCCGAACTCCTTCGCCTGCTCGGGGATCTGCTTGTCGACCAGCGGCGTGCGGACGAATCC
>Ga0157375_10005242_pt1 | contig 11250 bp, 11 predicted proteins | sample M35metaG_FD_115311 | JGI IMG/M metagenome (GOLD analysis project Ga0157375, IMG submission 115311) | Miscanthus rhizosphere microbial communities from Kellogg Biological Station, Michigan, USA - M3-5 metaG | ecosystem: Host-associated > Plants > Roots > Rhizosphere > Soil | place: USA: Michigan...
CCGACAACTGCGTCTACCCGCAGCCCGGCGCCCCCGAGACGGCGGTCACCGGCGGCTACTCGTCCCGGCTCAACCCCTTCGTCTACTTCCACTCGCTGCTCGACCTCGGCGACTGCGCGACCGGCGACGTCCCCTTCACCGAGCTCGAAAAGGACCTGAAGAAGGTCGACTCGACGCCCAACTACTCCTACATCTCGCCCAACCTCTGCAACGTCGGCATCAGCGGCCAGTGCGCCCCGGGGACGCCGGACGGCGCCGCCGCGGCCGACGCCTTCCTCGCCACCCTGGTACCGAAGATCCTCGCCTCCCCCGCCTACAAGAAAGACGGCCTGCTGATCGTCACCTTCGGCCAGGTCAACAGCGCCGCCCCGGTCGACCCGGCGGCGCCGGCGCCCAGCGGCGACCCGCTCAAAGTCGGAACCCTGCTGGTCTCCCCCTTCGTGACCGCCGGAGCCACCGACGCCGTCGCCTACGACCCCTACTCGCTGCTGCGCTCGACCGAGGACCTCTTCGGCCTCTCCGCCCTGGCCAAGGCCGAAGGCCCCAAGGTGAAGTCCTTCGGCGTCACCCTGCGCGGCGCCGAAACCGGCGGCGGCGACTAGCCGCGACCTCCCCGGCAGGCGAGATCTGGCAGGCTGACGCCATGAACGGGCCGGATTCGGGCGGGGAGCCGATCACCGCGGAGGGCATCGCCGCCCTGCGCGAGGAACTAGAGCACCTGGAAGGGCCGGCGCGGCAGGAGATGGCGGCGCGGATCAAGGTCGCCCGCGAGGAGGGCGACCTCAAGGAGAACGCCGAGTATCACGTCGCCAAAGAGGACCAGGCGCACATGGAGACCCGGATCAAGCGCCTGCAGGAACGCCTCCGCAACGCCGTCGTGGTCGAGGTCGACGAGAGTGCCGGCGACTCCTTCGCCTTCGGCCGCAGCGCCGAAGTCCTCGACGAGGGCAGCGGCAAGACCAGCGTCTGGACCCTGGTCGGCTCGACCGAGGCCAACCTCGCCGAGGGCCGTCTCTCGGCCGAGTCGCCGATCGGCAAAGCGCTGATGGGCGCCGCGGTCGGCGCCAGCGTCCAGGTCGAGACGCCGCGCGGCGCCAAGGTTTTCAAGGTCCTCAAGCTCGTCTCCTGAGCCGGCCCGCCGCTTTCGTTTAGGAATTACTGCGTGGTGTCTCCGGCTTCGCCTATCGTCAGGCGCGTCCCGGTTCTGTCCAACGCATGAAAGGGTTACTCATGAACGCGGAATCGACGCTCAGCGGCTGGTGGGTCTTCGCCGGCGTCCTGCTGCTCATCGCCGGCGTCCTCAACATCATCTGGGGGATCGCCGCGATCGGCGACTCGAAGTTCTTCACGGCGGACGCCACCTACATCATCAGCGGCCTCCACACCTGGGGCTGGATCACCCTGGTCCTCGGCGTGCTGGAGCTGATCGCCGCCTTCTCGCTCTGGTCGGGCGGGGAATTTGGGCGCTGGTTCGGCATCTTCATCGCCGCCCTCAACTCGATCGGGGCGCTGCTCTCGATCGGCGCCTATCCGTTCTGGTCGCTGGCCGTGTTCGCGCTCTCGATCATCATCGTCTACAAGCTCGCCGAGGGGCCCGAGGCCACCCTCTAGAAGCGGCTCCGGCCCTCGCCGGTCGTTCCGGGCAGCCGTCCTAAACGGCGCTCGGAGCGTCCGCCGGGTCCGGCTCGACAACCGCTGCGGGCTCCACAGCCGGCGCGCCCCCGGCCACCGGCTCGACCGGCTCGACCGGCGCGGCGGGCGATGCGGGCTCGACCGGGACGAGCGGCGACCGCGACCAGGGCGCCGGCTCCGGGCGCCGCTCGTCGTAGAGGACGTCGGTGGCGGAGAAGCGGTCTTCCCAGGCCCGGCGCTGGATGCCGAAGACGACGCCGAGGAAGCCGATCCCAAAGCTGACGACCGAGAGGCCGAGACCGACCAGGCGCCGCAGCGAGCGCCGCAATGACAGCCTCTCGTCCGCGAGCCTGATCCCGACGAAGCGCATCCCCGGGGTCTGCCCCGCCAGCGACCAGAAGGCGACCAGGTAGACCGAGCCCATCGCGACCCAGGCGGTGGAGCCGATCGCGAGCGCGAAGTCGGAGGCGTCGCCGCCGCCGCCGAAGGCGTTGGCGATCAGGGTCGCGACCGCGACCAGCGCCGTGAAGGAGAGGTTGACGAAGACGCCGTCGACGACGAAGGCGAGGGCGCGGCTGACGGCGCCGGCATGGTCGCTGGCGACGACGCGGCGGCGGCGGAAGAAGACACGGCGCGCGACCCGCTCGAAGCTGTCGTCGAGACGGCGCGCGACCCTGCCGATGGTGCGGCCGATGTCCTCCAGCAGCCCGGCGCCCTGGGCGCTGATCGCCGCCCGCACCTCGGGTGCCTCGGCGATCCGCTCGACCAGCTGCTGGGCCTGATCGGAGGCCAGCAGCCGTTTCCAGACCTCGTCCACCAACTCGCTGTCCATCGCCTCCAGCAGCGCCCGCTTGACGGCGTCGCTCTCCAGCGCCCCCTCGACCGCCTCTTCGACGATCGGGCCGCGCAGGACCCTGGCCATCGCCCGCTCGACCGCCTCGCTTTCGACCGCGGCGACGATCGCCTCCTCCGCCGCGACCTCGACCGCGCGGTCGATCCCGGTCGCCTTGCCGACCGCGCGGGCCCCCTGAACGCCGACGCCCAGCAGCCGCGCCGAAAGCGGGAGGTGCCCGTTCTGGGCGGGGTCGCCGCCGCTCGCAGATGGCGGCGTGGAGCCGTTTTCCATACCGCGGCGAGTATATGCCGGGGCCTCCAGCCCGGCTACCCCAGATGCCGCAGCAGGCGCTCGACGAAGTCGGCCTGCGCCGCCAGGATCTTGTCCCGCGCCGGCCCCGGCCCGAACCACTCCGCCCGGTCGACCTCGGGAAACTCGCGCTGGGTGCCGCTGCGCGGCGGCCACTCGATCGAGAACGTGTTGCTGTCCAGCCGCGCCGGGTCGAAGTCCCCCGCGGCGGCCCAGGCCTCGACCACCTTGCCGGACTTCTGCCGCACCGAGCCGAGGTCGATCAGCGCCTCCGGGTCCAGCGTCGGCGCCGCCGCCCCGAGCTCCTCGCGCAGCTCGCGCAGGGCGCAGTCGCGGGCCGACTCGTCCGCCTCGTGTTCGCCCTTGGGGATGGTCCAGGCTCCGAGGTCGCGGCGCGCCCAGAAGGGCCCGCCGGGATGGACGAGCAGAACTTCCGGCTCGCTCGCGCTGGAGCGGAAGAGGAGGATGCCGGCGCTGCGCTTGCCTGCCACTGCCTCCGAAGTTAGCGCCTCCGCGGGCGTACGATGTTCATTCAACTCTTGGAGGAGGATTCCGTGGCTGTGAAGACGAGGGAACGGAAAGGACCCGAACCGGCGCTGGTCCGGGTGGCGGCTCACCGCCTGCGCGTGCAGGCGCTCTGGATCCTGATCGAGCGCCCCGCCAGCCCGAAAGAACTGGCGGCGGAGCTGGAAACCCCGGTCGGCAACATGAGCTACCACGTGCGCGAGCTCGAGCAGCTGGGCCTGATCGAGCTGGTCGAGGAAAAGCCCCGGCGCGGCGCCGTCGAGCACTTCTTCCGCGCCATCCGCCGGCCGCTCCTGACCGGCGAGGACTGGTCCCGGCTGGGGCCGGGGAAGCGCGAACGGATCTCCACCTGGGTCTTCCAGCTGATCCTCGCCGACGCGGCCCGCGCCTTCGAGGCCGGCACCTTCGACTCCCGCGACGACCGCCACCTCAGCCACGACCTGCTGCACCTGGACGAGCAGGGGTGGCGGGAGCTGACCGAGCTCCAGGACGCGGCCCTGGCGAGGACGCTCGCGATCAAGGCGGAGAGCGCCGAGCGCCTGGCGGCGAGCGGCGAGGCCGGCGTCCACGCGAGCGTGGCGCTGGCCTGCTTCGAGGTGCCGCCCCCGTGCGGGGCTCCCTGAGCGCCTGCCGGGGGGCCTAGCCGCCCAGCCGGTAGGCGACGATCGCCGGCGTCTGCCCTTCGGCGGCGGCCAGCCCCGCCGGCGCGACCACGGTGTCGCCGGAGACCGAGACGCTGGTGTTGATCCCGGCCGGCAGCGAGGCGACCCAGAGTTCGCCGCCGCTCGCGGCTTCGAAGGCGTAGAGGCTCCCTTCGGAGGCGGCGACGAGGACGACGTCGTTGACGACGGTCGGGGCCCCGTAGGCGGCCGAAGTGAATTTCTGGTTCCAGCGAACCTTCCCGGTGGCCGCGTCGAGGGCGACCAGTTCGCCCGTCTGTTCGCCGCCGCCGCCGAGTTCGCCGCTGGCGCTGATCGAGGCCGAGCCGTTGACGACCGGGACGAAGATCAGCTTGCCGTCGGTCGCCATCGGCGCGATCACGCCGCCGAGCACGCCCGGGAACACTTCGCCGGCCTTGATCTTCGAGTATTCGCCCTTCATCGCGTGGAGGTTGTCTTCGTCGTGCCCGTTGTGGGTGCCGACCGGCCGTTTCCAGACCGGTTTGCCGGTCTTCGCGTCGAGGGCGACGACGACGCCCGACTTGCCCGCCCCGATCGCCAGCTCCCGGCCGCCGGCTTCGATCAGGATCGGCGGGTCCTGGAAGTCCCAGTCGTAGATGTCGTGCGGGGTCTGCTGGTAGTGCCACTGCATCTTCCCCGTCGCCGCGTCGAGCTTGACCATCGAGTTGGTGTAGAGGTTGTCGCCGGGTCGGCTCGAGCCGAACGGCTTCGCCGCCGTCCCCGGGTACGGCGCCGGGTTGCCGGTGCCGAAGTAGATGAAGCCCTTCTCGTCGAAGGAGGGCGGCTGCCAGAGGCCGCCGCCGGAGTTGATCTTGGTGTCTCCCCAGAGGTCGGAGGGCACGGTGTCGAAGTGCCATTTCTTCGCCCCGGTCTTGGCGTCGAGCGCCCAGAGGACGCCGGTCCCCCCGCCCGGGTAGGCCTGTTCGGCGGTCAGCGGCACGGTCGAGACGAAGACGAGCCCGTCGTGGAAGCCCGGCGCCATGTCGATCCCTTCGACCCCGGTGTGGGTGACCAGCGGCGTCGACCAGACCTCCTTGCCGGTCTTCTGGTCCAGCCCGAAGGCCGCCCTCGGGGTGGCGCCGAAGACCATGCCTTCGGCGACGACGACGCCGTTGGGCCCCTCGTCGGCCTCTTCGTACTTCTTGGTCCAGAGGACTTCGCCCGATTCGAGGTCGATCGCCTGCACGTTGGACTCCAGGTCCTGCGAGTAGATCACCCCGTTGGCGATCACCGGCGCCGAGGAGTGGGCGCCGTAGGAGCTCTGGGCGGTCAGCGGCAACGACCAGGCTTCCGCCAGTTCGCCGACGTTGGAGCTGTCGATCGTGCCCTTGGCCTCACGCGTGTTGGCGGCGTCGACGCCGGGATAGCCGGAGCCGGTGAATCCGGCGTCGCCGCCACCCGAAGACGAGCCGCCGCAGCCGGCGAGGGCCGCGGTCAGCAGCAGGAGCAGCCCGACAGTGAGCCATCCGGCCCTCGACACGTTTTCCAGACTCACGTCAGCTGCCTCCCTGATAGCAATGCTTTTGAATTACTCGAACAATAAGGTTTTATATTTCATACGCTCGCCGGCGGCAAGGGCGGTGCCGCCCTGGCGCTCCAGCAGCAGCGGCTGCAGGACCCGGTTGGCGAGCAGTCCGAGGGCGCCGAGGTTGGCGAAGCCGGGGCCCTGGCTGAGGCCGGCGAGGCCGGGGATCTGCAGCCGCGGCCGCATCCCCTCGAGCTCGAGGAAGCGGCCGATCGGGACCTCGGTCCCCCGCGGCCGCTCCCAGAGGCCGCCGACGCGGCGCTCGATCTCCGCCCGCAGCGGCGCCGGGAAGAGCTGGCGCAGCTGCGCCAGCAGGTCGAAGCCGGTGCAGTTGACGACGTACTCGTGCGCGGCCACCACGGCGCCGCCGGGGGCCTCGTACTCGACCCGCACCTGACCGCCGTCGCCGTCGCCGCTGCCGACGTCGACGACGCGGCCGGTGACGAAGCGGACGCGGTCGTCGTAGGCGATCGCGGCCAGGCTCGGCGGATCGAAGACGCCGCGGTCGGAGTGCTTGACGAAGTCCCGCCGCGTCTGCTGGTCGAGGTCGCCCCAGCCGACCTCGTCGGGGTTGGAGAAGACCCGGTTCTCGAGGAAGCTCTCGCCGCGGCTCAGCGGCAGCATCGGCGTGTAGACGGTGAAGCGGGCCCGCGGCTTGGCCTGGCGCAGGAACATCACGCAGCTGAGGGCGCTCTCGCCGCCGCCGGCGATGGCGACGTCGCAGGGGCCGTCGGGCAGGCGCTCGAACTCGGCCCGCCGGCTGTCGCAGTGGAAGAGCCGCGGCGCCACCTCGGGCTCGTGCGGGAACTCCCGGTGCACGCCCGGCCCGGTGAGGACGAGGGCGCCGCAGGAGTGCCGGGAGGTCCCCCCGGGCTCGGCGACCTCGACCTCCCAGCCGTCTCCCCCCTCGCCCAGCTCGACCCGCTCGACCCGGCCGGCGACGTGCTCGACCCCCTCGGTCGCCCGTCCCAGGACCCAGGTCAGGTACTCGCCGTAGTCGCGGTGGCGGACCGAGGGCGAGCCGGCGTCGATCCAGCGCGCGTAGCGGCGGCGGCCGACCATGTAGCGCTGCCAGGAGAAGTCGATCGCGGCAGCGTCGATCGCCTCGCCGTCCTCGCCGAACTCGAGGTGGCTCTGGTACGGGAAGCCGATGTCCTTGATCGGGGTCACCGCCAGCGGCTCCTCGCCCGAGGTCATCCCGTTCAGGCCCAGCCAGGAGGCGGCGCGCTCGGTCCCCTCGACGATCTTGAGGCTGACCGGGCCGAGGCCGAGGCGGTTGACGACGTGGACCTTGGTCGCGATCCCCGCCGCCTTGGCGCCGGCGCCGACGATCAGCATGTCGGTCGCGGCTACCACGGCTGCGAGATCACCAGCCCGCTGCGGTCGGGGCTGAAGGAGATCGCGCTTTTGCGCATCCCCTCGGAGCGGTTCTCGACCGGCCGCAGGTCGACCTCGGAGAAGACCGTGCGCAGGACCCGCTTCATCTCCATTTCGGCGTAGCTGGCGGCGAGGCAGCGGCGGGTGCCGCCGCCGAAGGGGATCCAGGTGTAGGTGCCGGGCTGGCGCCCGAGGAAGCGCTCGGGGATGAAGCTCTTGGCCTGCGGGTAGTAGCGCTCGCTGCGGTGGATCAGGTGGATGCAGGGGGCCACGGTCGTCCCGGCGGGGAGGTCGTAGCCGCCCAGCCGCATCGGCTCCAGCAGCCGCCGCACCACCACCGGCACCGGCGGGCAGAGCCGCAGCGTCTCCTTGATCACCGCGTCGAGGTAGGCGCCGTCGCCGCTGCGCACGTCCTCGCGGGCGAGCTCCATCTTGTCCGGGTTGCGCAGCAGCCGCTCGAAGGTCCAGGCCAGCGAGGTCGAGGTCGGGCCGTCGGTCAGCAGCGTCAGCAGTTCGTCGCGGAGGTCGCGCTCGCTCATCGGCGAGCCGTCCTCGTAGCGGGCACCGACCAGCATCGAGACGATGTCCTCGCGCACGTCGCCCTCGGCGCGGCGGCGGCGCACCTCCTCCAGCACGGCCTCCTCGACCGGCGCCATCGCCCGCCGGAACTGGCGGCTGTTGACGATCCAGCGCGGGCCGAAGGTCGCCAGCAGGGCGAGGTTGCGGGGGTCGTTCATCCACTCGGTCAGGCCCCGCATCAGCTCCCGCAGCCGCCCCAGCCGCTCGGTCTCCTCCGCCCCGAAGACGGCCCGCATCACCACCTCCTGGGTGATCGCCTGCATCCGGGGCCAGAGCTCGAAGGGCTCGCCGACCGGCCAGCGGCCGATTTCGCGCCGCGCCACCGCGGCCATCATCTCCCCCTCCCCTTCGACGCTGCGGCCGTGGAAGGCGGGCAGCATCAGCTTGCGGCGGGTCATGTGCTCGGGCTCTTCCAGCAGCATCACCGAGCGCGGGCCGAGGATCGGGCCGAGCAGCGGGTTGGCGACGTCGACGCCGACCGCGGCGCCGGAGGTGAAGACGGTTTTGACGTCGGCCGGGTCGCAGAGCAGCACCCAGTCGCCCCAGTGCAGGATCCGCAGCGCGAAGGTGTCGCCGTAGCGCCGCTGGCACTGCTCGAGGAACGGCAGCGGCCGCTGCGTCCAGCCGACCGCCTGCAGTGCCCGCGGCATCCGCGGCCCCGGCGGCAGGCTCACGCCGCCTCCCCGCCCGGGTCGGAGCCGTTCGCCTGCGCGGCCATCAGCTCGTCCTCCTCCTTGCAGGTGGCGGCGATCAGGAGGTCGAAGAGGTCGCCGCTGAACTCGGCCGGCAGGCCGACCTCGGCGCCGCGGGCGAGGTAGCGGCCGCGGACCTCCTCGACCCGGCCGGGCTGCATCATCGGGATCCCGTGGGCGCTCTTGTAAAGGGCCACTTCGCGGCAGACGTCGAAGCGCTCCCCGAGCAGGCGGGCGATCTCGTCGTCGATCGCGTCGAGGCGGCGGCGGAACGGCTCCAGCCCGCTCATCCCGCGCCCCCCAGCAGGCCGCTGGCGAAGGCCTCGCTGCAGGCGGCCAGGAGCGGCAGCGAGTAGCCGCCCTCCTGGACCACGCAGACCGGCGGACCGGCGGCCGCCAGCAGGCGGCCGACCGCGGCGAAGATCTCCGGCTCGAAGCTCCAGGAGCCGTGCGGGTCGCCGGCGACGGTGTCGTAGCCGAGCGAGACGACGAGCGCCGCGGCGCCGGCGGCCAGCTGCTCGACCGAGGCGGCGACCGCCTCCAGGTAGGCGGCGGGGTCGGGCGCCTCGCCGAAGGCGACGACCCGCTCGCTCGCACTCTGGGGCAGGACGGTGCCGGCGCCGACGTTGGTGACCGGGGAGGCGTGCAGCGAGTGCAGGGTGGCGTCCTCGATCCGCTCGACCAGCGCCGCCGTCCCGTTCGGGTAGTGGAGGTCGAGGTCGAGGATCCCGAGCGGGCGCAGACCGCGCTCGAGCAGCGTCCGGGCCGCCGCGGCGGCGTTGTTGAGGTAGCAGTAGCCGCCGAGGAAGTCGGGGCCGGCGTGGTGGCCGGGCGGGCGACAGACGGCGTAGGTGAAGCGGGCGCCGTCGGCCAGTTGGGCGGCGGCGGTGATCGCCGTGCGCACGCCCTCGTGGGCGGCGGCGACGAGCTCGGCCCCGACCGGAATGTCCGGCTCCAGGCCCGGCGGCGCGAAGTCCGGCATCACCACCGGCTGGTCCGCCCGGACCCGCCGCAGCGCCGCCAGGTACTCGCGCCCGTGCAGCTGCGCCAGCACCCGCTCGAGCACCTCGTCGTCGGCGTCGGCGGCGACCGCCCGGACCCCCGCGTGACGGGCCAGGCCGGCGCCCAGCTCGTCGAGGCGCCGGTTGCAGTCGCGGCCGGGGATCGTGCGCCCGCCTTCGCGGATCCAGTGCGAGGCATCGCCCTCGCCGCGGCGCTGCTCGACCATCACCAGCTCGCTCACGAGAGCAGCCTCCGCAGCCGCGGCCCCAGGTGCTCGAAGCCGTTGCGGCGGTAGAAGGCTTCGGTCGCGGCGATCGCGGTGAAGGTCTCCCGCGGCAGCCCGACCTCGATCCTGACCACGCCCTGCTCGCGGCAGAGGGCGGCCAGGGCCTCGACCAGCTCCGCCCCGAGCCGGCGGCTGCGCCACTCGGGCGCCACCCAGAGGTCCTGGATCGTCGCGTAGCGGCCGGGCACGTGCAGGGCCCGCTGCCAGCTGGCGCTGAGCACGCCGACGATCTCCCCGGCCGCCTCGGCGACGAGGATCGCGCCGATCCCGGCGTCGTCCAGCGCCGCCTGGACCTCGGCCCGCAGCGCCGCCGGCGGCGGCCGGCGGCCGCCCAGCTCCAGCAGCAGCTGCTCGATCGCCAGCGCCACCGCCCCGGCGTCCGCATCGCGGGCCGGGCGAATCGTCGTCGTCGCCTCGATCACGTCGCCGCGGCCGCCCGCCGCGCCGGCTCCAGCTCGACGCTCCAGGCCTCCGCCCCCTCGCTGCCGGTGACCACCCTCGCCAGGGCCGCCATCGGCGCCCGCGCCTTCAGCAGGATCTCGTCGAACTCGTCCTCGGGATCGGACTGCATCACGATCGCGCCGCCGGCGCCGATCGTGGTCCGCCCCGGCCGCATCACGATCGTGCGGATGACGATGCTGAGGTCGGTGCTGCCGTCGAGGCCGAAGTAGCCGATCGCGCCGGAGTAGACCCCGCGCGCCTCGTCCTCGAGGCCGTCGATGATCTCCATCGTCCGCAGCTTCGGCGCCCCGGTCATCGAGCCGCCCGGGAAGCAGGCGTGGACGCACTCGACCGCGGTCCGGCCGGCTTCCAGCACACCGCTGATCGTCGAGACCATCTGGTGCACGGTCGCGTAGGGCTCGATCGCCATCAGCTCCGGCACGCTGACGCTGTCGACGTCGCAGACGCGGCCGACGTCGTTGCGCAGCAGGTCGACGATCATCAGGTGCTCGGCCATGGTCTTTTCGTCCTCGTCGAGCTCGGCCCGGCGGGCGGCGTCGACGACCGGGTCATCGCTGCGGGAGATCGTCCCCTTGATCGGGCGGGCCTCGACGTTGCGCTCGCGGTCGACCGAGAGGAAGCGCTCGGGCGAGGAGCTGACGATCGCGCGCTCGCCGAACTTGAGGAAGGCGGCGAACGGGGCCGGGTTGCTGCGGCGCAGGTGCCGGTAGAGGACGAAGGGGTCGGGGCTGGCGTCGGTCGAGAACTGGTCGGTCAGGCAGACCTCGTAGGACTCGCCGGCCGCCAGCTCGGCCTGGCTGGCGGCGATGTCGGCGAGGTAGCGCTCGCGACCGCGGCCGGACTGGAAGACGACCCGCTCCGGCGGTTCCTCGGGGTCCGGCGTCGGGACCGGCGCCGGCGGGTTCGCCAGCAGCTCGGCGACGGTCGCGGCGGCGAGCTCGAGCCAGGCGTCGGCCTCGGCGTCCTCCTCGCGGCCGACGGCGCAGACGTAGGTGCGGCGGCGCACGTGGTCGACCGCGACGACGCGGTTGGCCAGCATCATCAGCGCGTCCGGCAGGTCGGAGCTGTGCACGTTGGGCGAGCCGCAGTCGGCCTTGAGCTCGTAGCCGAGGTAGCCGACGAAGCCGCCGATCAGTCCCCGCGCCAGCTGCGGCGGCGGCTCGACCGCGCAGCGGGCCAGCTCGCGGTCGAGCAGGTCGAAGATCGACTTGCGCTCGACCGTGGAGCGGCGGGCGCGCTCGACCGCGACCTCGCCGGCGTCGACGTCGTAGGAGAGCAGGCAGCGCTCGCGCCCGGCGCTGGTGCCGAGGTATGAGCACTGCCCGAGCCGGGTCGGGGCGTCGGCG
>Ga0157375_10005243_pt1 | contig 11250 bp, 9 predicted proteins | sample M35metaG_FD_115311 | JGI IMG/M metagenome (GOLD analysis project Ga0157375, IMG submission 115311) | Miscanthus rhizosphere microbial communities from Kellogg Biological Station, Michigan, USA - M3-5 metaG | ecosystem: Host-associated > Plants > Roots > Rhizosphere > Soil | place: USA: Michigan...
AGGGTGGAGTCGCACGGACAGGCTGCGGCATAGACTTAAGGAGAGTGAGATGCGCACATCAATCGGCTTGCTGATTGCTGTATTGGCAGTTACCACAGCGAGGGCCGCTGATACCGGCTGTTCAATTCACCCACCTAAGGATACTACCGACAAGCAATATGCGGGCCTCGCCAAAATCTCTCAGACCGACGCGGAGAAGAAGGCTCTCGCGCACTCGAAATCACCGGCCAAGGTGCTCGGTTCAGCGCTGCAGGTGGAAGACAATTGCCTGCTATGGGTCATCATAGTGAAGGAGAGCACCAAATCCGGAATGAAGTCATTAAGGCTGGATGCCGGGACGGGCAAGGTGCTGGAGACCAAGCACGAGTCTGGGAAGTAAGACTGCTAACGCACCCACTGCCGCAGCCTCTCGCTATGCAGTTCGGCCGCCCGCCTTGACGGGTGCGGTCTCAACCAAGAACAGGCACAACACGCAACCGATTACCCCAGAGGCGGCCATCATCAGGACCGCCGTCGATTGTTGGGTAAGGTCCGCGACTCTGCCCGCGAGGGCAACCAGAACCGAGCCACCGAGTACTTCGCCGACGCACACGACTAAACCCATTGCGGTCGCCGCGTATCTACGCGGAATGGACTCGCCGGGGATAACGCCCATGAACAACGGGAAGGTTCCAGTCGCCAGCCAGCCCAGAAACAGCAGCGTGCCGAGCGCGAAAGTCGAGCCGTGAAAATATACGGCGCCAAGGGCAGTCAACGCCGCCAGCAGGCAGAAGCCAAACATCACCGGCTTACGGCCGATGCGGTCCGACAACCAGGGCGCCCCGAATCCAGAAATCGCGGAGGCGAATCCAAGCACACTCAGCAGCGAACCCATGGCGGGCCCCGGCATGCCGCGCACCGTGGTCAGGAACTTCGGCAGGAACGTCCAGCCCATCACGAACCAGCCAACCATGAATACCGAGATCAGGCAGCAGATGAGCACGTTGCGCACGGCCAGCATGTCAAAGAGGCCCATGGACTTACCCTCGCTCGCAGCACTGCCGGCAACAGGTCCATGGAGTGCCGCCTGGGAATCTTTGGAGGGTTCACGCACCCACAGCCAGATGGCGACGGCGCACAACAGGCCTGGCACACCGGCGACGAAGAAGCTGGTGCGCCAGCCGTACTGCTCGGCGATGACTGGCAATAACCACGGGGCGAGGCTTTGTCCCAACAGCGCCGCGAAAAAATTCTGCATGATCCCGGCGTTCACGCCGCGCCGGCTCGGCGATGATTCGACTGCCATTATTGCCAGGCACACAGGCAGGAACGGACCTTCGACCGCTCCCATGATCGCGCGCGACATCAGCAGGACCGGAAAGGATTGCGCCAACCCCGAAAGAATTGAGCAGGCAGAGAATATGACCAGGAACGCAAGCAGGAAGGGTTTGCGGCTGCCCATGGCGTCCGACCAGCGTGCGATGACATAAGCTCCCAGCGCCCACATGATCGAGAGGACTGAGTTGATGAGCGCCGACTGCGTGTTGGAAAGCGCCAGGTCCTTGGCCATGTATGGGATAAGGACGCTGGCTGAATTCCGGTCAAAGAACGCGAATCCGAACGAAAGACCCAGCAGGACGAGCAATCCATTTTCGTAGTTGAAGAGCGGGTTTCTTTGGGGCGGCGACGTTTGGGGCATCGTGCATTCCTTATCAATCGGCCGAGCGTGCGCACTCGGCCGGCCGCTAGCGTGCCGCCGTTATCGTCGCATTGCAACGACGGCCATTCCGAGAGCCGCCGTCAAGAAAGAGGGGTAGATGGAAAGTACGGCACGAGCGCGTCCCCACCGCTGCCGGCACCGTTTGCCCGCAGTGTGGGGCGGGTTTATAGGTAGCAGCACATTCGGTATCATTAATTGCTATTGGAGCCTGTGTAACGCTGAACGGCACAGGAAGCTGAAAAGTGGCCGGCCGGCGTGGCAGTTTGGGATGACCGGGAGAACTATAGCCGCTCATTAGCTCCAGCAGGAATCCGCGCAATGACACGGCGAAACGGACCCGAGACGCGCAAGGCTCATGGCTCATTGCGGGCTCCTATCGCCATGGTTGCCGCTCTCTTGCTGCATACGTCGGTAGCTTGGCCGGTGAAGGCGCGCGAGCCCCAACCCCTGACGGCGATGTTTCTGGTTGCCCAGGATATTTCGCCGCAATCCGCGTTCGTCGATGCGCTCGTGCTGGTGATGAACAATCTAGGACCTGCACCGGTGGGCATCATCATCAACCGTCCGACGCCAATCTCGGTGGCGGAGATTTTTCCGGGCCTCAAGCGCCTAGAGCGTTTGCACGACAAGGTGTATTTCGGCGGACCGGTTGAACTCGACACCGTCTGGTTCCTGTTCCGCAGCTCCAGGCCACGCGAGCACGCTGTCCAGGCCATTGATAACGTTTATCTGAGTGGTGACCGGGATCTGCTGCGCGAGCTGCTGTCTCGCGATAAGCCTATGGAAGGGCTGCGCATATACATTGGCCACGCCGGCTGGGGACCGGGGCAGCTCGAGTACGAAATCAACCAGGGCGCGTGGACTCCGCAGCGCGCCAGCGCGGATGCCATATTCAACGGCAAATCCGAACAGCCCTGGTCGCCATCGCCGGTTCCAAAGCAACACACCTGAAAGTCCTGCCGGACAGCCTGCGATCGCGCCCTTGGCGATCGTTGAGGGGCGAACCTACGGCGCGGGCTGTAGAACCAGGGTCTCGGCGGCCGCATTCTTCACTGCCGCTTCCGAGTACGTCAGCGGAAAATATCGGCCACTGTCCCAGAGCGGCGCCAGGTCGACGTAATGCGGGCTCGCGGGCTGACCGCTTTGGCCCGGCGTGTTGACCGCGACCGATTGATCCCAGTCGCTGGTATCGAGGATCTCCCGGTAGCTGGCGCCATCTGTCTGCATCCAACCGTCGGTGGGCACCGCGGTCGCATTCACCGTGAACTCATCGCCCGGTCTTGTAAACGGGCCGACATCGAAGAGCTGCTTTACTTCCGGGGAATACTGATCCAAGCCGTGCTGGAAAATAATCTGATGCAGTGCGCCCCATTGCCAGTGCGTGCTATCAGGTCCCAGCAGGCGCTTGAGTTCGTCCTCTGCCGACTTGCGTGTGTCGTTAAGGAGCTGATCGCGTCGAGCACGCGGCTCAGGCCCGAATATCTTGGAATCTGGAGTGGCGAGCAGCCGCAGCAAGGTATTGGGCAGTAGGCCCTGGTAGAGGGCCGCGTGCTGTGCCGATATTTCACGCCCCACGGCCTTCCCGATCTGGCGCATCCAGACCTCATAGAGTGCAGCGTCGGTAGAATCCCGCGACAGCTGACCGTCCCACTTAAGGAAAGTTGCCAGAGCGGGATCATCGCGCAGTGGTGTGCTCCGCAGCAGCTGCTGAAAGGCGATCGCCGGGAACGACTTCACGTCATTCTGCAGTCGTTCCATGTCGGCACGCTCGAGCTTGTGGCCGCTGCGCTGTGCATCGGCGAAGTACTCATCGATGCGGCCGATCCGGAAGGGCGGGGCCCATTCGAACCCCACGTTGTACGCGTAATTCTCCGGAATCATCTTGTGGTTCGCGGTCGCCACGTACCCGGAAGGCGGGTTGAAGCTGTGCGGCAGTTTGGGCGTCGGCACGAAGCCGGCCCACTCATAGCCGCCAGATCCAGGCACAGGCAGGAGCCCGGTCCAGCGCCGGATCGGCGCGAGGCCGGCCGAATGCTCGCCGATATTGCCGGCGCGATCGGCATAGATCAGGTTCTCCGAGGGGACTTTCCAACGCGCCATCGCCGCCTCGAACTGATCCCAGTTCTGCGCCCGGTCGATGGCCAGCGAGGCAAGGTAACCGGCCGTGCCCGGCTCGCTCCCCACCCATCGCAACGCAAGCGCGCGGTTCTTCGCCTGCCACACGACGGGCCCATGGCGCGTGAACATCAACTCGATGTCCTGGCTCGGGGCGCCCTTGATGCGGAAGGTTTCGCGGTGCGAGTCCATCGGTTTCCAGCCACTCTCGGTCCGGTACTCGTGCGGATTCGCGGGATTGAGTTCCTCGACGTACAGGTCCTGCTGATCGAGACCGAAGATCGTGAAGCCCCAGGCGATGTGCTCATTGTGGCCGAGCGCCACGCCCGGCAAGGCCGGTTCGCCGGCGCCAATGACGTTCCACCCCGGCGCGACCAGATGCACCATGTAGCGGAGCGAGGGCAGGCCCACTACGCGGTGCGGATCATTCGCGAGCAGCGGCTTGCCGCTGGCGGTGCGCGCGCCGCCCACGGTCCAGTTGTTGCTACCCGCCACCGAGCGTGCCGGAAATACGATGCGCTGATCGCTCCCGATGAAATTGTCCAACAGCTCGGGCGCAAGCCCGTTGAGATCCAGGTGCGGCGCCGGATCCAGCGCCACCGCGGGATCGAAGTCCACTATCTTGGCGGCCTTTTCCGCTCCCAGATCGGCAAGCATTTGCGCGTAACTCATCTCGCTGAAGGCATTGCCGGTCATCGAGAAGGCGGCCATGCGATTAAGGCAGTCCTGCGGATGCCACTCATCGGGCTCGAAGCCGGCGATCTTGAACTCGACCGGCAATCCGCGCCCTCCAGGAGCCGTCAGGCTGCGCACGTAACTGTTGATGCCGTCCGTGAACGCCGTGAGTATCTCGCGGGTATCGGGGCTGTAGCTCGCATATTCCGAGCGCATGTCGCCGCGGTACATCAGCAAGCGCGCATCCACATCGCGGGCGAGCGCTGAGGGACCTAAGACTTCGCTCAACCGGCCCTGGCCCGCGCGCTTCCACATCTCCATCTGGAACAGGCGATCCTGCGCGGCCACGACTCCTTGCGCAAAGAACAGATCGTGCTGGTTCTCCGCATAGATGTGCGCAACTCCCCAGCGATCGCGCAATACCTGCACCGGCCGCTTAAGGCCCGGCACGGAGACTTGGCCGGAGATGGTCGCGAGCGATTGGCGCGCGGCTGTGGCCATTGAGTCGGGCGATTGGGCGGCCGTACCGGCGCACAGCGCGATGGCGCCCAATGCCATAAGAGAGAGTCTCAGCATTTGGATTTTCCCGTTGTGGGTTTTCGGACTAGGCGCTGGCCGCATTCAGCACCTTGATATCAGCTTCGCTCAGCGACAGGGTTGTGGCGCGCACCAGGCTGTCGAGCTGTTCGGCGGAGGTTGCACTGGCGATCGGCGCAGTGATGGCCGGCTGGCGCATGATCCAGGCAAGGGCCACTTCCGCAGGTTGCGCGCGGTGCGCGGCGGCCATGGCATCGAGCGCATCAAGAATGCGCACTCCGCGCGCGTCCAGGTACTTTTCCATCGACGCACCGCGCGGGCTCTTGCCGAAATCAGCCTTGGAGCGGTACTTGCCGGTCAAAAACCCCGAGGCAAGACCGAAGTAGGGGATGACCCCGAGCTGCTCGGCCACGCACAGCGCGCGCAGCTGCGCTTCGAAGCCGGCGCGCTGGTAGAGGTTGTACTCCGGCTGCACCACCTGGTAGCGCGGCAGCGAGTTCGCGCTCGCCGTGGCGAAAGCATTGCGCATTTGTTCGGCGCTGTAGTTGGAGGCGCCGATCGTGCGCACCTTGCCCTGCTTGATGAGGGTCTGGTATGCCCCGAGCGTCTCCTCATCCGGCGTGGCTGAATCAGGCCAGTGGCTGAAGTACACATCGATGCGGTCCGTCTGCAGGCGGCGCAGCGAATCCTCGGCGGCCGCCAGGATGTGCTTGGCGCGCAGGTCCTTCGGATACGGGCCCACCGCGGATCCCACCTTGGTGATCAGCACTGTCGCGTCACGCCGTCCGGAACGCTTGAACCACTTGCCCAGAATCGTCTCGGATTCGCCCCCTACGTTGCCGGGCACCCATGAGGAATAGGAATCCGCGGTATCGATGGTATTGAGGCCGGCTGCCGCGGCGCGGTCCAGAAGCTCGAAGGAGCGCTGCTCGTCCACGGTCCAGCCGAAGACATTCCCGCCGATGACGAGCGGTGCGACCTGCATTCCGGTTTTGCCCAGGGAGCGATGATTCATGCCGGCCTCCGTTACGCTGCCGGCCATGGTACTGAATTTTTGCAGCTCCAAGCGGCGCCTGGCGGGGGGCTGCACTCCTTAGATATGGCCATACCTCGCAATGCGACAGGCGGGACCGGGCTGAAGGATTTCCGTAATAAAGCAGCGCACGCGGGATGCGCCAATCCGGACTTGCACGGTCGGCGGCATCGTGCCTATGATGAAGCGGACCAACCGGCGCCGATGGACAAAGTCCACAAATACATGGGGTCGCGCGCGCACTTGCCAACGAAAGCATCAAACAACTGGCGATCGCGGCTGGGCTTGCTAGGCCTGAGCGCGGCCGTTTTCCTGGTGGTGTTGCAACCCGGACCCACGGCCGCGCAATCGCCGCCAGCGGACAGCTCCGCTAAAGCGGAAGAGGCACCCGCCAAGATGCCGGCGGACCAGCTCGATGCGCTGGTGGCGCCCATTGCCTTATATCCCGACTCGTTGCTCGCGCAAACGCTGGTCGCGTCTACTTATCCGCTCGAGATCGTTCAGCTGCAGCAGTGGATGGCGAAAAACCCTGGCCTCAAGGACAAAGAACTGGAGGCCGCGCTCGCCAAGCAGCCCTGGGACCCGAGCATCCAGTCGATGGCCGCGGTTCCAGAAGTGGTCAAGCGGCTGGCGGACGACATCCAGTGGACCACCGAGCTCGGCAACGCGTTTCTCGCCCAGCAGAGCGATGTCATGGACGCCGTGCAGCGCATGCGCAAGAAGGCCAAGGACAAGGGCGCTCTGGCGTCCAACGAGCAGCAAAAGGTCGAGACCCAGACCGAGGGCGATAAGACCGTGATCGTGGTGCAGTCGACCAACCCCGAGGTGGTGTACGTGCCCTCGTACAGCCCGACGGTGGTCTACGGTCCGCCGGTGTACCCGTACTATCCGTATCCGCCCATTTACTATCCTCCTTACCCGGCCGGTGCCGCGTTCGTATCGTTTTCCTTCGGCGTCATGATCGGCGCAGCCTGGGGCGGCGCGTGCTGCGGCATGGGCTGGAGCAACAACAACATCAACATCAACAACAATAATAATTTCAACCGCGTTAACCACAATAACATCGGCAACGGCAATCGCGGCAACGGCAATCGCGGTAACGGGAACTGGCAACACAATCCGCAACACCGCGGCGGGGCACCTTACGGTGATCGCGCGACGGCCAATAAATTCGGTGGCACCACGCGCGGGGATTCCCTGAACAGCCGCCAGACGCAGGCGCGCCAGCAGGGCGGAGCGGGTACCGGTAACCGCGCCGGTGGCGCCGGGGTGTCGGATCGCGCGGCCGGTGGCGGCGGCCTGTCTGATCGGAGTGGTGGGGGTGGAGCGGGAGATCGTCCCAGCGCAGGCTCGCGTGATGTGGGCGGCGGGGATCGCGGTGGAGCGGGCGGTAGGGACAGCGGCGGACGCTCCTCGAGCAATCGCTCCTCCGGCGGAGGATTCGGTGGCAGCAGCGGCGGTGGTTTCAGCGGCAGCAGCGCGCGCTCCAGCAGTTCCCGCGGCGCCTCGAGTTTCGGTGGCGGGGGCGGCGGACGACGCGGCGGCGGCGGCGGTGGGCGGCGACGATGAGCAATCTGCACCAGAAATTAGCTCGGAATTCGCGTCTTGGCGTCTTTATGACGCTGGCGATCGGATTGCTCGCGGCGGGGCCCCTGTGCTCCGTGTCGCAGGCGGCAGAGCCAGCGATGGCCACTCCCGCGGCCAAGCCCGCGGTAAAGGATGTCCCAGCGCAGTCTTTCAAGACTCCCGAAGAAGCGAGTGAAGCGCTGATTGCTGCGGCCGAGAAATTCGACGTGGCGGCCTTGACGACCATTTTGGGAAGCTCCGGCGTGGATCTCGTGGTCACCAACGACAAGGTGCAGGACAAGAATCAGAGCATTGCATTTGCCACGGCAGCACGCGCCAAGCACAAGGTAGTGCGCGATCCTAAGGATCCCAAGACCGCCTGGCTGAATATCGGTGCCGACGCATGGCCCATGCCGATTCCGATCGTTCAGGATCACGGCACCTGGCACTTCGATACGGAAGAAGGGCGCACTGAGATCCTGTATCGGCGCGTCGGGCGCAACGAACTCGATGCCATCGAGGCCTGCCACAAATTTGTCAGGGCGCAGAACGAGTACGCGCTGCACCGGCAGAAGGGCTCCCAGGTCAACCAGTACGCGCAGAAGATCATCAGCTCGCCGGGCAAGCAGGATGGACTGGTATGGCGGGGCAAGGACGGTGGGCTGGAAGGTCCGCTGGCTGCGGATCTTGCCAATGCGCTGGCCCAGGGTTACACCAGCAAGTCCGAACCCGTCCACGGCTATTACTACAAGGTCCTCAAGGGACAGGGACCTTACGCACCGCTCGGGACGCTGGACTACGTGATCAAGGGCGCGATGATCGGCGGGTTTGCCCTGATTGCCTCACCGGCCGAGTACGAGGTGACTGGCGTCAAGTCCTTTATCGTCAGCCAGGACGGCGTCGTCTACGAGAGCGATCTGGGCCCAAAGACGCTGGAGCTGTTCCGCTCCACCGACCGGTTCAATCCTGATATGAGCTGGAATCCGCTCAAGTAGCCTTTGGACTTGCTGCCTGCGTCGTGCAGGTGGTTCGCGAAATCCTAACCAACCACTCGCTGGGCGCTGCGTCTCAGGCCTCGGCCTTGCTGTAGTCGTACCAGACTGCCTCAATATTGTGGCCGTCCGGATCGCGAACGAAGGCGGCGTAGTACCCCGGCCAGTACTCTCGATAGCCAGGCTTGCCGTTGTCCTTGGCGCCCGCGGCCAGCGCGGCCCTGTGAAAGGCCTTGACCTGAGCGCTGCTGGCGGCTTCAAACGCCAGGTGCGTGGGCACCACCGTGCTTTCCTCGCTGATCCAGAAGTCGGTGTTTTTGCCATCGTTGAACCCGCCGGCCTCGCCGTGTTCCATCTTGCGCCGGTAGCCGAGGGGCTTGAGCACCTTGGCGTAGAAGAGCTTCGAATTGCCGTAGTTGCTCACTGCGAGCGTGGTGTGCGCGATCATGGTCTTCCTCTTCAATTCCCCCGCGTGCCACCGACCCAACGGGCCTCCGGCGGATGACTCCCTATCGATGGCTAAAGCGCGAGGAGCGCTTAGGGCGCGAGTACGCTGATCAGACCGGGCTTCGGGCTACCCCAGCCGGTCGCCAGGTCGTACCCCTTGATTGCCAGGTAGCGGTCGGCCTTGCCCTGCTGAATGTCATGGAAACCTGTGCCGTACTTGGCGGTCACGTTCTTGGCGTAGATCGTCGGATTGATGAAGCCGATAGGGCCCATGCCGCGTTCGTGCCGCTGCTGGTTGACGAGCGCCATGTACGCGGCCCACATGGGCGCGGCGAAGCTGGTGCCGCCGTAGTAGTTCGCCTTGCACTGGGTCTGGTTAGCGCACGTGTAAAAGGTGAAATCTGCGTTGGCTGCTACGTCCGGACCGTTGCGCCATTTCCTCGAGCCCTGGTTGGCGGTCGTGATCACTCCGGCCAGCTTCTGCCAGTAGGGAGTCGCGATCTCTTCGGGCGTCACGCCACCGCCGCCGTTGATCCATGCGGCTTCCGAAAGCCAGCTCCCGCCAGCGCCCGAAGTCTTAAGTGCGGTGCCACCGACCGATACCACATAGGCTCCATCCGCCGGCCACGGCACGTAATCGAAGCCCCAGCTGCCGCTGTCGCCTGAAGCCGCGAAGAAATTCTGGCCCTGGGCGGCCATCCTCTTGAAATACGGATCGAGTGCGAGGGGATCGCCCCACCATATCCAGGAGCAAGCGATCGTGTGCGCCAGCGGACGGTGGCTCACCATCGAGCCCAGGATCGCCGTGTCAGTACGGCCGATGTACAGAACCAGGCCCGCCAGGCCCGGGGCCATGCCGATGGCCTGGGTCATGTCTATGGTTTGCTCGGTGTCATCGCACCCCGCAGCCTTCGAGCAGGTCGTCTTGCTGCCGTCCGTGGACAACAGCGTGATCGGCACGTTGCTTACTTCGCCCGCATCACGCAGGTAGTTATGAAAGTCGGTGAGGTTGGTGCCGTAGAACTCCAGCAGCCCCAGGCGCTGTCCGGTGCCGGTGAGATTGCCGTGGCCGTAATAGGCGGCCCGCATATCGCTGCCCAGGAAGGAGCCCTGAGGCCCGGAACCGCTGGGTTGCGCAGGAAGTGTGGCAGCAAGCGTTGCAGCTTCGTTGCCATGAGCCTTCGCGTAGGTGTCTTTGGAGATGTACTGCGGGCGCGGGATCGAATAGTTGTCCAGCCCCGAGACGTGCGCGATCCGGACTGGCAGGTTGAGCGTTGGGTTGCGATCCGGCGCGTAGAAGGCGCGGTTCTCGAACGGGTGCTGATAAGTCTGCAGGCTGACATGGAAGGCCGACTCGATCGCCGAGACTTGTCCTCTGACCTGCACCTCCATGCCATCGCGGCTCCCGCCCGTCACGGTGAAACCATGTGCCTTGGCGAAATTCACCACCGCGTCGTAGTCGGCCTGGGTGGGCCCGAAGCGAGCGGTGAACTGCTCGACCGTGAGGAATTGACGGTAGGAGGAACTCGCCGGGTTGTAGAGATCGGCGAGGAACTTGTCGAGGTCCGCTGCATCGCGCAAGGGCAAGACGAGGTCCAGGTCCATCAGGCGCGCGGCCGGGAGCTTGCCCTTGGCCGGGGAGACACCCGACTGCACCACTTCCCAGACGTGCCGGGCCTCCAAGAATGAGGGTTGAGTTCGCACCGGCAAAGTGGAAGCCCAACTGGTCCCCAACAGCAGCAGGACGGGAACTAAGAGTGGGCGCCTCATGAAAAGCTCACCTGCCTGCACATGAAAATCGTGACGTTCAATCGATTGGTTCAGACTTCCCTATTTATGCGCGATCCTAGGGCCCGAATTCCGTGATTGATGTAGGAAAACGCGAGTAATGCCGCGCTCAATCTGCCGGAAAGTCAAGCTATTCCGGAGCGGCTCCGCTCAGGCGCCGCCCCAGCAGGAATAGTGGCCACCCGGTCAGCATGACGGCAATACCAGCGATTGCTAGGCGCGGCTCGTTGGTGCAGACGCTGGCCGCCACCCCCACCAGGCACAGCAGGAACAATAAGGGCACCAGCGGATATGCCGGGACCGCAAAGCCGGCGCTTTCCGGGTGCCTGCGGCGCAGCACAAAGATTGTCGATGCCACGGTGGCTATGCTCAGGGTGTCGGTGAATATCACATAATTA
>Ga0157375_10005245_pt1 | contig 11249 bp, 10 predicted proteins | sample M35metaG_FD_115311 | JGI IMG/M metagenome (GOLD analysis project Ga0157375, IMG submission 115311) | Miscanthus rhizosphere microbial communities from Kellogg Biological Station, Michigan, USA - M3-5 metaG | ecosystem: Host-associated > Plants > Roots > Rhizosphere > Soil | place: USA: Michigan...
CGCCTTTCGTTAGGCGGGGGGCGGTGCGGCCCTGTTGGAAGGGGCCGCGCAGGCCGTGCCAAATCCTTCCCAACCGAGCCGAAAATGTTCGCCAAGCCGCTGATTTGCCCGAAATTCGTGAACCAAAGAGGGCAATGAAACGCGCGCCGGGAAATTATCGCTGCCGCCTTGGGACGGGTGCCGTCATCGCAATTTGCTTTTTTTTCCTCGGCTGCGCCACAGAACCGGGCCCGTCGCCGACAGTGACCCACGTCGTGTTGATGTGGCTGAAACATCCGGGGCGTAGCGCAGATCGCGCTCAACTCGTTCGCGCGGCTCATTCCCTGCGCATGATCCCGGGCGTCACGCGGGTCGAGACCGGTCGGACGGTGCCGGCCCTGCCTGCGGGAGTCGACCAGAGCTTTGACCTCGGGGTGGTGATTACTTTCCGCGATCGCTTCGCCCTTGAGCGCTACGAACGGGACCCGCGCCATTCTGAGACAATGCGCCGCTATCTGCGGCCGCTCGTGCGGCGCTACGAAGTCCATAATTTAAGTGGTCGTTAGGCTGTAATGCGTTTTTTCCTGGCCGCGCTCGCTGCGCTTCTTTCGCTTCCCGTCGCCGCCGCCTGCGCAGACGAAATTCCGCCGCCCTTCGGGTTCCGGTGGAATGATTCCTCGACTCGGGTCGAGAAGGTGCTGAAGGGCGCGAAAGCGAAAACCGTCGGTCAGGACAAGAGTGGCGGGACCGAAACCTGGACCGTAGAAGGGTTGATCCATCCCGGACTCAAACGCACCCTCTTCAGTTTCAAGGGCGGCCAGCTCACGCAGATCGAACTGCAGTACGAGTATCCAAACTGGACGCTGGAGCACTACAACAACCGGATGGGCGAGATCCGCCGCTACTTCGACGCCAAGTATGGAACTGGGCGGTTGATCTCACGCTCGCGAGATAACGACACCGACGTCATCCAGACCCTGGTGGGCTACCAATGGGTGGTGGGAAAATCAGCCCTCGAGCTCTTCTATTTTTCCGCGCAAAAGGAGGCGAACCTTTACCGCAATATTACGGTCACATATAAGGAGATTTAAGGTCCGTTTGCATCGCTAAATCGTGAATCGATAGGTCGGCCCCATCAATTTCGATTTACGATTCACGATTTTAACGCCGCCAGATTCTCCCTCTGCATCCGCTTCAACCGGCCGCGCAGCGCCACTTTCGTCGCGGCGCTCATTCGATCGATGAAAAGGATGCCGTTGAGATGGTCGACTTCGTGTTGCAGCGCGCGCGCGAGCAAGCCGCTCGCTTCGATCTCCACCACTTCGCCATCCAGCGATTGCGCCCTTAAAGCGACCGCGGATGCGCGCCAAATGTCCGCCGTGATTTCGGGAAAACTGAGACAGCCCTCGAGGCCGAGGTCGGTTTCCTCGCTCAAGATCAGCTCCGGATTGAGCAGCACCAACGGCATCGCTGTTTTCGGATCCATCTCGGCGCCATTTAGTTTCAGCGTGCTCGGACGGTCCTCAGCCTGCGCGACATCGACGACGGTTAACTGTAGCGCTTCGCCAATCTGCTGCGCGGCGAGACCGACGCCATGCGCTTCGTGCATGGTTTCAATCATGTCCGCGGCGAGCGCGCGGATGCGTTCGTCGACCACCGCTACCCGGGCGCCTTTGGCCCGCAGGATCGGGTTGCCGTAGCCCACGATCGGCAGCTTCATTTCTGTCCCGTGGTCTGAGTGAAGGCCGGCAGATTCGTCACCCCAGCGAGCTTCAGTGCATCCATTACTTTGATGATAATTCCGAAGGAAGCCTTCTCGTCTGCCTTCAAAACGAGCGTGCTCTTGCGCGCCGGCGAAAGGTTCTCGATCGCGGCCTGCAGCTCGTCGACCTCGATGGCTTTGCCGTCGAGTTTAAGCGAATCCTCGGCATCGACGCTGACAATGGCGTGTTCGAGCTCGGCCGGCTTCGCGGTCGAGGTCTTCGATTCGGGCAGATTGATCTGCACCTCCGGCTGATCCTTTTTGAAAGTGGTCGAGACGACGAAAAAAATCAGCAGAATGGTGAGGATGTCGACCAGCGAGACGATGATAATGGATGGCGCGCGGCGTTTGCGGACGGCGAACTTCATGGCAACAGCTCCGGCGAGTCGTTAGGTTAACGGCGTCGGCGCATGCGCCATCGCGGGGGTCGGCACCGAAGTCGAGACGCGCATCGACGTTCCCTCCGGGATTCGGCCGTAGTAGCACTTGCTGATCAGTTCCACGACCAGCGTTTCCATTTCCACCGACATCACTTCGACCTTCTTCGAAAAATAGCTGAATGCGATCAGAGTGGGGACGGCGATAGACAAGCCGAAGACGGTGGCGTTGAGCGCTTCGGCAATGCCGAGTGCGATCGCTTTGGTGTCGGCCGCGCCGGTGCCCAGACCGAGATGGGAAAAAACGTGAACCAAGCCCGAGACGGCGCCGATCAACCCGAGGAGCGGCGCGATGCCGGTGATGATCTCGAGCACGATCAATCCCTTTTCGAGGATGACCATCTCGTGGCGAGCCCGGGTTTCGACCGCTTCGATCGTTTCTGAGCGCGGCGCGCGCAAATGTTGCAAGGCGACCCGGGTGATCCGGGCGAGCGAAGAATTGTCCTCCCGCGCGATCCGGGAAAGTCGGTCTGGACTGCCGCCGGGCACGAGGCGTTCGATCTCGCTCTCAAGCACGAGCGGGAGCACATTCTGCCGGCGCAAAGCAATGGTTCGCAAAATGATGACCGTCAGAGCAACGATCGAGCAGATGAGCAGCGGCCACATAAAGAGGCCGCCGCGGATGAGGAAGTCGACGACCGACTGCAAAGGATTGGTGGCGGCGGCGAGATAGAGTGCGGTCATCGGTTGGCGAAAATCGTGAAGGATTCTTCCATTGTAAAGCGGCCTTGCGGAAGGGCCGCCAGCAAGTCCTCCGGAATGGGTGGGAATTTTGTCTCTTGGATGGAACGGAGGGCGATGCTTGCCGAGGCCTCGTTGCCCGTGTTTTCCGTCATTCGCAAATTGTGGACGCTGCCATCCGCCTCGACGTCAAACGTTACCGAAGTCGTGCCGATGCTGATCAGGTCCATTTTTTCCGCGGTGTAATGATACCAACGCGATCCGATCGCGTCTTCGAGCAGCTTCTTATAGCGACCCTGCGGAGTTCCGACCGCGTTTACGGCCGAGCGGCCCCGGTTGTTAATTCCCCCCCGGATGATCGTCTTTTGCTGCAAATCCCGGTAGCTGGAGGCCGGCGCGGGCGGCGTCTCGTTAGGCACGGGCGTGGGGATGGGAGTCTCCGTCGGCGTGGGAATCTCGCTCTTCTCTTCCGTGTCGGGTGGGGAGGGGATAGGCGTCGGAGTCTGGGTGAGGAGCGCGAGCTCATTTGGCGCGGGGGTGGGAGTGGCGGGCGCAACCGTTTCGCTAGGTGTGGGCGTGGTCTCTTCTTTCGGCGGAGCGGTTGGGGAGGGTTTCGGCTGCGGCGTCGACCCGGCGCTGTCGAAGGAATTTTCGTGGGTATCCAGATTCATGAAGGGCCGATCTTTTCCATCCTGCCCCGGCAGAGGATTATTTTCCGTTGCCGCTTTTTCCGCTGCGGCGATCGAGTTCTCGTTCGCTTCGAAGGTTTTTTCCTTCGGCGCGACGTCAGATTTGCGCGCCGGATCGACTGTCGTCATCGGTGCGTTTTTGGAGACCAACGGCGGAGGCGTCGGCTCAGGCAACTGCATGATGGTCAACTGCGAAGGCGGTTCCGGTTCCAGCGCGACATCTTGTGTACTGCCCCCAAAGGCAGCCAGCGAGAGCCCGATCAAGAGATGCAGGACGATGGAGGCGAGCACGGCCCACCAGACTTTTCGTCGATCTCGATTTGGTTCCATGAATGGCTTTGGCCCGCGGGGGACTCGCGTCAGTCAACGAGAGCGCGCAATGGGCGCACGAGCGAGTTTGTTTCGGCGCAAATTATCTCACCTCGCCCGGGGTGACAACCGGCGCGGGGTCGTCTTGCGCGCGTGGTGGAAAAGGTATTGCTGGGCATAGCCGCCATGCTTCCCGAAATGCTGGGCTGAGAATTCGCACAGCTTGCGCGCCGATAATTTGCGCCGACGCGGGAAATATTTTTCTCTCAGGACGCGCTCGATCCAGACGTCGATCGGGAAAGCGCGCAACCGTTCGTAGGCAAAGAGCATGACACAGTTGGCCACTTTGGGCCCAACGCCCGGCAGTGCACAAAGCTGTGCGTGCAGTTCGTCGTCGCGCAAACGGGCCAGCGCCTCTAGATTTACCTCGCCGCTGGACACGAGTCGCGCGGTGGCGAGCAGATTTTTCGCGCGGTAACCGAGCGCGCATTCGCGCAGCTCATCTTCCGTGCACCGGGCAAGACGTTGCGCGGTCGGGAAAGCATATACGTGACTCCCGTGTAGCATGGCACCGCGCCCATAGCTTTGGCGAAGCGCGTGCGACATCTGCCGGATGTGAGCCACCTGCTTCATTGAGGAAGTGATGAAAGTGGCGAGACATTCCCAGTGCGGCTGACGCATGATCCGCAACCCGTGACAAAACGCTACTGCCGCCTGCATCGCGGGGTCGTTCGGAAAGGACGCGCAAATCTCCTTGAGCGGATGATCAAGAGAGAAGTAGTGCGCCACCGCTCCGGGTAGGGTGGACGACTCGCCCGCTGGCGAAGGCGTCCCGCCTTCGCGAACTTTAAGCATGCCCCCGCATTGCTCCACACGAATCGCCCGCTCCCCAATCGTTCCGACAAACCCCGCGCCTGACGATTCCCAGTGAAAGGTCTGTCCCGAGTCGAGCGTGAGCGCGAGATCAAAATCAGTCGCGGCAATCTCGAAAGATTTCATCGGCCACAGATTAGCACGGATTAGGAGAGGGGCCGGGCGCCAGCCATTTCTGGAAATCCGTGTTTCATCCCTGTGCATCCGTGGCTAAGTAGTCCGCCGTGGATGCACGCCTGCTGATCGATTCCGGAGTCCTCCTCCTCTACTTTTTCATCATCATCTTCATCGGCCTCTACATGGGCCGGAAAGAAGACAACCTGGAGGATTTCGCCCTCGGCGGCCGGCGTATTCCCTGGTGGGCCGTCCTCGCATCCATCATCGCGGCTGAGACCAGCGCCGGCACATTTTTCGGCACTCCCGGAGAAGGCTTTGCTCTGCGCAACTACACCTATCTGCAACTCGCCCTCGGCACCATCATCGCGCGCATTCTGGTCAGCTACATTTTCATCAAGCCCTACTACGACTACAAAGTTTTCTCGATCTATGAATACCTGGCCGCGCGTTTCGGGACGCGCACGAAAAACGCCGCCTCGGCTGTTTTCATGATCACGCGTCTGCTCGCCTCCGGCGCCCGCCTTTACGTTGGGGCCATCGCCCTCGCGCTTGCCTACGAAATGATCAGCGGGGCGCGGCCCAACCCGGCGCAGACTCTCTGGATTTACGTCCTTTCCACTATTGCGATCGTTGTTCTGACCGCCATTTACACAACGTTAGGCGGGATCAAGGCCGTCATCTGGACGGACGTCATTCAGGCCTCGATCATGTTCGGCAGCGCGTTGCTCGCGGTCGGCTTGCTCTACTTTTCCATTCCGGGCGGTTGGAATGAAATTATTGCGCGCACCGGCGGATTTCACTGGCACGATTTCTTCACCAGCGGGCTCGATCCGGCGAAACAGGGCTGGCAAAAAATCGTCGGCATGTTTGCGATCGAGTACACGATCTTTGCCGGGCTCTTCGGCGCCACCTTCATCACCATGGGGACGCACGGCACCGACCAGGACATGGTGCAACGAATGCTGACCGCGCCCGATATCCAGCGGAGTCGGCGCTCTCTTATTCTCTCCGGTCTGGCCGACATCCCGATCGCCTTCACTTTTCTTACGATTGGCCTGCTTCTTTGGGTTTATTACCAGGTGCATCCTGATCCCACTCTTTCCAAAACGCCTAACGAGACCTTCTGCCATTATATTCTTTATCAGATGCCGGTCGGTCTGCGCGGTCTCCTTATTGCCGGCATTTTCGCCACCACCATGGGGTCGCTCAGCACAGCGCTCAATGCGCTCGCCACCAGTTTCACGCGTGACTGGTATCAGCCCTACATCCATCCCGGCGCGAGCGAGCAACAAAGCCTGCGCGCCGTCCGCTGGGCGACGGTCGGCTTCGCCCTCCTCATGATTGTAGTTGCCTCGGCCACGTCTTACTGCGTCATCGTCCTGCCCAACGTCCGCATCATCCCGATTGCCCTCGGGATTTTCGGTTATACCTACGGCTCCCTCCTCGGCATTTTCTTCTGCGGCATGCTCACGAAGACGCGCGGGAGCGATCTCGCGAACCCACTCGCCATGATCTGCGGCTTCCTCTTCGTGGCCCTGATCAGCAACCTGCCTAACGACATCGCGCGCATCTTCGGCGCGAAGCTCTACGTGCCGCCCGCCTGGCTCCCGATCATGGAATTTCCGTGGTGGATCTGCTTCGGGACCATCGTTACTTTCCTTGTCGCCATCTCCTTTCGGACGAGCGAAGCGCAGCTCGAGCTGAACCGCTATGGCGCAACCGCTTCGACGCGCTAAGACCGCCAACTAACGAATCAGGAACGCAGGAATCTGGGAATTTTGTCTGGAATCCAGGAGGCCAGAATATTTTTCCTCCATGGATTCCTAGCGGCGAAATTAGCTGCTGTCTTCCTGATTCATCTTCTGCGCCATTTACACAGCCGGATTGTTATCGCTAGTCTCGCCAGCGCATGACCGCCGTTGCTGAACCCGAAGACGCCGCGCCGCTCGGCGTGGAAGATCACGTGCCCGATTTTTTCGGGCATCCGCGTGGGCTTTGGTATCTCGCCTTCACCGAGGCGTGGGAACGTTTCTCCTACTATGGCATGCAGGCGTTGCTGGTCCTTTACATGGTCAAACATCTTCTCCTGCCCGGGCACATCGAGCATGTCATCGGGTTCGAGAGTTATCGCCACGTCTACGGCGGCCTGAGCGGCCAGGCGCTCGCTTCAGCCATCTTTGGGACCTACTCGGCGAGCGTCTATCTCACGCCGATCTTCGGCGGGTTCCTCGCCGATCGTTTGCTCGGCCGACGCCGCACCGTTCTGCTCGGAGCCCTAACGATGGCTGCCGGGCACTTCCTCATGGCGTTCGAGGGCGCGTTTCTTTTCGCGCTTCTTTGCCTCGTGCTCGGCTGCGGGATGTTTAAGGGCAACATCGCCAGCCAGGTCGGCTCGCTTTACAAACCGGAGGATCTGCGACGGGCCGATGCCTTCCAGATTTTCTACCTCGGCATCAACGTCGGCGTCATCGCTTCGCCGCTTATCGTCGGCACGCTGGGCGAAGTTTACGGCTGGCATTACGGCTTCGCCGCCGCCGGCGTCGGCATGCTTCTCGCCACCGGAATTTATGTTGCGGGCCAGAAATATTTGCGCGCCGGCGAAATGGAAGCGCGAGCTGCCGCCGCCATACCGCGCGCGAAACTCAGTGGAAGTGACTGGCGGGCCGTCATTGCGCTCATCCTCCTCATCCCGGTGCTGGCGGTGGCGATCGTGCCTAACAATCAAATCTTCAACGCCTATCTCGTCTGGGGCGACCAGCGTTTCGATCTTGTCTTCCTCGGCCGGAAGCTGCCCACCACCTGGCTCATCACCTTTGATGCCATCGTTAGCGTCAGCTTTCTCGCTCTCGTCGCGCTCTTTTACCGCTGGTATGGGAAGCGCTGGCGCGAGCCGGATGAAGTCATCAAGCTAATCATCGGTTCCGTTTTCTCGATCGGCGGCATGTTGTGCCTCTTCATGGCGGCGGCTACGCAGAGCGCGGGTCATAAAATCGGACTTTTCTGGCCGGTCCTCTTCCACATCATCAACAGTATCGGCTTTGCTCACCTCCTGCCGATCAGTCTCGCGCTCTTCGCCAAGTATGCGCCGAAGGCGGTCAACGCCACCATCATCGGGCTTTATTATCTGGCCTTCTTCTGTGCCAACACTCTTGTTGGCTGGGTCGGCGGCTTCTACCAAACAATGCCCACCACCACCTTCTGGCTCCTGCACGCCGGTTTCGCCGCGGGCTCGGGGCTATGCTTCGTCATCTTCAAGTTCGTTGTCGGCCACCACCTCGCGGCGAAAGCGTGATGATAAATTTGGAAACCAGAAGGTCGGGAAGAGAAGCAGAGCAGGAAGGTCGCGACGCCGGCTTTCTTTTTCTGCTTATCTCTGGTTGCCGGATTAATTGGCCGCGGAATCCGCGGCTCGCGCTTATTGAATGAACCGGATCGTCATTGGGTAGCGATAGAATTTTCCCTCGCTCGCCTGGATGGAGGCGATGATGACGAGGATGGCGTTCAGGACCCAAAGGATGGCGAGGAAGACGAAGCCGATGAGGATCAGGCAAAAAACAGCGGAGACAATGTTGTAAATGAGCATCGAGATTTGGAAGTTGAGCGCCTCTTTGCCGTGGGCATCGATGTCGGGTGAGTCGCCGCGCTTGACCAGCCAGACGATGAGTGGCCCGAGCAGGTGACCGGGAAAATGCAGGAAGACGCCGAGCAAGGCGCTGGCGTGACAAAGCGCGGCCCAGGTGCGCACGTTGACGAAGGCGTTAACGGGGAGCGGTGGCGGAGTTGGGTAGGTTGTTTCCATGGCTTCTGTTATTGAGATGCTAGCGGAGCGCCGTTTGGATTCAAAAAGTTGTTACCGAGGCCTTACTCGTTTCGGGGCTGCCCGGCTGGTCCGGGCAGGCGACGGGCCTGCCCTACAACTTTTCTTTGTCGGCCAGCTTGATCCGAAGCTCGCGGAGTTGCTTCAGATCGACGTCGCTGGGCGACTGCGACATAAGGTCCTGGCCGCGGTTGTTTTTCGGGAAAGCCATTACCTCACGAATCGATTCCTCGCCGCAGATGAGCATGACGAGCCGATCTAGGCCGAGCGCGATGCCGCCATGCGGCGGCGCGCCGAGCCGGAAGGCGCGGAGAAGGTGGCCGAATTGCGACTGCTGTTGCTCCTCAGTGATGCCGAGGACAGCAAACATTTTTGCCTGCAATTCCGGCTCGTGAATGCGGATGCTGCCGCCGCCAATTTCGACGCCGTTGAGGACCACGTCGTAGGCTTCAGCACGCATTTCGCCGTAGCGTTTTTCGTCGAGCAACGGCAGATCGTAAGCGTGTGGACGAGTGAACGGATGATGGACCGCGTTCCATTTGTCTTCCGTGGGATCATGTTGCAGGAGCGGGAACTCAGTCACCCAAAGAAAATCAAGCTCCTCGGAGCCTTGCGTCAGACTCTGAATCTCAGCGACGCGCAGGCGGAGGCGTCCGAGAACTTCGCAGGCGATGTCCCATTTGTCGGCGGCGAAGAAAATGAGATCGCCCTCGGCGAGCGCGAGCTTGGTTTGCAGCGCGCTCTTTTCCGCCTCGGAAAAGAATTTCACGATTGGTGATTTCCATTCGCCGTTTTCGATTTTGACGAAGGCGAGGCCTTTCGCGCCAAAGTTTTTCGCAATCGCCGTCATTTCATCGGCCTGACCGATGGTAATGCCGGCAAATCCTCTGGCGTTGATCGCCTTCACGACGCCACCGCGGTCGATCGTGCTGCGGAAAACCTTGAAGCTGCTTTCGCGGAATTCGTCGGTGAAATCGACCAGCTTCATGTCGAAACGACGGTCGGGTTTGTCGCTGCCGAACGTTCCGACCGCCTCGCGATAGGACATCCGTGGGAAAGGAGTGGGGATAGCGATGTCGCGCGAGGCCTTGAAAATCGCGGCCAGCATTCCCTCGGTCAGCGCGTAGATATCGTCCGGCCTAACGAACGAGGCTTCGATGTCTATCTGGGTGAATTCGGGCTGGCGGTCGGCGCGCAGATCTTCGTCGCGGAAACATTTCGCGATCTGAAAATAATTCTCCACCCCGCCGACCATGAGAAGTTGTTTGTACTGCTGCGGGGCCTGCGGAAGAGCATAGAATTTCCCCGGCAAAATGCGGCTGGGGACGAGGAAGTCGCGCGCTCCCTCCGGCGTGCTCTTGGATAAGATTGGCGTTTCGATTTCGAGGAAGCCCTGCATGTCGAGGTAATCGCGGGTCGCTTTCGTGACGCGATGGCGCGTGCGCAGATTGCGAGTCATCTGCGGCCGGCGCAGGTCGAAGTAACGATAGGTGAGGCGTAGGTCTTCGTTGCTGACTTCGGCGTCGAGCGGAAAGGGGAGGGGCTCTGCGTGATTAAGAATAGTCAGTCGGGCAGGCAGGACTTCGATGTCGCCGGTGGCGAGATTCGGATTTTCTGTGCCGGGCAGACGAGGCGCGACGCGGCCCTCGACCTGGATGACGTCTTCATCCTTCAGGTGATGCGCCGCCTTGGCGACCTCCGCATTCTCCTCGGGACGAAACACGACCTGGGTGAGGCCTTCGCGGTCGCGCAGGTCAATGAAAACAACGCCGCCGTGATCGCGTCGCGAATGCACCCAGCCGGCAAGCTTGACCTGCTCGTCGATGTTAGAAGACCGGAGAGCGTTGCAGTTATGAGTGCGATACATGGTGGCGAGGCGACAGTTTGGGCGATGGGAGGAATCGCGCAAGTTGCTTATGTGCTGAGATTGAATTCGAGAAATTGCTGCCACTTCATCATCTCGACGCGGCGTAGCTCGGAGCGGGAGCTCGGATTTGAAATGGCCGTTGGCCCGTTGCTGGAGACGTGGATTGCAATGGGAAGGTTCCTCGCAGTCTGCGCGTCTCGCGCTGACAGATTTTGCGAGGGCCGTTCGTTAGGATGGCAAGAGCGACTGGATTCGGGTAAGTAGTTCCTCGTGCGGCACGAGCGCTTCTTCGCGAGTGGCGAGCGTTTTCATCTTTACGGCGGGCCATTCGTCGCCGTAGAGCAAGGTGATCCGCGCGCCCATCGCTTCGGCGAATTGGAATTGTTTGCCGACTTTCGCCGGCCCGAGCGGATACTCCACGCGCCAGCCGGCGTCGCGCAGCTTTTGCAAATGCCGGAGCGCATCCGAGCGACGCTCTTCCTTCGCCACGATGAGGTAAATATCGATGGCGCTGCCCTGGCTTACGACGCTACTCAGGCGAGCGAAAGGGGCGGGCGTGTCCTTGATCAATTCGCCAAGGACGACGTCGCCCATAGCGAAGCCGATGGCCGACAAGGCGACGGCGCCGTCACTTAACTGCGCGATCAGATTGTCGTAACGTCCGCCGCCGGCGAGGGCGCGAAATTTCCGAGAGCGATCGAAGACCTCGAAGACGACG
>Ga0157375_10005250_pt1 | contig 11246 bp, 8 predicted proteins | sample M35metaG_FD_115311 | JGI IMG/M metagenome (GOLD analysis project Ga0157375, IMG submission 115311) | Miscanthus rhizosphere microbial communities from Kellogg Biological Station, Michigan, USA - M3-5 metaG | ecosystem: Host-associated > Plants > Roots > Rhizosphere > Soil | place: USA: Michigan...
GAATTGGCGCGTTGTTGCATCACCGTCGACGACTTACAGGCCGACGCGAGGACGCCGGTGCAATGTGCAGTGGCGTGATCTGCCTCGAGTCGCGAATTCCAGGGGAGCAAAGAAAATGCGAATCACCAGATGGATGCGGGTGCTGGTTTCTTTCGTGGTTGTGGTGCCGCTGGCAGCGCAGGCTGCCGAACGAACCCTCGAGGGTGTTTGGAGAACAGCTGTAACACCTCTCAATTGTCAAACCGGTGAGCCCGTTGGCGTGGCTCCCTTCCCAGGTCTCTTCACATTTCACGAGGACGGAACAATGTCAGAGTTTGGCATCGGCCCCGGCTCAAGCCCAGCGTTGCGCAGTCCTGGCCACGGAGTGTGGCAACGTGAACACGGCTGGCAAGATTATTCGTACACGTTCGTGTACTACCGCTACGACTCGAGCGGTGGCTTCATTGGATCGCAGAAAGTGACCTCGCAGCTGGAACTCGCTGCAAGCGGCGACGCCTTTGTGACGAAGTCGGTAGTGGAAATCATTGGTGTGAATAACAACGTAATCGCTACGGCCTGCGCTTCTGCCGCCGGGACACGCTTCGAATAGCAAGGCTTGCTCCAGTGGGGGCGGTGTGCAACGAACTGATCGCCGCCCACTGAGCCGGCGCGCCCGCGAAGTGATATGGTAATTGACGGCTTGCCGACGGAGGCCGCATGAAAAAGCTCTTGATCCTCGCGACATTGGTTGCCTGGGCATCCGTCGCGTTTGCCGAACTGCCGCCACTGATCCCGCGCGACGTGCTGTTCAGCGCCGCGGAGTTCCTGACGCCATCGGTGTCGCCGGATGGCAAGCGAATCGCGTGGCTTGCGCCGGACGACAACCACGTGCAGCAGATCTGGATGCGACCGTTGGACGGAGGCGACGCGAAGCAGCTGTCACACGAGAAGAAGCGTCCGATCTACCAGTACGCTTGGGCCGACGACAACAGCACGATTCTCTATCAGCAGGATTCTGACGGCGACGAGAATTGGCACTTGTACGCGATCGACGTGGCGACGGGCAACGTGCGCGATCTGACGCCATGGCAGGGCATTCACCTCGACGCGTTCCGCACCGACCGCAAGCGTCCGCATGAAGTGCTGGTCGGACTCAACCTGCGCGATCGCCGCTTCATCGACATGCACCGGATCGATCTACGCACCGGCGCGGTGACGCTCGACACGCGCAATCCGGACGATGTGGTCGCTTTCATCGCTGACGCTGATCTGGTCGTACGCGGCGCGCAGGCGACCACACCCGAAGGCGGTCACGAGATCCGCTGGCGCGCGGATGCGGAATCCCCGTGGCGCGTACTTGTCCGCACCGGGCCAGATGAAGTCGTCGAGCTTGTCGATTTCAGTGCCGATGGCAAGTCGGTGATCATCCGCACGTCGATCGGCTCCGACAAGGTGCGATTGGTCGAGCGCAATCTAGCGACCGGCGCGCAAAACGAGCTCGCGAGCGACGACGAAGTTGACGTCGACAAAGTCGTGATCCATCCGACGCGCCATGTCGTTCAGGCGGCCGCATTCGAGAAAGCGACTCGCGAATGGAAGTTCCTCGACAAGACGTTCGAGACTGATTTCGAGCAGATGACTAAGCTCGGCGACGGTGCGGTCGCGCTGCTCGCGCGCGACCACGCCGATCGTGTCTGGATCGCCGAGTTCATGAGCGACCATGGACCGATCCAGTACTACGCATTCGATCGTGCGTCGAAGAAGGGCACGTTCATCGCTGTGCATCGCCCAAAGCTGAAGGGCCTGGTGCTTGCGCCGATGAAGGGCGTGTCGATTACCGCGCGCGACGGTCTCAAGCTCGCCGGCTACCTGACGCTGCCGCAAGGCGTCGAGGCGAAGAACCTGCCGCTGGTTTTGTTCCCGCACGGCGGCCCGTGGGCGCGCGACACCTGGGCCTACGACCGCGACGTGCAGCTGCTCGCCAATCGAGGCTACGCGGTCTTGCAGGTGAACTTCCGCGGCTCGACCGGTTACGGCAAGAAATTCCTGCACGCTGGCGATCGGCAATGGGGCCGCAAGATGCACGACGACCTCATCGATGCCGTGCAATGGGCGGTCACCACGGGCATTGCTGATCCGAAGCGCGTCGCGATCTACGGCGGCTCGTACGGCGGCTACTCGGCGCTCGCCGGCGCGACGTTCTCACCCGATGTGTTTCGCTGCTCGGTCGACATCTTCGGTATATCCAATGTCACGACGTTTATGAAATCGATTCCGCCGTACTGGACGGCGTTCCGCTCGATCATCCGGCAACGCGTTGGCGATCACGAAGATCCGAAAGACGTTGAGTTCCTCAACGCATCGTCGCCGCTCTACGCTGCGGACAAGATCAAAATCCCGCTGCTGATCGCACAAGGGACGAACGACGTACGCGTCGTGCCCGCGGAATCGGAGCAGATCCTGTCGGCGATCGAGAAGAACAAGGGCCGTGCGACGTACGTCGTTTATAGCGACGAAGGGCACGGCTTCTTGCGCCCTGAGAATAATCTCGACTTCACGGCGCGCGCCGAAAGCTTTCTCGCCGGCTGTTTGAGCGGACGCGCAGAGCCCATGCACCAAGCGGTGTACCCCGGTTCGACCGCAGCGGTGAAGGAAGTGGGCGGCAAAGCTCAGTGAGCGAATCGAGTTGACCCCGATTTAGAGCGGTTTGGGCTAGAGTCCGCGGTTAAAAATACGCGCTTTCGGTTGCGCTTTGCTGGCGAATTCCGGCGGTGTGCGGTTACTGATCGAGGTTGCGGTCGTTCGATGTTGTCTCGACGCGCCGGTCCTCAATGAAAGCTGCGCGCATGACCGCTTCGAGCCATGGCGTATGTCGGCTGTGGAGTCGTTCTCGATCATCGAGCGGCTAAGTTTCAATGCACTCCGTCGTCTATAAGGCCGAATCTCGATTAGGACAGCTTAGTCGTGCGTCATCGTTGCGGAACGGATCTACCGCGAGTCCACTATCGTTCGTTCGCCGCTGGCCGACACTTTTCCGCGACGGCCCATATATAACCGGCTCGTTTTCAGATCGCATAGCCGATGAAACCGATGGACTACCGCACCTGCCCCGCGGCGATCCCGCCGTGTTCACGACAAGAACACCCACAACAGCACCCGCCACAGCCCCCACACGGCGGCCAGCGTCAGCACGACTGCCAGCACTGGCTGAAGAACCAGCGTCAAGGCGTACAGCACGACGTCCTTGAACAGGCCGTCCCCGTCAGCGGCCTGACGGTGCGACGGGAAGGAAGTCGAGGAGGACGCCCCATCGGTTTCCCCAAAACGCGCCTCGCTGGTTGATGACTGTTCGCTCCTCTTGCTGGCTGCATCCAACTGGGCTACCCGTTCGCGCACCTCGATCATCTTCCGCTGGCCTTTCTCCGCGCGGCGGAGTGCCCACCACATGCCCACGACCGCCGCGAAGAAGTCCAAGGATTCGTTCGACGGCGTGTTCCGCTGCAGATGCTTCCATGCGCGAGAGGGCAGGTTCTCCTTTTTCATTGTGGCTCCTTTGCTGTTGATGTTCTCGCCCGGTGCCTGGCCGATACAAGCCTGGTGCACTTCTAACGCCCAAACGACAAAAGCCCCGATGGCGATGGTTCGCCGACGGGGCCCTGTTGAACGACGGTGTCTTGAAACTGCGGCTGCTACATCCGACGGCTCGCGTTCGGTGCGATTACGTTAGTGTCGCGGTGCTCGGCTTTTGGATAGCAGATGCAGTGGATCTTGAATCGGCTACGCATAGGCGTCCGGCTACTTATCCGGCTTCAGCACAACCTTGGTCCAACCGTCCTTCCTCTGATCGAAGTTCTTATAGGCCTGCGGCGCCTGCGCAAGCGGTAGCTCGTGCGAGACGATCCATGATGGCTTGACCCGGTTGTACTCGATCATCCGGCTAAGCTGGCGGTTGTAGGCTTTCACATTCGCTTGACCGGTTCCGATGCTTTGACCTTTGAACCAGAACGCGCCAAAGTCGAACGCCATCTGACCTCTCTTTTCAAGCTTGTCGGCCGCGTTCGGATCTTCAGGCACGAACACACCAACCACGCCGATGCGTCCCGTCGCTTTAACGGTCTGCACCAGATTGTTCATCGTCAGGTTCGGTACTTCTTCGCGATGCATGTTGCAACATTGGTAACCCACGCACTCGCATCCGCGATCCGCGCCTTTTCCCCCCGTAAGTTCCATGATGCGTTCTACGCCGCCGCCTTCAGTGTCGTCAACGGCGATGGCACCGATCTTCTCGGCGAGTTGTAGCCGATCCTTGTGAGTGTCGACCACCATCACTTGGCTCGCACCTCGCACCGTGGCGGACAACGCGGCCATGAGACCAACCGGTCCAGCGCCATAGATCACCACACTTTCGCCCGGGCAAACACCCGCCAGCTCGGTCGCGTGATAACCCGTGGGGAAGATATCCGCCAGCATCACGTAATCGTTCTCTTTCTCTTGCGCGTCACGGGGCAGGAGCAGGCAGTTAAAATCGCCGTAGGGTACGCGCAGGTATTCGGCCTGGCCGCCGCTGTACGGGCCCATCCCGGCGAATCCGTACGCCGCACCAGCGGAGCCGGGGTTCGTCGTAAGACAGAAGCCGCTGAGGCCCTTCTCGCAGTTCTCGCAGAAGCCACAGCCGATGTTGAACGGCAGGCAAACCCGATCCCCGACCTTGATGCGGTCGACCGCCGGGCCGACCTCGACGACCATGCCAACGTTCTCGTGGCCAAGGATCCGACCCGGTTCCATAGCGGTGCGTCCTTCGTACATGTGCAGGTCGGAGCCACAGATGTTGGTGGTCGTGATCTGCACGAGCACGTCGGTGGCTCGCTCGATTTTCGCGTCGGGCATTTCCTTCACTTCAATTTCGCGGGGCCCGCTATAAACGACGGCTTTCATGTTGCCTCCTTCGACCGCGATGCGATCTTCTTCGTCAACTGTTGCTTCCGCTTGAGCAGTGGGAGCGTCAGGCCGCGCAGATCGAGCGGCGCATTCCGTGCCTGCAGGAAAATCTGCTCGCGCTCTTCGAGGACGTGCTGATCGATCAGTTTGGCCAGCTTCTTGACCGTGGCGTCATACGCGTGGTCCGTCAATTTCATTGAACGTACCTCGGCGATCATCGCCTTGGCTTCGGCGTGCTCCTCCAGTGCTTCGTCCATCAGCGCATCGTCGCCGATCGCTTCGCGCACAGCCGGGTAGAAAACCTCCTCTTCGATCTGGGCGTGGACGGTCAACGCCTGGCAGATGCGCTCGGCCAGCGCATGCTTTTGCTCGACAGGCGCGGCGTCCTCACACAGGGCGTCGTAGTCGATGAACAGCTTCTTGACGGCCTTGTGGTCGGCGTCTAGAAGATCAACTGCATCTTCGTAGGTAACGGGTTCTTTCATGTGAACTCCTCGATAGGTATCGCCGCAGGCAAGCTACAAACGGTGCATCGCCAGCCAACATTAGCTGCCCGGTTCGACCCGCAATGTCGGCCGGTCCCCGCGATGGACGTAGGAATTCACGGTGATCTGGAAACCGCATCGAACCGAAGAGGCCTCGTGACTCGCGAACGATCGCCCGGAAGTGTGATTTCCATCGATCAGAGGCATTCGCCGCTTCGTTAGGTCCCTTCCCCACCTCCGCCAAATGCCATCGGCCTGCGAGATCGGTAATCGTCCTACATCGGTCATCCGGCCAAGCCGATTCACAGGCACGAGACCGGCGAATATTCGCTAAGTCAGGTCAAACCGCCTGGGTAGAGATGGACACGAGCGCAGCGCGCGCGCAACCCAACAGTTCCGGGTTCGCGACGTATTGAAGAATCACAAGGATTGTGGCAATGGGTTCGAAAGCGGCACGCATCCGCGACATCGGTCTGTGCCGGCGAACGCTACGACCTTGACCCCTGCGGCTACGCGATCGTCGTCGAGCTGAGTGATAGCGTCGACGAAATAGAGACGAAGAGTGGGGTTCCCACCTGACGAGTACTCTCGGCGATGCTCGCTTCGGGATACGGTCAATCCACCGCTTCCAGACAGTCGGCGCCCAACGGTCTAGACTAAGGTAGGTCCCTCGATGTTGTCCGTCACTCTAAATTAACGAGCGTACACGTGCGGCGCGGTCTTCCGGCCTATGCCGTCGTAATCGGCGCACTCGCCGCGGCGGTCGTCTTGCGCTGGCTGCTTGATCCGCTCCTCGGGGACAGCGTACCGTTCATCACTCTCTTCGGCGCTGTCGCGATTGCTGTGTGGCTGGGCGGTCCCACAGTGGCGATCCTTGTCGCCTTCGCCGGCTATATCGCGTGCAATTACTTCTTTATCGCGCCACGGTACACGCTGGGTCCGCTCGATCCTAAGACCCTGGTTGGCCTCGCCGCCTACGTCTTCACGTGCACGCTCATCATCGTCATCGGCGAAGCGATGCGCCGCGCGCAATCCCAGGCAAGCGAGCATGCGAGGCTTCAGCGCGTCACTCTCGCGAGCATCGCCGATGCCGTGATCACGGCGGATACGCAAGGCCGGGTCACGTATGTGAACGCCGTTGCGGAAACGCTGACGGGTTGGCAGAACTCCGAAGCGGCAGGACAGCCGCTGGACACGGTATTCCGTATCGTCGACGAAACTGTCCGGCGTCCGGTCGAGAGTTCGATGACCCGCGCCATTCGCGAAGGCGCGCTTGCCACTTCGTCCCCGCAAACCATTTTGATCCATAAGGATGGTACGGAGCGGCCGATCGACGAGAGTGCAGCGCCGATCCGCGACGATTACGGCCGCGTCATCGGAAGCGTCCTGATATTCCGCGACGTTTCCGAGCGCAGGCGCTGGGAGCGTGACGAGGCGGAACGGCTGATGTCGGTGCGGCTGCTCGCCTCGATCGTGGAGTCGTCCGATGATGCGATCATCAGCAAGACGCTCGATGGAACCATTCGCACGTGGAACGCTGGCGCCGAACGCCTGTTCGGCTATTCGGCGGGCGAAGCCTTGGGACAGCACATCTCGCTCATCATTCCACCCGAGCGCGCGGCCGAGGAGGAACACATCGTCTCACGGCTGAAGGCGGGGCGCCGCATCGATCACTTCGAGAGCGTGCGTGTGCGCAAGGACGGACATCCGGTATTCGTGTCGCTCACGATCTCGCCAATCCGCGACGCGGCGGGCAACATCGTGGGCGCCTCGAAGATCGCACTCGATATCACCGAGCGCAGGCAGGCTGAAGCCGAGCGGCAGAAATTCGTCACACTGGTGGAGAACAGCACCGACTTCATCGGCATGTGCGACGTTGAAGGCATTCCGTTCTACATCAATCCCGCCGGTTTGCGGATGGTCGGGCTTGACAGCATTGCGGACTCGCAGCGCGTGCATGTCGGCGACTTCTTTTTTGCCGAGGATCGCTCACGCGTCATGGACGAGATGTTTCCCGCCGTGGTGGAAAAGGGCCATGCCGAGGCCGAAATCCGTTTCCGCAATTTCCGCACGAACGAGGCGCGGTGGATGTTGTACAAGGTGCTGCGGATCAACGATCCCGATGGCCGAACCGTGGCGTACGCAACGGTGAGCCAAGACATCAGCGAACGCCGCCGGCTCGAGGACGGCCTGCGCACGCTCGCTGCGAACCTGTCGGAAGAGGACCGCCGCAAGAACGAGTTTCTCGCGACGCTCTCGCACGAACTGCGGAATCCGCTCGCGCCCTTGCGCAACATGCTCGAGGTTCTGAAGCGGGGCGACGGCGACAGCCACGTGCGCGCGCGCGCCATCGACATCATGCAAAGGCAACTCGGCCAGCTGATCCGGCTCGTCGACGATCTGCTCGATCTCAACCGCATAACTCACGACAGACTGGACCTGCGTAGGGGCCGCGTCGACATCGCGCTGGTAATCGAGCATGCAATCGAGTCTTGCAGGCCGCTCGCCGAAGCGGTAAATCATGATGTGCGGGCGAATGTGCCCTCGGAACGCATCTACGTGAATGGCGACGAGGCGCGTCTTACCCAGGTGCTGGCCAACCTCGTTAACAACAGCTGCAAATACACGAACCCGGGCGGCAAGATCGACGTCATTGCACGGCGTGAGGGGAACGATGCCGTGGTCACTGTCCGCGACAGCGGCATCGGCATACCGGCAAACAAGCTGCAACTCATCTTCGACATGTTCATGCAAGTCGAGCGGTCTGCCGAGCGGTCCCAGGGTGGGCTGGGAATCGGCCTCACGCTGGTGAAGCGGTTGGTGGAGATGCACGGCGGCACCATCGAGGCGTGGAGCGCGGGCGAGGGATCCGGAAGCGAATTCACCGTTCGCTTGCCCATCATGCTGGAGGAGGGCGATGAAGAGATTGGACACCAAGCCGGGGAACCCGAGCTGCCGATGTCGTCGCGGCGTGTTTTGGTGGTCGACGACAACGAAGACGCGGGGGCGTCACTCGTGATGCTTTTGCAGATTGCAGGACACGAGACTTCGATGGCGCACGATGGCTTGGCCGCGATGGAGGCGATGGAACTGCTGCGCCCCGATCTCGTGCTGCTCGATATAGGACTACCCGTACTGAACGGCTACGAGGTCTGCCGCCGCGTGCGCCAACAACGCTGGGGCAAGGAGATCAAAGTGATTGCGCTGACCGGTTGGGGCCAGGAAAAAGATCGCAAGGAGTCTCGTGAAGCGGGTTTCGACGGACACCTGGTCAAGCCGGTCGACTACGGCGCGTTGACGTCGCTTCTCGCGTCGGGCCTCGCGACGCGAACCGAGCCGTAATAGACCGTCTATAACCAGCTCTGCAAATGCCCAAAGCCCATACGGCCGTCGGGGGCCGCTGCGATCTGACACTGCCCGCTATATCAAATCTCGGTTACTACACCTGAGCCTTGTTCCTGTACGACACCGTAATCGCGGGGACCCTCTCCACGCCCGGCTGCTTGGCGAGGAAGTCGTGCAGGAACGCAGTCAGCGTCCTCTCGCAGAGCGCGACGATCTCCGCGTCCCCCTGCAGCCTCGCGCCCTCCGTCCGGGCGACGTTGCTCGAGTCCTCGTAGAGCTTTTAGATCCAACCTCTCGAAGTGCCGGCGGGCTTGGCAAGGAATATCCGCTGGCCCAGCCCGGACCGACTCGCGGGGACCCAGCTTACTATGCAGGGTATGAGTAGTGACCTCACCGCCGCACCGCCATCCGAATCGGTTAAGAGGATCTCGCGAGAGCAGATGAGTGAGTTGCCGATACGGCGCTACGAGGGTTCGGTGCACGTCGTCGCGGGACATCGAGACCTCCGGCACGCGATGCAGGACATCGTTCAGGAAAGCGTAATCGGCTTCGACACCGAGACACGGCCCGCCTTTCGGCCCGGCGAGAGCTACCTCCCTTCTCTCGTGCAATTCGCTACGGCGAGCGCTGTATATCACTTACAGGTCCAGCAGCAGGACTTTTTCGGCGCGATGCGTGAGATCCTTTCGTCAGAGAAGATCATCAAGGTGGGCGTGTCCGTGACCGACGATATCCGCACCCTGAAAAAGCTATTCGAGTTCGACGAAAGATCGGTGGTAGATCTCGGCAAAATTGCGAAGCGCCATGGCCTGAAGCAGACCGGCGTGCGGAATCTCGCCGGGATATTTCTCGGTACGCGCGTAGCTAAGGGCGCGAAGACTACGAACTGGGCTGCGCGCCGCTTGACGCCGCAGCAGATCGCTTACGCAGCGACTGATGCTTGGGCATGCCGCGAGCTGTATCTCCGCTTCAAGGAACTGAAAATGGTCTGAGCCACAAGGGTCGTTCAGCGAACGTCACCAACAGATTGCTTCACCCGCGTGTGTCCGGCTAGTGAACTGTCCGTCGTCCTAACGATTCGATGGGATCATGCACACTGCAGCCGCGTCGGTGCACTCCACCACGTTCACGGCAGGAACACCCACAGCAGCCCTGCCACAGCCCCCACAGGGCGGCTAGCGTCAGCACGACTGCCAGCACCGGCTGAAGAACCAGCGTCAAGGCGTACAGCACGACGTACTTGAATACGCCGTCCCCATCGGCTGCCTGACGTCGCACAGAAAAGGCGGTCGGAGTGGACGCCTCACGGGTTTCTTCAAAGCGCGTTTCGCTGGTCGATGACTGTTCGCCCGTCCTGCCAGCAGCAACTGCCGCATCCACCTGGGCAACCCGTTCGCAAGCCTCGATCATCTTCCACTGGCCTTTCTGCGCCCGGCGCAGCGCCACCACACGCCGACGACCGCCGCGAAGCGGTTGTACGACTCGTTCGATGTCGTGTTGCGCCGCAGATGCTTCGACAGGCGCGACGGCAGGTTCTTGTTTCTCATTTCGCGTTCCTTTTGGTTGATGTACTCGCTCGGGTACTTCGCCGATCCAGTCTGGTGCATTTCTAACGCCCAAACGACGAAAGCCACGATGGCGATGGTTCGCCGACGGGGCCACTGTGGAACGACGAAGTCTTGAAACTGCGGTTGCTACATCCGGCGTGATTCGTGCGCGCTCACGTCAGTGTCGTCGAAGTCTGCTGTGGATGGTCCGAGCGGTGGATCTTTAATCGAACCAGCACCAGCGGCTTCATGGTGAGTCTAGTCAGACGCCCGTACGCTGCGCGTGCAGCAGGTTCGAGCTCCGTACCGCGCAGCATCGGCGTTGATCTGCTGCTTCGCAAGGCCGAGCTTCTGCTGCCAGAGCTGATACGGCGAAGGGAAGTACTGCCTAACGCAAGGCCGCCTCGTTCTCGAGCGCTGCGAGCTGGGTCCACTCGGTTTCAGTAAACAGGCGCGAGCGCGTAAGGAACCGCAGGCCCTCGGGGCCGTCGAGCGAAAACATCCCGCCTCGGCCCGGCACCACGTCAATAATCAGTTGAGTGTGTTTCCAGTACTCGAATTGCGGCCCACTTATGTAGAACGGTGCGCCACCGATATGACCCAATAGTCGGTCATAGTCACCGATGATAAATTCGCCCTGCGGATAACACATTGGTGCGCTCCCGTCGCAGCATCCGCCGGACTGATGGAACATCAAGTCGCCGTGTTTCGCGCGCAAACTGTTGATTAATGCCCGCGCGGAGTCAGTCGCGGTGACGCGCAACACTTGCTCGGTCATGAGAGCCTCCTGACCATCGTGATGATGCGGACACCCCGTACCGCCAGTCTCGCGATACGGGGCAAAAAACGGTCGAGGATCAGAAGAAGCCGAGCTTGTTCTCGCTATAGCTCACCAACACGTTCTTGGTTTGCTGATAGTGGTCGAGCATCATCTTGTGGTTCTCGCGGCCGA
>Ga0157375_10005254_pt1 | contig 11244 bp, 9 predicted proteins | sample M35metaG_FD_115311 | JGI IMG/M metagenome (GOLD analysis project Ga0157375, IMG submission 115311) | Miscanthus rhizosphere microbial communities from Kellogg Biological Station, Michigan, USA - M3-5 metaG | ecosystem: Host-associated > Plants > Roots > Rhizosphere > Soil | place: USA: Michigan...
CGCTTCGACCCCGAGGGGACGCTGCAGGCGATCCAGGAAAGCCGCGCCGACGTGCTGGCGGTGGTGCCGGTGATGATCCAGCGGATCCTTGGCCTGCCGGAGGAGACGCTCGCCGCCTACTACCTCTCCTCGCTGCGGATCACCTCGCTCTCGGGCTCGGCCCTGCCGGGCGAGCTGGCGCTGGCCTGGATGGACCGCTTCGGCGACACCGTCTACAACCTCTACGGCTCGACCGAGGTCGCCTACGCGACCGTCGCCACCCCGCAGGACCTGCGCGCGGCCCCCGGCACCGCCGGCAGGCCGCCGCGGGGGACGACCGTGCGGATCATCGGCGAGCACGGCCGCGACGTGCCCCAGGGCGAGGTCGGCCGCATCTTCGTCGGCAACGAGATGTCATTCGAGGGCTACACCGGCGGCGGCGGCAAGGAGATCGTCGACGGCCTCCTCTGCAGCGGCGACGTCGGCCACATCGACCCCGCCGGGCGGCTCTTCATCGACGGCCGCGACGACGAGATGATCGTCTCCGGCGGCGAGAACGTCTTCCCGCGCGAGGTCGAGGACCTGCTCGCCGACCACGAGGGCGTGGTCGAGGTGGCGGTGGTCGGCGTCGAGGACCAGGAGTTCGGCCAGCGCCTGAAGGCCTTCGTGGTCCCCAAGGAGGGCGCCGAGCTGGCCGAGTCCGACCTCAAGGCCCACGTCAAGGCCAACCTCGCCAGCTACAAGACCCCGCGTGAGATCGAGTTCCTCGACGAGCTGCCGCGCAACGCCACGGGCAAGGTGCTCAAGCGCGATCTGCAGGCTCGCGAGACGCAGCAATCCGCCTGATCGGCAGCTGGCGCAAATTGCGGTCAAAGCCGCAGCGAGCCCTCGCGATGGCCTCCGGTGGCCATAGTAGGTTGCCCTGGCATGAGCGATCCTGCCAGGCAGCTGCGAGCGGTCGGCGAGGCCAATGAGACCATTCATGGCGTCGCCAAGCAGGCCTTGGAGTGGGTCCGGGTCAGCGAGCGGCGGGTCGCCGCAGCGGAGGCCCGGTCCGAGCAGGTTCGCGTCGAGCTGAAGAAGCGGGCCATGGGCACGCTGCAGGGCGTCGCCGCCGAGGCGCGGGAGCGGATCGCCGTCGAGCGCGCCGCCCGCGGCGAGGCGGAGTCGCGAGTGGCCGGCGCCGAGGCGGCCCGCGACCGGGCCGAGCGGGCCTTCGAGGAGCTGCAGCAGCGCTCCCAGGGCGAGAGCGAAGCCGTCGCCGCTCACGCGGCCGAGCTCAAGGCCGAGGCCGAGGCGTCGATCGCCGCGGCCGCGGCGAGCCTCGAGGCGGAGGTCGGGCGCCAGGTCGCCGCCGCGCGCGAGCAGATCGAGGCCGCGGCCGACCGCCGCGTCGCCGCCGCCGAGCAGCGCGCCGCCGACGCCGAGGCCGCGGCGGCCGAGTCGCACGAGACGGCGGTGCGACTGGAGACCGAGATCGAGCAGCGGGTGATGGACGGGACCAAGGAGGTCCGCCGCGAAGCCGAGGAGAGCGTCCGCAACCTGGTCGAGAAGGTCGAGCGCGAGGCGGAGGAGACCGCCCGGGCCCGCGCCGAGGAGCAGCTGCGGGCCGAGTCCGACCGGATCCGGATCCAGGCCGAGAAGCGCGAGGAGCGGGTGCGCGAGGCCACCGAGGAGGAAATCAAGGCCAGCGCCAAGCGGGCCAAACGCGAGGCGCAGGCGGCCGCCGAGGAGTCGGCGCCGGTCTGGCTGCGCGGCGAGTCGAACGCCTCGGCGGCCGGCTACCGAACTTTTTAGGCGACCGTTTTCATCTAGTCTCGGCCTCGTCATGCGCGAGGTGCGGATCAGGGACACGCTCAGCGGCGAGCCGCGGGCTCTCGACGCCTCCGAGGAGGTGGGGATCTACGCCTGCGGCCCCACCGTCTACAGCCGCATCCACATCGGCAACGCCAGGCCCTTCGTCGTCTTCGCCCTCTTCGCCCGCTTCCTCCGCTCGGAGGGCTACCGGGCGCGGCTGGTCGTCAACGTCACCGACGTCAACGACAAGATCTACGCCGCCGCCGCGGCGGCGGGCGAGCCCTCGGGCGAGTTCGCCGAGCGGATGCGCCGCGCCTACGTCGAGGACACCGACCGGCTCGGCCTCGGCCGGCCCGACGCGGAGCCGCTGGCGACGGCGACGATCGGCGGCATCGTCGGCCTGATCGCGGACCTCGTCTCCTCCGGCCATGCCTATGAGTCCGGCGGCGACGTCTACTTCCGCGTCGGCAGCTTCGACGGCTACGGCAAGCTCTCCAACCGCCGCCCCGAGGACATGGACCAGGGCGAGGAGGCCGGCGCCGCCTCGCTCAAGGAGAGCGCGCTCGACTTCGCGCTCTGGAAGGCCCACAAGGAGGGCGAGGACACGAGCTGGGACTCGCCCTGGGGCCCGGGGCGGCCGGCCTGGCACATCGAGTGCTCGGTGATGGCCGAGCAGGAGCTCGGCGCCTCCTTCGCCGTCCACGGCGGCGGCTCGGACCTGGTCTTCCCCCACCACGAGAACGAGATCGCCCAGTCCGAGGCGGCCGGGCGCCCTTTCGCCCAGGTCTGGATGCACAACGGCATGATCGAGACCGGGGCCGAGAAGATGTCGAAATCCGACGGCAACATCTTCCAGCTGTCGGAGGCGCTCGACCGCTATGGGCGCGAGGCGGTGGTGGCGTATCTGATCTCGGGTCACTACCGGCAGCCGCTGGCGTTCGGCGAGGGGCCGATGGAGGAGTCGGTGGCTCGGGTGGGGCGGTTGAGGAACTTCTTTCGGGAGCATCCGGTTGCGAGGGAGGCGGGAGAGGACTCGCCGGAGCAACGGCGGGGAGGCTCCGTCGAGTCCTCTCCCGACTCCCGGGTGGCGGTCCGGCTGGCTGCTTTTAAAGATGCGCTGGCCGACGACTTCAACACGCCGCGGGCGCTGGCGGAGGCGTTCGAGCTGGTGGCCGAGGTGAACCGCGGTGAAGCTCCAGGGGCCCAGGGGGCGGTGCTGGAGATGCTCGAGCTCGTCGGCCTCGGGTCTCTGGCGGCGGAGAGAGAGGCGGTCGACCTCGCCGCCCATCTGCAGGGCCGGGGCACGGTCACGGCCGAGCTGGAAGCGGTGCCGGACCCGGACGCGCTGCTGCGGGAGCGGGAGGAGTCTCGCGCCGCCAAGGATTTCGAGCGGGCGGATCAGATCCGGGACGAGCTGGCGGCTCTCGGCTGGGAAGTGCGCGATTCCGCTGCCGGACCTCGGCTCGTGCCCAGGGACTAGTGGCCAATCAGGTCATCTACGGCAGGCAGCCCGTGCAGGAGGCGGAGCGGGGGAGGCGCCGGGTGCACCGGGTCTGGCGCGCGCCCGAGACCGACGCTCTGGAGCTGGAGCGCCTCTGCGGCTCCCCCGACCACCAGGGCGTCGTCGCCGAGGTCGATCCCTACCCCTACGGCGACCCCCGCGGGCTGCTGCGGGGCGAGGGGGCGCTGCTGGTCGCCCTCGACGAGGTCCAGGACCCGCGCAACCTCGGCGCCGTCTGCCGCTCGGCCGAGTTCGCCGGCGCCGCCGGGGTGATCGTGCCCGAGCGCCGCGCCGCCGCCGTCACCGCCGTCACCTGCAAGGCGTCCGCCGGCGCCGTCGAGCACCTCGAGGTCGCGCACGTCCGCAACCTCGCCGACTGGCTGGCCGAGGCCAAGGCCGCCGGCTTCTGGATCTGGGGCGCCGACGCCGAGGCCCCGGCTCCTGCCTGGAAGACCGACCTCACGGGCCCGACGGTGCTCGTGCTCGGCGGCGAGGGCAAGGGCCTGCGCCCGCGCGTGGCCAAGGCCTGCGACGGCCTGATCGCCCTTCCCAGGCACGGGCAGGTCGAGTCCCTGAACGTCTCGGCGGCCGCCACGGCGCTGCTTTTCGAGGCTTTGCGGCAGCGCTCCTGAGCTCTGGCGGCTGCAACGGCGCTTGCATTAATTTTCGCCAGGGGTTGACAGAACTCCGCGCGCACGTAAACTAGCGGCGCAACAAGGGTGAACCTCAGCTTGAGTCTGAGGGCATCCGTCGATAAGAGGCGCCTCGGGGGAGGTAAGCGGCGCCACGACCCTTCAGCAAGGAGAAGGATCTGTGGCTCTAACTACGCCTACGCGTTATCAAGCTAACTCTCAAGTTGAGCTTGATGACCACTACCTAGTCGCGCTGGCCAAGGACGGCAAACCCGACGCCTACGACGCGATCGTCCAGCGCTACCGGGGTTTCGTCCGCCTCAAGGCCTCTTCTTACTTCCTGCTCGGGGGCGAGTCCGACGATCTGATCCAGGAGGGGCTGCTCGGCCTCTACAAGGCGATCCGCGACTACCGGACCGACCGCGAATCGAGCTTCCGCAACTTCGCCGAGCTCTGCATCACCCGCCAGATCATCACCGCGGTCAAGACCGCGACCCGCAACAAGCACACGCCCCTCAACCAGTACGTCTCCTTCAGCCAGACGCCGGCCGCGGCCGGGGACTCGGACACCACCCTGGACGAGATCCTGCCCGGCCCCAGCGTCCACGACCCGGTCAACCAGGTGATCGCGACCGAAGAGCTGGCCAGCCTCGTCGCCTGCCTGTCCGGCGTCTCCGGCGTGCTCTCCGACCTCGAGAGCCGCGTCCTCTCGCTCTACCTCGACGGCCACTCCTACGAGGCGATCGCCGAGCGCCTGGAGTGCGACACCAAGACCGTCGACAACGCCCTGCAGCGGGTCAAGCGCAAGGTCGGCAACCACCTGGCCTCGCGCGAGGTCGCCGCCTAGGAACGGGCCGCGTCTGCGAGGACGTAGTCCAGCAGCTCGCGCCCGTGGTCCGAGGCGACGGCGATGTCGTCGGCCTTGACTCGGACCCGGTGCAGCGACTGCATCCGCAGCACGTCGCCGGCGGCGTGGCGGTTGGGGAAGACCCCGGCGTAGGAGACCCCCAGCCGCTCGAGGTCGTCGGCGACCAGCGCCGTCGCCGGCGCGTCCAGCGGCAGGTCGACGTAGACCGCGTCGAGGCAGCGGCGGTGGAAGAGGTGGTGGCGCTCGCCGGCGACGACGGCCTCGAGGTCGGCGCCCGGCTCGGTGACCGTGATCAGGGCGAGGTTGTGGTCCTCGTCGACCTCGACCCGGAGCGTCGTCCGCTCCACCAGCTCCGTCGCGGGGTCGGGCTTGGCCAGCGTCCCCCGCAGCTCGCACAGGGCCAGGGTCTGGCCGACGATCTCGTGATGGCGCTCGGGGGCGTAGACGCGGCGCTCGTGGCCGTCGTTGAGCTTGGTGTAGAAGAGCGCCGCCGACTGCCGCCGCCGGGGCGCCGGCGCGGCGGCGTCGTTGGCGACCGTGGCCGGGATCCAGCCGAGCAGGAAGCCGGTCTCGTGGGCGCCGAGCTCGATGTTGGCCCGCTGGCTGTAGGGGTGGGCGGCGGTCGCCTCGCTGAACATCCCGGCCAGGCCGCGCTCGCGGGCCCAGTCCATCAGGAAGCGCTTGGTCCGCGTGAACAGGTGCTGGCCGCGGGCGGCGGCCAGCGTCACCGCCTGCCCCGAGTGGCCGACCGCGTCGCCGGCGGCAGCCAGGCTCATCCCCATGTGGCAGAGCAGGCCGCCGTCGGCCGACTCGGCGACGCAGGAGACGTAGCGGCCGTCGTCGAGGCGGGCCGAAACCTCCGCCGGGTCGTAAACCCAGCGGACGTCGTAAGTGGTCCCGTAAGCTGCTTCTATCGCCGCGGTGAGGACGCCACCCTCGTCCGAGCCGAGGAACCTGAAGTTCACATCGAGCGGTTTATCTGCCACCACGCCCGCCTAGCTCAACCTGGGAGAGCACCTGATTTGTAATCAGGAGGTTGCCGGTTCGAACCCGGCGGCGGGCTTCGACTTCATCCGGCGGCACCGTTGCCGCCGAGCAGGCGGGATTTCTCGGCGGTGAACTCCTCTTCGGTGAGGACGCCCTTGTCGCGCAGCGAGGCGAGCCGCTCCAGGCGCTGCAGGCGGGCGTCCTCGTCGTCCAGCGGCAGCGCCGCGGTCGTCGCCTCGGCGCTCGGCGCGTCGGCGCCCGGCCGGCGCACCTCTGGCAGGCGCAGTTTCGAGGCGCGCTCGGGGATGTTGGCGCCGCGGACGGCGCTGACCATCTTGTCTTTGGTGCGCCCGAAGGCCTCGCCGTAGTCGGCGTCGGGGTATTCCTCGATCGTCTGCTTGCGCAGCTCGTGGATGCCGAAGGCGGCCATCCCGGCGACGATCACGGTGGTGACGAAGGAGCGCAGGCCCTGGGTCGGCGCCGAGAGGAAGTAGAAGCAGACGAGCAGTGCCAGGCCGCCGTAGACGTAGGGCACGTAGCGGTCCAGCACCGGCGCGATCCCGCGGCGCACGGAGCGGGCGGCGCCGGTCGGCGAGGCGAGCCAGCCGGCGGCGGCGAAGAGCACGCCGACGACGATCACGGTGGTCGCGATGCTGGTCATCAGCGAGGTCGCGATCGACCACGCCGCTTCGCCGGCCGGCTTGGCGCTCTCGACCGTGACCAGCTGGTCGATGACGATGCCGCCGGCGATGTGGCGGGCGACGATCACCGCGAAGCCGGCGGCGATCAGGCCGATGCCGCTGAAGAGCACGGTCACCCAGCGGCCGTCGCGGGAGAGGTAGATCGCGCCGGCGAAGGCGGCGAAGGTGAGGATCGAGAGCAGCAGGGCGAGGCCCTTGACCGCGATCGCGATGTTCTGCGCCGTCTTCAGCTCGTCCGAGTGCAGGATCTCGATCTGACCCGCGTCGGGGGGCAGCTTTTCCGCCAGGCTCTGGCCGATCCCGACCTGTCCCGCGAGGTTGGTCAGGAGGCTGCCGAGGTTGAGGCTGACGTTCCCTTCCGAGGTCGACACCGCGTCGCCCTTGTCTTCGAGCACCGAGACGAGCTGTTCGTGGGCGGAGCGGTTGGCGTCTTCCCAGAGGCCCTGCGCGGTCGAGGTTTCCAGCACCTTTTCGGCGCCGTCGCCGGCCACCTGGCGCAGCCCGCCGGCGGCGGGGCCGGCGAGGTCCTTGGTGTCGCCGGGAAGGATTTCTTTGAGTTCTTTCTCGACGTCGACGTTTTCGTAGAGCTGGTCGACCAGGTAGTCGCCGACCGCGGCGCGGATCGTCTTGTTCTGGATCAGGTGACCGCTGGTCGAGACCCAGTCGTCGGTGTTGAGGGCCTGGCGCTCGATCCAGATCGCGAAGACGCTGAGGAAGGCGAGGACCGAGCCGAGGATTACGAGCCCTTTGACCGTGCGTCGGCGTCCGCGGCTCATTACCTGGGGATGCTATACGTGAACGATGAAGCTTGAGGGCATCCACCACATAACCGCGATCACCGAGGACGCGCAGCGCAACGTCGATTTCTACGCCGGCGTGCTGGGCCTGCGGCTGGTCAAGAAAACGGTCAACCAGGACAACCCGACCGTCTACCACCTCTTCTTCGCCGACGAGGGCGGCGATCCCGGCTCCGATCTCACCTTCTTCGAGTACCCCGGCGCCGCCCCGGGTCGGGCCGGCGCCGGAATGGTCCACAGGGTCGTCTGGCGGGTCGCCTCCGAGGACTCGCTGGCCTTCTGGGCGGAGCGCCTGGGGGCGGCCGGGATCGAGTCCGAGCGCGAGGGCGCCGGCCTCCTCTTCTCCGACCCCGAGGGCCTCGACCACGAGCTGCTGGTCGTCGACGTCCCCGACCCGCCGCTGATCGCCGACCACCCCGAGGTGCCGGCCGAGCTGGCCCTGCAGGGATTCCACGCCGTTCGCGCCTACAGCGCCGCCCCCGAGGCCAGCACCTCCCTGCTGGAGGCGCTCGAGTTCGAGCGGGTCGACGGAGCCTGGGAAGCCCGCGGCGAGCAGCGCGGCGGCCGCTATCTCTTCGACGAGCCGCCGGCCGAGCGCCCCGTCCAGGGGGCGGGCAGCGTCCACCACGTCGCCTGGGCCTCGTCGCCGGAGGAGCACCTGCAGTGGCGCCAGCGGGCGATCTCGGCCGGCGCCCAGCCGACCCCGGAGATCGACCGCTTCTACTTCAAGTCGATCTACTTCCGCGAGCCCAGCGGCGTCCTCTTCGAGATCGCCACGACGGGTCCGGGGTTCACCGTCGACGAGCCGCTCGAGCACCTCGGCGAGAAGCTCTCGCTGCCGCCCGACTACGAGCACCTGCGGGCCGAGGTCGAGCCCAACCTCAGGCCGGTTCGCAACCCCCGCGACTGAGGTGCCGCCGGACTTCGTCTGGGGGGACGCCGGGCGCACCGTCGTCTGCCGACGCGGCGGGATCGCCCAGGCCCCGCAGCTGCTGGCGGAGCACGGCTTCGCCGGGTTCGAGCTGCTGAGCACGCCGCGGGCGCTGGCCGGCGCCCCCGGGCTCGCCACCGCCGCGGTCGCGGTGCGCGAGGTCGGCCCGGGCCAGGTCCCCGAGCTCGCGGCGCCGCTGCTGGGCGCGGTCGCGGCGCGGCCGCTGGTCGCGCTCGGGGGCGGCCGCCCGATCGACGTCGCCAAGGCGCTGGCCGCGGTCAGCGGCGCCGCCGTGGCAGCGATCCCGACGACGATGTCGGGGGCCGAGATGACCGGCATCCACCGGCTCCCGGCCGGGGCCGAGTCGCGGGCCTCGGGGCTGGTCCGGCCGCGGCTGGTGATCGCCGACCCGGCGGCGATGACCGCGCAGCCGGAGCCGGCCCTGCGGGCCAGCGCGATGAACGCCCTCGCCCACGGCGCCGACTCGCTCTACACGCCCTTCGCCAACCCGGTCGCCGAGCTGACGGCGCTGCGCGGGGCGGCGCTGATCGTCGCCGCGCTCGACCGCGACCGCGCCGACCGCGACCCGGCCCCGCTGGCGCTCGGCTCGCTGCTCTGCGGCTACGCGATCGACTCCGCCCGCTTCGGCCTCCACCACGTCGTCTGCCAGACCCTGGTGCGGGTCTGCGGCAGCCCCCACGCGGAGACCAACGCGGCGATCCTGCCGCGGGCCCTGGCCCTGCTGGCCGAGCGCGCGCCGGAGCCGATGGCCGCGCTGGCAGGTGCCCTCGGGACCGTCCCCGACGGCCTCGAGGCCCGCGCCGAGCGGCTCGGGGGCGACCCGCCCGGCCTCGGCGCTCTCGGCGCCGACCGGGCCCGCCTCGACGAGGCGCTGGCGGCGATGCTGGCCCGGCCCGAGCTCGGGTTCGTGCCCGGCCCCGCCCTCACCGCGACCGATCTCGGGCGCCTGGTCGAGCGATCCTGGTGAGCGGGAGTAACCCCGCGCCCGCGGCCGTGTAGCGCTCTGCGTGACCGCTGAGCGACTGGCCCGCTACCACGCGTACTCGCGCAAGCACAGCGTCAACTGGGTCCTCTACCTGCTGGCGAGGATCTTCATGACGCCGTTCTTCCTCGTCTACTTCCGCTACGCGCGCACCGCCCGCGAGCACGCCCGCCTCAAGGGCGGGCTGATCGTCGCCGCCAACCACCGCAGCTTCCTCGACCCCTTCGCGATCGGCGGCTGCCTGCCGTGGCGGCGGCCGATGAACTACGTCGCCAAGGTCGAGCTCTTCGAGCGCCGCTGGCAGGGCTGGATCCTCTCCCGCCTCGGTGCCTTCCCGATCCGCCGCGGCGAGTCCGACGAGGAATCGATGGAGACCGCGCGCCTGATCGTCGAGCGCGGCGGCGCCGTCTGCATCTTCCCCGAGGGCACGCGCACCCGCCGCGGCACCCTGCGCTCGCCCCGGCGGGGGGTCGGGCGCCTCGCCCTGCAGACCGGCGCCCCGGTGGTGCCCACCGCGGTGCTTGGGACCGAACACGTGCGCCGCGGCTGGCGCATCCGCCCCCGCAAGGTCAAGGTCCGGCTCGGCCGGGCGATGACCTTTCCGCGCGCCGAGGAGCCCTCGAAGGCGCTGGCCGAGACGGTCACGGCGCGGATCTGGCCCAACGTGCTGCTGCAGTGGGAAGACCTCGGCGGGCTGCCGCCGATGCGCCGGGCCGCCGTGATCGGCGCCGGCAGCTGGGGGACCGCGGTCGCGGTGCTGCTCGCCCGCGGCGGCCTCGAGGTCCAGCTCGGCGCCCGCAACGCCGAGCGGGCGACCGAGATGATCGAGGCGGGGGAGAACCCTCGCTACCTGCCGGGGGTGCCGCTGCCGGAGTCGATCGACGTCCGCCCGGCCTCGAAGATCGAGCTCGCCGGGCTCGACCTGATCTGCCTCGCGATCCCCTCGAAATCGCTGCCGCAGGCGGTCGGGGCGATCGCCGACCGGGTCGGCGATCGCTCGGCGGTCCTGCTCCTGACCAAGGGCCTGATCGCGCCGCAGGCGCAACTGCCGGCCGAGTACGTCGGCGAACGGGTGCGGGCGCGGGCGATCGCCTGCCTCGGCGGCCCGGCCCACGCCCGCGAGGCGGTCTCCGGCTCGGCCGCGCTGGTGCTCGGCTCCGCCGACCTCGACCTCCGCACCCAGCTCGGCGAGGTCTTCGACCGCGCCGGCCTGGTCTGCGAGCGCTCCGGCGACGTCACCGGGGTCGAGATGGCCGGGGCCGCCAAGAACGCCGCCGCCCTCGCCGCCGCCGCGGCCGAGCCGCACGGCCTCAACGCCGCCGGCATCGCCACTGCCGAGATCTGGCGCGAGTGCATCGACTACGCGATCGGGCGCGGGGCGGAGCTGGAGACCTTCTCCGGCCTCGCCGGGGTCGGCGACCTGACGGCGACGATGATGGCCCCGACCGGGCGCAACCGCCGCGCCGGCGAGCTGCTTGGGACCGGCACCCCGGCGGAGGAGATCGTGAAGCAGATCGGCCAGGCCTCCGAGGGCCTGGACACGACGCCGCTGCTGGCCCAGGCGGTCGCCGCCGCGGGCGGTCCGGCGGAGGCTCTGAACGGCCTGGCGGCGCTGATCCGCGGCGAGATCGACGCCGACGACTGGATCGCCGGCCTGCGCCAGGTCGAGCGCTCGCGGCGGGCTGCCTGATGCCGGTGTGCCCGGGAGGTCTAGGCTTGCTCGGTGAGCGGCTCCACCCAGAACGTCGAGCCCGGCGACCTCGGGCCGGCGGCGAAGGCGGAGCTGGACCGCGCCTTCGAGGACTTCTACCGCGACCATCTGCGCGACGTCTACTCCTACGCCTACTACAAGGTGGGCAACCACCACGACGCCGAGGACCTGACCGAGCAGGCCTTCCTGCAGGCCTACCGGCACTTCGACCGCGCCCGGCGCGAGTCCGACGGGCGGCCGCTGCGGCCCTGGGTGATCCGGATCGCCCACAACCTCGCCTCCAACTACTACCGCGACCGCTCGCGGCGGCCGCAGACACCGCTGGAGAGCACCGAGC
>Ga0157375_10005255_pt1 | contig 11243 bp, 11 predicted proteins | sample M35metaG_FD_115311 | JGI IMG/M metagenome (GOLD analysis project Ga0157375, IMG submission 115311) | Miscanthus rhizosphere microbial communities from Kellogg Biological Station, Michigan, USA - M3-5 metaG | ecosystem: Host-associated > Plants > Roots > Rhizosphere > Soil | place: USA: Michigan...
ATGGTTATGCGGCGACCTGGTTCGGCCTGGCCCTGATCGCCCTTGTGATTTACGGGCTCGCCCTGCGCAAACGCTGGAGGCAGGACCAGCCATGACCGCGATTCGGCTGACGACATTGGCCAATGGCCTCAGGATCGCGACCCACAGCATGCCGGACCTGCAGACCGCTGCGGTCGGCCTGTTCACCGAAGTCGGATCGCGCGACGAACCAGCGGCGCTGAACGGCATCGCCCATCTTTTCGAACATATGGTGTTCAAGGGCGCCGGTGGCCGTTCGGCCCGCGACCTCAACGAGGCGATCGAGGAGGTTGGCGGCGATCTCAACGCTTCGACCGAGCGTGATGCCACCAATTTCACGGCAACGGTCATGGCCGAGCATGTGCCGCTGGCTGTCGAACTCATTTCCGACCTGATCCTGCGGCCGCACTTCGCCGAGATCGACCTTGAGCGCGAGAAAGACGTCGTACTCCAGGAACTGGCGGAGGCCCGCGACACGCCGAGCGACATGGTGTTCGACGCTTTGTGGGCAGCGGCGTTCGAAGGCCAAAGCCTTGGCCGCTCGATCCTGGGTGAGGAACCGACCATCGGTGCAGTCACGGTCGCCGACCTGCAACACTGGCGCGACCTCCACTATCGCGGCGACGACGTTTCCCTCGTCGCGGCCGGCAAGGTCGATCACGACCAGCTTGTCGAGCTTGCAGAGCGGCATCTGGCCGCCATTCCCGCCGGGCCCAAGGGAGCGCATGAGGTTGCCCGGTTCGTCGGTGGCACGCGCGTTGTCCGGCATCCGACCGAGCAAGCCCAGTTGACGCTCGGCTTCGCCGGCCCAAGCGACAACGCGCCCGATTATTATGCGGCACGCCTGTTTTCCGACATCGTCGGCGGCGGCGCCTCGTCGCGGCTGTTCCAGCAGGTGCGCGAGGACCGCGGGCTGGCCTATTCCGTCAGTTCGACGCTCCATCCCTATGCCGACATCGGCATGTTCTATGTCTATGCCGCGACCTCCCGCCGGCAGGCTGCGGCAGCGATGCAGCTGATCGAGGAAATCGTCCACGGCACCGTGTCGTCGGTGACCCAGCGCGAGCTCGACCGTGTCCGAACGCAAGCCCGCGCCGGGCTGCTGATGTCGCTGGAAACGCCGTGGGGCCAGGCGCACTACGTCGCCCGCCAGCTTGCCGTCCACGGCCGGTTGGTCGACCCGGCCGAAGTCATCGAGCAATTGCTGGCGGTGAAGCTCGACGACGTTTGTGCCGCCGGCGCCCGAATGGTCGCCGGGCCTGGCGCCCGCGCCACAATCGGCATGCCCGCGGCCCGCGCCGCATGATCGAACTGGAGACGATTGTCGCCGAGCCCTGGGTCGACTGGGGGCTGATCGATAGCGGTCACGGCCGCAAGCTGGAACGCTATGGCAAAGTCCAGGTCATCCGCCCCGAACCGCAGGCCATGTGGGCTCCGGCATCCGACGTCTGGCAGGCGGACGCGACGTTCGTCCCGGGATCGGACGAGGAAGGCGGCGGCCGCTGGGTGCAGGACAGGCCCGTGCCGAAGAGCTGGCCGTTGGGGCGCGGGGAAGTTCGCTTCCATGCGTCGCTGACCCCGTTCCGCCACCTCGGCTTCTTCCCCGACATGGCGCCGCAATGGGACTGGATGCGCGACCGCGCCGACGACGCCGATATTCTCAACCTGTTCGGCTACACAGGCGTCGGTACTTTGCTGCTCAGCGATGCGGGCGGGCGGCTGGTCCACGTCGATGCCTCGAAGAAATCGGTCGACGGCGGCAAGGCGAATGCGATGCTTTCAGGGCTTGAAAGCCGCCCCATCCGCTGGATCGTCGACGATGCAACCAAGTTCTCGGCGCGCGAGGTTCGGCGCGGCCGGCGTTACGACGGCATCCTTCTCGATCCCCCAAAGTTCGGGCGCGGCCCGGAAGGCGAGGTCTGGCGGCTGGAAGAGCATCTCGCGCCGTTGCTCGCCGACTGCCGCAAGCTGCTCGACGAGGACAGCCGGTTCCTTGTGCTGACGGTCTACGCGGTTCGCATGTCGGCGCTGGCGATCGGTGAGCTGGTCAGCCAGCTGATGGCGGACCTTGGCGGCACGGTCGAATGCGGAGAGATGGCGGTGCGCGAAGAAGCGCGCGGTCTGCTGCTGCCGACAGCGATATTCGCGAGGTGGTCCCGCTAAGTCCTGGCAGCGCGGATCGCGGCGCCGGTCACAAACGGAGCTGCGGCGAGGATCAACAATGCAATGGCCGCTTCCAGCTTGAGCGGTCCCGCGCCTTCGCCGCCTGCCGCGGCGGCGCCAAAGATCAGCAATGGTATGGCGAGAGGCATCAAGAGGAGTCCGCCGAGCGCGCCGGAGCGCGGCAGTCCGGCGGTTAAGGCGGCGACCGCGACAGCCAAAGCGGCCAATGCGGGCGTACCGATTGCCAGCGCGGTCAACGGCGCGACGATCGACCGGCCTTCAAGGCCAAGCAGGAAACTGCCCGGCAGCGCGGCGAGTAGCAGCAAGGGACCGAATGTGAGCCAATGGCCGGCGACCTTGGCGACACCGATAACCTCCTCACTGGTTCCCGCGATTGCCAATTGGTCGAGCACGCCGTCGGCGCGATCCGGTTCGATGAGGCGTTCGATAGGCAACAGCGCCGCCGTCAAAGCGGCGATCCACAACGTGCCGCCCGCGATGCGCGCCAGCAGTTTTGCATCCGGACCGACGGCGAAGGGGACGAGGGTCGCCACCAGCAGGAAGAAGATGGCAGGGAGCCAGGCGGCGCCGTGCAAGGCGCGGCGGACTTCGCGGGTCACCAGTGCGCCCGTCATGCGCCCAGCCCCAACTGCCGCCAGTCGGCCGCAAGCGGCTGGTGGCTCGCGGCTAGGACCGCTCCGCCCACCTTGCGATGCGTAGCAATGGCCTTGGTGAGTCGGCCCGCCCCATCGGCATCCAGACCGTTCAGCGGCTCGTCGAGGAGCCAGAGCGGCGCTCGCGAGGCGATGACACGGGCAAGCCGTGCCCGCCGCTGCTGGCCCGTCGACAGCAAACGTACGGGAACATCGGCAAGGTGGACGATGCCCATCGCGCTCATGCCATCGGCGGTGTCGCCTTTCCAGAAAGCCAGCGCTTGCCCGAGCGGTAATTCACGATCCAGAGCCAGATGGTCGTCGGCGAGCGCGACCCCGCCATGCTCGATATGCCCCGCGCTCGGTCTCAGTAACCCCGCCGCCAGCCGGAGGAGGCTGGATTTGCCACAGCCGTTGGGGCCGGTGACGTGCAACGCTTCACCGGCATCGAGATGCAGGTCGATGCCCTCGAACAACAGGCGTCCACCCCGCACCAGCGCGAGCGCCTCGGCGTGAAGCAGCCTCACCCCTCGTCCTCAAGCGCATGCATGTCGTCATCGCTCAGCCCGAAATGATGGCCGACCTCATGGACGAGGATGTGGTGGACAAGATGCTCCATCGTTTCGCCCTCGCTTGCCCATTCGTCGAGAATGGCCCGACGATAAAGGAAGATGCGGTCGGGCAAAGCTCCGCTCTGGTCGACGCTTTTCTCGCCGATCGGCAAGCCATGGTAGAGGCCCGTCAGTTCGAAGGGATCATCGATCCCCATGTCGTCGAGCGTGCGATCATCGGCAAATTCCTCGACGGTGAGGACGACGTCTTTCAGGTGGGCGGCAAATGGCTCGGGCAGGCGTTCGAGCGAGGCGCGCGCAATCGCCTCGATCTCTGCCGCGCTGGGCGCCGTACCGAACCGTCGATCCATGCCAGCGGCATAGCCGAGCCGGCGTTCCATGCAACTTGCCGAGGGCGGACTCCCGCCCTAAAGGGCGCCTTCCTCCAGAGCATGCGGAGCGGTGGCCGAGTGGTCGAAGGCGCTCGCCTGGAAAGTGAGTATACGGCAAAACCGTATCGAGGGTTCGAATCCCTCCCGCTCCGCCATCTGCCTCAGTCGGCTTCGCGCTTGGCCCATTCGCGATTGATGAACAACGCTGCGAGCGTGCAGAGAACACCCGACAGCAGGTAAATACCGACTGCCCAGAGGCCGAGCCGGCTCGCCAGGAAAAGCGCGACCAGCGGCGCGAATCCCGCGCCGATGAACCAGGCTGAGTTGGAGACGATCGCCGCGCCCGTATAGCGATGATAATCGGAGAAGTTGCTATTCACCGCGCCCGACGATTGCCCGAACGCGAGGCCGAGCAGAACGAAGCCCGTGAACATGTAGACGATTTCGCCGATTTGGCCGCCAGCGAGCAACTGCGGCGCGAAGCCGCTGTAGGCGCCTATCAGAGCCGCCGAAACGCCGAGCACCGCGCGCCGGCCTACCTTGTCAGCGATGAAGCCGGACGCGCAGATTGAAATAATGCAGATGATGGCGCCGGCGGCCTCGATCAGCAGGAAGCGGACCGGATCGTCTTGGGTCATCAGCTTCACCCAGGAAAGGGGGAACACCGTCACCAGGTGGAAAAGCGCAAAGCTCGCGAGCGGCGCGAAGGCACCGAGCACGATCGTGCGCCATTCGCTGAACAATGCCTGGAACGGCGGCGACGGCTGCAGGTCGCGCGATTCGAAAAGGCGCTGGAATTCCGGAGTCGCGACCAGCCGCAGCCGCGCGAACAGCGCCACCGTGTTGATCGCCAGCGCGACGAAGAAGGGATAGCGCCAACCCCAACGGAAAAAGTCGTCGGCGGAGAGGATGCCGAGGAAATAAGCGAAGAGCCCGCTGGCAACGAACAGGCCGAGCGGCGCGCCCAATTGCGGTATCATGGCGTACCAGCCGCGATATTTCTTCGGCGCGTTCAGCGATAGCAGCGACGGCAAACCGTCCCATGAACCGCCAAGCGCGACGCCCTGGCAAAAGCGGAAGAAGCCGAGCAGCCAGGCGCTCAGGACCCCGACTTGTTCGTAACTGGGCAGCAAGGCAATCGCCATAGTCGAGCCACCGAGAAGGAATAGCGCGATGGTCAGCTTCACACCGCGACCATGCTTTTGGTCGAGCGCGGTAAAGATCAAGGTGCCGAACGGGCGGCCAACGAATGCCAGCGAGAACAGCACGAAGGAATAAAGAGTCGCCGTGACCGGGTCCGCGTAAGGAAAAACCATCGCCGGGAAGACAAGCACGGCGGCAAGCGCGTAAACGAAGAAATCGAAAAACTCGCTGGTGCGGCCGATGATGACGCCAATTGCGATGTCGCCGGGCGAGATGGTGCCGTGACGCGCGTTGACAATCAGTGCGTCTCGTTCAAGTGGCCTCGAACTGGATGCGGACGGAGGCGGGGTCATGCTGCAATCATCTCCAGCAGGCGCGGCGGCCCTATTCACTCGCTCCGGCCATCAATGCAAGAGCGACGCGCTTTCTTCCGCAAAACATCTGTTTGGCGAAATCGAGAAAAGCCCCAGTGTCGAAACCGCGTTTGCTTTGTATAGGGCGGCGCAATGATTCAGCGACTCCATCCCCGGGTGCGACGTTTTGGCACGCTGATTCTAGTCGCTGCCGCCGGCCTGTTGTCGGCATGCCAAAGAGCGGTGCTCAATCCGGCGGGCGACGTCGCCAAGCAACAGCGCGACATTATCTACATCTCCACCGGCCTGATGCTGCTGATCATCGTTCCGGTGATGCTGCTGATCGTCATTTTCGCCTGGCGCTACCGCAAGGGCCAGGGCGGCACTTACGATCCCGAATTCGATCATTCGACGTCGCTGGAGCTCATCATCTGGTCCGCGCCGCTGATGATCATCATCATGCTTGGCGCTCTGACCTGGTCGAGCACGCATCTGCTTGATCCGTTCAGGCCCCTTGATCGCGTTACGACCGATCCCGCCGTCGCCGCCGAGCCGCGGAAGGAAGCGCTCCACGTGCAGGTCGTATCGATGGATTGGAAGTGGCTGTTCATCTATCCCGACCAAGGCATTGCGACGGTCAATGAGCTCGTGCTGCCGGTAAACCGCGAAGTGCGGTTCGACATCACCTCCACCAACATGATGAACACTTTCTACGCGCCGACATTGGCGGGCATGATTTATGCGATGCCGGGGATGCAGAGCCAGCTGCATGCGGTGCTCAACAGGCCCGTCGATGATGAGGGATTCTCCGCCAACTATAGCGGCCGCGGCTTCAGCGACATGCGCTTCGCGCTGCATGGCGTCGACGACGGCAAGTTCGACCAGTGGATCGCAACGGCGAAGGGCAGCGGTCGGGCGCTCGACCTGCCGACCTACCTGAAGCTGCTGCAGCCGAGCGAGAAGGTCCCGGCAATGCGCTTTGCGGGCGTCGACCAAGATCTCTATCGCCGTATCCTCGAACGTTGCATCGAGCCGGGCAAACCCTGCGCGACCGAGGTCATGGCACATGAGCCGATGGAGGCCGGCGCGATGCCGGCGGGTCGCGAGTCGATGCCGACGAGCAAGCCCGAGGGCGCGCTTATGAAATCCCCTGAAGAGAAGGGTACGCAGCCCAACCGGAACCGGTTCGTCGCTCCGGGGAACGAGGCGGACAAGAGGCCCACGCACTAATGGATCAGTCGCTTTCCAAGATCATATTCGGCCGATTGAGCTGGGAATCGATTCCGCTCCACGAACCGATCCTGCTTGGCACATTCATCGTGGTTGCACTTGGCGGGATCGCGGTCCTGGCGGCGGTCACCAAGTTCAAGCTGTGGGGATACCTCTGGCGTGAATGGCTGACTTCCGTCGACCACAAGAAGATCGGTATCATGTACCTGATCCTGGGCATCATCATGCTGGTGCGCGGTTTCGCCGACGCGGTCATGATGCGCGCCCAACAGGCAATCGCGTTCGGCGCCAACCAAGGATACCTCCCGCCGCACCATTACGACCAGGTGTTCACTGCCCACGGGACGATCATGATCTTTTTCGTGGCTATCCCGCTGGTGGTCGGCCTCGTCAACCTGGTGATGCCGTTGCAGATCGGTGCACGCGACGTTGCTTTCCCGTTCCTCAATAGCCTCAGTTTATGGCTGACCGTCGCTGGTGCCGTACTGGTGATGATTTCGCTCTTCATCGGTGAATTTTCGACGGCCGGCTGGCTCAATTACGTGCCAGTTGCGAACCTGCAGAACAGTCCGGGAACCGGGCCGGATTATTACCTGTGGGCGCTGCAGATAGCCGGTGTCGGAACGACATTATCGGCGATCAACATGGTCACGACCATCATCAAGATGCGTGCACCCGGCATGACGATGATGAAGATGCCGGTCTTCACCTGGACGGCCTTGTGCAGCAACGTCCTCGCCGTCGCCATCTTCCCCGCGCTGACCGGTGCCTTCGCGCTGCTGATGCTCGACCGTTACGTCGGCACCAACTTTTTCACCAACGACCTCGGCGGCAACCCGATGATGTACTGGAACCTGGTGTGGATCTGGGGTCATCCAGAGGTCTACGTCCTGGTCCTGCCGGCGTTCGGAATCTATTCCGAGATTACGTCAACATTCACCGGCAAGCGGCTCTTCGGCTATTCGTCGATGGTCTACGCGACGGTGGTCATCACGATCCTCAGCTACATCGTCTGGCTGCACCACTTTTTCACCATGGGCTCGGGCGCCAGCGTCAACAGTTTCTTCGGGATCGCGACGATGGTGATTTCGATCCCGACTGGAGCGAAGATCTTCAACTGGCTGTTCACGATGTATCGCGGCTCGATTCGATTCGAGCTGCCGATGATGTGGGTGGTCGCCTTCATGCTGACCTTCACCGTCGGCGGCATGACCGGTGTGCTTCTCGCCGTGCCGCCTGCCGACTTCGTGCTTCACAATTCCCTGTTCCTGGTTGCGCACTTCCACAACGTCATCATCGGCGGCGTCGTCTTCGCCATGTTCGCCGGCATGACCTATTGGTTCCCCAAGGCCTTCGGCTTCAAGCTCGACGAATTCTGGGGCAAGGTCGCATTCTGGGGCTGGGTCATCGGCTACTGGGTTGCCTGGACGCCGATCTACATCGTCGGCCTGATGGGAACGACGCGCCGCGTCAGCCACTTCGACGATCCGACGCTGCAGCCCTGGTTCGTCGTCGCCGCAATCGGCGCTTTGATCATCGGCGTCGGCATCATCGGTTTCGTCATCCAGATCGCCGTCAGCATCAAGAATCGCGACAAGCTGCGCGACACCACCGGCGACCCGTGGGACGGTCGCACGCTGGAATGGTCAACCAGCTCCCCGCCACCGTTCTACAATTTCGCGTTCACGCCGGTCATCAGCGATCTCGACGCCTGGTATGACATGAAGGACCGCGGCTACCAGAAGCCGACCGGCGGCTTCCGCCCTATCCACATGCCGCACAATACAGGCGCCGGCGTCATCATTTCGGCCATTGCCATGGTGATGGGCTTCGCGATGATCTGGTACATCTGGTGGTTGGCGGCACTGTCATTAGTGGTGCTTGTCGCCGCGATCATCATCCACACCTTCAACTATAACCGCGACTATTACGTGCCGGCCGATGAAGTTGCCGAAATCGAGAATGCGCGCGGTCGTCCAGCGGTTACGGGGGCCTGAGGCGATGGCGACGGTCACCGAGCAAACGCTTCCCGATCCGACCTTCCACCTGGTCGAGGCGCATGGTCACGAGCATGGCAGCGGCGGCGGCACGCTGCTGGGCTTCTGGATCTATCTGATGAGCGACGCGCTGCTGTTCGCGGCGGTGTTCGCGAGCTTTGGCGTGCTCAGCAGCGCTTATGCCGGCGGTCCGACGCCGCGCGAGATTTTCGAGCTGCCGCTGGTCGCGCTCAACACGGCAATCCTGCTCGTCTCATCGATCACCTTTGGCTTTGCCATGCTGGCGATGGAGCCGGGCAAGGTCCGGTCCACGCAGGCATGGCTGCTGGTTACGGCGCTTCTCGGCGCGTCCTTCGTCGCCGTCGAGCTTTACGAATTCGGCAGCCTCATCGCCGAAGGCGCGACACCTCAGCGTAGCGGTTTCTTGTCGGGCTTCTTCACGCTCGTTGGGCTGCACGGGCTGCACGTCACTGCCGGCATCGTCTGGATTTTCGTCATGCTGGCGCAGATTGGCCAGCGCGGCCTGATCGTCGCCAACAAGCGCAGGCTGATGTGCCTCGGCATGTTCTGGCATTTCCTCGACGTCGTCTGGATCGGCGTCTTCACCTTTGTCTATCTGCTTGGGGTCCTGAGATGAGCATCCACAGCGAAGCCAATCTGGACGCCGAACTGCACGCCCATGGCGACACGCACGGGCATGGCTCCTATCGCAGCTACCTCGTCGGATTCCTGCTCTCGGTTATCCTGACCGCAATCCCGTTCTGGCTGGTAATGGCGCATCCAATCGCCAGCGCCGGAGTGACGGCGGCGTTCGTCATCGTCTTCGCCGCGCTGCAAATCTTAGTGCACACCGTCTGCTTCCTGCACGTCAACAGCGAGGCCGAGGGCGGATGGACGCTGATGGCCTACATCTTCACCGCCATCCTGTTGATCATCACGATCGCCGGCTCATTGTGGATTATGTACCACCTCAATTCGAACATGATGCCGAGCATGGCCGCGCAGGCCGCCAACAGTTTGTGACCGCATCGCGAGGAAAGCGGCGCTTCCTCATCTTGCTTTGCCTGCTCAGTGCCCTTCTCTTTACCGCGCTTGGAATTTGGCAGGTCGAGCGGCGCGCCTGGAAGCTGGACCTCATAGCGCGCGTGGATGCGCGCGTGGCTGCTCCCGTCCAGCCCGCGCCTGCCCGGAGCGCCTGGGCAAAGATAAACGCGCACGATGACGAGTATCGCCACGTTCGCGCATCGGGTTTCTTGCTCAACAACCGTGAAACACTGGTCGAAGCGCTGACTGAGCGCGGCGCGGGATTCTGGATAGTCACGCCAATGCAGACCACCAACGGCACAATCCTGGTCAACCGCGGCTTCGTGCCTACGGAACGAAGTGCGATTGCGGCGCGCCCGGGAGGCCAGCTAACCGGGCCTGTCACGGTGACTGGCCTGTTGCGGATCACGGAGCCCAGGGGCCGCGTCCTGCGTCCCAATCGACCCAGCGAGAACCGTTGGTATTCGCGTGACGTCGCCGCGATCGCCAGGGCGAGAGGCCTGAGCAATGCTGCACCATTCTTCATCGACGCGGACGCAAAGCCCAATCCCGGCGGCTATCCCATCGGCGGCATGACCGTCGTGACGTTCCGCAATATGCACCTCATCTACGCTTTGACCTGGTTCGCTCTCGCGGCCCTGTCGTTGGCCGGGCTTGTCTTGCTTTTTCGGCGGGAGCGATAGGCGGATGGATCTTCGGTCGACGCGATCCGGGCCGATTGGCGGCATTGCCGCCATTCCGGGCGACAAGAGCTGTTCGCACCGCGCGCTCATCCTCGGCGCGATGGCGAAGGGCCAAACGCGAATCTCCGGATTGCTCGACTCCGAGGATGTGAGCGCGACGCGGCGGGCAATTGAAGCATTCGGTGCGAGCGTCGTTCGCGATGGGGAGAATTGGCTGATCGCGGGCGCGGAATGGACGAGTCCGGCTGGCCCGATCGATTGCGGCAACAGCGGCACGACGGCGCGCCTGTTGATGGGCGCGGCGGCGGGATTTGACCTTACAGCAACCTATGCCGGCGACGCGAGCCTGTCGCGACGACCGATGGCGCGGGTGATGCAACCGTTGGCGCGGATGGGCGCCAGGCTTGATGGTGGCGACCGGCTGCCCATCACGGTCCATGGCGGCAACCTCGGCGGGATAGACTGGGCCAACGAACAAAGCTCGGCCCAGGTGAAATCGGCGATCCTGCTCGCCGGATTGCAGGCGCAGGGTTTAGTGATCGTGCGCGTTTTTATCACAAGCCGCGACACCACCGAGATCATGCTTCGCGAGTTCGACTGCGAAGTCGAGCAGGTCGACGGTTTCGTCGTGTTGGGAAGCCAACGCGGACTCAAGGGTTGCGAGATTGCCATCGCCGCCGATCCATCATCGGCGGCCTTCGCGCTCACTGCGGCGACGATCGTGCCCGGGTCGTCGGTCGAGGTCCGCAACCTGCTGGTGAATCCGCTACGCACCGGCCTGTTCGAGGCGCTCGAGGAAATGGGTGCCGAAGCCGAACTGGCCGATGAGCGCATTCAGTCCGGCGAGATCGTTGCAACCGTAAGGATCGGCCAAGCACCGCTGCAGCCGATCGAGGTTCTGCCCGAGCGTATCCCCGCCATGATCGACGAAGTACCGCTGCTGGCAGTGGCGGCCGCCTTTGCCGAGGGCGAAAGCGCGATCCATGGGCTCGATGAACTACGCCACAAGGAGAGCG
>Ga0157375_10005257_pt1 | contig 11241 bp, 9 predicted proteins | sample M35metaG_FD_115311 | JGI IMG/M metagenome (GOLD analysis project Ga0157375, IMG submission 115311) | Miscanthus rhizosphere microbial communities from Kellogg Biological Station, Michigan, USA - M3-5 metaG | ecosystem: Host-associated > Plants > Roots > Rhizosphere > Soil | place: USA: Michigan...
CCGCGTCGGTCAGCACGCGCAGCGCGCGCGGCAGCGCGCTCAGCAACTGCGCGGGATGCACGATGCGGTCGAAATAGCGGGAGACCGGCCTCAATGCGTCGTTCGCGGAGACGCCGCCGTCGTGCAGGTCCTCCACCTGCTGCAGCACCGGATCGGGCGCGCGCGACACGAAGATGTCGCCCGGCAGGAACAGCACGGGCAGGCGGTTCACGTGCGCGAGCGCCGCGGCGGTGACGAGGTTCGTCGCGCCCGGCCCGATCGAGGTCGTGACGGCCATCATGCGCCGCCGAAAATGCGCCTTCGCATACGCGATTGCGCTGTGCGCCATCGCCTGCTCGTTGTGCGCGCGGTAGGTCGGCAAGTCCTCGCGGTGCCGGTAAAGCGCCTCGCCGATCCCCGCGACGTTGCCATGCCCGAAGATCGCGAACACGCCGCCAAAAAGCGTCTCGCCCGCTGCCGTGCGTTGTGCCGCGAGGTAGCGCACGAGCGCCTGCGCGGCGGTGAGGCGGATCGTTCCGGCGGCGGCTTGCGCAGGTGCCGGATGCGTTTCGCGCTGGTTCATGCTGCCTGCTCCTGTGTCACGCGGGCGGCGGTTTCGCCGCGCGCCGTTCGCCATGCGCCGATCAGCGTCTCGAACGTGCGGCGCACGCGCGCGATCAGCTCCTTGTCGTCGATTTCGCCCGCGAGCCATGCGCGGCTCGGCTCATGAAAGATCGTGCGGCCGACGGTGAAGCCCCGGCAGGTCGCCGACGCGGCCGCCGCCCGGAAGCCGTCGCACAGCTGCTCGACGCCCGCCGAGAGGCCGAGCAGCACGACGCCGCGGCACGCGGGATCGCGCTCGGCGATCAGCGCATCGATGGCGTGCCACTGCGCGGCGCTCATCGGCTCGAGCTTCCACCATTCCGGATAGATGCCGAGGTTGTAGAGCCGCTTGAGCGCGCGGTACGCGGTATCGCTCGCCACGGGCGGCCCGTTCTTCGGCACGATCACTTCGAGCAGCAGTTCGTGGCCGCTCGTCTGCACCGCGTCGTAGAGCGCGCGGATCTGCGCTTCCTGTTCGAGCCGCAACTCGTGCGGATGATCGGGGTGATACTGGACGAGGCATTTCGCGACATGCTCGCGCGGCCACTCGATCAGCGTCGATCCGACCGAGCGGCCGTGATCGAAGACGAGCGGCAGCGACCCCGGCAGCTCCACCGGCCGGCCGACCCACCAGCCGCGCCCCGTGGCCGCGTTCAGCGCGTCCTGGCCGTAGCGGTCGTCGATCAGCACGCCGATCCTGCCCGCGAGGCCGAGCTCCTGTTCCGTCTGCGCGACCGCATCGACGAAGAGCCCCTTGAGCGCCGCGATGCGCGCTTCGTCCGCGCCCGTCTGCTGCGCGAGCTCGAAGAACTGGTTGCGGTGATCGAACGCGAAGCCGAGCACCTCGTTCCATTGCCTGCGCGCGGGGCTCACGCGGTGCAGGCGCGCGAGCGTCGCGTCGCGGTCCGGGCGGCGCATGCGCGCGGGGTCCTTCTTTGCCTCGCCGAGGAAATAGTCGAGCTCCGCGGGCGTGGGCATCGCGGGCGCGCAGCCGTGACGCGAGACGACGAGCGCGCCGCTCGCATTCGCCGCGCGCGCGCAGGCGTCGAGCGGCTCGTCGCGCAGCCACCCCGAAAGAAAGCCCGACGCGAACGCGTCGCCGGCGCCGAGCACGTTGAGCACTTCCACTTCGACGCCGCCGTGAACCGGCGCCTCGCCGATGGAAGCGGGCACCGCGCCTTCGATGATCGAGCATCCGAGCGGCCCGCGCTTGACGACGAGCGTCGCGCCCGTCACCGCGCGCACCATCCTGAGCGCGTCGATCAGCTGGTCCTTTCCGCCCGCGATGCGGAATTCCTCCTCCGTGCCGATCACGAGATCGATGAGCGGCAGGATGCGCTGCAGGTGCGCCGTCACGCCTTCGTTCGCGATGAAGCGCGTCTCGCCGTCGGCCTTGCCCGTGAGTCCCCAGAGCACCGGCCGGTAGTCGATGTCGAGCACGGTGCGCACCTGGTTGCGCCGCGCGTATTCCAGCGCGCGGCGGCTCGTGCGGTTCACCTGGTCGGTGGAGAAGTGCGTGCCGGTGATGAGCAGCGCCTTCGCGGACGCGATGAATGCCTCGTCGAAGTCGCTTTCGTCGACGGCCATGTCCGCGCAGTTCTCGCGGTAGAACACGAGCGGAAAGGTGTCGCGGTCCTCGATGCCGAGCAGCACGAGCGCGGTCAGCCGTTCGCGGTCGATGCGCACGTGGCTCACGTCGCAGCCTTCGCGCTCGAGCGTCTCGGTGAGAAAGCGGCCCATGTGGTCGTTGCCGACCCGCGCGAGCATCGCGGACCTGAGCCCGAGCCGCGCGCAGCCGAACGCGATGTTCGCCGACGATCCGCCGAGGTACTTCGCGAAGCTCGACACATCCTCGAGCCGCGCGCCCACCTGCTGCGCATAGAGATCGACGGCGAGCCGGCCGAGACACACGATGTCGCGGCTGCGGCCCGGGGCAAAGCGGATTTCTGATTTCACTGGCATGTCCTCGTCCTCAAACCGTCGCGCCTTCGAGTTCGCCGATCATCTTCTGCATTTCGGCACCGCCCGCCATCATGTCGAGCACCTCGTTCTTGGTGATGGTGTCCTTCGTGAACGTGCCCATCGAGCGGCCGCGGTTGAGCAGCGTGAACGAGTCGCCGATCGGGTACGCGTGATGCACGTTGTGCGTGATGAAGATCACCGAGATGCCTTTCGCCCGCGCCGTGTGGATGAGGCGCAGCACGTTGAAGCTCTGCTTCACGCCGAGCGCGGCGGTCGGTTCGTCGAGGATCAGCACGCGGGCGCCGAAGTGGATCGCCCGCGCGATCGCGAGACACTGCTTCTCGCCGCCCGACATCGTGCCGATCGGCTGATGCGGGTCGCGCACGTTGATGCCCATTTCGGCCAGCTTCGCGCGCGACGTGTCGGCGGCGAGATCGAGGTCCATCACGTTGAAGATGCCGAAGCGCTTTTTCTGCGGCTCGCGTCCCATGAAGAAATTGCGCGCGACGGACAACAGCGGCACGAGCGCGAGATCCTGGTAGACGGTCGCAATGCCGAGATCGAGCGCTTCCTTCGGCGACTCGAAATGCACCGGCTTGCCGTCGACGAGATACTCGCCGGCGGAGGGCGTGTGCACGCCCGCGAGCGTCTTGATGAGCGTGGATTTTCCGGCACCGTTGTCGCCGAGCAGGCAGTGCACCTCGCCGCGCTTCAGGCGCAGCGTGACGCCGTTCAGCGCAATGACCTTGCCGAAATACTTGCTGACGTTTTCGAGCGCAAGGATGATGTCTTCGTTCATGACGGGTTCTCCTGGCGACCGGGGCTGGCGCTTCAGCGCCTGCTCCGGTCCCGTGCAAGTGGGTTGGTGTCCGCTCATTGAGCCTGCGATACGCGGCGGCGCACGTAATGATTGAAGAGCACGGCGAACAGAAGCATCACGCCAAGGAACACGCGGAACCAGTCCGAGCTCACGTTCGTGTAGGTGATGCCGATCTGCACCACGCCGAAGATCAGCGCGCCGAAGCACGCGCCGATCACCGAGCCGTAGCCGCCCGTCAGGAGCGTTCCGCCGATGACCGCCGCGATGATCGCCTCGAATTCCTTCTGCAGGCCGCGGTCGGCGGCAGCGGAGCCGATGTCGCACACCTGCAGCACGGCGAAGAGGCACGCGCAGAACGCCGTCAGCACGAAGAGGGAGATCTTCACGCGCTTGACCGGCACGCCGACGTTCTTCGCCGCGTTCGCGTCGCCGCCGACCGCGAGAATCCAGTTGCCGTAACGCGTCTTCGCGAGAATGAAGGCGCTGACCGCCGCGAGCGCGAACCACCAGAGAATGACTTTCGGAATGCCCGGCACGAGCGGCTGGCCGTTGTCGAGCAGCGTGCCGACGCCCATGTGCGCGAGCCACGTGAAGAAGCCGTGCAGGGCGACGCCATGGAAGAGCAGGTTCGTGATCCAGTCGTTCTGCGCCAGATCGCCGACGCCGGAGATGATCGTGCGGTCCGCGAACATGATCGAGAGCGCGAGCGTCAGGCCGCGCAGGATGAAGAGGAATGCGAGCGTCACGATGAACGACGGCAGGCGCGTGCGCATCACGAGATAGCCGTTCAGCGCGCCGAGCAGCATCGACGCGGCGAACGCGAAGATTATCGCGAGCCAGATCGGCCAGTGGAAGTACGTGGCCGGCAGCGCCACCATCATGCCCGCGAAGCCGATCATGGAGCCGATCGAGAGGTCGAATTCGCCCGCGATCATCAGAAGGCACGCGCCCACCGCGAGCAGGCCCAGATAGGCTGCGACCTGCGACCAGTTCATCACGCCGTCGAGGTTGAACATGCCCGACGAGCCCGCGCCGAACCCGAACACGGCGAACACGAGCACCGTGCCCGAGATCGCGGCGAATTCCGGCCGGTTCAGCAGATGCCCGAACCACGATTCACGGCGCACGCGCTCGTCGGATGGCTTCTCCTTCTCCGCCGCTTCAGCGGTGTCCTGCGGCTTCACGTGGTGAGGATAGTGCTTGCCGGCTACGCCCATGATTGCTCCTTGAGACACGAATTGAGGCACGAGTTGAGGCACTTTCGATGCACGCGCGCCTGCCTCGCCGTGCAGCGACGCCTAAGCGCGGTCATGACGCGAGAGATAGAAGCGGGCAGCGGCATGCGGCCGCCGCCCGAAGAAGGCCGAAGCGGGCTAGCGGTACTGGCCCGCGTACTTCACGACCTTGTCGAGGTTTTCCTTGGTGATGAAACCCGGGCCCGAGCGGATGTTCTTCGGCCCGTACGATGGTTGCAGTCCGTAAGTCTCGAGGCGTGCCTTGAACTTCGGATTCGCTTCCAGGATCTGGCGGATCTTCGCCGGATCGGTGGTGTGGTCCTTCTTCACGATCGCGAGCACGGCGACCGGAATGTAGCCCTGCAGGTACGGCTGCTGATCGATTGCGAACTTGATCGTGCCGTCCTTGATCCCCTTCGCGATGTCGTCGGAGAAATCGAAGGTGACGAAATAGATCTTGTTTTGCAGGCCCATCTGCGTGACGGTCTTGAGCGTCGCGGAGGCGGGCGTCGGTCCGAGCGTGAGGATGGCCTGCGTGTTCGGATGGTTGCGCAGGTAGGCGCTCACCTTCGACTGGATCTCGGTCGGGTCCTGCCCGGAGTCGAGCGTGGCCGCCTTGTAGTCGACGCCGAGCGCGTCGGCAAAGCCGCGGCAACGGTCGAACGACACCGTGTTGGTCGCGATGTGGTTCACGCACAGGAACGACTTGACGCCTGCGGCCTTCGCCTTTTCGCCGGCCGCCTTGCCCGCGACGTACTCGGGCTGGCCGATGTGCATGATCGCGCCCAGCTGCGCGCTCTGTTCCTCGGTGCCCGAGTTGATCGTGACGAGCGGAATCTTCTTCGCCGTGACCTTGCCGAGCGCGCTTTTCAGCACGTCGAAGTCGGCGATGGTGGTGATCACGCCGTCGTAGTTGCGCGCGGCCGCCTGCTCGATCAGCCGCGACATGTCCGCGATGTCGCCGTTGGGCGGATTGCGGTAGTCGGTCTGGACGTTGAAATCCTCGTCCGCCTGCTTGATCGCGTTCTTGATGGTGTTCCACCACGAATCGGAATCCGGTGCGTGGCTGATCAGGACGAACTTGGCGTCGGGTGCGGCGAGTGCCGCGGTCGATGACATTGCTGCTGCGCTGCACAACGCAGCAGCAGCCACCAGCGCGCGCAGCGCCGCCCGGCTGTTGCAAAGGCTCATTGTCTCCACCTATCCAGGTTGTTGTTTTAAGTGAGCGGCCGACACGATGTGCCGCCGCTCACGACCAAGATTAGGTCAAGTTTCGGTCGTCTGCAACAAAAATTTTATGCGTAGAATAAATGGAAAAGACATTCCATTTTGCCGATGCGCTCCCTATAATCAGCACCATCGAAGCGTGCACAAGACGAGCCTCTCATGCAGGAAGAAACCAGCAGCGACGTGCAGAACGTCGACGAACTGATGCAGCGGATCACCGAGGTATTCGACACGCTGCCCCGTCAGTTGAAGAGCGTCGCGACGTATATCGAGCAGCACCGCTCGAACGTGATGATGGATCGCACGAGCGACATTGCAGCCGCGTGCGGCGTGCATCCTTCGGCGGTCGTGCGCTTTGCGCAGCGCTTCGGCTTTTCGGGCTTCTCCGACCTCCAGGCGGTGTTCAAGCAGGCCTACACCGGCCAGAGCGGCTCGCCGCAGAGCTACCAGCAGCGCATCAGGAAGCTGATCGACGAAAAGGCGGGGAACGTCTCGGGGGTGTCGGTCGCGCGCGAGTTCATCGCGGCGAGCCGTACGGGGCTCGACGAACTCGCGGCCGGTCTCGACGACGAGCAGTTCGAAGCCGCCGTGAAAATGCTCCAGCAGGCCGAGAACATCTACGTGATCGGGGTGCGGCGCTCGTTCGCGGTCGCAAGCTACATCGTGTATGCGCTGCAGCACACGAAGAAGCGCGTGCATCTCGTGTCGGGCTTCGGCGGCATGTACCGCGAGCAGATCCGCAGCGTGCGAAAGGGCGATGTCGTGATCGCCATCAGCTTCGCGCCCTACGGCAAGGAGACGCAGTACTGCGTGCGCGCGGCACAGCATCACGGCGCGAAGACGCTCGTGATCACCGACAGCCAGCTTTCTCCGCTCGCGCGCCACGCGAGCGCGCATTTGTTCGTGAAGGAGGGCAGCGCGTTTGCGTTCCGCTCGCTCACGAGCACGATCTGCCTGTGCCAGGCGCTCTTCATCGCGCTTGCGTACCGGCTCGAATTGACAGTCGAGGAATCCAAGGAGACAGGTGGCTATGACGATTGATGTAGCAGTGTTCGGCGCCGGGCGCATCGGGAAGATTCACGCGGCCAATCTCGCGCGGCATCCGGGCGTGCGGCTGAAGTATGTCGTCGACGTGAACAGGGAAGCCGCCGCCGCGCTTGCCGCGCAGCACGGCGCGCAGGTCGCGGATATCGACGGCGCGATGGGCGATGCGTCGATCGGCGCGACGGTGGTGTGCTCGAGCACCGACACGCACGCCGACCTGATCCTGCAATCGGCCGCGCAGAAAAAGCACGTGTTCTGCGAAAAGCCGGTCGATCTGACGCTCGAGCGCGCACGCGCATGCGCGGATGCGGTGACGAAGGCGGGCGTCGTGTGCATGATCGGCTTTCAGCGGCGCTTCGATCCGACGTTTTCCGCGCTGAAGGCGCGCGTCGCGGCGGGCGAGATCGGCGAGCCGGAAATGCTCGTCGTGACGAGCCGCGATCCGGGTGCGCCGCCGGTGGACTACATCAGGCATTCCGGCGGCATCTTCAAGGACATGCTGATCCACGACTTCGACATCTTCCGCTGGATGCTCGACGACGAAGCCGACACGCTGCATGCCACCGGCAGTTGCCTCTCCGATCCGGCCATCGCGGAGGCGGGCGACATCGATTCGACCGCCGTCACGATCCGCACGAAGCGCGGGCGCCTGTGCCAGATCAACACGGCGCGGCGCGCGGCGTATGGCTACGACCAGCGCTTCGAGCTGCTCGGCAGCGCGGGCATGCTCCAGGCGGGCAACGTGCGGCCCACCGAAGTCACGGCCTACTCGAAGACAGCCGTGTCGAGCGACGTGCCCGAGGCGTTCTTTCTCGAACGCTATCGCGCGGCGTATGCGCTCGAGATCGCGCATTTCTTCGACGCCGTCACCGAAGGCAAGCCGGTGCGCACGACGGTCGCGGACGGCCTGAAAGCGCTCGAACTCGCCGAGGCCGCGACCCGTTCGTGGCGCGAAGGCCGCGTGGTCACGCTCGGGGAGAATGTCGCATGACGGCGCCGGTGCGTGTGGGTGTCGTCGGTCTCGGGCGGCTCGGGCGGCGCCATGCCGGGAACCTCGCGTGGCGCGTCCCCGGCGCGACGCTCGTCGCGGCGTGCAGCCCGGTGGAAGAGGAGCGCGCGTGGGCGCGCGCGAGTTTGCCCGCACTCGCGCTCCATGACGACTACGCTTCGTTGCTGGCGGACCGTTCGGTCGACGCGGTCTGGCTCGTCACGCCGACCTCGCTGCACCCGGAGCAGATCATCGCCGCGTTGCGCGCGGGCAAGCACGTGTTCTGCGAGAAGCCGCTGTCGCTCGACCTGGGCGAATGCGACCGCGTGATCGAGGAGAGCGCGCGTCATCCGGAGTTGCAGGTGATGATCGGCTTCGTGCGGCGCTTCGATCCGAGCTATCGCGATGCCTTCGACAAAGTGGCGCAGGGCGCGATCGGCAGGCCGTTCATGGTGCGCTCGCAAACCTGCGACCAGAACGACCCCGACGGCTTTTTCGTGCGTTTTGCGCCGACATCCGGCGGGCTTTTCCTCGATTGCAGCGTCCACGACATCGATCTCGCGCGCTGGCTGCTCGGCAATCCGCGGCCAACGCGCGTGTTCGCGAGCGGCACGATCGCGATTCACGAGGGCCTGCGCGAATGCGGCGACATCGACAACGGCGTCGGCATCTGCGAGTTCGAGGGCGGGCGGCTCGCCGTGTTCTACGCGTCGCGCACCATGGCGCACGGCCACGACACGCAGACGGAAGTGATCGGCACAGGCGGCATGCTCGCAGTGGGGCGCAATGCGCGCGCGAACCGGGTCGAGATTTCGGATGCGTCGGGCGTGCGCAACGAATGCACGCCGACCTTCTTCGAGCGCTTCGAGGAAGCGTTTCTGCACGAGGCGCAGGCGTTCGTGCGCGCGCTGCAGGGCGGCGCTCCGACCGGGCTCACACTCGCGGACGCACGCGAGGCGACGCGCATCGGCATCGCGCTGCGGCAGGCGTTCGAGCGCGGGCAGCCGGTGAATCTGGACATGCTGGGGTAGAATCGAAGCCTCCGAAAGCAGGCATAACGAAGGCTCAACCCGATGCAAGTTCACAAGGAAGTCGATGCACGCGGGCTCAACTGTCCGCTGCCCATTTTGCGGGCGAAGAAGGCACTGGCCGACATGGAAAGCGGCCAGATTCTGAAGGTGCTGGCAACCGACCCGGGTTCGCAGCGCGATTTTGCAGCGTTCGCAAAACAGACGGGTAATGAAATCGTCGAATCGTCGGCGCAGGAAAAAACATTTATTTTTTTAATGCGCCGCCGTTGATTTGAATTCAGTAAAAAATAAAAAAATGCCCATAACGCGAGTTATGGGCATTTTTACTTGAATACTCGATTAATACGGTCAAACCGGCGGTCAGTTCGACCGTATTATTTTTCAGTTGATTATCCTTCGAGAATCGGCGAGCGCGTGCGCAGATATTGCTCGAAATCTTCCGCGACTTCCGGATGGCGGAGCGCGAATTCCACGGTCGCCTTCAGATAGCCGAGCTTGCTGCCGCAGTCGAAGCGCGTGCCGTGGTACTTGTAGGCGAGCACCTGTTCGTCGGCGAGCAGCGACTGGATCGCGTCGGTCAGTTGCAGTTCGCCGCCCGCGCCGGGCTTGAGCGCACGGATGTGGTCGAAGATGCGGGGCTTGAGCACATAGCGCCCGACCACGCCGAGGTTCGACGGGGCCACCGCCGGTTCCGGCTTTTCGACGATTCCGGACAGCTTGAAGATGTTGTCTTCCCACTCCTTGCCGTCGATCACGCCGTACGACCTGGAGTCCTGCGCCGGGATCTCCTCTACGCCGATCACCGAGCTGTGATAGTGGTCGAACACCTCGATCATCTGCGTCATGACGGGCGGCTTGCCGTAGAGCAGGTCGTCCGCGAGGATCACGGCGAACGGGTTGTCGCCGACCAGTTTTTCGGCGCACAGCACCGCGTGGCCGAGGCCGAGCGCTTCGGCCTGGCGCACGTAGAAGCAGTCGACATGGCTCGGCTTGATGCTGCGCACGAGTTCCAGCAGCTTGTCCTTGCCGCGCGCCTCGAGCTCGGCTTCGATCTCATACGACTTGTCGAAGTGATCCTCGATCGCGCGCTTGCTGCGGCCCGTGACGAAGATCATTTCGGTGATGCCGGCGGCCATTGCTTCTTCCACCGCGTACTGGATCAGCGGCTTGTCGACAACGGGCAGCATTTCCTTCGGGCTGGCCTTGGTCGCGGGGAGGAACCGGGTGCCGAGACCGGCAACGGGGAAAACCGCTTTGGTGACTTTTAGCATGTGATGACCCTGATCCTCTTAATCGAATTGGAACGTCAAGCATTACCGGTAAAAGGGGAGGCTCGATCAAGCGGGCAGTCGCAATAATTGCGCCTGGAGCTTTTCGACAGTGGTTTCGTATTCTGCCAGTCTTTTACGCTCCTGTTCAACGACGGCGGCCGGCGCTTTTGCAACAAAACTCTCGTTTCCGAGTTTCGCGTTACATTTGGAAACTTCCTGCGTCAGCCTTTCGACTTCCTTCGTCAATCGTTCGCGTTCTGCCGCGATATCGATTTCCACCTTCAGCACCAGCCTGTTCGCACCGACGATCGCGACCGGCGCGCCGTGCGCCTGCTGGTCGAGCGTCGCCTCGTCGGTGATGATCTGCACCTCCGAGAGCCGCGCGAGCGCCTGCACGTACGGCGCGAACGTCGTGAGCCGCGGCGCGTCGCCGGTTGCGAGCAGCGGCACCTTCACCGCTGGCGAGAGATTCATCTCGCCGCGCAGATTACGGCACGCGTCGATGACACCTTTGAGTTCGGCCGCCCATTGTTCTGCGGATTCGTCGATTTTTTCCGGCTGCGAGCGCGGATACGGCTGCACCATGATCGACGCCTCGCCTTCCTTCGCGTCTTTCGGGTACGCGTCCGTCATCGGCGCGACCTTTTGCCAGAGCGCTTCCGTAATGAACGGGATGACCGGATGCGCGAGGCGCAGCACCGTCTCCAGCACGCGCAGCAGCGTGCGGCGCGTTGCCCGCTGCTGCTCCGGCGTGCCGTTCTGAAGCTGCACCTTCGCGAGCTCCAGATACCAGTCGCAGTATTCGTCCCACACGAACTTGTAGATCGCGCCCGCGACGTTGTCGAAGCGATAATCCGCGAAACCCTTCTCGACTTCCGCCTCCACGCGCTGCAGGAGCGACACGATCCAGAAATCCGCCTGCGAGAAATCGGTGTATCCGCCCGGGCCGCAGTCGCCCGGCGCGCACGCGCCCGGCTTGCTGAAGCCGCAATCGTGGCCTTCCGTATTCATCAGCACGAAGCGCGTCGCGTTCCAGAGCTTGTTGCAGAAATTGCGGTAGCCCTCGCAGCGTGCCAGATCA
>Ga0157375_10005260_pt1 | contig 11238 bp, 7 predicted proteins | sample M35metaG_FD_115311 | JGI IMG/M metagenome (GOLD analysis project Ga0157375, IMG submission 115311) | Miscanthus rhizosphere microbial communities from Kellogg Biological Station, Michigan, USA - M3-5 metaG | ecosystem: Host-associated > Plants > Roots > Rhizosphere > Soil | place: USA: Michigan...
CGGAGACCTAAGTCGAAAGTGAGGTTGTGACCAGGTGAGAAATGGTCCTGCGCGTACAAACTGGCCTGACCGCCGAGTAGGCTTCCTGAAAACGGCGGAAACACGTCGGGATCACCGCGGCCGTCAAAGAAGAAGCCCTCCGACTCCCGCAAGCGTACAAAGTCGACACCTGCTTTGAGAAAGTGTCCTTTCCAATAATGGGAAAGATCGCTTTTGATGCCTAAGCTTAGAGGTGCGCGTGAAGCAATGGAGACCGGAGTATCGGGATCGGTAGTCGGAAGGACTCGGTCTGAGCCAGTACGCTCATACAGAGAAGTAGAAAGCAATGTGTCAGGGGAAAATGTGTGTACCCATCCTAGAATGATGGTTTGCTGGCGTAAATGCCGTTGCGCGTCGCGACCAGCTTCCTCGTCCTCTGAAATGTTGGGCTGCTGAAAATTGCTTCCTCCTCCCATGAGCAACAACTTGAGAGTATCCCTACCACCCGCGTGCCAATCGAATTGCGCCGTCGCCCGAGATCCTTTACCGAAGTCATACAGCTCTTTTGGTTCCGGTGGGTCTAAATAACGTCCTGAACTAAATCCATCGACGAAAAAGTAGTAACCAAGTCTCCCTGCCAGACCGCCATAGTCCGCGTTCAGATCGTAGTTCTGCAATGTGGCGCCGTGAAAATCAATATCGCCATGCCCCCCAACATCTGCGCCTGAGCGCGTGGTGATGTCTAACACACCGCCAAAGCGATTGCCGTATTCGGATGTAAAGCCTCCCGTCATCAAGTCAAGCGTCTCAAAGATTTGCGGGCTAAGGCCAGGACTGAACTGTGGCTGAGTATTTTCGAGAAAGGAAACACCATTTAGAAATTCATGAAGTGAGAATTCCGTACCGCGCACAGCCAAGAAATTATCGTGACTGTCACTGGCTCCAGGCATGAGGTTCGTGGCGATTGAATTTGTCGTGTCCGTCAGGGGTTGCGGAAGGGCCTCAAGTTCCCGGTGCGCGAATGTGTAGGAGCTTCCGGTTTTTCCCGGGTCGACAGTTAGGAAACGAGCGTTTACCTGGATAGTCTGTTGGACTGTTTGCTTTTTCTGCAGATCAATGGAGAGCGATACGGGTTGTCGGGCTCGCAGTAGAAAATTGTATTGCGCCGGATAGTAACCATCGGCCTGCACAGTTATTCGTTGATCCCCGGATTCAACGACTCCAAACTGAAAGCGGCCTGCCCCGTCTGTTTCTGCTGTCTGCGAGATACTAAAACCAGGGCGTTGCAGAGAGACAGTCGCTCTGACGATGGGCTCTCGGTCTGGATCGTAGACAATGCCGTCGACGAGGGCCTGCCCGTTCGCGTATACCGTGAGGGCTAATACAAACCAGAGAACCCGGAGGGTAGCCATTAGCGTTCCTGTTTCTGCGCTTCGAAGTCAGCTAGCAGAACTCATCTCGGAGGTGTTGTCGAGCCCCCATTCACGATCGAGTTTCTCCCGAACTGTATGTAATAGGGGTCGAACCGAGTGCCGGTCGCCGGCGCAGTATTCTTGAACACTGCGTAGCCGCTTCCGTCAAAGAGGAGTGAACTTGGTGTATTGCGGGCGGCACTGAAATAGTCTCCATAACGAATGGGTGTACTGGCTACAACTGCATCGCTCAACTCGGGGTACCACACAATGAAATCTCCGAGAATACCGACAGCATTGTTGCCATAGAATGTTTTCCCTCCCCAGCCCAGGGAGATGCCTACCTCGCCCTGAGAGTTCGTGGCGAGGCTTGGGTAAGCGAAAGCGTAGTCGTCGTTCCAGATTTGCCACTGTGAGATTACGCTGTAGTTGGAGGTATTAATCTCAAGGACCTGAACCTGTGCGTTTTTGAAATTCGCATTGCTCGATGCCGTCCATGCAAACCAAACTTCATTTCCCACACGGCGGGTCACGCCTAACACCGCGTTCCCAGGAAAACCGAATGACAGCCAGTCCTTCCCATCTGGGGCAATTGACGAAATCGTGCCATTTGGCCAAGTGTTGATAGCTATATCTCTCCAGAAATACTGGTTGGAATTTTCCGGGCAATTGAAAATTCGGATTGTGCTATTGTCCTTATGTCCCGCCCAAAAAACGCCGTCGCTGGTATTCTGCGAAATGTGCCCGCCGTAGGCTAAAGAACTGTCGGAAGGAGTCGTGTATCCCAAACCAATCGACTGCCCTTTGCTGATGTCTGCGAGGGGTATGCGGACCACCAGCAAACCGTTGCTGACTGCGTCCGCGCTGAAGTAAAGAAAATTGTCGCCGACCGACAAGTCGGGGTAGTCCATGGTGGTAGTGCCAAGGCCAAATGTGGATGAAAATAAGTCCCAATATGTCCACGACGTCCCGTTATTGTTGATGACGTCCTGCGTGCTGGCAGCGGCGATACGCACCTTATTAATGCCGTTCAGACATCCTCCAGGACCGGTGCCACAAAATTGCATCAACCAGATGAAACGATCGATCTGGGGAACGTAAATGAGTCTTTGGTCGCAACAAAGGCCTGCGTCGAGTGCGTTGCCATTAGAGTCTTTAGCTGGCCCGCTGGGAAAGATCGTAGTTGGGTTTAGGAGCTTGTAGCTTACAGCGCCGTCAGTAGAAAGCAGCACGCTCGTGTTATAGGAAAACATCACAACATTCCCATTGCGCGCAGCATTCACATCCGGAGGCGTGCCCACTGTGCCTGCCTTGGTGCCGAGATTGTTGTAGGTGGAGAAGACAACGGGATCACCCGCACCGCCGAGGGGCGGATTCTGTTTGTTGTTTTGAATCTGAAAGAGCTTCGAGCCGACGCTGGTGGGAGCCAGGGTCCCGCGCAATGGGCCATCTGGCACGGTTCGCGCTCGGTCCTCGTTGTACCCTTCTGGCTTGGGAACGAAAGGCGGGTACTTCCCTCCGACGGCACGACTTGGTGGCACAGTGGCTGTGTTCAGAGGCTGCTGACTAGATCCGTCACCCTTACGGCGTGGCCGGCAGTGGCAATAGAAGAGCCAAATGATCACAGCGATCAGGAAGAAGATCACAACGATAATCAACAACTGCAACAACCTTCGTAATGAACTGTCCATATAGATCCCCCTTCCGCATTTTGCTTTTCAATCTGTTGTTCGCGATGTGGCGACGCGGAGCCGTGGCGTTTGTTTACGGGGGTAGTGACAGCCGACTGTCGATGGTGACTTGGGCTATCGTGAATCTTGAGCGTGTCGAAAAGCACTACAAACGCCCAAATGCAGATCGCACGCTATTTGAAATGGGGCCCGATGAACTTGGAGGGAAGCAAGCGAATTCTGCTCCTAAGAGTGAGTAGAGTCAAGCAGAATTTGAGACCGGTGGCCTCAGCCCGGCACGGCACGGCACGGTAGCTTGCCCGAGGTGAGATCACGCAACGGACCTCTTGCAGCAGAAACTATTTCGTGAGCGCTACTCGAATGATGACACCGTTGTTTTGCCAGGAACCAGGAAATAGTCAAGGCAGACTGTCCAATTATTGTTGAAGGCATCGCGAAGCAAGTCAAGCATGCCGCTCCGAGCCGGACCATGGTTATCGCTCCGGAGTTGAAAGCCGAAGGGCTCGCGGCGGATCGTTCGCCAGCTTGGTGACAACTTCGACGTCGATGAAGTGGTTGGGTGGCCCGAAACCTGAGCCAACGTCGTGGGTGCGGAGAAAGGTTAAGTTTCCCGCATTGTTGGATCAGCGCGGGCGGCGGGAAAACCGTCGAAACCGATGCGACTGAGAAAAGTCGCTCCATTTTGGCAATGCGCTACGCAGCGCTATACCTGGAAGGAAAGCTCTCAGCTTTTGGGTACTCCAGTTCCCGCAATGCGAAGTGCATTCTGGCGGGAGATCAATGGCATCAGAGGCAAACTGAGTGGCTGCCAGAGGATGCTAATAAATAAGGACAGAGATTCCAGGCCATCCCGGAGCAGCTAAATCGAGTTGGCAGACTTGAGAAGCGGTATCGGCGACATTTCCGCTCTCAATAATAATGGGTTATATAAGGTGCAAAACATTATGGTTTTGGGTATTATAATACCCATTATGGGAAAGAGAACACCATCGGTCTTGCCCCGCATTTCGCGCCTGCTTCGCAGCTTTGGTGCGAACCTAAAACTGGCTCGGTTGCGGCGCAAGTACTCAGCTGAAATGGTGGCTCAACGTGCCGGGGTCACCCGCAAGACGCTGTCTGGTGTTGAACGGGGCGACTCCACGGTCGCCATCGGAACCTACGCCCGCGTGATGCAGGTCCTACGGCTGGAAGGTGACTTGGCCAAGCTGGCGGCCGACGACCCTTTAGGGCGGCAGCTGCAGGACGTAGGTTTGTCACCAAAACGTCGGGCTCCGAAACGGTCAACACCTTCAGGATCCCAGGAAATTGAACATGGGAAGGAAGACTTCTGATGGCGGGCCTGGATCTAGTTCACGTGCACATTGACCTGGAACGCTACGAGCGTCCGGTTCCGATCGGCGTGCTTCACCGCCGGCAAAGCGGCACAGGAGAGATTTTTTCCTTCGAGTATGACCGCACCTGGCTCGAACGGCCGGAAGCCTTCGCGTTTGATCCCGACCTGGTCCTCGCCGCTGGCCATCAGTATCCTGCGCCTGATCGAAAGAACTTCGGAATTTTTCTGGACTCGTCCCCCGACCGCTGGGGCCGGGTTTTGATGCAACGCCGGGAGAACACTCGGGCCCGCCACGACCACCGCAAACCCCGTGCCTTGACCGAATGGGATTTTCTCCTCGGCGTTCACGATGAAACTCGTTTGGGTGCATTGCGTTTCCGCGTTGCCGAGGACGGGCCTTTTATTGATAGCGATACTGAATTTGCCGCACCCCCATTGCCTTCACTACCAGAGTTACAGGCGGCAAGTTTGCAGTTTGAACAGCATCTCGATGAGGAAGACCATCCGGAGTACGAAAAGTGGCTCACCCAGTTGTTTGCCCCTGGGAGTTCTCTTGGAGGCGCACGACCGAAGGCCTCCGTGCGTGATCAAAGCCGGGCTTTATGCATGGCTAAGTTTCCCAGCCGCAAAGACACTCGCGACATGGGCAGCTGGGAACTGGTAGCGCACCGGCTCGCTTTAAAGTCCGGCATTGTCGCCCCGGAGGCGAAACCGCTTCGTTTCGCTGACAATCCGTATACAACCTTCCTGGTGAGACGTTTCGACCGCACTGCCCGGGGCGGCCGGCTCGCTTTCATTTCCGCGATGACTCTTACGCAACGGCTCGACGGGGAGCAGGGAGCGAGCTATCTGGAGCTGGTCGATTTGTTGCAATCGCGCGGAGCAGACACGCAGGCCGATTGCCGGCAACTGTTCCGTCGCGTGCTATTCAATATCCTGATTCACAATACGGACGACCATCTCCGCAATCACGGGTTCTTTGTCGATGAAGCCGGCATCCGCCTTTCGCCCGCCTATGACATGAATCCCTCGGTGGATCGCACGGAACTCACCTTGGCGATCAACGAAGTAGAGACTGCATGTGATATTTCTATCGCCATGGACGCGGCCAAAGATTATGGGGTGAACGCGAAAGACGCGGCTACGATGCTTAAAAAAGTGCAGACTGCCGTCGCGGGATGGCGCGAGGAAGCAACGCGACTGAACATTCCAAAAACAGAGCAAGACCTCATGGCAGATGCATTTCAGTCGGCATAGCCTGCTGGCACCGCTAGGGCTTAAAAGCAGTACCTGGTCCAAGGCATCATATTCCCCACCAGGGCAGCCCGAATCTTTGCGCCTGGCCGACCCCATTCTGTTTTGGTGAACCACCACTGAGCATCGTTTTAAACTGATTCATTGGACCTCGTGTTCGGTCCAGATGCGGGACACGCAAGGGAACGGAGTTTTCGCGATTTCTTCCGCTTGCCACCGACGAAGTAGAATCGCAGGCAGTCGGTGAACCCTGCGTGCCGTTTTGGGTCTCGGGCTTCGTGAATGCGAGACGCCCCATAAAGTTTCGTTATCTCTATTCGGCATTGCCCTCTCAGATGTTGTCGGCAGCAGGCCCGCCTGATGAGCTTCCGACGATAGTGACGGCAGAGGAGCAAACTGACGTGCATACACGCGACGACTCGTTAACTGGGTTAACACGGATCCATGAGAGTCGCATTGATAGTGCGTGTTAGGGTTGTCGTTTCTGAGGGGCAAAGCGCGATACATTTTTTCGGCGAGCCGAAGGGGTGGGATGTCGATCGATACCAGTCACAAATCAAGAGTAGTATTGGTCTTGTTTCGCAATGCCGATTCCCTCGGCTGCGATCCACCACTGCCAGGAAAGGGAAATGACAACAATGTCCATCTATAAAAGTAATGATGAGAGCATGCCAACTGATACCAAGGCTTACTACGAGACAGTTGCTAGTCAAAAGGAGATATATCTAGAGGAGAGAGAGGAAGAACTACCCGCAATTTTGCTCTTTGATAATCCATCTCCATCAGAGAGTGTCGATAAACAACTAGACGATGCCGCCGAGGAACTTATTACCGGCGATTCCGATGATCCTCCACTCAGCGAGGAGGCAGTCGCGGAGATGCTGAGAATGACTCAAATGCCTAAGGGGCTCGGCCGGATATATGAGGTGTGAGTTGACGGTGGGTGGGGTAACGCTAGGTTCTCCGCGCCCAGTTTCCGGCTTTTTTCGGAAAAAATTACCCGTTGATGTGATTACTGCTGTTGCTGTTTACCAACGTGCTGCTGACGTACACAAAGGCCACTGGAGATGATGCTGCAGCAACGGTTGAATTGGCTTTAGTGGATGAGGAACTGGTCCGAGTGGACGCCAGGGCTGTGCTGGCGCAGATCACGGCCAGAACGGTGTATAGACGAACCGTAGCCTGATACGACATACAATTGTAAACTCCTGGAAATTTGGGATCGGACGCACATTCAGATGCAGCGCTGGACTTTCGGTTGGATTGGCTTCGTTCTGTAGGTAGAGTGTTGTAAGTGGAAGTCTAGACTTACTTATTATTTTATTGCCCGAGCTTTCTGCTCACTAGGTCAGCGAGTAAAAGTTTGTAAACCCAAATTTGATCGGCGATTCAACTCAGGAGTTTGATGTATGTCCGATTGTCCTAAGTAACCTCCATTTTAATTTCCGAGTGTTAGCCGCGCGGCAATTCGTACCAGGCGGAGGCGCCATGTTGCGATCCAGGTTGTGTGTTCTTCTGCCCCTTGTATTATTTGTTCTTTCGGCCCCTTGCAGACCTGTACGACCCTGACGCCATGCCGGAAGATTTGCGCCAGGCGCATCAGCGCAAGGACGAAGTGTTGGAGCGCATTTACATCTCGTTAAGATTCACGACAACCCATACCAAATAGACCGACCGGCTCCGTGACGCACCAAAAGTCCTTTCTTCACTAGATTGGCGAAGGTCGCCTTGGCGGTGTTCGGGCTCGCTTTATGCTCGCGCACCATATCACGTGTCGTGACCCGTCCATGGGCTTGCACATAGTCCATGATTTTCAGCGCCAATTCGGACAGCGTAGAGATTGCAGCCTTCTCTTTTTCCACCTTTGTCGCAAGTCGGCGCTTCTGTTGCTGCAGCGCGCGCAGGAAAAACAAAAGCCAAGGTTGCCAGTTGGTTTTTTCGGTGTGAAGCGTGCTCTGTGTTTGTCGCAGCGCTAGGTAATACTCTTCCTTGCTATTCTCAATCACGCTTTCCAGAGAGCTATAGGGCACATAGGCGTAGCCCGCCTGCAGCAGAAGCAGAGTGGTGAGGATTCGACTCAAGCGGCCGTTGCCATCCTGAAACGGATGGATCTCCAGAAAGACCACGATGAATACGGCGATGATGAGTAGCGGATGTGGCCGGCGTAGTTCACGAGCGTCTTTGAGCCAGGCGATGAGTTCGGCCATGCGCCTTGGCGTGTCGAAAGGCGAAGCGGTCTCAAAGACAACGCCAATCATCTTGCCATTCGCATCAAAAGCACCCACATCGTTCCGAAGCCTTTTGTACTCGCCTCGGTGCCGCTCGTCCTTGGCACTATGCCGCAAAAGGTCGCGATGCAACTGCTTGATATGGTTCTCTGTGATGGGAATATCTGCCCAGGCTTGGAAAGCCGTTTCCATGACCTCGGCATAGCCGGCAACTTCCTGCTCATCGCGAGTAGCAAATTTCTTGATTTCCACACGAGAAAGCAACTGCTCGACCTCGCGGTCTGATAGCTTGCTTCCCTCGATGCGCGTGGATGAGCCGATACTTTCAATGGTAGCGACCCGGCGCAGCGCATTTAAGCGCTCCGGGGCGATAGTTCCCAAGGCACGCCAAGCCCCTTTAAATTCATCGATTTCCGATAGAATCTCAAGGAGGTCGGCCGTTATTTGTATCTGCTCTATTGCGACCATACCCGATTATGTACCGGATTATACCGGATTCGTCTACCGGAAAAATTACCGGATTATGCCGTTTTCGGGCTTGCCAAGACACTCGACTCGACTGCATGGGCAACAACACAGCGTTCAGGATGAAAGGACCTTCTCAAACGTGAGGAGAATTGCAGAACAGGCGCATTGCGCGGCACCCTATTGCGGGAAGTTCATTTTTGCCAGCAGTTCCTGGAAGCGCGGATCCGAACGAATAGAATCAAACCTCGGGTCTACGCGGAGCCAATACAAGCAGCTACGGTTTCGATAGGCTTTGTCTAGCCAGTCAAATGCCCGATCATTGTCTCCCAGTTGCGCGTAAACGCCCGCGACTTCATAGGGACAAACATAAGGAGTGCGTGCGGTGTGCCACGCCGGCGCTGTACCCTGACTCTCCCAAGTCTTCTGTAGCCGCCGCAGAACTCGGTTTGCGTCAGCGCGTCTGCCGGCACGCGCATACGCGCTAGCCAAGCTCGTCAGGAGCAATGGGCTGTTGTCCACTTTGGTGGCCTTTTCTGCCTCACTGATAGCAGTGGCGGAATCGCCACCTTCCGCACGCGCTAGCACCAGCCCGAAATAGGTGATTGCATCGGGTTCAAGATCGAGTGCCTTCTGATACTGAACAATGGCTTCATCGTATTTGTGAGCCATAAAGCACGAATAGCCTTCACCCCGGTAACTTTGGCCGAAAAGCGGATCCAGCCTGTGCGCTTTTTCGAAGTATGGCATCGCGTCCGTCTGCCGTCCCAGCATAGTCAAGTACTGTCCGTACATGACATAAGCGAGCGGATAACCAGGATTCAACTCTATGGCCCGCCGGAACTCACGTTCTGCCCCAGCCCAATCCCAGTCGTAAGACAGCTTGATCATTCCTAGTGAGGTGTGCGCCTCGGCAAGCGAGTCGTCCAGTTGCAACGCCTTTTCAGCTGCAGCTCTGGCTTTAGTGGTGGCTTCGACTGGGCTTTCATGCACATCCATCATTTTGTCAATGTAAGCATCGGCCAACCCCGAGTAGAGCAGTGCGTTTTCGGGATCCTTTTCCAGACCGGATTGGAAGTAATCGATCGCGTTCTGAACATCTTCCAATCCTCCCCGTTCCATGATGTGACGTCCCTTCAGGTAGAGTTCATACACATCGGGATTGATCACACGGTTCCTGGATAAATGTCCCTGCTCGTCGGGAGTAACCACTGCATGCACTTGTTCCGCGATCGCTTGCGCTACCTGGGCTTGCAGCGCAAGAACATTCTTCATTTCACGCTCGTAGCTTTCAGACCAGAGATGCTGGTCCCTTGCCGCGTCGATCAATTGCACGGTGATGCGGACGTGATCCGCCGAACGCATCACCGACCCTTCAATGACGGCGTCTGCATGCAGTTCGCTGGCTATTTCGCGCATCGATTTTTTTGAACTCTTGTACGGTGTGACGGAAGTGCGCGAGATGACTCTCAGGTCTTGGATTTTCCCGAGATCTGCTATCACAGAATCCGTCATGCCGTCGACAAAATATTCCTGCTGCGGATCACCTGAGTAGTTCTGTAACGGAAGAACAGCAATGGTCTTGAACTGCGGCTGGACAAGTGATCGCCTGATGCTAATCCAGTAACCAAACGCACCCAAGAACAATAAAACAATCACTGAGGCTGCAGCCGCCTGGGCGCCACGCTGTCCATTTAAGCGTATGCCAAGCCGCCTGACTTCAGTTTTCGCACTCGCCTGCGAAACGTTGTCCGGAATCTGATGTAGAGAAGACACCAGATCTCCCGCAGATTGAAATCTCTTGTCGGACTCCTCCGGTGCTTGTGCGGAAGGCGCTAGGGTTGATGGGAAGATATCTGTCACGGAGGCAATGAAGCGATACCCGCGACCCGTTACCGTCTGAACGAATTTGGGCTGCTCGGGATCGTCTTTTAGGACCTGGCGGATCTTGCGAATTGCGGAATTGATGCTTGTATCAGCGTCCAGGAAGACATTCCTTCCCCAGATCTTCTCAACGATCTGTTCACGCGTAACAAGCTGCCCGCGCTTTTCAACCAGCAACAGGAGCAGCTCCATTGGAATGCGCTCCAGCTTGACGGGTCGACCAGCACGCCGCAATTCATAACCGGTTGGATCCAGCTCAAATTCATCTCCGAGCTTTAGGCGATTCGAGAATTGGACTGGCTCCGGAACCATACAGAACAACCCGAGGAAGTGTGTGACATTCTATACCCGTCTCGCCATCCGATAGCAACTCACGATTTTTCTGTAGCTTACAGCGTCACAAAAAGTCAGAAATTCTTCAGAACTCCGCCATTGTCAAGCGGCTCCTCAACACAGCAGGATGCCCGAACAACGGATGAAAAAGGAGTTCTCGAAAATGTTCGGCAACCCAAGGACAATCTCAGCACTGACGGTTGTTGGCTTGCTCGGCATAGTGGTTTCTGCCCTGTTTGCGCAGAATACTCGCTTATGGTTTAAGGCACACGATCCCGGGCCGCGGCCGACTCCCCAGTCTCATATTCCGAATCCCGTGCCAGGTCTGAATGAAAATGAAACGGCACTATTCAACGAGAGCCTGCTTCGTGTTTCCGAACTCGAAGGTTCCTGTGATACTTGTGTTCAACAGCCGCCCAATGTTCCGCCGGTCGATCCTGATCCCGATAACCCATTTTCTCCGCTCTCCCTGGTGAACTCGGCGGGTATGAGTCCGGTCTTCAATGCCGACCAATGCTTCATCTGTCACTCGCAACCGATGATTGGTGGCAGCTCACCCATGCACAATCCGGCGGAGAAGATAGCGCATCGCTTGGGTGGAACCAATATTGTGCCGCCCTTCGAAGCGCCTCATGGACCGTTCCGTGAAGTCCGCTTTA
>Ga0157375_10005261_pt1 | contig 11238 bp, 11 predicted proteins | sample M35metaG_FD_115311 | JGI IMG/M metagenome (GOLD analysis project Ga0157375, IMG submission 115311) | Miscanthus rhizosphere microbial communities from Kellogg Biological Station, Michigan, USA - M3-5 metaG | ecosystem: Host-associated > Plants > Roots > Rhizosphere > Soil | place: USA: Michigan...
CTCATGAGCGCGGTCGTGGCCAGGAAAAAGCCGACGAACATCGAGCCGCAGTCGCCCATGAAAATCGAGGCCGGGCTGTGGTTGTAGATCAGGAAACCGAGCAGCGCGCCGGCGAATCCGGCCAGCATCAGCGCCTCGTTGAATTGCCCGTTGATCGCGAAATTGATGCCGAGGAAGACGGCGGCGATCGCGGCGATTCCCACCGAAAGGCCGTCCATGTTGTCGAGCATGTTCACGGCGTTGGTGATGCCGATCAGCCAGACCAGCGTGATCATCATGTTGATCGCCGCCGAATTGGTCCACGGCAGCACCAGCCCGAAATACATGACCAGCGCGACGCCGATCAGTTGCCCGATCAGCTTCTGGTACGGCTTGATCTTCACGAAATCGTCGACCAGCCCGACCGCGAACAACAGCGTGCTCGTGCCAAGTACCACCCACACCTCGGTGGACAGCTGGACGAGAAAGGGCAGCGTGACCATGACGGCGGCGAAGATGGCGATGCCGCCCATCATCGCGGTGGGCCTGCGGTGCCAGCGGTCATTCCGCGGCATGGCCACGGCGCCGAAGCGGCGGGCCAGCGCGCGGACCAGGGGCGTCAGCAGGGCGCAGACTGCGAGCCCGGAGACGGCTGTCCTGATCGCGGCGGCGCCGAATGAGTGCTCCATCATGTTCGGAAAGCGTAAGTTATTCGATGTGACGGCCGAACGCAAACCTAATGTTGCAGATTACGGCAGAGCTCGCAGGCATTTTGCGTAAAACGCAAAAGAGTAGCGACCACCTCTTCCTCAGAAAAGCGAGTAGATGAACGGCGCCAGCGCCGACGTCTGGCTGACGATGAGCAGGATTCCCAGAAGCAGAAGGACGAGGAACACCGGTACGAGCAAGAGTTTCTTGCGCGAAATGACGAAGTCCCAGAAATCGGCGATGAGCTCAAACATCAGAATGGCCTCTCCATTCGTTTTGGATCGGTCGGAGTTGCGACTGTGATCCGATAGGTCGTTTCTTCCGGCCCGTTGTCTTTCAGGCGAAGGATGTCGCGGCCGACCGCCCTGCAGAGCAGTGCGAGCGGCGTAATGAAGATCCAGAACATGATCGTAAGGATGATCCTGCTGTTGATGGCGCCGAGCAGGGCTCCGAACTTCATCCAGTACTTATAGACGAGAGAAAGAGCGGCCGGCCAGGCGAGGGCGAGAATCGCAAACACCAGAGCGATGATCCACGGCGTCAGGGGAATGGCGCGCTTTTTCAGGAGCGGCACCAGGAGGCCGAAGACGCCGGCGATCACGCCGGCCATCAGCAGGCCAAACTCCCTGAGGACCTTCGCCGATACCGGCGGAGTCGTAACGTGCTCTGCGTACGTCATCCCTGAATCAATCCAGCTCGAATTCTTTCTTCCAGTCGGTTTTCTCGGACCACTTCGGTTGTTCCCGCTTTGCGAGAACGTAGTTCTCGACCACGAGGTAATCCATCTCCGTGCGCATGAAGCATCGATAGGCGTCCTCGACGGTGCACACGATCGGCTCCCCGCGAACATTGAACGATGTGTTGACCAAAACAGAGCAGCCGGTCCGCTCCTTAAATTCCTGCATGAGCCGGTGAAATCGCGGATTCGTGCTCGGATGTACCGTCTGTACGCGCGCCGAATAGTCGACATGCGTTACTGCCGGAATGGTCGAGCGGGGCACGTTCAGCTTTTCGATTCCGAATAGCTGCTCCTGCTCCGCTGTCATCGTCATCCGCAATTCTTCTTTGACGTTGGCAACGACCAGCATGTACGGACTGGGACTGTCGAGATCAAAATAGCGGTCGACGTCCTCGGCGAGCACGACCGGCGCGAATGGGCGGAACGATTCGCGGTATTTGATTTTCAGATTCATTACGGACTGCATGCGAGGGCTGCGCGCATCACCGATGATCGAGCGCGCGCCGAGAGCTCGGGGCCCGAACTCCATCCGGCCGGAGAACCAGCCGATGACGTTCTCGGAGGCGAGGTGCGCGGCGACCGAGGAGAAAAGATCGTTGTCGTCGAAACGCTGATAGACGGCCCCAAACGCATCGAGCGATTGCTGGATCGAATTCGCCTCGAATTGCGGCCCGAGGTATGCGCCCTTCATATAGTCGAGCTGGGTTTCCCCGTTGCCGTTGATCGAATAAGCCATCGCATCGCGGCTCGTATCTCGTTCATTGCCGAGGTATTCGTACCAGGTGGCCAGCGCGGCGCCGAGGGAGCCGCCGGCATCGCCAGCAGCAGGCTGAATCCAGATGTTCTTGAAAGGACCTTCGCGAAGAATGCGGCCATTGGCGACGCAATTGAGGGCTACGCCGCCGGCGAGACAAAGATTCTCGACTCCCAGATCCGCGTGCACTGTGCGCGCAAGCCGCAGCACGACTTCCTCGGTCACGATCTGGATGGAGCGGGCAATGTCCATGTCCTTTTGCGTTACCGGACTTTCCGGCTGGCGCGGCGGGCCGCCGAACAGGGCGTCGAACTTCGCGTTCGTCATGGTAAGCCCTGTTGTGTAGTTGAAATACGTCATGTTCAGGCGAAAGGTGCCGTCGTCTTTGATGTCGATCAGGTGATCGAGGATCATTTGCACGTATTTCGGCTCGCCATACGGCGCGAGGCCCATGAGCTTGTATTCGCCTGAATTCACTTTGAAGCCGGTGTAATAGGTGAAGGCAGAGTAAAGAAGGCCGATGGAATGCGGAAAGTCGATTTCCCATACCGGGATCACCCGATTTCCTTCGCCCTTCCAGACGGTGGTCGTCGCCCACTCTCCCACGCCGTCAAGACACATTACGGCGGCTTTATCAAACGGGCTGGCGAAGAATGCGGAGGCCGCGTGCGCCTGATGGTGTTCCGTAAACAGGAGCTTCGGCAATTGCTTTTTCGTGAGTCCTGACAGTTCGCTGAGCTCGCGGCGCAGTGTGTCTTTGAGGTACAGCTTGTCCTTCAGCCAGATCGGCATGGCCATTACGAACGAGCGAAAGCCTTTGGGGGCGAAGGCGAGATACGTTTCGACGAGACGTTCGAATTTCAGAAGCGGCTTGTCATAGAACGTGATGAAATCGACGTCGGCGAGTGTAATGCCGGCCGCTTCGAGACAATACTGGATGGCATGCTTCGGAAACCGGCTGTCATGGCGCTTCCGGGTAAAACGTTCTTCCTGCGCCGCCGCCAGTATGTCGCCGTCGCGGACGAGGGTGGCGGCGCTGTCGTGGTAATAGGCTGAGATTCCGAGGATATTCATCGGGCAGGGGATCCCTGCTGTGGAAATTCAGACAACACGGGTCCGGCTAGCCGGCCGGCGATGATCTGGTTGCCGGCAGGAAGCAGGTGCATGCCGTCATAGGCGAGCGCGGGATCGTGAAGATTGATGGCGTCTCCCAGATTCACATAGCGAACGCTGGCGGAGCCCGGATACTTTTTTTCGATCATCGATGCCAGCTCGCTTTGCTGTTGCCGGTGGAGGGCCGCGATGTATGGCTGTCCGACGACGATTACCGGCTTGTGATGCGCAACCGCGTAGTTCAGCGCGGCGTCGACGTTGTTGCAGTAAAAAGCCCACTTGTCGGAACAATAGGGCGAATGAGCGCCGGCGACTTGTGATGTGTCGCGGAGTTGACGATCCAGCGACGAAGTCACTTTCAGCGCTCCTTCGAGCGCGCCGGCCTTCGCTCTGTCGGCGAGGGTCGGTTTGAAGACGGTTTTCGCGTTCTTGTCGAGACTTCCGTGGCGCAGAATTTTCAGTTTCTCTGAAAATACGGCCGGAAAGACGGGGTAGTAGCCGAACGTCGTAAAGACCGGCGAATCGTGCCGGAAGGACGACGTGTTCGGCTGGAGGTCGTTGTAGCCTTCGTACAGGATGACGCCGTCGTATTTCAGATATTCGTAGTCCTGCAGAGTGGGGAGAAACGAATAGGATCCCTGGTTGTTGTACGCCAGGTTGACCACCGTGACCGGACGTCCCGTCTGGGCGCGCAACTGCTTTTCGAGGAGGGCCGGAAAGGAATCGTCCGGAGGAAGTCCGTAGCCATACGCTGTACTTCCGCCGAGGACGACCAGCCGCAGTTCGTTTGGCTGCTTCGCGCCGACGATTTTGCCCCGGTACCCACGGTAGTTCACCGTAGCCATGGCAAATTTGTGGTGCAGATAAAGATCGAAAACGAGCACTCCGGCCACCGCCGCGAGGAGGAAGAAAACGCCAAGGACGCAGCTGAACAGCAGCTTCCTGCGGAACGAGAGCTTTTTTTGCTGATTGGGACGAGTTCTGGCCAACGTGTCTCCGCCGATAACGAGGTTTTCACTGCCGGTGAGGGCTGATCAACGCGCCCTCGCAACCGAAAAATTCACCGGAAGCTGCATGCGCGGCAAAGCCATGTCGCACGCGGCAACCAATGGGTCTCCGTGTGGGTGCTATGTTATTCGATTCAAACAGGTACTGCCAGCGAGCCCATGTGCATCGAGCCGCGGCTTCGTCAGTTGCTTTGCCTGCCGGAGTGGTAGGCGATCACGCTCTTCAGAATGGTGTCCAGCGTCGTCTCCGGACGGAATCCGATCAGCGCGTGGATCTTTGAGGTATCGGGCACGCGCCGCGGCATGTCCTCGAATCCTTCCTCGTACGCTTCGTTGTAGGGAATGTGCACGATCTCGGATTCGGAGCTCGTCAGTGTCTTGATGCGCTCGGCAAGCGCGTTCATCGACACCTCTTCGTTTGATCCGATGTTGTAGACCTCGCCAACCGACTCCGGACGATCCATCAATGCCACCAGCGCCTTGACGACGTCTTCGACGTAGCCGAAACAACGCGTCTGCTCGCCGCTGCCGTAGACCGTGATCGGCCGTCCGGCCAGCGCCTGTTTGACGAAGGTGGGGATGACCATGCCGTACTGCCCGGTCTGCCGCGGCCCGACTGTGTTGAAGAGCCGCACGACGGTGGTGGGCAGCTTCTTCTCGCGCCAGTAGGCGAGCGCGAGGAACTCGTCGATCGCTTTCGAGCAGGCGTAGCTCCAGCGCCCTTTCGTGGTCGCGCCCATGACCAGGTTGCCGTCCTCGCGGAACGGGACGTCGGTGCTCAATCCGTAAACCTCGGAGGTCGACGCGACCAGCACGCGCTTCTTCTTCTTATTCGCCACCGCCAGCACGACCTCGGTGCCGCGCACGTTGGTCTCGATCGTCCGCACGGGACTCTCGACGATCAGCTTCACGCCGACGGCGGCGGCGAGATGGACGATGACGTCGCAGCCATCGGCCAGCTCCGCCAGCAGCGGCGTGTTCTGCACCGTGTCGATCGTGTAGTGAAAGCGCGGGTTCGCCTTCAGGTGGGCGATATTCTCGATGCTTCCCGTCGACAGGTCGTCGATGACGAAAACCTCGTCGCCGCGGCCGAGGTACGTGTCGGCGAGGTGCGATCCGATGAAGCCGGATCCTCCGGTGATCAGAACTCTCAAATGTGTCTCCCAGCGCGCGGCGTCGCTCAGCGCGGCGGCGGATTATACGGTACGGCCTTATTCACGGCCGCGACGCGCGCCTGCATGCCCGGGTCGACATCGTCGAGATATTGCGGATTGAAACGCGCCGCCAGCGCGATGTCCGCGGTGGCGGGATCGAGCTTCCCCTCTTCGAGATAGGTGATGCCGCGGTCGAGGTAGATTTCGGGACGATGGTCGGCGGCAAGCGCGGCGGTGTAGTGCTCGATCGCCTCGTCGTTGCGGCCGAGGATGCGCTCATTGGCGGCGTAGAGAAGGTGGTAGTCGACGGAGAGCTGGCAGGCATTGGTGATCGTCTGCAGGAAAGCGATGTTGTCGCGGGCGGCGAAGATGGCGCGGTCGCCGCCTGTGTCCAGCGCGGTTCCCGTGCGCGTCTGCACGAACTTCAGCACGTGGTTGGCGTGCTCCGGCATCCACGAGTATTGATAGAACGCGAACGCCGCCGCGGCCGTGGCAGCGAGGCGGCAGACGGCGCGCGCGAGTGGATTACGCATCGGGCTGGTCCCAGGAGATGGCGATTGCGCCGAGTGTGAGGAACATCAGCCGCGGCGCGGCCAGTTGCAGCGGGAACTGCGCGAGGGCGATGACGAAGAACGTCGCCGCGAGCGGCGCGCGAATGGCGTGACCTACCGCCTGTTCGCGCGTGCGCGGCGTCGGGTTGTCGCGGCGGCGCGTCGGAATTGCGAGATACGCGATCGCAGCGAAGAGCAGCGCATAGCCGGGCAGTCCCGTTTCCGCCGCGACCTGCAGATGATCGTTGTGCGTCTCGCCGAAATTCATCGGCCAGCCGCGCGTCCACGACGGCGGATAGCGTTTCTCCATCGCCAGCCGCGTCAGCATGAAGTGATACTTGTAGCCGCCCGGCCCGACGCCAACGACCGGATTCGCGCGCAGCATCTCGATCGCGCTCAGAAACGGTACGGCGCGCTCCGAAAAAAGGATCGGATAGTCGCGCTGGCGCGCCGCGGTCGCGAGCCTGCTGAAATTCGCGCCGATGCCGGTCGACGGACGCAGCGCCACGGCCGCGAAGATCACCAGCAACACCGCAACGGCGATCGCCTGTCGCCACGGCCGCAGCAGCGCGGCCACGATGATGCCGGCCGCGAATGCGATCAACGCCGTACGCGTCTGACTCATCGCCACGCCTGCGAACAGCGCCGCCGCCGCGGCTCCGTAGAGCACGCGCTGCCAGCCGCGCACCGCCACCGCCGCGATCAGCGCAACGACCGCCGGACCGGCCAGCAACGTACCGACGTCATTCGCATTGCCGAGGAGCCCGACGCTCTGGCCGTGGCCGGTGATCTCCGGCGGGAAGACGAACGGATTCCAGATGCGCAACTCCTGCAGCGTCACCACCACCGCGTTCGCGAACGCGCCGGCGAAGACCACGAAGAGCACCGGCATCCGCAGCGCCGGCGCGATGATGCGCGTGGCGACGTACACCACCAGCGCCGCCGCCACCGTCACCAGGCTGGCTTCGCTCAGCGGGCGATTCGACGACGTCAACGTCGTCACGACGCACCAGACCGCGATCGCGCCGAGAAGGAACCACTCCCGCCGCGGAATCGTGCGGAGCGTCTCGCGCCACCGCGCGTGCGCCGCGGTCGCGGCGAAAACGCCCGTCAGCGCCAGCGCGATCGCTTCGGCGCGGAAGGCCATCTCTTTCGGCAGGCGGAACGTCTCGACCGCGCCGCCCGTGTAAAAGATGGGGATCAATACGATACCGGCGCCGAGCAGCGTCAGAGCGATGAGCCAATACCATCTGCGATCGGCTTTCTCGCGCGCCGCGGACCGTCGTTCGCGCATGCGGCGCAGAGTAGCATGAGCCTCCAGCGCGTCCGACCATGGTCCCTTCCACTGCTATCGAGGCGATCCGGCGATTCTCAGCACCCGAGTTGTCCGCGTTCGTCGCCGACAACGTCTCCTCGCTGCTCGAAGACGAAGCGCTGGCGATCCTCGACAACGCGCATTGCGCCGCCGCCGTCTGCGGCGCGCTCGCGCGCAGTCCGAGGCTGACCGCGTTCTACTCCGTCCGTTTGCGTCTGGTGCAACACCGCGCCACGCCGCTGACGCACGCGGTCAAGCTGGTGCACTACCTCCACTGGCCCGACCTGTTGCGCGTGTCGGTCGACGTGACGGTGCCGCCGCAGGTGCGCCGCGCCATCGACACGCAACTGCTCGCGCGCCTGTCCAAGCTCTCCCTCGGCGAAAAAATCGCGGCCGCGAAACGCTGCAGCGCGGCGCTGATCAAAGAGTTGCTCTTCGATCCCGATCCGAACGTGTTCGCGTCCCTGCTGATCAATCAGCTCGTTCGCGAAGAGGATCTGCTGCTCCTCGCCACGTCCGACTCCGCCTCGGCCGAAAAGCTCCGCCTCCTCGCGGCCGATCAGAAGTGGTCATCCCGTTACGCCATCCGCCGCGCGCTTGTCGTGAATCCGTCCACGCCGCGCTCCGTGGCGGCGTCGCAGCTGCGCTTTCTGTCGCGCCGCGATCTGCGCATCATTCACGACGATCCGGCGACGTCGATCTACGTGCGTCGCTGCATCGAGCGCAACGAGCCGTCCCTTTTCCCGCGCGCGACGGAACGAATTGACTAAAATGGCCGGAAGTCGATGCCGGACCAGGAACCTCAGCCACAACCCTCGGAGCTCGCATCGTTCGGCGAAGAGCTTCGCCGTGAACGCGAAATCCGAGGCATCTCGCTGAAGGAAATCGCCGACGCCACGAAGATCAGCAAGCGCTTTCTCGATGCCATCGAGCGCAACGATCACAAGACGTTGCCGGCGCCGGTCTTCACGCGCGGCTTCGTCCGCGAGTACGCGCGCTACCTCGGCCTGAACTCGGAGGAGATGGTAAACCGCTACAACTTCGCCGCCGTCGGCGACGAGCGCATCGAACAGTCGGCGCATCTCGACCGCCTCACCACGCCGCAGGCGCCGCCGCTTCCGCGCAAGAAATTGCCGCCGAGAGGCATCCCGCCGGCGTACGCGCGCGTCGATCGCAACGTTTACATCCTGATCATCGTCGTCATCGCGCTGGCCGGCGTCAGCTACTGGGCGCTCAAGCACCGCCGCGAAACGCGTGCGAACGAGGAGCGCCTCGCCGCCGAGACGAGAGTGGCTACGCCGCCTCCGATTGTTTCGCCGCCGCCCGCGCCCGTGCAGACCGCCAGCACGTCGACGCAACCGCCGGCGGGCATTCCGGCCAAACTGACCCTGAGTCTCGAGATCACGCAGACGTCGTGGATCACGCTCGACGCCGATGGCGAGCGGCTGATCAACGATGAACTGCGGCGCGGCTTTCACCGCACGGTCGAGGCGAAGGATGGATTCCGATTCAAGACCATCGGCAACGCCGCCGGCGTGACGATGACGTTGAACGACGTGCCGGTGCCGTCCCTCGGCCACGACGGTCAGGTGTTGCACGACGTCGTTTTCGACCGCGCCGCGCTACAGAAACTACAAAATCCCTCGGCTTCCAATCAGCAATGAGCGACTTTCCCGCCGAGCTATCCGGCGCCGGCATCATCGAGCGGATTGAATCAGGCCAGTACCCGCGCGAAGTCGTCGACACCATCGCCCGCGGCTTTCTCCCCCTGCCGCAGGACGACCTGATCGCAGTCCTGGCGTTTCTCACGAACTCGCCGGACGAAGCGATCGCCGCGGCCGCGAAGACGTCGCTGACCGACGTTCCGTCGCGCAGCACCCACGCCTTCGCATCGAACGAGAACGCGCCGGCGGAGCATCTGGCGCTGCTGATGCGGGCCACCGACGATCCCTTCATCCTCGAAGCGCTCATCCGCAACCGCGCCCTGCCCGACGCGCTCGTCGCCGAAGTCGCCGCCGTCGCCGACGCCACCGTGCAGGAGATCGTGGTCATCAATCAGGCCCGTATCCTTCGCGCGCCGGAGATTCTCGACGCGCTTCTCGCGAACCCGGCGGTCACGGCCGACGTTCGCCGCCGCGTCGCGGAAACGCGCGAGGAGTTCTTCGAAAAGAAAGCGCGCATCGCCGCGGCGGAGCCGGTGGAAGTCGACGAGGTTGCCGAAGCCGCCGAAGTGGCCGAAGACGATGAAGACGCGCCGATGCTTGAGTTGTCCGAGGAGCCGATCGCTGATCTGCTCGAAAAGGCAGGCACCGAGCCGGGCGATGAGTTGCCGCCGGCGCTCATGGAATCGGAAAAGGCGGACGAGAAAAAGCTGTCGGTCTTCTCGCAGATCCTGGTCATGTCCGTCTCCGACAAAGTCAAGCTGGCGTTCAAAGGCGGCAAGACGGAGCGGATGATCCTGGTCCGCGATCACAACAAGCTCGTATGCAGCGCTGTCATGCGCAATCCGCGCATGAGCGAGCTCGAAGTCGAGTCGGTCGCCAGCATGCGCAACATCGAGGAGGAAGTCCTCCGCCTCATCGCCATGAAACGCGACTGGGTGTCGAAGTACAACATCGCTGTAACACTGGCGCGCAATCCGAAGTGTCCGGTGGGGGTTGTCCTGCCGCTGATCAATCGATTAACCTTGCGCGACTTGAAGGGCTTGAAAGACGACAAGGGCGTGAGCGAAACGGTCCGCAGCCTGGCCCGGAAGGTGTACCTGCAGCGAAGCCACAAAGCCTGAATGAAGGTCAACTACTACGAAGTGCTCGGAGTCGATCGCTCCGCCTCCGAGCCGGAGATTCGCGAGCGGTTCCGGAAGCTTGCGCGCGAGCAGCATCCCGACCGTTACACGGGGCCCGACAAAGCCGAAGCCGAGCGGAAGTTCCAGACGCTCACCGAGGCCGTCAACGTGCTCACGAATCCGGCGCGAAGAAAGCAGCACGATGCGGAGATCGCCTCGCCGGCAGCCCGCGCGGCAGGAGGAGCGGCCGATTTCGCGCAGGTGGGGAAGGCGTATCTGTCAATCGGCGTCAAAGCGTATCGCGAGGGCGATTATCGGAAAGCCTACGAAAACTTCGACATGGCGGCCAAGCACAACCCACAGGACGGCAAGGCCTTCCATTACCTCGCGCAGGCCGCGACGCGCATCCCGTCGTACGCGCGCCAGGCCGTGCAGGCCATCGAAACCGCCGTGCAGCGGGAGCCGATGAATGCTGTCTATCTAAAGGATGCGGGGCTGATCTGCAAACGGGCCGGCCTGACGGCAAAAGCAGAGAGATACCTCGAGGAAGCGTTACAGTGGGACGGCGACAATATTGAAATCCGTACGGCACTCTCCGAGTTGCGGCAGCGCGCCGAGGTCAAAGAAGGCGGAAAGGGGTTTACCCTTTTCAAAAAGGGCTGAGTGGGAATGGACGTGAAGGCATACGGCCTCACCGATGTCGGACGGCAGCGCCAGCACAACGAGGACACGTTCCTCGTTGAGGATGAGGCGAAGCTCTTTCTCGTCGCCGACGGTATGGGCGGCCACGCCGCCGGCGAGATCGCCTCGCGCATCGCCGTCGATTCCATTTCCGAGTTCATCGTCCACACGAAAGAGGACGACGGCACCTGGCCCCACGCCTACGACGAGCACTACACGCGCACCACGAACCGCCTGATGGCCGCGCTGCGCATGGCCAACACGCGCGTGCTCGAAGCGATGCGCAAGGACGCCAAGCTGCGCGGCATGGGCACGACGGTCGTGGCCTGCATGGCCGACGACGGCAAGATTTCGGTCGCGCACGTCGGCGACTCGCGCGCCTACATGATCCGCAACGGAAAAATCTCGCGCATCACCAACGATCACTCCTGGGTCTACGAGCAGGTGCAGGC
>Ga0157375_10005263_pt1 | contig 11237 bp, 10 predicted proteins | sample M35metaG_FD_115311 | JGI IMG/M metagenome (GOLD analysis project Ga0157375, IMG submission 115311) | Miscanthus rhizosphere microbial communities from Kellogg Biological Station, Michigan, USA - M3-5 metaG | ecosystem: Host-associated > Plants > Roots > Rhizosphere > Soil | place: USA: Michigan...
CCGGTGGTTCTGAAACTTCATTCTGAAACTATCACGCATAAGACCGATGTTGGCGGCGTCCACCTCGATCTTCCCAATGAAGCGGCCGTACGAGATGCCTACCAAAAAATCAAAGAGTCCCTAACACGAGTGGCACCCGGAGAACATTTCCTCGGTGTCACGGTCCAGCCGATGGTGCGCACGGACGGCTACGAACTGATACTGGGTTCGAGTGTTGATTCTCAATTTGGTCCGGTGCTACTCTTCGGGAGCGGAGGCCAGCTTGTTGAGATATACAAGGACCGAGCCGTTGGGCTGCCGCCATTGAACAGCACTCTCGCCCGCTTACTTATGGAGCGGACAAAAATTTTCTTGGCGCTGCGCGGCGTGCGTGGGCGCAAGCCTGTGGATTTGGCGGAACTCGAAAGACTGCTGGTGCGATTCAGTTATCTGGTCATTGAACAAACCTGGATCAAAGAAATCGACATTAACCCGCTGCTGGCTTCCGGGGAAACCTTGCTAGCGCTCGATGCTCGCGTGGTCCTGTATTCCAATGAGATCCTGGACCGTCCTGCACCCGCCATACGACCGTATCCCGCACAGTACGTTAAACCATGGCGTCTGGAGGATGGCACTCAGGTTCTCATTCGCCCCATTCGCCCCGAGGATGAACCCTCGATTGGCCGCTTTCACGCAAGGATTTCGGAGCGAAGCATCTACCAGCGATATTTTCACTTACTCACCCTTGACCAAAGGATTTCTCACGACAGGCTGGTAAGAGTGTGTTTTGGTGATTACGATCGCGAAATAGCGCTAGTGGCTGAACGCGGGGGCGCTGGGGCGGGCGAATCCGAAATTCTTGCGGTGGGCCGGCTAAGCAAAGCACATCTGCTGAATGAGGCCGAATTGGCGGTATTAATCGTTGATAAATATCAAGGCCTCGGCTTGGGGACTGAACTATCGCGGCGGCTCCTTGAAATCGCGCGAGTCGAAAAGGTTGAACAAGTCACGGTCGACGTTCTAGCGGAGAATCGTCGAATGCTTGAGGTTTGTCGTGAAGTTGGATTTCACTTTGATCAACCGATGGGAGTAGTGCTTCGAGGATCGGTGCGCATAACAGAGCCCTAAGCTGCGTTTGGTACCGCCGGAACGACGAAGTCCACTCGAATCTTTGGCACATGCAACAGCGTGTTGTGGATCAAGCATTTGCGAACTGAATCGACTAGCCCCTTTTGGTGGCGCGCTTCGACAATCCCCGGGCACTCCAGTTCGATACAAATATCATCGAGCCGAGGCGGGCCCAACACCTTTGCTGCTGTCGTGCGGACACGGACTCCTTCTCCCGGGACTTGTGACCGCTTCAGATAGTCAACTGCGTAATATGCCGCACAAGCACCCAATGACGCTAGCATCAGTTCGGGCGGCGTCATGCCTTCGTCGAAGCCTCCGTTTTCGATGGGCTGATCGCTATAGATCCTATGATTTCTTGCGTTTATCTCAAACTGAACCGCTCCGAGATATTTAATGGTGACTTCCAGCATGGTTGACTCCCCGCATATTCTCTAAGCAACCAACCTTCCACGAGACGCTGGGTGCCTTGGCTACACAGTGCAGTAAGCTAAGTCCAAGTGACGGTTCCTCCAATCTCAGAGCCTGTTCCATTATTGGGGCTTAGCTCGGCCGAGGCCCGACAGCGTTTGGAGCAGCACGGCCCCAACGAGCCGGCTCCGGCTCCGCGGGCATCGGGCTTAGTGGCGCTTCTCGGGCGTCTGTGCAACCCGCTCGTTATCATTCTGCTTTTGGCAGCGATCGCTTCCGCATCGCTTGGCGAGACGGCTAACGCGATCATCATCACCCTAATGGTGGTGTCTGGAGTCCTGATCGACTTTTTTCAGACCTACCGTTCGCAGCGCGCTGCTGACAAACTGCGAGAACAGGTTACTGTAACCGCCACCGTGTTGAGGGATGGCGCTTGGCGTGAAATCCCTCGCCGGGAAGTAGTCCCTGGCGACGTAGTTCGCGTTTCTGCCGGCGATCTGGTGCCAGCAGACGCTCGTCTGTTCGAAGCCACCGAGCTCCACTTGCTGGAAGCGGCTCTTACTGGCGAATCGCTGCCTGCGGAAAAGACGGCGCCCGCGCAGATTTTCCTCGGCACCTCGGTCGTGAGCGGCACCGGCGTGGCGGAGGTGAATGCCACAGGCCCAGCCACCCAGTTTGGCGCCATAGCAGTGGCGCTTGCAGCGCGTCCCATCGCGACCGCATTCGTACGCGGCATTCACGATTTCGGAATGCTGATTCTACGGATGGTCATTTTTCTGGTGTTGTTTGTCCTGCTGGCCGGAGTTGTGGAACACCACCCTCCTTTTGAATCCCTACTGTTTGCAACCGCCCTCGCTGTCGGGCTCACTCCGGAATTCCTGCCCATGATAACCTCGGTCACATTGGCCAAAGGCGCGATTCGCATGGCGAAGCATAAAGTGATCGTCAAGCGCTTGGCCGCGATTCAGAATTTCGGCAGCATCGATATTCTGTGCAGCGATAAAACCGGAACCCTCACAAGCGGCGAAATGACGGTGGAAGAAACGGTGGACGTATCGGGCCAGGTATCGCCCCAAACCTTCTTGTGGGCGTCCGTCAATAGTTCTCTCCAGACAGGGATTCGCAGCCCATTGGATTCCGCCATTTTACGCAAGCCGGTGCCGGAAGTTTCCTTGTACACCAAACTCGCTGAAGTTCCTTTCGATTTCGAGCGCCGACGCCTATCAGTCATCGTCGAGCACGAAGGCAAGCGCCTGATGATTACGAAAGGCGCACCAGAAAATGTGCTCGCTGCTACCGGTTCTTCCGGTAGCACGCCCGTGACGCACGAGGTATCTGAGCGCATGCAGAGCGAAGGATTCCGTGTCCTGGCCGTGGCTTTCAAGGAAATCGGCGCACAACCGCGCTATACGGCAGCCGATGAAACCGGCCTCACGCTGGCCGGCTACATCGCTTTCTCAGATCCGGAGCTGCCCGGGACACCAGCCGCCCTGGCTGCATTACGCCGCGATGGCATCGAAGTGAAGATTCTTTCCGGCGACAACGAAAAAGTCACCCAGCATGTGTGTACCACCGTGGGACTCGCCAACACTGGCTGCATCACCGGTGCGGAGATCGAGAAACTCAGCGATTCGGCGCTGGATCACATCGCCGAGCGGACCACAATTTTCGCGCGTGTTTCGCCGGCTCAGAAAACCCGCATTTTACTGGCGCTGCGCCGCCGTGGGCATATTGTGGGTTATCTGGGAGACGGCATCAATGACGCGCCCTCGCTGCGTGCTGCCGACGTTGGCATTTCGGTATCGTCCGCCGTTGATGTGGCACGTGAAGCCGCCGACATTATCCTGTTGGAACACGGCCTGCACACTCTACACGCAGGAGTGCTCGAAGGGCGGAGGGCCTTTGGCAACGTCATGAAGTACCTGCTGATGGGCACCAGTTCCAACTTTGGCAATATGCTGAGCATGGCGGCGGCCTCCGTATTTTTGCCGTTTCTACCGATGCTGCCGACGCAGATTCTGCTCAACAACTTGCTCTACGATCTGGCGCAGGTCACCATTCCCACCGATCACGTCGATAGGAGCTTCCTGCGCAAACCGCAGCGCTGGGATATTCGCCTGGTGCGCAATTTTATGCTCGCCATTGGACCGATTAGCTCGGTTTACGACTTCCTTACCTTCTGGGTCCTATTGGGCGTGTTTCACGCCAACGAAACATTCTTCCACACCGGCTGGTTCGTCGAGTCACTGGCGACACAGACGCTGGTTCTGTTTGTGATTCGCACCATGCAGAATCCTTTCAAGAGCCGCCCGAGCCGGGCCTTGGCCGCCACCACCATTGCTGTCGTGCTAGTGGCGGTTGCACTTCCGTATACATTTCTCGCGCGTCAACTGGGCCTAGTGCCGCTCCCAGCGCCCTTTCTGGCCTTCGTCGCGGTGGCTACAATCACCTATCTTGGACTGGTGCAAGTGGTGAAACGCCGGGTGTTCACGAGCCTAGCACCGAAAGGTTACCGTGGCTAAACAGACGCGTCCTCGACAATCGGTGCAGTTGATGATATGCCAGCGCCTAAGGGGTGTTTGCCCCGTGCGCCCAAGATGAGCGCCGAGCAGATGATCAAAGTGGTTACGGATTGCAAGGGCCAGGACATGAACGGCTTGGCAAGCAGTTCGGCGAGGAGCGGATCAAAGGGCTCGTAGATTCCTATCGCAGTCTCGGAAAGTAGGAAAGCTATCGCCGCTGGCGTCACGCGGCATATCTCGAAACCAGTGAATTTCTCGAATTTGCGTAAGGTCGTGGCGGAGTTGCTCGTGTGAGGGCACTACCGCCGCCGAACACCATACGATTCCGCCTGCGACACTATTCAAGCTAAACTGACACGGAGACCTCTGACCAATGCCGCCGACCGTCAAACTTGTTGCTGTTGACGATAGCCCGTCCAATCTAGAGCTGCTGACGGAGTCGCTTTTACAAGAAGGACTTAAAATATTCACCGAGACCGACCCGGAAGAAGGTCTGGAATTGATTTACCGAGAGCATCCGCAGATTGTACTCCTGGATCTGATAATGCCCAAGATGACTGGCTTAGAGATGTTAGAGCGGATCGTGAATTTCGATCCCGCAATCGATGTCGTTTTGATGACTGCACGCTACTCAACCGAAACTGCGGTTGAAGCGATCCAGAAGGGTGCCAGTGATTATTTGAATAAGCCGGTCTCGATCCCGAACCTGCGCAGCCGTATAGTTACTCGCCGATGCGCGCCAGCGCCACCGGGCCTTACAACTCGATAATGAGCTCGTTAATACGTGCCAATTCGAGGGCATGATCGGGCGTAGTCCGCTCATGTGGGATCTATTTGCACGTATCCGTCGCATGGCGCCGCATTATCGGTCCGCTCTCATCACCGGTCCGACCGGAATGGGCAAAGACTTAACTCTGTTCGAGAGTGAACTGTTCGGTTGCGTGAAAGGTGCGTTCACTGGGGCAGTTGCCGACAAAATGGGTCTGGTCGAGTTCGCCAATGGGGGCACGCTCTTCCTGGACGAGATCGGCGATATGCCTCTGAGCACGCAGGCAAAGCTCTTGCGTGTGCTGCAGAATCAGGAAGTGACGCGTGTTGGCGCGGTGACGTCCCGCAAAGTTGATGTGCGTGTCGTTGCAGCGACCAACCGCGATATGCCCGAATTGATCGCCCAAAAACAATTCCGTGAAGATCTGTACTACCGCTTGGCGATGGTTGAACTGAAGACGCCCGCACTCGCCGAGCGAAAAGAAGATCTGCCATTGCTCGAGAAGTTTATTCTGGACCGGTTTTCTGTTCAATTCAATAAGGAGATTAAGGGAATCAACCGCCGCGGTCAGATCCTTCTCGCGCAACACTCCTGGCCTGGGAATATCCGCGAACTCGAAAACGCGCTCGGCCACGCTTGCATGATGACAATGAACGACATGATTGATGTGGAAGACCTGCCGACTTTTGGAACTCAACGCATGCGCTCCGGCGGCGCACTATCGGGCGGTCCAGCAGATGTTCTGGATGAGGCAGGATCCTTCGAGGATCATGAAAAGGCATTGCTCGTCGATGCTCTGGAACGGGCTAGCGGAAATCAGTCCGAGGCTGCGCGGATCTTGTGCATCAGCCGGGATCGTATGCGCTACAAGATGTCAAAATACAAGCTGTGTCCAAACTCTGCCCAGTGAGAGCCACGCCCATTGCCGCCGGCGTAGGTTGAGTCCAGGTCGCGACACATATCGGAAATCGCGGTCCTGGTTAACAGCATTCCCTGGCTGAACTCTTGTATTTTCGGTTTCGGATCTGTGTACGTCTCGCGGAGGGGCAGTTCGTCGCCCAAGCAGTAGCCATTTAGAATCAATGGCTCACGCGTCGGAGAGGTAGTTGGAAACCATGGTTTTTGGGGAGCCAAATCGAATCACAACCTTACAGGCACACGCAAAAGTTTTATACGAAGCCTTCGTATAAAATGGTGTGGAGTTGCCTCTTAAGTGGTTGACTTGACTAAACCCGGATTTGGAGTTGGAATCAATGGCGAGGTTGCAACCCAGCTTGGCGCAATTGAATGTTTAACGCTTAACACAAAAGCTATTAAGGTGCGCAACTCACAACCTGATCGCCGAATAGGGAGGCCCAAAAGGTTTCTCCAGAATCCTTGCTTCTTTTCGATGCACGCTGGAGGATCGCTGATTATCACCGGGTGTCCCACAACGACATACTCCGTGGGTCCGACTTGACCTGCTCTCGGTAATTTAGACCAGATAAAATTGAGGATCTTCAGATCTGACCCGCGCCCGTTATTCGTACCAACCGAAACTAGGAGTTTGGGCTGTCAAGGGCCTCCCGAGCCCGTTTTACGGGCCTGAAAGTCACTCCAGAGACTCAGTAGAGAGTCCCGGCTGTGAGCGATGCGTAAGAGCGCTTCGCCCTGATATTGGATATCTTCGGGCAAACGGCCAGGCGGGTCAAGGGCGGCCGCGGCCGGCGAAGCGAACCCTTGACGCGGTTTGCCGTTTGTCTGATTCGCGTCGAACAGGGCGAAGCGCTTCTCCTGTATTCCGTGCAGACCGGCAAAGACTGCGGGCGACCAGTCGTCCAAGGCGCTGTGCGGCGGCCGGTGGTTGTAGTGATCTCGCCACAACGCCAGTCCCCGGCGCGCTTCTTCGAGCGACATGAACCATTCGACGTTAAGACATTCATCCCGCAACCGCCCGTTGAAGCTTTCGATGAAGCCATTCTCCACGGGTCTTCCGGGCCGGATAAAGCAGAGCTGCACGCCAACTTGCATAGCCCAGGCTTCCATCGCCCGTCCGGCAAACTCGCTGCCGTTGTCCAGTGTCATACTGCGTGGCCGAGCACCTCGTTCCGTGATGGCCTGCGTTAGAGCGGCGACGACTTTGGGGCCGTTCATCGAGCGATCCGCTTCCAGCCAAACACATTCGCGCGGGAACTGATCGATTACCGTAAGAATGCGAATGGTCCGTCCATCCGTTAGCTTGTCGCTCACGAAATCCGCCGACCAGCATTGATTCGGGCCGGAAGCTTGTGCCTGCGGAACCCGCTGGCGCCGCGCGATTTTCTTCCGCTCCACACTGCGCACCTTCAGGTTCTCTTCGTCGTAGAGGCGGTAGACCCGCTTGGCGCCTATCTTCCAGCCTTCGCCGGCGTCAGGAGCACCGTCAGACGACGATAGCCACAGCGCACATACGTCGCCGCGATCTCGCGCAAGCGCCTGCGCAGCGGCTCCTGCGGATTCTTGTGGCTCCTGTAGAGAAGAGTAGTCCAAGGCACTCGCAACAAACGCGCGGAGCGTCGCGCCCCAATCTGGTATGCCTCCTGCGCCCACCTCGCCCGCCGGCATCGCTGGCGAGGCTTTATAGCTTTTTGGACACGATCACCTGCAGGATCCGCCGGTCGAGCGAGAGATCGGCCACCAGCCGTTTCAGCCTGCCGTTCTCCTCCCGAAGCTGTCTCAGCTCACGCAGCTCTTGCACTCCCAGCCCCGTATACTGCTTCTTCCACGTGTAGAACGTGGCCTCGCTCACGCCCAGCTTACGGCAGATCTCGGCCACTTTGTCCCCGCTCTCGTACTGCTTCAGCGCCGCGATGATCTGCTCCTCGCTGTGTCCCTTTCTTTGGCATGTTGAACCTCCTCGTTGGTCCTTCGAGGCCTTCAATTGCCTACGATACCTCCAGTTTCTTTTGGTACGGATTATGGGGTTTGGGTCAATCTCCCCCTGAGAAGCACCGATTCTAGGCGCCTGAGCAACAATATTCAGACCCGCACAGCCTGGTCGCTTTAATGGAAATGCGCATTTTACGTGCACGTGGCCACTTGTTCGAATTACTGACGATAAACCGGGCACAATCTCGTGCCAGAGCGTTTAAAACAAAATCTCGTATTTTTGTATTGACAGCGCGCGTTGAATGGGATAATGTCGGCATAGCAAGCACGCTGTTTGCATCCATGCATGACTGCGTCGAGTACAAAATTCGATAGACGCTCACGGAATTGCTGCAATTTCGTGAGTTTCATGCCGATTGAGCTACGGGAACTCAGGTTGTCATGAGCGCTCACAACAGAGGGGCGACTGGGAGCCACAGGCCCGAGCTTTGCTTAAATCTAAGGGCACACAGAGAGCGAAGCGGCATCGCATTGGAAAGGGTCGCAATGGTGACCAGGATCCGATTGCATTTCTTACGCGCCATCGAGGCCGAAGAATTCGCCGAACTCCCGGGTGGCGTCTATAACACCAGCTACCTCCGGCAATATGCCCGAGCCGTTGGTTACGATGAGGCTGCACTGGTGCAACACTATCACCATCGCCTTACCCCGCCGAAGCCCACGGATGACAAAGTGTTGGCTCATGGACGTTTCTCACAATGGCTCGGTGGACATGCAATACGCAGTCTCGTACATCACGTTTGGCTAAAGCGCAAAGGTCAACACGCCTGATTTTCCGATTCGCCGCTGCCCAGATACACACAATTTCGAGCGGATGGTCCATCTCCGCCTGTCAAAGATCGCCGCTCCGCAGTCCTTGTGAAGGTGATTCAAGACTGGCCATTTCCGCCAGCTTGGAGCTTCCTATCAATACCTGCCAAACGTCAACCCCCATGCGAAAGAATGGGCATCGCGGCCATGCAATCGATCAATGTCGTGGTCATTAACCCGTGGTTCATGGGAGCATTCCTGGGAACGGCCGTGATCTGCGCTCTGCTGGCGGGTAATGCGCTTTTCCACTGGCAAAGGCCCGCGAGCCCTTACCTGCTCGCCGGGAGCATGCTTCACGTTCTTGGCAGCGTACTGGTCACGATGCGGTTTAACGTTCCGCGCAATAACGCTCTGACAGGCGTCGACGCGGCGGCGGCGGACGGTCCCACAGTCTGGACGCAATTTGTCGCTGAATGGAGCGTTTGGAACCATGTCCGAGCCATCGCGAGTTTCCTGGCCGCCGGCTCCTTTACGATCGGAATTACTAAGTTTGTATCTTGACAATTTTCGGGTCAGCGGCTCGTCGCGGGGTAGTGCGCTAAATCTGGGGTGCTAGCGCTCCCGCGCAAGCAACTGGATATTTTCTTCGATGTTGCTCTTATCCACGACGCCCGCGTATGTTGCGGCAATTCGCCCCTTCTTGTCTAAGAGTAGAGTCACAGGCAGAGCATCGAGCTTGTAAGATTTGAAGGTCTTGTCGTCCCATCAGGATTGGATAATTGACTCCGTGCGTCTTAACAAACGGCCTGACGTGCTGCCATCCCTCATCAGCGCTCTTAAGATCCTCCCAGAAGATATCCATCGACACACCCACTACCGCGAGGTTTTTGTTCCTCCGCATTCGGTTGCCCAAAAATCTAGGAGTACAACCTTCCCGCGAAACTTTGACAGGGTTTTTGTTTTGCCAGAAGCGTCGGAAAGTCGAAACGCGGGAGCTATCTCTCGACGTTGCGGTTCCTGGATCGTGGCGCGGATGCGTTTCGGCTCGCTAGGCGCAGCGGTCAAACAACGGGTAACGGCCAACACTAGGACAAAAGCGGCGCTCCAATTGGGGCTGTGCATCATTGCCTCCTTTTCGGGTATTTGACGTATAGGCTATCAGTTTTCTTCAGTTAATTTCGGTTTTAAGGTCGGTAGCTCGCGGCGCTAACCGTATGGTAGTGCCTGAAAGGTGCGTTGATTATTTACGTAACGGCCCAATGCGTCGCCAGAAAGGTTCGCATCCAGGCGCGACTTTCTGAAAGTCAGGGTCGAGCGGGCCGCCTTTTGGGGTTATTCGTTCATATAAGAATCCGTCCGATCCCGCATAGCGGTCTATGCGTGTACCGTCAGGATCGTCCCGACCCCATTCCCAAGTTATGGAGCGGGGCAGCATGTTGGCTGGTTCTAAAAATGTGTTCTCATCGTCCATCGATTCGGAGTTTATCACGCCGGGTCTAGTAGAGTAGTTCGCCAGATCCCAAACATTTAGCGCACTACCCGTCGCGGAGCCTCGTTTCGGCCGCCGGACAGCCCTGACCTTTTCCGCTCTTCCCTCCTCCGCAGAAGAACTGATCGCCCCCATCGGACTCGAGCCCTGACACGCCCACTCCGGGCGACATCTCGAGTCTTTCCAGAACCTCTCCGGTTCGTGGATCGACTCGCCTGACATCGCTTTCGTCACCTTCCCAGGTGCCGTGCCAGAGCTCTCCCTCGGGCTCCACGTGACGCCGGTGACGAAGCGGTTGGACTCGATCGTGCGAAGCGTCGCCTGAAAGCACGGATGGGCTGGGAGATGCCATGGTACAGCATCACTGACAGCTTCGATACGGACTTCGGCGTCAATGAATGGCACGGCCACAACGTATTCTTCCGCGACGACGAGCGGGTGTTCCGCACCTACTTCATCAACAACCGCGGCGACGAGGCGATGGGAACGACCTGGAGCTATCTCGACATTACGCCGCTCGGCAGGCAGGAGACTTGGGAGGAATCGCCAGAGGGTTACCCCCAGACGCCGCCGTACAAGTGGTGGAACTGGCACGACAACTACGACGCTGAGGCCTCGCCCGACCGGAAGTGGGTCGAAGTGTCCGACGCCGGAGAAGCCGCCTTCCGAAAGCGCGACGCGGAGGCGAAAACGAGCTAAAGAGAGACGCGTCACTTCGACGCCAGGTCTCACTTGCGTGCGTAGCGGCTCTTCTCACAAGAGCCGCGCGGAGCTTCACCTGCGCCCGTAATCAGTGAAAACGTAATCTCTGGTCTTCGCTCTCGTGTGGCAGGCGACCCCGCACCTGGCGTCGTTCCCCTGCGGCGGCGTGCCGGCCGTGGTGCCAGGCTTGAAGGTATCGGACGTGGCGTCGTAATCGAAAACGGCATATCCCCATCCCCCACCGTCCGCGAACCTCTTGCTGTCCTTCACCATGAAGTCCACATTTACCAGGCGGCCCGGCACCGTCGCGTCCGGGAAAAACTCGTTCGGTTTCGGGGCCCAGTGGACTTTGGCCATCTTGGCGCCGTCCGGGAAAGGCTTACCGTTTCCGGGAATGCCGGCTCGATAGGCATCGATCATCGCAGGATTGCCGAGGATTACCGCCATCACTTTTTCGCTTCGACTGATGGAAATGGCTTGCCATGCTTCGTATCCCCTGAACTCGGAAAACGCGAGTCCGCCCGGGACTTTCACGGTGTACTTGTCTTGCGCGAAAATAGCCAAGCCGCCTAAGACGGCG
>Ga0157375_10005264_pt1 | contig 11234 bp, 10 predicted proteins | sample M35metaG_FD_115311 | JGI IMG/M metagenome (GOLD analysis project Ga0157375, IMG submission 115311) | Miscanthus rhizosphere microbial communities from Kellogg Biological Station, Michigan, USA - M3-5 metaG | ecosystem: Host-associated > Plants > Roots > Rhizosphere > Soil | place: USA: Michigan...
CCATTGCGCTAATGTTGTGCGGCAAGGTCTGGGGAAAATGAGAAGACGCCCAGGTGATCACCGAATACAGTTTTTACCTTGCCACTTCCGAGCCATGCACCACGGGCATTTTATTGGGTATAGTTCGAGTGCGCGCACGAAGCGTCTTCAGAGCGGCGGGAAATCTCAGGGGGACCACCTGCCGCTTCTGTTCTCCCTTCAGTGTCCCTCCGTCTTGGTGGGCGCAGACATCCCCGAAATGATTTGCCATGTGCCGCCTGTGTCGCGGACCCAAGCTTTTTCGAGTGACCAGACCTTCTCTTCGTCAGCAGAACGGTCACTTGCGAATAGGGCGGACCTAGACGACTAACAGTGCAAGTGACGGACAACTTCGCCACCACATACTGCCGCTCTACACGGCGATAGTTCTCTTCCTTTCCTTTCCGAATGATTGATGTCGGCCTCGGCTGCTTCAACCACGCCCCTAAGACGAAATTGTGTTCGGCGCCAGGGTGGAAATATCCCATCTTTTTCTTCTTCCCTGGTAGGTCCATACAGAAAGGGGGTGCATTTCGCGCCCCTACTGACCAAGGCGCGAAATGTGGACGGAAACGTCTTTCTCACGGCAAAACATTGACGCAGCGAGCTGACCAACCGCTTTCCGTCGAAAAATTACGACGTTTAGCGGATTTCATTGTTTTCCGCCGCTGCACGATCGTTTAACGACACGTGAGGTCTCCTAGGGGAAGGACAATCCTTTCAAGACACCACTTCTCAGGCTAGAATGCTGTGCGTTTTCAGGATAAGAGTGTGAGTCTATCTAGTGGAAGCCGGCTGGGGCCTTACGAAATCGTAGATCAACTGGGGGCGGGCGGCATGGGGGAGGTATATCGCGCTCGCGATACGCGACTCGACCGCACCGTAGCGATCAAAGTCCTCACTGTTGCGATCGGAGAGAACGCCGACCTGAAGGCCCGCTTTGAACGCGAGGCCCGCTCTATTTCGCAGCTTCAACATCCATACATCTGCACTCTGTACGACGTCGGGCACCAGGACGGCACCGATTTTTTAATTATGGAGTACCTCGAAGGAGAGACCCTCGCCGATCGTTTGCGTCGGGGAGCGCTCCCAATCCATCAGGCATTAAAGATCGGGATTGAAATCGCTGATGCGCTGGATAAGGCGCATCGTGCCGGTATCGTGCATCGCGATCTCAAACCTGGAAACATAATGCTGACCAAGTCCAACGCCAAGCTACTGGATTTCGGATTAGCGAAGCCGACTGCATCGGTGGGGAGTGCGTTGGACTCGAACGCGCAACTTTTGTCAGCTGCACTCACAATGACAAGTGCCAGCCCACACAGTTCGCCGCTAACTACGGCAGGCACTATTGTCGGCACTGTCCAGTACATGCCCCCAGAGCAAATCGAAGGCAAAGCGGCGGACTCGCGCTCGGACATCTTCAGCTTCGGCGCTGTGCTCTACGAAATGATAACGGGCAGACGAGCCTTTCAAGGAAAGTCGCAGCTTTCGGTCGCGAGTGCAGTGCTAGAAAAGGACCCCGAGCCGATAGCCACTATAGCGCCGTCCGTCCCGTCCGCTTTGGATCAACTCACACGCATCTGTCTTGCCAAGAATCCCGATGAGCGCTATCAGTCCGCATTGGACGTCAAACTCACGCTACGATCGATCACTGCAGAAACATCTGCCCGTTCCGCGACCGACTCGGCAGCTCGCCGATGGAGCGCATGGCTTGGTTGGCTAGTGGCCGCTCTGATTTTGCTGGTCGGAGTGATCGGCGCTTCAATGGGGTGGTTTCAACCCGCACAGTCACAATCGCGGGCAGCTCTGGCCGTCCTTTCCTCGGCTGGTGTGGCCTACAATTTCAGTGGCCTATTCGGGCCACCAGCGATCTCGCCGGACGGCTCCCGCATCGTGATGGGGGGCGCGGACAATACCGGCACCCGCATGCTTTACATGCGATTTTTGGACCGTACAGCTCTACACCCGCTGCAGGGGACAAATGGGGCCTCCTACCCCTTCTGGTCCCCCGATGGCAAGCGAATCGGTTTCTTCACCAGTTCGAGCTTGAAAGTGATCGATGTTGCGACCGGTTCTGTTTCAGAGGTGTGCGCGGTTCAAGAGGGGCGTGGCGGCGCGTGGAATACAAGAGGCGAGATCGTATATGGAACCCGTACAACCGGATTATTAAAGGTGAATGCTTCGGGTGGCAGCCCCCTCGCGGTAACGAAGCTGAAGCCTAAGGAAGCGAATCATCGCTTTCCGACCTTTTTCCCTGATGGCGACCACCTAGCCTTCGTTGCGCAAACGGTGGGCGGAAGCCAGGCACAAGTGACGTCCCTGACGGCGCAGCAACCGCTCGTCTTAGAGGGTGTGGTCTCCAACATGGCCTTTCGGGAAGGCCGCTTGTTTCACGCTCGTCCTGATGGGACTTTACTAGCCCAGCTCTTTGACTTGAAGCGGTACGCGCTTCTACCTGAGACCGAGGTCGTTGCAAAGCCTGTGGGCTACGATGGTCAGTTCGCGTATGCAGCCTTCAGCGTGTCGGTTCCCGGCACCATAGCATATGAGGAAGGCTCCGGTTCAACCGCAAACGAGATAGTGTTGTTTGACCGCTCGGGCAAACAGGTTGGCCAAGTACCAGGAATGATCACGGAATCGTCAGGACAAGGGTTGCGACTTTCCCCAAGAGGTGATCGGCTGCTCTACAGTGCCTACGCAGGTTCGCGTGAAGACTTATGGCTGCAATCTACCAACGGTATGCGGAGCCGCCTAACCCTCGGCCCCGCAGGTGGAGCGAATGGAATTTGGTCGCCCGACGGCAGTGAGATCGCGTACCAGAATGGGCTCGCCGGCGATTCATTGCTGATTCGATCCAGTGATGGAAAAGGTGGCGAACGGGTTGTGCTCAAGATGGAAGGTGAAGTTATCCCGAGAAATTGGTCGCCGGACGGCCAATACATCATCTGCGAATTTCATGCTGTTGTTAACCCCAACAGTCTGGGCGAGATCTGGATCGTTCCCCTCAAGGCGGGTCAGCATCCACACGCGCTGGTGCGGAACGTAGTTAACTATGGAACAGATCTTTCACCCGACGGCAAGTGGCTTGCCTACACTTCCAACGAATCGGGACGCCTAGAGCTGTACATACTTCCGTTTGACGTGCACGCATCTCCCGATACAGCGGGGGCGATTGGTCGTTGGCAAATCAGCACCGAGGGGGGAGATCAACCCCGCTGGAGCCCTCGAAGCGACGAATTGTTCTTTACCAATCCTTCGCGCACCACACTGTATGTGGCGACCATCAAAGCGCCTGCTGGAAAATTCGAGAGCGGCGGCGTACACAAGCTCTTCGATCTCCCCTTGCATCCGGCATGGTCGTTCTATGACATTGGGCCTAACGGCAACATTTATATGTTTCGTTATGTTGGTCGGCAAAGTTCACCACTGACAATCCTGTTAAATTGGAAACCAGAAGGAAGATAGGCGTATCTCGCTGGCATCCGGTCTGCTTGATGTTGCTCCTGGGAACTATTGTTAGCGAGCCCGTGCGAAGCCGGTCGTACCTTTCGCCGATTACCATCAACATCTTTTCAGTTCAGCGAAAGCTGCGGCAGTTTATGAGCCCCCATTACCATCTATTTCGCTGCTTCCTGGGAATCGACGGTAAAAGCCAGTCACGGCAGATTTTTTGCTTTTGGCTCGGAGGTGCTGCCGCGATGATCGATATGAAGGTTCGAAGTTGGAGTGAAGCTTCGACGTAGAGGCGGTGCAATGCTACTTCTGCAGTCAGTCCCATGACCAGCGTGGGATGCTGAGGCCGTCGGCACATATCGGTGACCCTGAGCCGATTCCAGCGTGAGGCGGAAGCGGCTTCAGCACTGAATCACCCAAATATTTGCACAATTCATGACATATGGGAGCAAGAGGGCCATGCCTTCATTGTTATGGAGTTTTTAGAGAGTGCAACCCTAAAGCACACGATTGGCTATCGGCCGATGGAATTGGAAACGGTGTTGTCGTTAGCGAGGGTCTCTCCTTCGATGTACTCCATAATTTGGGAAACAGTCCGTCCCGGCAAAATCGTTGGTGAACAAAGCTTAACGGTCCAAGGTTGGTCTACAACGCACCGTGCCACAGGTCACCGCGCGATTGAGCGATTGCGTGGGATAAGTAGCCTTAGCGGGCAACTCGGGCAGTCGGTTTATGGGTGTGTCGGGGGAAGTACACCATCGCCAGCCTGGCCGCCGCCCGCCAATCTCAAAACCGTCGGCCGTGAATGTGATGGCGAAAGGTCAACGATGATGACTTGTCTCCGAATGACATCATCATTGTTAACAGGCGATTTCACCGACAATTCGGAAAACGGGCTTCTCGCGGCAAAGTGCGTAAAGTGCAAAGCGGACGAAAGAACTGTTCCTGGGCTGTGCAACGATGCCTTCGAACGCCGACCTGTGTTGGACTTGGGGAACGTTGCAGAACCTTGCATCTTGACAGGGTGTTGTTTTTGGCACAGAATCCTGCAGCTTGAGACTTATCGTTCCTCCCGGGCCGATGAGCCAATACCCCCCGAACCTCAAGCGTATCGCTCCAAACCACGGTGATTCGACACTCGGCCGACAAGGCCGCAGTTTGTCTGCGAGGCACGCTCATGACCCATGCGTCGGGTTCGCGTCCGTTTTCCGTTGTAGTTCTTATTGTGGCTACGCTGATACTTTCTGGAAGTGCCGTCAGCCAAGCCAATCTCCAGGGACAATGGTCGACTTTACCGTACCCGATGCCGATCAACCCGGTACACGCAGCGCTCATGAAGAACGGGAAAGTCCTGATCGTTTCTGGTTCGGGCAACGATCCGGCTAATTTCACGAACTTCTTGAAAGCGGGTATATGGGATCCCGTGTCGGGCACGATCACGACTCAGAATGTCTCCTGGGACATGTTCTGCAACGGAATGGTCGTGTTGCCTGATGGCCGTCCGTTCATCAACGGCGGCACGTTGCAATATGATCCGTTTCACGGTGAGTCTAGGAATGCGGTATTCGATCCGGACACGAACACTTTCACCAACGTCGGAAGCATGGCTCACGGACGGTGGTATCCGACACCCACGGTGCTTGGCGACGGAAGGGTAATGACGCTTTCCGGTCTCACGGAGACGGGCGGCACTAACACCACGGTGGAGATTTACAAAGTCGAAACAGGATGGAGTGCGCCAACTCCAACCGGTTGGACACCGCCGCTGTACCCCCGAATGCATCTCTTGCCGAGTGGCAAGGTTTTTTATTCCGGATCAACCGCTACTTCTCGAATGTTCGATCCGAGCACCGGCGGTTGGAGCACAGTGGGAACAACAAGGTACAGCGGAAGTCGTACATATGGTACGTCAGTTCTGCTCCCGCTTTCGCCCGCGAACAACTATGCAGCCAAAGTAATGATTTTCGGCGGCGGCAACCCTTCGACAGCCACAACCGAAGTGATCGATTTTACGGCCCCTACACCGGCTTGGAATTGGGGTCCTAATATGTCACAGCCGCGAATCGAAATGAGCGGGGTGATTCTGCCAAACGGTAAAGTCGTTGCCCTCGGAGGATCTCTTAACGATGAAGACACTTCTACCGCCAGCTTGAACGCAGATCTATTTGACCCAGCGACGAACACCATGAGCTCGGCAGGCGCGAACGCCTATGCGCGGTTGTATCACTCGGTGGCTCTGCTCTTGCCTGATGCAACGGTCTGGTTCGCTGGTGGCAATCCAATGCGCGGTGCCTATGAGCAAACAATGGAGATTTACAAGCCCGCGTACTTGTTCACTACCGATGGTTCGGGCAATGTTGTACCAGCAATTCGGCCAACGATCGTATCCGCGCCGTCAACGATCAGCTATGGAAATACGTTCACGGTGCAGACAGATGCCCCAGATATCGTGCACGCTGTCCTGATTCGCCCTGGATCGCCGACGCATGCTTTTGATCAAGAGCAACGATCAGTTGCGATGTCCTTCACGACGGGAGCGGGCAGTATGACCGTAACGGCGCCTCCCAGTGGGAACATTGCACCGCCGGGATATTACATGCTGTTCGTGCTGAATTCGGCAGGCGTGCCTTCAATCGCCTCTTTCGTTCAGCTGGCAGAGGCGCCGTCCGCTCCTGATTTTAGTGTCGGAGCGACGCCAAGTTCTCAGTCGGTGATTGCGGGGAGTGGCACGAGCTATAACTTCAGCGTAACCCCAAGCAATGGCTTCAATGGTACGGTCGGGTTCAGCGTGAGCGGCCTGCCTGCTGGTGCATCAGTCTCGTTTAATCCAACATCCGTTACGGCGTCCGGAACCTCGGTGATGTCAGTATCGACGCAAGCTTCCACGCCGACCGGGACCTATCCGCTCACCATTACGGCCACCAGCGGGAGCCTAGTTCATACGGCGTCAGCTACTCTCGTAATCACTGGCGGGCCAGCAAACTTCGCTATATTGGTGAGCCCGTCTTCCCAGACGATTCAAAGGAATTCCTCCGCGAAGTATCAAGTCTCGATTACGGCGTCGAACGGATTCACAGGAAGCGTGCAGCTGACCGTGAGCGGCTTGCCGGCACGAACCAATAGATCATTCAGCACCAATCCAGTATCAGGATCGGGGACCTCCATGCTGTCCATAAAAGCCCTCCCGAAAGCGCCTACGGGCACTTACAATCTCACGATTACCGGCACCAGTGGCAGTCTGGTGCACTCGGTAAGTACCACGCTGGTCATCCAGTAGGAAGCATTTGAGGGGCGCTCTCGGCGGCGCCCCGTATCCTTGCGACAAGTGCATGGTGAGATGTGTCGAATGGCTTTTTCCCGTAGGAATTTCTTGAGAGGGTTTGCAGCCCGAGAAGCGCCTGGATTGGCCGTTTCTCCTGACAAAAGAACAATGCTTTACACACAATTGGATGCTTTGAATAGTACATCATTCATGTGGAAAACTACCGATAAACTGCGTCCCGGTCACGAGTAGTTGGTGTAATAGCGATTTTTCGCCAACCACGACGAGGCGCACAACTGTTCAAGTTCACATAAGAACTAGCGATGCCACGGTTCTACATGATTACTACGGGTTACCGTGTAAGAGACTCCTCGGAGAGCGTAATAGCTACTACTTCGACGTCCATCTCGGCTTTGTCAAGAAGCTTTCTCTTCCGCACTTTTGGTTGGCAACGGTAATGCATGCTGTGGAGCTAGTCGCTCCGTCCAAAAAAGCCTGTGGATCTCGTCTGAAAGGATGGCCACCAATGTCAAACGTCCGTTTTGCATCCTGTGCCGAAGCCCTTATGACCGGAGCGCTGCAGAATTGTCGCAAAACAAAGCGTGAGTTGGTGCACCTGAGTGCCGGGATTCAGGTGGAAAGTGAGGGTTCACGTTGGCATGCCGCATTCGTCAAAGATGTGAGTTCGGAAGGGATGTTTTTCTATTCGGATTTCCGGCCTTCATCAGGCGACCCAATCAAGTTCAAGCTGAAATTCACTGATGGGATGCAAGGCATGCCCATCTGGTACAAGGGCACTGTAGTGCGCGTAGAGAACGCTCAGGCGGGTGCCGCAATCGGTGTAGCAGTAGAGCTCGAAGGCTATGATTTTATCAGCCAAACCGAGCCAGAACGCCTTGCAAGTTCGGCAGAGAAGAAAGCCGATGTCTAAGAACTAGAAAAGCCTCGCCGAAACCAGATCAATGAGTGAAATGGCGATGTTTCGCCAACTACGGGCAACCCTCACGAAGCGAGCTTAATGAGACTCGGCGGCGAATCCCTCCCGCCAAACGATAGTAAGCAAGCCTGTTTCGAGAAAGTAACCTGACCGTAATCAAACGGATGTGCCATTTCTTATTGTGACTAAAAGCCGAAAACTAGAGGGACATGGATTAGGGGTCCCATATGCCGTATCAGTATCGTCGCACTGATTTTTTTCAACGAACGACCACGGTAATAGACGGAACTGGTTGGGCTTTGCTGTTCATCGTTGAGGTACTTTACGTCGTTTTGCAGGACTGCATCCTGATGCGCGGTCACTTCCGGTAAGCAGACTGCTACGCCCGCTCTGTTCATGGATAGTTCGTCACGGGTTCACTGTTCCCGAGTTTACCGACACTGCTTGGCAATAGGACGGGAGATGGCAGTCCAGTTCGTTCTTTCCCGAGAGTGCCCTCTTGTTGTTGGCGTAATCAGGCTATTTCACCAACTACGCATTCTAATACCTGTTCATCGCCTGGAACACACTCCGGCGCTATCCAGCCCAACGTTCCGCAAGATTTCCAACCACCGGCAACTTGACCCGCTGCCCACGGTACGCCTTAAACATCAAGACAATCCACGTGACGAAGCAGAAAAGCCAAAAAATGAACAGCAGCGTGTTGACCCATCTCATCTGGAACCGAACGGAGTTATTGAGGATGGTCAGAGCTGTCCAAAAAAGCATAAACAGAACGGATTGAAAAGAGTGGAAGCGGAGAAAGCTGTTGCTCTTGTATGGCTCCGATGACAGGTAGATGATTGGGAACAGAACACCTGCGAGGTAACAAAGCGTCCCTTCACTCTTCGTCGCCTTCGGATTGTTTTCGATGTGGGGCATGACGACTCATGTTCCACGTGAGTGTATTATGCCGCACGTGTAGTTGACGAAATCAGGCGATTTCACCAACTACGTGGCGGAGAGTTGTAGCTTTCTCACATTTGCTGCTTGTCGACCCTTCTGTCCTTCAACGATCTCAAACTCGACTCGGTCATTTTCCTGCAAACTCTTGTAGCCCTCGCCTGCGATGGCACTGAAGTGAACGAAGACGTCAGCACCACCGTCGTCACGACCTATGAATCCAAATCTCTTTGAGTTGTTGAACCACTTCACTGCCCCTCTTACTCGTTCCATAAACCGCCCCTCTGCCTAGCCGTTCGCTCTTTACGGAAAGAAGCGAGGGGAGTTGGCTAACGCGACGAAGCTTACTCCGAAATTGAGTACGGAGAAAAGTGGCCAGAACATGGAATATTCCACCCGAAGAAAACCAGGCGAGTTGAATAGTTTGAGAAAACAGGGGATTTCACTAACTACTTGGCGGGGACGGTCTGGGCGGTAGTTGGTGAAATGGCGATGTCACGCCAATAATCGCGCGCGATGGGCTGCGATCAAAGATGGACTGATCTTGGCATTTATCGACTACCTTCTCTAGCGCCGGGTCGGATGCATGTGTTAACGCCACAGTTCGCAGACGGAAAAAGAAAGGAGCAGAGCGGAGCGTGCCGATCGAGCAGACAAGGCTACGGAAATACCAAACCGAGCACCAAGACTAGTCTTTTGGGAAACTGATACCCCAGAAAGTTTCTACCCCGCTGTCACGTCCCAGGAACTCGATACCGTAGGATCGAACCCCTTCGACAGCGCCTATCTGCGCAACAATCCGAGCTGAGATTTGAGAGCCACGCTTATTTCGTACAAGGATGGTGGAACCAATCTTCAGCTCGCGAGTCAATCGGATGGTAGCTCCGTGCTGATTCAGATTAGTGGCGCTGGCAGGCATCGTGAAGGCACACTTCAGGGCGTCTTCTCCGGAAAGTCCGATCGGGGTCTTGAGAGCAATCCGGCTGCTCCGGCGTTTCGCCAGCAGACTCCGATTGACCTGCGCAGTGTGTCCTCGTCTGGAGTAGTGCGGATTTGGCGTTTGCATGTTCTGGCTGACCTTGTGACACTAACAAATTCAAGGGACGATTGGCCACGCACAGAGGTCACCTCCGGGAGGTGACTGTTAGAGTGGTTCCTGCTGGTCCATTCTCGGTTGCGGGCACACCCCAAATGCATTGTTTCTAAGCAAGCATTTACCCCGAACTACCGGGCCGTCGTATGGTAGGCCGCGCTCGTAGCGGCAAGCGCCCTAGGCGGCAGACCTTCGATGGTTGAACCCGACCGCATGGTGTGGTGCCACAGGGTCATAAGCTCGCCAGCCAGTTCTTACGCTTTGCTTGTATTCGCATTCTGCGCTTAGAACTGCCAATGGAAGCGTTGTATGAAACTGAATATCCGTTCCTGAAGCCTCATTACTCTGCGACGTCCTGGCCTTCATCCGACGATAATGCGCAAGAGATTTTTCATGGGGGGATACTCCGATGCTGCTTGGAGCCTGACGCCATTGGACAAGGACTGTAAAGGAGTGCGACCGTGCGGCTAATTGTTTTCGATGGTCTTCGCTTAATGTCGTTCCATTACGGCGAGGGGCGCGCTTTGCGGGGCCGGGAACAACAATCGTTTGATAAAGGAGCGACTCCAGCGCCTTGTGTAGTGTGACGTGGTTTTCATCGTCCAGAGCGACGAACCGAAACGGTTGCAAGCAGCCCGACGGTGATTCCTGTTTGGTCGCAAGAAGCTCAGCCATACCGTGAACTGTCCCCGCGCTAGTTGGAAAAGCCAATTCCACAAAAGTCACCCTGCTCAAGCCCGACGCGCAGGATTAGCTGGATTGGGTTCGGGAAAATAGGTCATGGCCGTCGACTATTTCACAGGGACCTCGAGGAACACCAGATTACCTACGTGCGTAGCCCGATCTTGCCGGTAATCGCTCGCAGTGTTCACACGGTCAAAAAGTCTTTGTTTGCGAGGAGCTAAATCACATCGGCGAAAAGAATCGCCAATACTTCCTGAACAAACACCACCGGGGATATGAAGCATTCCAGCATCAGGGTCGGCTAGAGCGCATCCAACAATTGAAGGCCGAACTCGGAGACATGCTGAAGAAATAGAGCGCCTAGAATCACGGCGCTGGCGCATCCAACCCCAAAAATCTAAACGGCTTTGGAATAATCGTGGCCGATGTCGATGATTTGGCTTACCCGGAACGATTTACGACAGCGCTTCAGCAGATACCGTTACAAAATTAAGAAGGGCAAAGGATCTCTCCTTTGCCCCTGTTTCGATTTGGTCCAAAACTACTGTTAGTTCTGGATTCCAAGCAGAGCTTGGCAACCGGCATAACCGGGGTCAGCCGCGGTGCCCGGGCTGAAGCGAAGGACAGCATCTTCCACCGCGCAATACGTCTTGGTGCCCGAGGAGTTCAGTGTAACCGGCCATCCAGCAGCTTCGTACTGGTTGGGGCTTGCACCGACAGTGGCTGCAAAGATGTAGCCGCTCTTTGCGGTAGCAGCGGTGGTCGCAGTCGCCAGGTTGTTGTCGATCAAGCAACCAGTCGCAACCGCCGCCGTGCAAGGCGATGCACCGCCCAAGTTGGCA